>Ga0335083_10002781_pt1 | contig 22953 bp, 22 predicted proteins | sample Lox_Sample_42_FD_206716 | JGI IMG/M metagenome (GOLD analysis project Ga0335083, IMG submission 206716) | Soil microbial communities from Loxahatchee National Wildlife Refuge, Florida, United States - Lox_Sample_4.2 | ecosystem: Environmental > Terrestrial > Soil > Wetlands | place: USA...
GATGCCTTCGATCATTTTTAGGTTGAAGCGCGCCATCGCCATCAAGGCGCCGGTATTACCGGCGGAAACCGCGACATCAGCCTCGTGTTTCTTCACTGCATCGATCGCGAGCCACATCGATGATTTCCAGCGTCCGTAGCGCAGCGCTTGACTCGGCTTGTCGTCCATGCGGATGGCGACGTCTGTGTGAACGAATCTGGATTTGGCCTTCAGCGCCGGCATCGAATCGAGCAGCGGATCAACCACGGCGCGGTCGCCGTACAAGAGGAATTCCGTGTCCGGATGGCGAGTGAGCGAAATCAGCGCGCCCGATAAAACCACCGAGGCACCGTGGTCGCCGCCCATGGCGTCAAGCGCGATACGAACCTTATCCGGCATGGATCGACCCCGGCGGCAATGACGCGAGCGCGCGCCGCTCGGTCCTCGATATCAGGCGCAGGCGCGCAACCTTAGCCGCTCGCTCGCCGCAAACAAGCCCATCTAGGCGTCGAGTCACGAACCGCCCGCCGCTCACGATTGCTTGCTGGTGGAGCGCTTTTTCAAGGCTTCCAACGCGGCAAAGGGATGCGAGCTGTCGTCGTCGGTCTTCGGTGCGGCGAATTGAACGCCGGCCTTGCGAGGATAGGGATCGATGCCGAGCATCAAGAACTCGCTCGCCAGCGCGCCGAGATCGATACTGCCGTTCACCAAGGGCTCCGGCGACTCAACAACCGCCTTACGCCGTTCCGTTCCGCGGCTACCCGCGGGCGCAAAGCTCACATCGATTGCCTCTTCGATTTCGTTCTCGATTGGGTCAAGCGTGACGACGCACGTCTGTCCAATGGTCGCGCTCAGCGTTCCTTTGACATCGACCTGCGCGCCGTTCTTCACGAGATCGAACGCAGCCGTTAGTCGCGGCAGGCTGCGCAAGCCGGCCACGGCCGCAAGTTCGGCGCGCGTCTCCACTGGCGCCTCGATCTCGATATGCAGGCCGGTATCCGGGATGTCCTCCACGGCAATCGGCGCGCTCCAGGCGGGCCTTTGCTTCTCCATGCCCTTCAATCCTTCACGCCGCACTCACGTTCGATGGATTTGGAAATCGCACGTCGCCAGCTGCCAGGGCGGTGGCCTCCTGTGCGTGCAGTTCGTGTTGCGCTTGCTGAATATAGGCGGCAAGGCGGCGTGGCGCAGCTTTGTCCGTAAGCGGGCGGCCGTAAACGTTGCGCGAGAGGGTTTCGGCTAGTCGCAGGGCGTCCGCCCCCGCCAGGGCGGCCCGGTATGCGCGGAAACGACCATAAAACGCATCGGCGATACGGCGCATCTCCTTCGGTACCGATAGGTCACCAATACCGATTTCCCGCAAATTATCGTCCATATCCCGGCAAAACCGCTCAAAAAGCCCCTGTCCCAACGCCCGCAACGCCGGGTCGGTGTCGAGCCGGTCCAGAGCCAGCCCCAGATGAAGAACCAGCAGCTCGAAGCGCCCGTTCAACGTATCGGCAACCTCATAGTCGAGATAGAAATCGGGCGTGCGCGCCTGCGCCACGATCGTGCCATAGAGGCTGGAAATGGTGTCCGGCCGCGCGCGGCGGCGAAAAACATGTAGGATCATCACGTTGGCCCTGAATTCTCCTCAAGTTCCGCCGCCTAAATCACGCGCTCCAGCAATGCAAGATGCAGAAATGAATCGGCCTGCTCCGATTTTCGACGCGATCAGTCAGTGTAAGCGCTCGGTCCGGCCCGCGGCAGCGCTGGCCCTCGCCTGCGGCCTGCTGCTTGCCGGCTGTGGAGGTTTCTCGGAGACCTTGCAACGCGGCTACGTGCTGCAAGAGGGTGCACTGGAACAAATCCCGATCGGCGCCAGCCAAGAACAAGTCCTTATCGTGCTCGGCACGCCCTCGACCGTCGCGACGGTCAACGGCGATGCGTTTTACTACATCTCGCAGCGGACGACGCGAGCGGCGGCGTTCCTGCCGTATGAAGTCGCCAATCAGCGAGTGATCGCGGTCTATTTCGACAAAGACCGCCGCGTTCGCCGGCTCGCGAACTATACCCTGAAGGACGGGAAGATATTCGACACGGTTTCGCAGACGACACAGACCGGCGGCCAGGAGTACAGCTACCTGAACAGCATTTTCCGGAATCCGAGACCAAATTTCTAAAGAGACCCCGCACGAGGCGAGGCCTCTCTGTGGCTAGTGCGCAAGCGCTGCGAGAAGCAGAAGCGCGACAATATTGGTGATCTTGATCATCGGGTTCACCGCCGGCCCCGCCGTATCCTTGTAAGGATCGCCCACGGTATCCCCGGTCACCGCGGCCTTGTGCGCATCCGAACCCTTGCCGCCGTAATGACCGTCCTCGATGTATTTCTTGGCGTTGTCCCAAGCGCCACCGCCGGAGGTCATGGAAATGGCGACGAACAAACCGGTGACAATGACCCCGAGCAGCATGGCGCCGACTGCGGAAAACGCCGCGGATTTTCCAGGCGGGCCGCCGCCGGCAATCAAGTACACGGCGAAATAAACGACGATCGGCGACAACACCGGCAGCAACGACGGTACGATCATTTCCTTGATGGCGGCGCGCGTGAGCATGTCGACGGCGCGGCCGTAGTCGGGCTTGTCTTTACCTTTCATGATGCCGGGCTTCTCGCGGAATTGCCGCCGCACCTCCTCGACAATGGCACCGGCCGCGCGGCCGACCGCGGTCATGCCCATGGACGCGAACAGGTAGGGCAACATGCCGCCGAACAAGAGTCCCACCACGACGTAAGGATTGGTCAGCGCGAAATCGAGCCGAATGCCGGTGAAGTAAGGATGCGCCGCGGTGTCGCGTGAGAAGAAGACAAGATCCTGGTTATATGCCGCGAACAGCACCAGCGCGCCCAGGCCCGCCGAGCCAATCGCGTAGCCTTTGGTGATCGCCTTGGTGGTGTTGCCGACCGCATCGAGCGCGTCGGTGGCCTTGCGCACTTCTTTCGGCAACCCCGCCATCTCCGCGATGCCGCCGGCATTGTCCGTGACGGGCCCGAACGCGTCGAGCGCAACAACCATCCCGGCGAGCGCCAGCATGGCCGTCACGGCAATGGCAATGCCGAACAACCCGGCCTGCGCGTAGGACACGAGAATTCCGGCGATGATGACGATGGCCGGCAGCGCGGTTGCCTCCATCGAGATCGCAAGGCCTTGGATAATGTTGGTGCCGTGCCCGGTCACCGAGGCGGCGGCGATCGACTTCACCGGGCGGAAGTTGGTACCTGTGTAGTACTCGGTGATCCAGATGATGAGCCCGGTTACCACAAGGCCGACGACTGCGCAGATGTAGAGCGCGGTTCCGCTAAACCCGGAGGTGCCGATGGGGCCGAAACCGATCAGCGCATCGGTGACGTAGGCGATGGCGCCGAGCGACAAAATCGCTGAAGCGATAAAGCCTTTATAGAGCGCGCCCATGATCGACTGCGAAGCGCCGAGCCGCACAAAGAAGGTGCCGATAATCGACGTGACGATGCAGGCCCCGCCGATCGCCAGCGGATAGGTCATCATAGCCAGCAGATTTGGCGTGCCGCTGAAATAGATCGAAGCCAGCACCATCGTCGCGACGACCGTGACCGCGTAGGTTTCGAACAGGTCCGCGGCCATGCCAGCGCAATCGCCGACGTTATCGCCGACGTTGTCGGCAATCGTCGCCGGATTGCGCGGATCATCTTCGGGAATGCCGGCCTCCACCTTGCCGACAAGATCGCCGCCCACATCAGCGCCTTTGGTAAAGATGCCGCCGCCGAGGCGGGCGAAGATCGATATCAACGAAGCGCCGAAGCCGAGTGCCACGATCGCGTCGATGACCAACCGATCATTCGGCGCGTGATGCAGCGTGCCGGTGAGGAAGCCGAAATAAAGCGTCACGCCGAGCAATGCGAGGCCGGCGACGAGCATGCCGGTGATGGCGCCGGACCGGAACGCAAGCGCAAGGCCGCCCGCGAGCGACTTGGTCGCCGCCTGCGCCACGCGAACATTGGCGCGCACGGAGACGTTCATGCCAATGAAGCCGGTGGCGCCCGACAATACCGCGCCAACGGCAAAACCAGCCGCAACCAGCCAGCCGAGCGTAAAACCGAGAATCAGAAAAATCACCACGCCGACCATCGCGATGGTCGTGTACTGCCGCTTGAGATAGGCCTGCGCGCCTTCGCGCACCGCAGCCGAAATTTCCTGCATGCGCGGCGTCCCGGCGTCGGCGCGCAGCACCGAGCCTGTCGCCCATATGCCGTAAAGGATCGCGAGCACGCCACAGCCGACGATCACCCATAAAGTCGTCATGGTGATTTCAACCTCGATTGATGATGGCTGGCGGGAGGAACGCTCCCGCCCGGCGCCAGGAGCGTCGAGGATGGCCGCTTGTTAAGGGCGCTTCACCCCGACCGGAAAAGCGAGCGGGATATAGCCAAAAAGGTGCGGCCGGCGCAATGCTCGATTAACGGCTTACACAGCGCTTACCGTGGGCTGCCGCGTTTTAGACTACTGGCGCGCGCTCGCGTATTTTCAGCCAGCCGAGCATGGCCGCTGCCACCAGGACGGTCGGCAAGACGACCTCGTTGACGGCCCCCCAGCCGAGATTTTCCAGCAATTGGCCTGAGGAAAACGAAGCCACGGCCATGCTGCCGAAAATCAGGAAGTCGTTGAACGCCTGCACCTTGGTACGCTCCTCGGGGCGATGGCATTGCGTGACCATGTTGGTGGCGCCGATAAAGGCGAAGTTCCACCCGAGACCGAGCACCACGAGTGCGCTCCAGAAGTGCGCCACTGTAATACCGTTAAGGCCGATGATGGCTGCTAAGGCGATCAACGCCAAGCCAATCGCGGTGATGCGCCCGACGCCGAAGCGGGCGATCAGCGACCCGGTGATGAAACTCGGCGCATACATTGCCAGCACGTGCCACTGGATGCCGAGCGAGGCATCCGTCACCGAGTGCCCGCAGCCAACCATGGCGAGGGGCGCCGAGGTCATCATCATGTTCATCATCGAATAGCTGGCGACGCCGCAGGCGACCGCGACGATGAAACGCCGGGTCAGCACGATCTCGCCGAGTGGCCGCGCCGTGACGATCGTCTTTGCCGGCAGCGGTGGTATTTTCACGAATTGCAGCACCATCGCCGCCAGAAGCGCGCAAACCGATTGTCCGATATAGCTTGCCGCGAAAATGTAGGGTGGCAGCAGGTCTTTGGTGAAAATCACGATTTGCGGGCCGAGGATAGCGGCGAATACGCCGCCGGCGAGCACCCACGATACGACCTTCGGCCGATACGCGTCGCTCGCGGTATCGGCGGCCGCAAAGCGATAGGACTGATGCGCGGCGGCATAGAGCCCGCCGCAAAAGGTGCCGAGGATGAGCATCCAGAACAGCCCGTGCACCGCTGCCGTGTAAGAGACGAGGCCGGAGAGCACGCCGAACACAGAGCCGGATTGCAACGCGAAGCGCCGGCTGAAGCGGCGCGCCAGCGCGCCGACCGGCAATGTGCCGACCCACATGCCTACCACCATGCCGGTGATCGGCAGCGTGGCGAGGCCTTTGTCGGGCGCCAGCATCGCGCCGAGGATGCTTGCGCTGGCGACGATGACAGTGTTGTTGCCGCCGGCGAGCGCCTGCGCGAGCGCAAGCACGATGGCGTTGCGGCGGGCTAGCGCGTCGTCGACAACGACGTGATGAATGGGTTCGGCCAATGCCGACATGGTCAGCCCTCGGAGGAGTGTCGTTCTAGCGGGGTCCGCCGCAAACCACTACTACCGAGCCCGCAGATCAGTCATTCCGATCGAAACGCCAGGCGCCGGGATGACGCACGGTTGCAAGCGGCGCCTCCTCAAGCGAACGCGCGCCGATCTGGCCGAGCGATGAGCGCAACTCATCGATATAAAGATCGATCAGGTGCGCCGGCCCATCATCGCCGAGGGCGCCGACGGCCCACAGGAAGCTCTTGCCGGCGAACGCCGCCTTGGCGCCGAGCACCAACGCCCGCATCACGTCCTGGCCGCTACGGACGCCGCTGTCGAGGACGACGGTCGCCTTCTTGCCGACCGCCCTGACAATTCCCGGCAGTACGTCGATCGACGGCGTGAGCGCCTCGATCTGCCGGCCGCCGTGGTTCGACACCCAGATGCCCTCGATGCCGAGCGACACGGCCTTTTCCGCGTCCGCCGGGTGCAGCACGCCTTTGAGCAGCATCGGCCCCTTCCAGGCATCGCGGTAGCGCGCCACCTCCTCCCAGGAGAACACCCCGCCCATGTTGCTGCGGGCAAATTTGATGACCTCGTTGGTGTTCGGATTTTTGCCTGCGTATTGCCGAATGGTGGCAAAGCGCGGATAGCCGTGACGCATCAGGGCCCACAGCCAGCGCGGCCGCACCAGCATTTCGTAGATCATCCTGGCATTCGGATGGAATTCGCGGCCAAGCCCCGCATAAGCTTCGCGCGAGCGCGTGGTGCGCACTGGAACGTCGATGGTGAGCGCCAGCGCTTTGACGCCGGCCGCCGTTGCCCGCTTGATGATGTCGAAGCCGATGGCATGGTCGTTCTGATAGAAGCGGTAGAGCTGCAGCCAAAAGACGTCAGGCGCGACCTTGGCGACTTCCTCGATGGCGGCGCCGCCGGCAACACCGAGTGTGTACGGAATGCGGGCGCGCTGCGCGGCCTTGGCCATCAGCAAATCGGCGCCCGGCCACACCAGCGACGGCCCGCCCATCGGCGCAATGCCGATCGGCGCCGCATAGCGGGTCCCGAACAGCTCGGTTTCGACCGGCGGCACGGTGACGATGTTGCCGTACCGCGGCACGATCTTGATCGCGTCGAACGCCGCCCAATTGTGCTCGATGCCGACATCGGCGCCGGCACCCGTGTCGCCGTATTCGAACGAGAACAGCGGCACATTTTTCGGCGCCCGCGCGCGCAAATAGGCCGAGGTCGGAAACAGCTTGTACAGCCGCTCGAAATTCGGGCCGATGCCGGTCGGCAAGTGCGCCAGCTTTTTACCAGTCATGTCCTGCATGATATTTCCTTCACCCCAAATCGTATCCTACCCCAGCAACCCACTCATTCAGAAGTGGCTAAACGCAGCGCGCTTGAAGCTGAGCGCCTTGCCGTTGCGATCCAGGAAGTGGGCGCCCTCGCCCGCTGCGATCTCGCCGATCACGGTGACCGGCACGTCGGCGGCCTGTGCGGCGGTGCGCAAAGCCGCCAGTTTCGCCGGCGGCACCGTGCATATGATCTCGTAATCGTCGCCGCCGGTGAGCGCGCTCTCGATCAATCCCGGTTCCGCGGCGATCGCCGCCTTCGCTGCGTCCGACAGCGGCACGCGAGCCACCTCGACGCTGGCGGCGACACCGGAAACGCGCGCCAGCTTGCCGAGATCACCGGCAAGTCCGTCCGACACATCCATCGCCGCCGACGCGTTGAGACGGATGGCTTCGGCCAATGCGTTGCGCGGCTGCGGCAACAAGTACCGAGCCAGCAGATGTTCGCGTTGCGCGGGCGCGAGCTTCCAGTTCGCGCCTCGGCGCAGCATCACGCCAAGCGCGGCATCGCCGACCGTGCCGCTGACGACGATTTGGTCCCCCGGCTTGGCGCCCGCACGGCGCACCATGGTGCCTTCGGGCAGGCTGCCCAACATCGCAATGCTGATAGTGATCGGCCCGGGCGTGCTGTCGGTGTCGCCGCCGAACAGCGGGCAGCCATAAGCCTCCGCGTCGGCGCGCAGGCCGTTGGCAAAGCCGGCAAGCCAGACCTCGCCGGTGTCCTTCGGCAGCGCCAGTGAAATCAGGAAGCCGCAGGGCTCTGCTCCCTTCGCCGCGAGGTCGGAGAGGTTCACGCGCAAGGCCTTGCGTGCAATAGCGTCCGGCGGATCGTCGGCAAAAAAATGCACGCCGCCGACAATCGCGTCGGTTTTCAGAACGAGATCGGTCCCCGGCGGCGGCTTGATGAAGGCCGCGTCGTCGGAAAGGCCGAGCGCACCGGGATGTGTTGCAAGTGGCGCGAAAAAACGCGCAATCAGCCGATCCTCAGCCGACATCTTCTCCTCAGATGCTGCCACGGCGTTCACCCGGCAGCACGGCCGAATTCGTCGGCACGCAGACGACGCGCCAGCTGGTCGAGAACCGCGTTGACCATACCGGTTTCGTTTTGCTCGACGAACGCCGCCACCACATCGGCATATTCGGCGACAACCGCGCGCGCCGGTACGTCGCGGCGGTGGCAAAGCTCATAGGCGCCTGCGCGCAACGCAGCGCGCAGGATCGCCTCAATGCGCTTGAGCGGCCAGCCTTTCGACAATGCTTCGTCGATCAGCGGATCGAGCGCGCGTTGCTCACGCACGACGCCCGAAACGATGTCCCGAAAGAAAGCGGCCTCCGCCGGCAGATATTGCGCGCCCTCGACCTCGCGGCCGATCCAGTGACTTTCGAACTGCGCAAGGATCTCGTTCAAGCCCGTGCCGCCAATTTCCATCTGGTAGAGCGCCTGCACAGCGGCGAGGCGCGCGGCGCCGCGCTTGTTGGCTTTGCCAGCATCCTTTGCTTTCGACGCGCTCTTGGCCATCAGCGCCCCGCAAGCTTGCGTTTGAGCGCGATCATGGCGAGGGCTGCGCGCGCGGCGTCAGCACCCTTGTTGCTGATCTTGCTCGAGCGGGCGCGCGCCTGCGCCTCGGTGTTGACCGTAAGGATGCCGTTGCCGAGCGCGATGCGCTCGCGCACGGCGAGATCCATGAGGCCGCGGCTAGATTCGTTGGCGACGATCTCGAAATGATAGGTGTCGCCGCGGATAACGCAGCCAAGCGTCACCACGCCGTCGTATCGCCGCGCGTCGAGCGCCATGGCGACGGCCGCCGGAATCTCCAGCGCGCCGGGAACGCTGATCGTGTCGTGGGCACAGCCGACCCCATCGAGCACCGCGCGCGCGCCGGCGAGCAAGGCATCGGCAATGTCGTCGTAGAAGCGCGCTTCCACGATCAGGATGCGCGGCGAGCGCCCTCTGCTGACCCTGGCGCGGCGCTTTTTGGCCATGGCATGCGTCCTTGTGCAGCGGCGTGGTAGCAAGCACGGTGACCCCGAACAAGGCCGTTACCTGCGCTCCATGAGCCGCGCCGCGTAGCGCGCCATCTGATCGACTTCGAGATGCACCTCGTCGCCCTGTCGCAGCGCGCCGAGCGTCGTCACCTTCAGCGTGTGCGGGATGATCAGCACCGAAAAGGTGTCGCCTTCGACCGCATTGACGGTGAGCGAGACGCCATCGAGCGCGATCGAACCTTTGGCGGCGATGAATCGGGCAAGCTCAGCCGGCGCGCGAAACGCAAAGCGCGCCATATCGGTCAGATCTTCGCGGACGATAACAGCGGCGAGGCCGTCGACATGACCGGAGACGAGGTGTCCGCCCAGTTCGTCGCCGAGCTTTAGCGGCCGTTCGAGGTTGACCCTGGTGCCATGCCGCCAGCGCCCGGCATTGGTGACGCGCAGCGTTTCCGCCGCGGCATCGACGGCGAACCAGGCCCGACCGTCTTCTTCGCCGGAGCCAACGATGGTCATGCACACGCCGGCGCAGGCGACGGAATTGCCCTCGACAAGCTCGGCGCGCGGATAATCGCAGGCGACGGTGACGCGGGTGAGATTGTCGGCGCGCGGCTTGATCGAGCGCACTTCGCCAACACCGGTGACGATGCCAGTGAACATCTTACCCGCGCTCGTAAACTTCGATCGTGTCGGTACCGACACGCTCGCTGCCGCGCGCGGTGAGCTTGGCGGTGAGCGCCTCAAGCGGCATGCCTTCGAGCGCAGCGATGCCGGCGCCGATCGATTTGTCGGCGCGGATGAGCACCGCTTCGTCCACGAGATCGGCGGCGACGAGGCTCGCTGCCATCGTCGGCCCGCCCTCGACCATCAGCCTCGTGATGCCCTGTTCGGCCAGCACCTGGAGAACATCGCCGATATCGAGCTTGCCGTCGCGCTCGCCGACGCGAAATACCTTGCAGCCTTTTTGCTCAAGGATTTCCTGGGCGATCGCCGAGGGGTTGGCCGAGGTGAAAACCCAGGTCGGCGTCTCGCGCACCGTGGCGACGACCGATGTCGAAAGCGGCAACCGCAGTTGCGAATCGAGCACCACCCGCACCGGCGAACGCTCCGTCATGCCCGGCAGCCGGCAGGTGAGATGCGGATTGTCGGCAAGGACCGTGCCGATGCCGACCAGGATCGCGTCGTGCTGTGCGCGCATCTGAAAAGCCCGCTCGCGCGCCGGTTCGCCGGACAGCGACACCGGCTTGCGGCCCGGCAAGCCGGCTTTGCCGTCGGCCGAAATGGCGAGCTTGAGCAAGACGTGCGGGCGTCCCTGCTCGATACGGGTCACATGACCGACATGCGCGCGGCGCGCTTCCGCTTCGCCGAGGCCGACCTCGACCGCGATGCCTTTAGCGCGCAGCCGCTCGTGGCCCTGCCCCGCCACCTCCGGATTCGGATCTTGCATCGCCGAGACGACGCGCGCGATGCCGGCGCGGATGATGGCATCGGCGCAAGGCGGCGCCTTGCCCTGATGCGAGCACGGTTCGAGCGTCACATACATGGTGGCGCCCTGCGCCAGTTTCTTGGCGCGCCGCAGCGCCTCGATCTCGGCATGCGGCCGGCCGCCGTCCTGTGTCCAGCCGCGGGCGAGGATCACGCCATCCTTCACGATCACGGCGCCGACCGCCGGATTGGGCCAGGTGTGACCGAGGCCACGGCGGCCGAGCGAGAGCGCGAGTGCCATATAGCGCCAATCGTCGGTCGTCGAATTCACAGGGGCTGGCGTAGAGACGTCGTTCATTTGCGCGCGGCCGCGGCGGGCTTGGCCTCCTCGCCCGAAAGTTCGTCGAGCGCGGCACGAAAATCCTTGGCTTCGCGGAAATTGCGGTAAACCGAGGCGAAGCGCACATAGGCGACGTCGTCGAGCTCGCGCAAATGCTCCATGACCAGTTCGCCGATGGTCTCCGAGGACACCTCGTTTTCGCCCATGCTTTCCAGCTCGCGCACGATCTTCGACACCATCTGCTCGATGCGCTCCGGATCGACCGGCCGCTTACGCAGCGCCACCTGCACCGAACGCATCAGCTTGTCGCGGTCGAAGGGCACGCGGCGGCCATTGCGTTTGATGACGGTCAATTCGCGCAGCTGCACGCGCTCAAAGGTGGTAAAGCGAAAATTGCACGACAGGCAAACGCGGCGGCGGCGAATCACCGCCGAATCTTCGGTCGGCCGCGAGTCCTTCACCTGCGTGTCGAGACTGCCGCAACTCGGGCAACGCATGATTAGCCCCCTAACCTCTCCTCATGGCCGGGCTTGTCCCGGCCATCCACGTCTTTCGTTAGCAGCAAAGGCGTGGATGCCCGGCATAAAGCCGGGAATGACGGCTGACATGTCGTGCCAATAATCATTGATAGATCGGAAACCGTGATACCAGCTTCTGTACTTTATCGCGCACCGCGCCTTCGATCAGCGAATCTTCTTCCGCCTGTTTCTGCGACAGCACATCGAGCAAATCGGCAATCATCTCCCCGACCTGGCGGAATTCGGCGATGCCGAAGCCGCGCGTGGTGCCGGCCGGCGTGCCGAGGCGGACGCCAGAGGTCACCGTCGGCTTCTCTGGATCGAAGGGAATGCCGTTTTTGTTGCAGGTGATGTGGGCGCGGCCGAGCGCTGCTTCGGCAACCTTGCCGGTGAGCCGCTTCGGCCGCAGGTCAACCAGCATCAAATGCGTGTCGGTGCCGCCGGAGACGATATCGAGCCCGCGCGATTTCAGCGTCTCGGCGAGCGCCTTGGCGTTCTCCACCACGTTGCGCGCATAGGTACGGAAGCTCGGCCGCAACGCTTCGCCGAAGGCGACCGCCTTCGCCGCAATGACGTGCATCAGCGGCCCGCCCTGCAGTCCCGGGAACACCGCCGAGTTGAGCTTCTTCGCCATTTGCTCGTCGTCGGAAAGGATGACGCCGCCGCGGGGGCCGCGCAATGTCTTGTGCGTGGTTGTCGTCACCACGTGCGCGTGTGGAAACGGCGAAGGGTGCGCTCCGCCGGCGACCAGCCCGGCAAAATGCGCCATGTCGACCATGAGAAAGGCGCCGACCTCGTCGCAGATTTCCCGGAAGCGGCGGAAGTCGATGATGCGCGGATATGCGGAGCCGCCGGCGATGATGATTTTCGGCCGGTGGTCTTTCGCCAGCCGCGCCACTTCGTCCATGTCAATGCGCTGGTCCTCGCGGCGCACGCCGTATGGCACCGGCTTGAACCATTTGCCCGACATGTTGACCGGCGAGCCGTGGGTCAAATGCCCGCCGGCAGCAAGGTTGAGCCCCATGAAGGTGTCGCCCGGCTGCATGAGGGCGAAGAACACTTCGGCATTAGCCGAGGCCCCGGAGTGCGGCTGCACGTTGGCGAAGCGGCAGCCGAACAATTTGGTCACGCGCTCGATCGCCAGGCGCTCGGCGATGTCGACGTATTGGCAGCCGCCGTAATAGCGCTTGCCCGGCAGGCCTTCGGCATATTTGTTGGTAAGCACCGAGCCCTGCGCCTCCAGCACCGCGCGCGAGACGATGTTCTCCGACGCAATCAGCTCGATCTCATCGCGCTGGCGGCCGAGTTCGAGGCGGATCGCGTCGGCGACCTCCGGGTCGGTCTCGCGCAAGGGCGCGATGAACAGCCGCTCCGCGGCGCCGGATGGCGCGGGCTTCGATGTCGCCGACATCACGATCTCCTGGCGCCGGAGCTTCCGGCGCCGATCTGCTGAAAAAGTCCGGGGTTCGGCCCGGAATACCATAACGGCCCGCCACCCGCCAATATTGGCATGTGGACGGCTGATAGCCGCAACATCTGGGGCTTGGCCGGTCGAAGTGGAAGGCAACTAGGCAAAAGAAAGGCCCCGGCTACGGGGAAGCCGGGGCAAGTAATCCCACCCTGTTGCGAAACTTACAGCCGGTAGAGGATTTGGTCGGTCCAGAAGCGCTCGAGCCGATGCAGCGACTTGTTCAACGTCGCGAACTCATCGGAATTAATGCCGCCGACTTGCTCCACCGTACGCACGTGCTTCTGGTAGAGCGTCTCGACGATGTCGCGCACCTCGGTTCCCTTGTCGGTGAGCTTGATGCGCACCGAGCGCCGATCGACGCGCGAGCGCTGGTGATCGAGGAAGCCCATCTCGACAAGCTTCTTCAGATTGTACGAGACGTTGGAGCCGAGATAGTAGCCGCGCGTACGCAGCTCGCCAGCGGTCAGCTCCTTGTCGCCGATATTGTAGAGCAGCAGCGCCTGCACTGAATTGATGTCGGCGCGACCGCGACGATCGAATTCATCCTTGATGACGTCGAGCAGGCGGCGATGCAGCCGCTCCACCAGCGTCAAAGCTTCGAGATATAGCGGCCGGATGTGCTCGAAGCGCTGATCGCGCTCGGCGGTCTCCGCCGTCTTCGCAACGGCTTTCATGTCCAACGCCCCTTTTTGCGTTTTTATCTTTGCCCTTGCCCGGACGCGTGGCCCTGTTTCCCCGCACCGAGCAGTGGGCACACTAAAAGGGGCAGTCTAAAATCGGCTTAAATAACACTCTCAATATTAGGTTTATTTGCAACGGTGAATCCATCGTTGCATTCGCAATTTGAACCGACTGCGCAAGCTTTCGTTCACCGTACAAAGTCCGCATCTAACCGCGAATGAAGCGGATGATGCCGGAAAAATCGCGGGTTGCTTCGCCGCTTTCCACATAGTGCGTATAAATCCTTGCCGCGTCAGCGCCGAGCGAGGTGCGCGCACCTGTGGCCTTTGCCGCGTCCTGAGACAGCTTGAGATCCTTCAGCATCATCGCTGCGGTAAAGCCCGCCTGGTAGTCGCGGTTCGCCGGCGACGTCGGCACCGGTCCCGGCACCGGACAATACGATGTCAGCGACCAGCACTGCCCGGAAGATTTCGAGGCGATATCGAACAATTTCTGATGCTCGAGACCGAGCTTCTCGGCGAGCACGAAAGCCTCCGACACGGCGATCATCGAAATACCGAGGATCATGTTGTTGCAGATCTTGGCGGCCTGTCCGTTTCCGGCGCCGCCCGCGTGCACGATCGTCTTGCCCATCTTCTGCAAAACGGATTCGGCACGCACGAAAGCGCGCTCGCTGCCGCCGACCATGAAGGTAAGGGTTGCCGCGGTCGCCCCGCCGACGCCGCCGGACACCGGTGCATCGAGCATCAGCAGTCCTTTCGCCTCGGCTTCCTTGGCAACGGCGCGCGCAGTCTCGACATCAATGGTCGAGCAATCGATCAGCAGCGTGCCTTCGTTGGCGCTGGCGATGATGCCGTTTGCGCCGAGATAGACGGCGCGCACCTCCTTACCCGACGGCAACATGGTGATGACGAGGTCGGCGCGTGCGGCCGCGACCGCGGGCATGTCAACGACGATACCGCCGGCGGCCTTGAGCTTGGCAGTAGCCGCCGCACTGACGTCCACGCCCTCAACCTGATGACCGGCCTTGATGAGGTTCTGCGCCATCGGCAAGCCCATGTTGCCGAGGCCGATAAAACCGATGCGCGCCATCGCTCGCTCTCCTAATTTCGCTAACGCCTATAGTGGATGCTCCTGCGCCGACTTCAGCGCAAGCCAAAGATAAACGCCGAGCAGCGCCGCTTCGACCGTCGCCGTGAGCATGCCGCTGTCGAACACACGCGGGAAAAACATCTCGACCGCCAGCATCGAGGCAACGGCGGTCAGCCAGATGACCGCGCCCCAGGCTGCTGCCAGCCAAAGTCCGACAGCGGCGACCAGGTCGATGACCGCGAAAAACACTGTCGCCGTCTGCCAGGCGATCGAATGCAGCGCAAAAACGTCATCGGCGGATACGCCGATGCCGGTAATGCGCGACCAGTGATAGAGGCCCTTGATGAACGACACCGCTGCCATCGCCCGCAGGAACAAGACGAGTCGCCGCGTCCACAGCCCGATCGCCGGCGTCCCCTCCTCCTGGTGCACCGGCTCAAGGCTCGGCAATTCCTCGCTGAGGTGAGAGTGGCTCATGGCAATCCCAATTCGTCGGCGCCGATCGGCGCGAAATGCCGCTCCACCTCAGCCTCACTCACATCCGCGAGCGTCTTGGGCTGCCACGTTGGCTTGTTGTCCTTGTCGACAATCACGGCGCGCACGCCCTCATAAAAATCATGTCCGTGGATGACCCGCGAGACTATGCGGAATTCGGTGCGCATGCACGCTTCGAAGTCGAGCGCGCCGCCCCGTCGTACTTGCGCCAGCGCGATCTTGAGGCTGAGCGGCGATTTGCCGCGAATTGTGTTCGCTGTCTTACCGGCCCAGTCGGCATCGCTGTGGCCGAAGGCCGCCTCGCGGTCGAGCGCGGTGAGAATGTCCTCGACGTGGCTGCCCTTGAACAGGCGACCGATCGCGTCCATGCGCTGCATGATCGGGCCGCCATCGACGGGCTCGGCGAAGGGCGCCAAAACCGCGTCAATCGACACGCTTCCACACAGGAGTTCGAGCAGTTCCGGAAACCGCTCCGACGGCACGCGGTGCGTGGCGATGCCGGCGGCAAGCCCGTCGCCAATGCCGAAACGCTCGCCGGTGAGCGCACAAAAGGCGCCGATCTCCCCGGGCGTGCGCGGCAGGAACCAGGTGGCGCCGACGTCGGGGAAAAAGCCGATGCCGACCTCGGGCATGGCAAAGGAGAATTTATCGCCAGCCACGCGGTGCGAGCCATGCACGGAGACACCCACGCCGCCGCCCATGACGATGCCGTCGATCAGCGCGACATAGGGCTTGCGGTAGCGTTTGATCGCGGCGTTGAGCGGGTATTCGTCGCGCCAGAATTGCAGCGCCTCCTCGTGGCGGCCGGCCTTGCCGAGCTCGTAGAGGTGGCGGATGTCGCCGCCGGCGGAGAATGCACGTTCGCCGTTTGCGGTGACGACCACGCGCGTGACGGCCGGATCATCCACCCAGGCATTGAGCTGCGCGCGCAGGCGCCGCACCATGTCATGAGTAACGGCGTTGAGCGCCGCCGGCCGGTTGAGCGTGACGATGCCCGCGGCCCCGCGGCGCTCGAATACAATCTCGCCATCACTCGCCATGCGCGATGTTATGCCTTCACCGGCCAGACGCCGGCCTTTTCCAGCCGTCCCATGGCCTCGTCGGAAAACTCGGCCTGCGGGGCATCGCCTCCGATCACGAACATCAGGATCGACTCCGCGTTGGCATCGCCTTTGGTGACGTTCTCGAAGCGACGGATCATGCCGGGCGGAAACGACACGACGTCGAATGGGCCGAGATCGACGTATTCGACCTTGCCGTTTTCGTCTTCCCAGCTCGCGCGCCAGGTGCCGGTCATCGGGATGAAGGTCTCGTTGGTGTCGTGGTTATGCATCTCCGGCCCGTGGCCCGGCTTGGCCTTGCAGTAGCCGAGGTTGAAGCCCTCGCGGATCTTGATCGCCGCCATGCGTGCGGCATGGTCTCCGACCGGCGACGTCGCGTTTTCGCCGACATTTTCCGGCGGTTGGAAACCGATGACATTGAATAGCGTACGCTCGCAGCCGGGCATCTTGCTGTCAGGCAAGCCGCCGTCGGAGCCCTTGAGATCCTTGAAGCGAGCGACGCGCTTCATCATCTCGTCGCGAGTGAGATAGCGTCTCTTTAGCTGTTCCATATCGTGCCTCCGACGTTCTAATTGCTCAGCATAGCGCGGCTGACGATCAGCCGCATGATCTCGTTGGTGCCTTCGAGAATCTGGTGCACGCGCACGTCGCGCAAAACGCGCTCGATCGGGTGGTCGCGCAAATAGCCGTAGCCGCCGTGCAGCTGCAGGCAGCCGTTGACCACCTCGAACCCGACGTCGGTGGCGAGCCGCTTTGCCTGCGCCGCAAGCCGGGTTGCCGCCGGCTCGCGCTCGCCGACCGCGACCGCCGCACGGTGCAGCAAGAGCCGCGCAGCGTCGAGCTCGGTCGCATAATCGGCAATACGAAATTGCAGCGCCTGGAAATCGGCAAGCCGCGAGCCGAACTGCCTGCGTTCCTTCATGTAGTCGATCGTGCGGTCGAGACAGAACTGCGCGCCGCCGATCGAGCAGGCGGCAATGTTGAGGCGTCCGCCGTCGAGCCCGGCCATGGCGATCTTGAAGCCCTCACCTTCCTTGCCGATCAGATTCGCCACGGGCACGCGGCAATTCTCGAACATCACCATGGCCGTCGGCTGCGTCTTCCACCCGAGCTTCTTTTCCTGCGCGCTGAAAGATAAGCCCGGCGTGCCTTTCTCCACCACAATCGTCGAAATGCCGCGCGGACCGGCCTCGCCAGTGCGCGCCATCACCACGTAGATGTCGGAAACGCCGCCGCCGGAGATGAACGCCTTGGCGCCGTTGAGCACATAATGCCCGCCGTCGCGCACCGCCCTGGTCTTGAGGCTTGCCGCGTCCGAGCCGGAGTCGGGCTCGGTGAGGCAATAGCTGGCGAAATGCTGCATGGTGCAGAGCTTCGGCAAAAACCTCTTGCGCGCCGCCTCGCTGCCGAAGGCATCGATCATCCACGCCGCCATGTTGTGGATCGAGATATAGGCGGCGGTCGAGGTGCAGCCTTGCGCCAGCTCCTCGAAGATGAGCGCCGCGTCGAGCCGCGACAGCGCCGAGCCGCCGGCGTCTTCCTTGACATAGATGCCGCCGAAACCGAGCGCCGCCGCCTTGCGCAAGGCCGCGACCGGAAAAGTCTCGTTCTCGTCCCAGTCGCGCGCATGCGGCATCATTTCCTCGCGCGCGAATTGACGTGCCGTCGCCTGAAAAGCGCGCTGTTCGTCGGTGAGCGTAAAATCCATGTGCAAGGCCCGGGGGCGGGATTGCCCAAACTTCCCGGCTTGCCAGCGCCGGTCAAGCCCAAGCCGCAGCCGGCGATGCGCAGGGGTATGCCGGGTTGGCAGAGCCGCACAGGAACGGCTAAAAAGAGGCCGGAGAGCCCCAAGGTTGTAATATGGCAGTGAAATTCGGCCGCCCGCTCGAGCGCAGAATCGGCTTTGTGCCGGCAACGGCGGAAACGACGGAAATTGCGCGTAACCCGCTCGATTTGACGGTGCGCATGCGTCGCAACCGCCGCGCCGAATGGGCGCGGCGCCTGGTGCGCGAGTATGTGCTCACCACCGACGATCTGATCTGGCCGCTGTTCGTCATGGACGGCAGCAACGCGCGCGCGCCGGTGCCGTCGATGCCGGGTGTCGAGCGCATTTCCGTGGATCAGGTGGTGCGCGAGGCCGAGCGCGCCGCCAAGCTTAGCATCCCTTGCATCGCACTCTTCCCTTACACCGACCCGAGCTTGCGCGACGAAACGGGCAGCGAAGCGCTCAACCCGGACAACCTCGTCTGCCGCGCCATCCGCGCCATCAAGAAGGAAGTGCCCGACATCGGCATCCTCTGCGACGTCGCGCTCGACCCGTTTACCGGTCACGGCCATGACGGCCTCTTGCGCGATGGCGTCATCCTCAACGACGAGACGGTCGCCGTGCTGGTGCGCCAGGCGCTGGTGCAGGCGGAAGCGGGTTGCGACATCATCGCGCCCTCCGACATGATGGACGGCCGCGTCGGCGCAATCCGCAAGGGCCTCGACCGCAACGACTTCACCGACGTCTCGATCATGTCCTATGCGGCGAAATACGCCTCAGCCTTCTACGGTCCTTTCCGCGACGCCGTCGGCTCGGCAAAGACGCTTCAAGGCGATAAGCGCACCTATCAGATGGACCCCGGCAATACGGACGAAGCGCTGCGCGAGGTCGCGCTCGACATCGAGGAAGGCGCCGACATGATCATGGTCAAGCCCGGCATGCCTTATCTCGACATCGTGCGGCGGGTGAAGGACACCTTCGCCATGCCGACCTTCGCCTACCAGGTGTCGGGCGAATACGCGATGCTTGTGGCGGCGGCGCAGAACAACTGGCTCGACGGCGAACGCGCCATGATGGAAAGCCTGATCGCCTTCAAACGCGCCGGCTGCGATGGCGTGCTTACCTACTTCGCTCCGCGCGCCGCTGAGAAACTCAAGCAGAGCTGACAATTCCCTCCTCTTTTTCCGAACAGTCACATGGGTGAATTTGCCATCGGTCAGAGCGTGCCGCGCTTCGAGGACCCGCGGCTCGTGCGCGGTGCCGGACATTACACCGATGACGTGCAGTGGCCGGACATGGCTTATGGCGTCGTGCTGCGCGCCCAGCGCGCGCATGCGAAGATCAATTCGATCGACGTTGCCGCAGCTAAGAAGGCCCCCGGCGTACTCGCCGTCATCACCGGCGCCGATTGGAAAACGGCCGGCCTCGGCGACCTGCCTTCGCATGGCGGCCTCAAGCGCCCCGACGGCGGGCCCATGGTCAAGCCGCGCTATACGGTGCTGGCGGAAGACCGCGTGCGCTGGGTCGGTGATCCGGTCGCTTTTGTCGTCGCGGAGACGCAGGCGCAGGCACTCGATGCCGCCGAACTAATCGCGGTCGAATACCAGGATCTGCCCGCGGTCGCTTCCACCGCCGAGGCTATGAAGCCGGGCGCTGCCAAAGTTTATGACGACTGCCTCGACAACATATCGTTCATGGAGCCGATCGGCGACAAAACGGCATGCGATGCCGGCTTCGCCAGGGCCGCGCACGTCGTCAAGCAGCGCTTCGTGATCAACCGCGTGACCGCTGTCACCATGGAGCCACGCGGCGCGGTCGCCCATTTCGACAAAGGCGACGGCCGTTATATCGTCCACACTGCGACGCAGCGCCCGCACGCTTTCCGTGCCGAGCTCGCCGCCATTCTCAAAACCCACGAGACCAACGTCCACGTGGTCACCGGCGATACCGGCGGCTCGTTCGGCATGAAGACGCCGATTTTCAACGAGATTCCGCTGGTCTGTCACGCCGCCAAGCTCACCGGTCGGCCGGTCAAATGGATTTCGACGCGCACGGAGGCGTTTCTCTCCGATGCGCAAGGGCGCGACAACGTCACCGATGCGGAGCTCGCGCTCGACCAAGACGGGCATTTCCTGGCCCTGCGGGTGCGCACCGCCGCGGCAATCGGCGCCTACCTGCAAAGCAACATGCCGGCCTTCTTCCTCAATGCCGGCACGCTCGCCGGCACCTACCGCACGCCGGCCATCTATGTCGAGGCGAGCGGCGTCTTCACCAACACCAATCCGATGCGGCCCTACCGCGGCAACGGGCGGCCGGAGGCGGCTTTCATCATCGAGCGCATGGTCGAGCTTGCCGCGCGCGAACTGAAGATCGACGCCGTCGAATTACGGCGGCGTAACTACGTCAAGCCGTCGGAGATGCCGTTCAAGACCGGCCTCACCTTCACTTACGACAGTGGCGAGTTCGAGAAGAATATGGACCTTGCCCTGGAGCTCGCCGACTTTGCGGGGTTCGAGAAGCGCCGCAAAGAGGCACGCAAGCGCGGCAAGCTCCTTGGCATCGGCCTCTCCAACACGATTGAGCGCGCGGCAGCTCCCGGCACGGAAGGCGCCGAGGTGCGGTTCGATAGATCTGGCGGCGTCACCATGTTCGCTGGCTCCAACAGTCAGGGCCAGGGCCACGAGACGGTGTTCAAGCAGATCGTCGCCGACAAGCTTGGCGTCGCGCCCGGCGATATTCGCTACGTGCAGGGCGACACCGATCAGGTCTTCTACGGCGAAGGCACCGGCGGCTCGCGCTCGGCGACAATGGGCGGCTCGGCCTTCCTGCGCGCAACCGACAAGGTCATCGAAAAAGCAACGCAGATCGCCGCCTTTGCCCTCAAAGTCGATCCAGCCGACGTGAAGTTCGCCGACGGCGTTTTTTCCTCCCCGAAGACCAACCGCACCATGACCATCAAAGAGGTCGCCGCCGATGCATTCGTGCCGGGGAAAATTCCGCAGGCCATGGAGCCTGGCCTTGACGCCACCGCCGTACACAAGGCGCCGGTACAGAATTTTCCCAACGGTTGCCACATCTGCGAAGTCGAAGTCGATATGGAAACCGGCGAAACTGCGGTCGTACGCTACAGCGTTGTCGACGATGTCGGCACCGTGCTCAATCCGATGCTGCTGCACGGGCAGATTCACGGCGGCGTGGCGCAAGGCGTCGGGCAGGCGCTGATGGAAGCCATCCAATTCGACGCCGCCGGACAGCTCGTCACCGCCTCGTTCATGGATTACGCCATGCCGCGCGCGCACAATTTCGCCGCCATGCGTGTCGAGAGCAACCCGGTGCCGACCAGGACCAACCCGCTCGGGGTCAAAGGCGCCGGCGAAGCCGGCGCGGTCGGGGCGCTGCCGGCGACGGTCAACGCCGTTGTCGATGCGCTTGCTGAATTCGGCATCAAGCACGTCGACATGCCGCTCACTTCCGAGCGCATTTGGCGAGCGATGCATCCGCGCTAGACGGCTGCAGGTTTCGCGTCAGTCCAGCGCCGCGCCAGCCTCGATCCGTTCGAGTTTCAACCCCTCGCCCGCAAGCGCAGCGACGATCTCTTCCGCATGGGCGGCGTCGCGCGTCTCGATCGTGACGTCGAGCTTGGCGCCCTTTGCCGGCACGTCAAGGAACAACCGGTGGTGGCCGACCTCGAGAATGTTGGCCCCGAGCTCGCCGAGGCGCGTCGCAATATGGCCGAGCACGCCGGGCCGGTCGGGGATGGTGAGACGGAATGAGACAATATGGTGCTCGCGCTCGAGTTCGCGCACCATGACGGAAGCCAGAATGCGCGGATCGATATTGCCGCCGGAAAGCACGATCCCGACCCGTTTGCCGCGGAAGCGCTCCGGCTTTGCCAGCAATGCCGCAAGGCCGGCGGCGCCCGCCCCTTCCGCCATCGCTTTCTGCAAGGTCAGGAAAGCGTTGACCGCACGCTCGATGTGGGCTTCCTCGACCAGGATGAGCTCGGCGACAAGCTCACGCACGATGGGCAGGGTGAGCTTGCCTGCATGTTTGACTGCGATGCCCTCGGCAAGCGTCGGCCCGCCGCAGCCGCGATTTTCACCATGCAGGGCATTCCACATCGAGGGATAAAGCGCGCATTCGGCGCCAAAGATTTGGATATCCGGTTTTATCGCGCGTGCCGCGATGGCGTTGCCGGCGATCAGCCCGCCGCCGCCGACCGGGATCACCAACGCATCGAGATCGGCAACGTCCTCCAGTATTTCGCAAGCGATCGTCCCCTGCCCGGCGATGATTGCCGGATCGTCAAACGGATGCACCAGGATGAGCTTGCGTTCTGCCAGCAATCCCTCGCAACGCGTTTGCGCTTCAGCGATCGTCTCACCGTGCAGCACCACCTCGGCGCCATAGGATCGCGTTGCCGCGACTTTCACGAACGGCGTCGTCTCCGGCATGACGATGGTCGCCGGGACGCCGAGCCGCTGCGCGTGATAGGCGACCGCCTGCGCATGATTGCCCGCCGACATGGCGATGACGCCGCGCTTGCGCTCGGCCGAACTGAGCGCGGCAAGCCTGACCAGCGCGCCGCGGTCCTTGAACGAATTGGTGACCTGCAGATTTTCGTATTTGACGAAAACCTCGGCGCCGGTGAGCGCCGACAATTTCGGCGCCGGCAGCATCGGCGTGCGCAGCACCGCGCCGCGGATCACGCGGCGGGCGGCTTCTATGGCGGCAAAATCGACGGCCACGCGTCCTCTCCGGCTCCTTAGCCACCATGCCGCAACTGGCTCTCTCGTTCCAGCCGCGTAAAATGCAGCTCTTGCGCCGCCGCGGCGCATCCTCCATCTCGGCTCTTGCCGACCACGCGGTTCCCGTGCCGAAATAGTGTTCTTGAAGGGGCAGCCATGCCGATCGACATCAAGCCGCACGCATACGATCCGGCGACCAACCCGGAATTGTTCGAGGGCGTGCTGCCGCGCCGGGTCGTCGCTTTCATCATCGATTTCATCATCATCGCGGTGCCGGTGGTGCTGGCGGCGATGTTCATTTTCGCCTTCGGCGTCATCACCCTCGGTCTCG
>Ga0335083_10002782_pt1 | contig 22951 bp, 20 predicted proteins | sample Lox_Sample_42_FD_206716 | JGI IMG/M metagenome (GOLD analysis project Ga0335083, IMG submission 206716) | Soil microbial communities from Loxahatchee National Wildlife Refuge, Florida, United States - Lox_Sample_4.2 | ecosystem: Environmental > Terrestrial > Soil > Wetlands | place: USA...
CCTGCTCACCGCCAGCGCCTGCGGGGCGGCGGTGGCGCTGCACAGCCAGCCGCTGGAACTGCCCTGGCTGCGCGAGTTCATCAGGACCCAGCTCAGCGACGGCGCCCACCCGCACCTCGTGCTCCGCGTCGGAATGGTCACCCAGGTGGCGGCCAGCGTGCGCCGCGATCCCGGGGAGGTACTGTTCCCGGCCGGTCCTTAAGGCGTGACGACGGTCCGGATGCGGCCAAGTCGGTCAGTTACCGCGTGGCACCCGCCATTCCAGCCTGGTGCCGGGGTGGTCGGCGTCCTGGCCGGCTGGCCTGAGCCGCAGTTCGCCGCCGAGTTTCTCGGCCCGGCTGGCCAGGTTGCGCAGCCCGCTGCGCCGGCCGTCGGCCGGAACGCCGATGCCGTTGTCGGTCACCTGCATGGTCAGCATCCCGTCGGGGCTCACATCTACGGTCACGTCGACCTCGCTGGCCTGGGCGTGCCGGGCCGCGTTGGACAGCGCCTCGCGCAGCGCGGCGAGCGCCTGCTCGGCTGCCTCGGAGCTGATGCCGTCGCCGAGGCCCGCGCCGAGCCGCAGCGACGGGGCGAAGCCGAGCATGTCCGTCATCTCCTCGGTCAGCGCGACGATGTCCCCGCGCAGGTCAGGGCCGCCCGGGGCGTCACGGGCCTGCAACTCGAAGATGGTGGCCCTGATGTCCTTGATGGTCTCGTCCATCGCGTCGACCGCGTGGGTGATCCGGCTGGCCACCTCCGGCTTGTTGATCATCGGCATGGTGCCCTCCAGCGACATGCCGGTGGCGTACAGCCGCTGGATGACCAGGTCGTGCAGGTCGCGCGCGATCCGGTCGCGGTCCTCGTACAGCGACAGACGCTCGGCCTCCGACCGGCTGGCGGCCAGCTCGAGCGCGACGCCGGCCTGGGCCGCGAACGAGGCCACGACGTCCGCCTGGGCCCGGGGGAACGGCGTCGCGCCGTGCCGTCGGCCGATGGTGAGCACGCCCCGGACGTTGCCAGGGGCGCCGAGCGGGAATACGATCGCGGGCCCGATCTGGCTCATCGCCCCCCGGGCGGATTTCGCCGCCCGCTCGTCATGGGCGAAGTCATCCGATATCACCGGCTCACCCGTGCTCAGGACCCGGCCGGACAGAGACTGGCCGGCCGGCAGCACCAGGCCGTGCGTGGCGTCGGCACCGTCGCCATAAGCGTAGGTGACCGCGAGCATCCGCCCGTCCTCGGCGGGCAGGGCGAGCACCGCGAGATCGGCGCTGGCCAGCTCCCTGACCTGCTTGGTGATGTCGGCGAGCACCTCGCCGGGGTGGGAGCCGGACAGCAGCCGGGTGGTGACCTCGGCGCTGGCCTGGATCCAGCGCTGCTGGCGGCGGGCCGCGTCGTACAGCCGGGCGTTCTCTACTGCCACGCCCGCTGCCGCGCCCAGGGCAACCAGCACGGCCTCGTCGTCCTCGGTGAACTCGCCGCCGCCGCGCTTGCCGGTCAGGTACAGGTTGCCGAACACCTCGTCGCGGACCCGGACCGGCACGCCGAGGAAGCTGCTCATCGGCGGGTGTCCCTCGGGGAAGCCCGAGGATTCCGGGTGCTTGCCGATGTCCGCCAGGCGCAGCGGGCGCGGGTCGTCGATCAGCAGGCCGAGCAGGCCGCGTCCCTCGGGCCAGTGGTGGATCCGGGCGATCTCGTCCGGGGACAGGCCGACCGGGATGAACTCGGCGAGCCGCTTGCCCTCGGCCGCATCGCCGATGACGCCGAGCGCGCCGTAGGTCGCGTCCACCAGGCCGACCGCGGTCTCGACGATCCGCCGGAGCGTGGATTCCAGGTCCAGGCCGGAGCCGATGGCCACGACCGCCTCGAGCAGGCCGCGCATCCGGTCCCTGGTCGCCAGCACGGCCTGCAGCCGGGCCTGCAGCTCGGACAGGAGCTCGTCGAGCTGCAGCTGCGGCAGCAGGACTGGGCCATCCTCCGCACCCAGGCTCACCGGCGGATCCTTCCTAGGCGGCGATATCGCAAAGGCTATCCCTCGGCGTGGCCGGGTACCAGATGCCGCGCCTGTTGTTCACCTGAGCAGCTCGTAACGCGGGTTGAACATGGTAGGCCGGCCGTCGCCGCCGACACCGACCACGCCGTGCAGCCGGATCTGGCGGCCAGGCTCCAGCCCGGTGATATGCGTGCGCCCGTAGAACAGGGCAGTCAGGTCGCCCGTGGAGTCGGCGACCTCGCAGGCCAGCATGGTGTTGTTCCTGGCCGGCCTGACCTCGGCCGCGCGCAGGCGGCCCTGGACCGTGGCCCGGGCGGCCGGCCGCAGCGACCCGATCGGGTCGCTGCCGTCCGGCGGGACCGGCCGCTCGTAGTCCCGCAGGCCGGCGGCCTGGTCGGCCCGCCGGGCGTGCAGGGTGTCGACCCGGTGCCTGACGTCGAAGGGGATGATCATGGCCGACGCGCCGTGGACCCGGCTGACCCGGCGGGCGATCCGGTCCGCGGTGTGGTCGTGCAGCAGCCGCCCGGCCAGCGGGGAGTAGCTGCGGCGCGGCAGGATCACCGTCACGTGGGTTCCGGCCGGGGCCGCCTCGGCCGCCGCGAGCTGGGCCACGGCGTGCGACAGCCGCCGGTCCGGGCAGTCGGCCAGGTCCAGCGGGACCCTGACCCCGGCGTCCAGCCACTGCTTCCTGAGATTGTCCGCCCGGGCGCTGTCCAGCGTGAAATGGACGGCGCGCAGCGCCGACGGCCGCAGGCTCCTGGCGTACCTGAGGGCCGCGATCGTGGCCAGGTCGTAACCGTCGATCAGCAGCAGGACCACGCGGCGGGAGTAGTCGAGCGGATGGGGCTGCGGGTCGCTGCCCGACAGGTCCTCCAGGATCGCCGCCTCCTTCCGGTACTGCCGGTTGAGCCGGATCAGCGCGTACACCAGGACCGGGAAGATGATGACGATCAGCCAGGCGCCCTCGGTGAACTTGACCACGGCGAACAGCACCACGACGAGGGCCGTGTAGGTCCCGCCCGCGGCGTTGACGATCAGGCGGCGGCGCCAGCCCGGCTCCCTGGTCCGCCGGTGGTACCTGGCCATGCCGAAGCCGGCCATGGCGAAGCCGGTGAACACGCCGATGGCGTAGAACGGGATGAGGGCGTCGACGGTGGCCCCGGCCACCAGCATCAGCGACAGCGACAGGCCGGTCAGCACGATGATGCCGTTGGAGAAGGCCAGCCGGTGACCGCGCCTGGTCAGCCAGCGAGGCAGGAAGGAGTCCTCGGCCACGAAGCTGGCCAGGAACGGGAACCCGGTGAAGCTGGTGTTCCCCCCGGTGAACAAGATGGCGGCGGTCGCGGCCTGCAGCCCGAAGAACATGACGTGCCCGGCCGGGGCAGGCCCGAAGACCAGCCTGGCCTCCTGGGCGAGGACGGTCGGGAAGCCGGCCGTGTACGGGGTGGCGTGCGTGACGTGCGCGAGCCAGGAGATGCCGGCGATCAGGAACACGACGATCGATCCCTGCCAGGCCCGGATCTGCCGCGCGTGCCGTCCTTCGGGCGGGTTCAGCGCGCCGACCGCGTTAGAGACAGCCTCGATACCGGTCAGCGACGAGCCGCCGTTGGCGAAGGCCCGCGCCATGATGTAGAGGGCGCCGAAGGCGATCAGCCCCGAGTGCGTGCCGACGGCGACCGTGCCCGGCCCGCCCGGCACGTGCGGCAGGCCGCCGGCCAGCTCGCGGATCACGCCCACGACGACCATGAGGATCACCGACCCGGCGAACAGGTAGGTGGGGGCGGCGAAGATACGCCCGGCCTCCCGGATGCCGCGCAGGTTGCCCAGGCACATGACCGCGATCGCGGTCACCGATATCACCAGCAGGATCTTCGGGCCGATAACCGGGATCCGGGACAGCGCCGGGAACGCGGACACGATGGCCGCGCTGCCGGCGGCCGTCTGCACCGCGACCGTGACCACGTAGTCGATGAGCAGTGCCACGGCCGCCACCTGCGCGACCCGCGGGCCGAAGTTCTCCCTGGCCACGACGTACGAGCCGCCCGCCTGGGTGTAGACAGAGACCACCTCGCGGTAGGACAGCACGACGAGCACGACGCCGGCCAGCACCAGCAGCGTCATCGGCAGCACGAGCGTGAAGGCGGCCAGGCCGAAGAACGGCAGCAGCGCGTAAAGGATCTCCTCGGTGCCGTAGGCCGCGGAGGACAGCCCGTCGCAGGACAGCACGCCCAGCGCCAGCGGCCGGGACAGCCGCTCGTTCGTGAGCTGCTCGGTGACCAGGGGCGCGCCGAGGACGCGGCGCTTGACCGCGTACCAGAGGCCGTCGGGCACGTCGGCCGCCTGGGCCATGCCGGGAACATCCTGCATGCCGTTCCCCGGCGCGACCGGATGCGCCCGCTCCGCTACCCGCATGCCGATGGCCGCCATGTGATCCTCCTCTTTCAGGCCTGCCTGAAGCCAACCGCCGCGGGCAGGCGGCGGCCAGGGTCCTTGGTTCGGGACCTTCGGCACTCGACGAGGTGATGTACGTCTCTGCCGGGCCATCCTGGGCTGGGCGAAGCTGAGGCCATGAACGCGAGATTCAAGCACCCGTCAGCGAAAAGCCACGGCGTCGCGGCCGCGCCCGTACCGGGCGCCACCGCCGGCTCCGCCGTCCCGGCCGGGCGCGCGTGCTGCTGTGCGGCCCGGGCGGCCGTCCAGGTCACCATGCCGCCCACGGCTACCCGGCCGCACGAGACCGACCTGCTGCTCTGCGGTCACCACTACCGCGTCTCCCGCCAGGCGCTCGAGGCGGCCCGCGCCGCCGTGCGCGAGCTCCCGGGGACACCGGATGACGTCGCCGCCTGGATCGACGTGCACTGTCCCGCGGCGCTCGCCGGGCGGTGATGGCGGTGCGCGCCCGCGTCAAGGACATCATGACCACCCGGGTGATAGCCGTCCGGGCCGACGCGTCCTGCGCCGACCTGGCCGCCATGCTCCGCGAGCACCGGGTCAGCGGATTCCCCGTCGTCGACGGCGACGGAGTCGTGGTGGGCGTGGTCTCCGAATCGGACCTGCTGGCCCGCCAGGAGGCACCGGGCCCGCGCCGGAAGCGGGCCAGCACGGCCGAGCTCACCGCGGCCGACCTGATGAGCTGGCCGCCGGCCACCATCGGGCCGGACGAGACGGTCAGGCACGCGGCCCGGCTGATGTACGCCCGTAAGCTCAGGCGGCTCCCGGTGGTGGATCAGCGGGGACGGCTGCTCGGCCTGGTATCCCGCGCCGACCTGCTGAGCGTCTTCACCCGGCCGGACGAGGAGATCCGCCGCGAGATCACCCAGGACGTGATCGCGGACGGGTTCTTCACCGACCCGGACCGCCTCACGGTGACCGTGAAGGACGGCGTCGTCACGCTGGCCGGGGCGCCGGGCAGCGTCATCCTCGGCCGCAACATCGCCGATCAGGTACGGCACGTGGAGGGCGTGATCGCCGTCCGCGACCGCTTCACCTACCCGCCGCCCGCGTCACATTCAGCTTCTCCGGCCGCTTCCGACCCGGGACTTTAGTCCCGGACCTCGCGGCCGGAACGGCCCTAGCGGCCGGCCTCAGCCCGCGGTCATGATGACTGTGGGCGAAGTACACGCCCATCGGGTCCGTCGAGGAGGACGAGCGAAATGTCAGCCAAGCCCATCGTGGCCGGTACGGATGGTTCGGAGGAATCCCTGCGGGCGGTCGGCTGGGCCGCCAGGGAGGCTGTGCTCCGCGGTGCCCCGTTGCGGATCGTGGCGGCGGCGGCGGTGCTGCCGCGCATGATCTCGCGCGCGGGCCCGGGCCAGTACGACACGGTAACCGACGTCCTCGACAAAGAACGTGACAGCGCGCTGGCCGCAGCCGCCGAGCGGGCCGCCAAGGCGGCGCACGGCGTTCTCATCGACACCGACCCGCTGACCGGGCCGCCCGCCCAGGCCATCGTCGAGAGCGGCTCAGGCGCGCTGATGCTGGTGGTCGGCTCCCGTGGCGCCGGCGCCTTCGCCGCCCTGCTGCTCGGCTCGGTCAGCCGCTACGCCGCCAGTCACGCGCTCTGCCCGGTCGTGGTCGTCAGGGACGAGGCGCCGGAGCCGCGTGGCCTGGTCGGCGTGGGCGTCGGTGACCTGGACAACTGCGGTGACTCGCTCACCTTCGCGTTCGAGGAGGCCAGCCTGCGCCACGCCAGCGTGCTCGCGCTGCACGCCTGGCGCACTCCGCAGACCGACATCTCCCGGGCCGGCCAGATGTCCGCGGCCCCGGAGCAGCGGGCCGTCGCGGCGGACGCGGCCAAGCACCTGGACGCCCTGCTGGAGGAGTGGCGGGCCAAGTACCCCGACGTCCCGGTCAACCAGGAGGTCGTGCACGGTCACCCCGCCCGGGCGCTGATCGGCCTGTCGGCCCGGGCCGACCTGGTCGTCATCGGCAGGCACCCGGGACACCAGGGCCCCGGCTCGGTCCGGCACGCCGTGCTGAACCACGCGCACGGCCCGGTCGTCACCGTTCCGTCAGCCTGAACGAGGCACGGCCTGCCGTGAGGCTTTCGGCAGGCCGCCGGGACCTTGGTCTCGCTCGGATGGGCCCGAGCGCCCTGTCCTCCCAGGTCAGCGTAGATCACGATGACGTTGCGGGGGGGGCGAGTGAAGGAGGGCCAGCCATGGAAACACAGGCTGTCGTGGTCGCTACGGACGGTTCTGAGGAGTCACTGCGCGCGGTCGACTGGGCCGCTGCCGAGGCCCTCCTGCGCGGCAAGCCGCTGCGGATCGTGTCCGCTATGTCGCTGCTGCCCTGGACGATCCCGCTCCAGCTGCGGCCGGACCGTGATTACATCGCCGACCTCATCTGCTCCGAACGCAAGCAGGCCCTGGTAACAGCCGCGTCGAGGGCCGCCATGCGGGCTCCTGGCCTGGTGATCGACGCCGACCCGCTGGGAGGGCCGCCCGCCCAGGCGATCGTCGAGGCCGGATCCAGCGCGCTGATGCTGGTCGTCGGTTCCCGCGGGGTCGGCGCCTTCACGGCCATGACACTGGGATCGGTCAGCCGGTACGTGTCGGCCCACGCGGGCTGCCCGGCCGTGGTCGTCCGCGACCCGTCCGCCGTCCCGCCCGGGCAGGTCGTCGTGGGCGTGGGCGATCCGGACGACTGCGCCGAAGCGCTCACCTTCGGGTTCGAGGAGGCCGAGCTGCGCCAGGCCAGCCTGCTGGCCGTTCATGCCTGGCCGGGGTCAGGACCGGTGCCGGCCGGGGCCCGGGTCGCGCTGGCCGACGCGCTGCGGGTCTGGCAAGACAAGTACCCCGGCGTCCCGGCCGGCCAGGAGGTCGTGCCGGGCCGTCCCGCCCGGATGCTAGTAGGCCTGTCGGCCCGCGCCGGCCTCGTGGTGATCGGGAGGCACACGGGACGGCAGGGCCCGGGGTCGGTCCGGCACGCCGTGCTGAGCCACGCCCATGGCCCCATCGCCATCGTCCCATCATCCTGACCGGGACGATCCTCACCGGTGGTTCCCGATGGTGGCCAGCATCACGGCCTTGATCGTATGCAGCCGGCTGTCCGCCTGGTCGAAGACGACCGAGGCGGGCGACTCGAAGACCTCCTCGGTCACCTCGAGGGCCTCGAGCCCGCGCCGTTCGTACAGCCGCCGCCCGATCTCGGTGGCCCGATTGTGCAGGGCCGGCAGGCAGTGCATGAACTTCACGGCCGGGTTTCCGGTGGCCGCGACCACGCCGTGGTTCACCTGATAGGGGAGCAGCAGGTCGATCCGTTCGTCCCAGTGCTCTTCCGGCTCGCCCATGGACAGCCAGACGTCGGTGTACAGGAAGTCCGCCCCGGCCACGGCGGCCGGGATATCCGCCGTCACCGCCAGCCGGGCACCCGAGTCGGCCGCGAGCTTGCCGGCGATCTCCTGTACCCCGGCGGACGGCTGCAGCGACGCGGGCGCGCAGATCCGCACGTCCATGCCCAGCAGCGCCCCGGTCACCAGCAGCGAGTTCGCCACGTTGTTGCGCCCGTCGCCGAGGTAACAGTAGCTGACCTCGGTCAGCGGCTTGCGGACGTTGTCGCGCATGATCAGGATGTCGGCCAGCATCTGGGTCGGGTGCCAGTCGTCGGTGAGCCCGTTCCAGACCGGGACCCCGGCCCAGGCGCCGAGTGTCTCCACTGTCTCCTGGGCCGCGCCGCGGTACTCGATCCCGTCGAACATCCGGCCCAGGACCCGCGCGGTGTCCTTCACCGACTCCTTGCGGCCGAGCTGTGAATCCTCAGGCCCCAGGTAGGTGACGTGGGCACCCTCGTCGTGCGCGGCCACCTCGAACGCCGACCGGGTCCGGGTGGATGTCTTCTCGAAGATGAGCGCGATGTTGCGGCCGGCCAGCCGGTTGTTCCCCAGCCCCATCCGCTTCTGGAGCCGCAGCCGGCGGCCGAGCTCGACCAGCCCGAGGAACTCGCCGGCCGACAGGTCGGTCTCCTTGAGCAGGTTGCGTCCTTCCAGGTTCATCTCGTCCTCCTAGTCGGCGTCCCGTTCGATCGGGCAGGTCATGCAGCGCGGCCCGCCGCGCCCGCGGCCGAGCTCGCTGCCCGCGATGGTGATCACTTCGATGCCGTGCTTGCGCAGCATGGTGTTGGTCGCGACGTTGCGCTCGTAGCCGACGATGACGCCAGGCGCTACGGCCAGGTAGTTCGTGCCGTCGTCCCACTGCTCCCGTTCGGCCGCCCGGATGTCCTCGTCGGTGCTCAGCACCGTGACCTTGTCCACCCCCAGCGTCTCCGCGACCGTGTCCCACAGGTCGTCGTTACGCGTGACCGAGACGGTGTAGCCGTCCCCGTTCGGGGTCAGCGTCCAGGAGCGCGGCTGCCGCTCCAGGTAGGGGTACTGGACGAAGGTGCTCCGGTCGATCATGGTCAGCACGGTGTCCAGGTGCATCATGGCCCGCGAGGACGGCAGCTCGACGGCGATGACCCGGCTCGCCTGCCCGGCCCGGAACAGCGCGGCGGCCAGCATCTCGGCCGCCATCGGGGTGGACCGCTCGCCCATCCCGATCATCACCGCGCCGTGGCCGAGCACGTGCACGTCGCCGCCCTCGACCGTGGCGGGCTGGTGGTTCGCGTCGTCGTCGCCGTAGTACCGGACGAAATCCGCTCCCGCGAACATCGGGTGGAACCGGTAGACGGCGCGGCTGTGCAGGGTCTCCCGCTGCCGGGCGGGCTTGGCCATCGGGTTGACCGAGACGCCCTGGTAGATCCAGCACGAGTTGTCCCGCTGGAAGAGGTGGTTGGGCAGCGGCGGGAGGACGAAGTCGTCCGCGTGCAGCATGTCCCACCTCAGGCTGTGCGCCCCGGCCGGGTGCAGGTCGGCCTTGAGTACCCCGCCGACCAGGAACTCGGCCAGGGCCGGGCCGTCGAGGTCGTCGAAGAGCCTGCGCAGCGGCGTGATGAGGTTGGGCCCGAGCAGCTCCGGCGTGCACAGCCGGTCCAGGACGAACGCCCGGCCCTCGGGCAGCCCGAGGGCCTCGCCCAGGAGCTGCCCGAAGTAGTGGACCCGCACGCCCCGGTCGCGGAGTTCCTCGGCGAACGCGTCGTGTTCTTCCTTGGCCTTCTTGGCCCACATCACGTCGTCGAAGAGCAGCTCGCCGACGTTCCGCGGGGTCAGCCGGGACAGCTCCAGGCCAGGCCGGTGCACGATGACCTGGCGGAGCTGTCCGGCCTCCGAGGCGACACTGAAGGTCATCTCAGGCCTCCGCCCCATCCGTGGCTGAGTGCTCGGCCGGGCCATTTTCGGCTGGCACCGGCACCTGGCCGGTGTTCTCCCGGTGCGCCTTGAGGAAGGCGTAGACGACCACGCCGGCGAGCACCAGGATCAGGGCCTGGTACACCGACTGGTAGCCGGCCGCGAACGTGACCCACATCGAGAACAGCACCCCGGCCCCCGCGATGACCAGGTCCCTGGCCAGCGCCCAGCCCTGCACCCGGCGCCGCTTCGACACCAGGTAGGCCAGCTGTGCGCACGCCGAGAACAGGTAGGGGATCGCCACCGTGACCACGGTCAGGTCGACCAGGTCGGTGAACACGGTCAGCCCGGACGCCGTGGTGTAGCTCCACAGCATCAGCAGCGAGGGCAGCACCGCCGCCGTCAGCACGCCGAACCAGGCCGTGCCCTTGCGGTCGGTCCAGCCGAACGCGCGCGGGAACAGCCCGTCGTCGGCCGCGGCTCGCGCCACCTCGGTGGTGACGAGCGTCCAGCCGTTCAGCGCGCCGATGCCGGAGACGACCGCCAGCGCGGCCACCAGCTTGCCGGCCCAGGCGCCGTGGGTGAAGATCGTCTCGAACGCGGTCACGAACGGTGCCGTGCTGGTGACCAGCGCGTGGTGCGGGACCAGGCCCATGATCGCGGCGGACACCGCCAGGTACAGGATGGCGCTGGCCCCGGTGCCGAGCAGCGAGGCGCGGCGCACGTTGACCCGCGGGTTCTTCACCCGCTTGGCGGTGATCGCCGCGACCTCGACCCCGATGAAGGAGAACAGGGCCACGCCGGCCGCGATGCCGATCGCGCTGTACAGGCTGCCGCCGGAGGCGTTGAACGCGCCGAAGTTGGCCTGCTTGACGAAGAACCAGCCGGCCACGCCGACGAACAGCAGCGGCAGGAACTTCAGCACCACGGTCAGGTTCTGGAACCAGGCCATCTGCCTGACCCCGGCCAGGTTCACCAGCGCCGGGATCCACAGGCCGACCAGCGCGATGCCCCAGTTCCCGATGCCCGACGGCTTGATGCCGAACAGGGCGTCGACGTAGAAGACCCAGGCCGACACGATGGCGGCGTTGCCCGCCCAGGCCTGGATCCAGTAGCACCAGCCGGTGAGGTAGCCGGCGAAGTCGCCGAACTCGTGCCTGGCGTAGGCGTAGAGCCCGCCGTCGGACTTCGGGATCCGCCTGGTCAGCTGGCCGAACAGCACGGCCAGGAGCATGGCGCCGACGGCGATCACGCCGAGGACGAGAATGGAGCTCGTCCCGGCCCCGGCCAGCACGGCCGGCATGGCGAAGACCCCGGTCCCGACGATGCTCCCGACGACCAGGCCGGTCGCCGAGGTCAGGCCGAGGGCACGGGCCTTCTGTTCCGCCCGGCCGGGCACGGGCCGCTGGTGGTGGCCGCCGGGCCGGGCATGGATAAGGGTGGACATGTCGAAGCCTCCTCCCGGGCGCCCTCATGAGGCACCCCGGGTGACTTGATCAACTCATTTCACCTCAGCATGTCCACGGCGCAGCCCGCGCGGTCAGGGGCCTAGGTCCTTGATCATCAGGGACGGACGACCGCGACTGGGCACGGCGCGTACTGCAGCACGGCGTGGGCGATCGAGCCGAGGTTCATCTCGTCGAAGCCGCCCCGGCCGCGGGCCCCCACCACGAGCAGCTGCGCCTCGGCCGCGGCGGCCAGCAGCACCGAGCGCGGCGTGCCGGGCAGCACGCGGTGCCACACGCTGACCTCAGGATGCGCCTTGGCCTCGTCCGCCATCAGGTTCTCGAAGTCCTCGCGTATCCGGCGGATCTCGCCGAGCCGGCCCGGCGCGTCGGTCAGCGCGCACACCGCCATCAGCGGCACGCCGCGCAGCCCGGCCTCCTCGAAGGCGAAGGCGATCGCGGCCCGCCCGGCCGCCGAGCCGTCCACGCCCGTCACGACCGGCCCCGGGGGCTGGTTGGCGGGCCGCCACGGACCGCGGACGACGACCACCCGGCCGGAGGCGTGCCCGGCCACCTGCCACGATACCGACCCCAGCTGCAAGCCGGGCAGCTCGCTGTGCCCGCGGCCGCCGACCACCACCATGTCGGCGTTCCGGCTGCGTTCGCACAGCACGCGGGCGGCCGGGCCGCCGGCCAGGTCGGCCCGGACCCGGCCGGGGCCGAGCAGCGACTCGGCGTACGGCAGCCCGCGGGTGAGGATCTCCTGGCCGTGCTGCCTGGCCAGCTCGCAAAGGTCGCTTTCGGTGGGCAGCTCCATGTGGTCTGGCGTCCAGGCCAGGCAGACCGTAAGCTCCGTATCACGCGCCCTGGCCTCCCTGGCTGCCCAGCGCAGCGCCTGCGCGGCCCCGGGGGACCCGTCGTAACCAGCCACGATCCCGTACATCTTCCCGGTCATGTCGACACCTCCTCCGTACCTGGTCAAGTCAGCCTGTTCACCGGCCTGCCGGGCGGCTAGGGCAGAAGGTCCCGACGCCTGGGTACCGGTCGGCCCTGCCCGGGGCCGGGCCAGGTGCGACAGGCTGTCGAGCACGACTCGCCGTCGGGAGGTGAGTGTCATGCCCACCCGTGCCAATCGCCGGCCGGCCGGGAGCCTGGCCCGGATGGCCCGGTGGCTCGGCTTCGACCGCAACCCGCTGCGCCGGAGTACGGACCGGGTCGAGGCCGTCCTGCGGCTGGTCCTGATCATCCTGTTCGTGGCGGTGATACCCGCCGCGGTCGCGGCCGGCCGGTGGGCCGACCACCAGGCGCTGCACCGGGCTCAGCTCGAGCGGGCGACGGATCGCCTGGTCACCGCGGTTCTGCTGGAGAATGCCCCGGCCTCGGGGGTACCGGATCCGTACACGTCCGTGCAGACCGCCTGGGTGCGGGCCCGCTGGCAGCCGCCGGGTCAGCCGCCGCGGGCCGGTGAGGTCCTGGCCGTGGCCGGTGCGCGCCAGGGCAGCACGGTGCGGACCTGGATCGACCGGTCCGGCGCGGTCACCGCTCCGCCGGCGGATCACCGGGTCATCGTCGGCTACGTCTTCCTCGCCGTCATGGCCACCTTTGAGCTGTCGTGGCTGGTGCTGCTGGCGGCCGCCCTGCTCGTCCGCCGTGCGCTCAACCGGCGGCGGCTGAACGCCTGGGAGGCCGAGTGGCGGGCGAGCGGCCCGCTGTGGAGCGGCCACCGCAGCTGAGACCTCGCCGGACCGAACGAGCTATGTCGCGCGGGCCTGGATCGCGGTCAGCGCGATCGTGTAGATGATGTCCTCGACCAGGGCGCCGCGGCTGAGATCGTTCACCGGCCTGGCCAGGCCCTGCAGCATCGGGCCGATGCTGACTACCCGCGCGCTGCGCTGCACGGCCTTGTATGTCGTGTTACCGGTGTCCAGGTCGGGGAAGACGAAAACGCTAGCCCGGCCGGCCACCGGGCTACCGGGCCGCTTGGCCTGGCCGACCGAGGCGATGGCGGCGGCGTCGTACTGCAGCGGGCCGTCGACGGGCAGGTCTGGCTGGCGCTCGCGCACGATCCGGGTGGCCTCGGCCACCTTGTCCACGTCCGACCCCCTCCCGGAGGTCCCGGTGCTGAAGCTGATCATCGCCACCCGCGGCTCGATGCCGAGTACCCGGGCCGACGCCGCACTCTGGATGGCGATGTCCGCAAGGTCCCCGGCGTCCGGCTGAGGGTTGATGGCGCAGTCGCCGTAGACGACGACCTCATCGGGCAGGCACATGAAGATGACCGAGGAGACCAGGCGGGCGCCCGGCTTGGGCCCGATGATCTGCAGCGCCGGGCGGACCGTGCTCGCGGTGGTGTGTACCGCCCCGGAGACCAGGCCGTCGACCTCGCCCAGCTGGAGCATCATCGTGCCGACCGTGACCGGGTCGGCCAGGTGCTCGCGGGCCACGTCCTCGCTCCAGCCTTTGTGCCGGCGCAGCTCGACCAGCGGGCCGACGTAGCGCTCGGCGACGGCACGCGGATCGACCACCGTGACGTCCTCGGGCAGGTTCAGGCCGAGCTGCGCGGCCCGGGCGGCCACCTCGCCTGGGGAGCCGAGCAGCAGGCAGCGAGCGATGCCGCGTTCGGCGCACGCGACCGCAGCCCGGACGGTCCGGGGCTCGGTCCCCTCCGGCAGGACGATCAGCGCGTCAGCGGCCCGGGCCAGCTCGGCCAGCTGATAGCGGAACGCCGCCGGGCTCAGCCGCCGCGACCGGGACACGCCGGTCAGCGACTCCAGCCAGGACGGATCGAGCGCATCAGCGACGTTGTCGGTCACCTGCTCGATTCGTTCCAGGTCATCGACGGGCAGCCCGGGGTCAAGATCTCGCACCCGCATGGCGGTCTGGTAACTGTCGTCGTCCACGAGCAGGACCGGAAGGCCGGCGGCCGCGGTAGCCCGGGTGAGCTCGCTGATCCTGGGATCAGGGGCGGTCCCCGTACTCAGCAGCAAGCCGGCCAGGTGGGTCCCGCTCAGCTCGGTCAGGTATGCGGCCATGATCACCTCGTGCCGGTCGCCGGGGACCACTACCAGCCTTCCGGTGTCCAGGGCGTGAATGCCGCCCGGAATGCCCTGGGCGAATACCGCCACCTCCCTGATGCGGCGCGACATATCGCCCTCGTGCAGGATCCGCGGGTGCAGGTGGCGTACCAGATCGCGCATCCTTGGCCACGTCAGCCCGGGACGGTACGGCACCGCCGCCACGACGGAGAGCCGCCACCTGGCCAGGGCGGCCCGCAGCCCGTCCGCCGCGGCGGAACCGGCGGCGGGCAGGCCGTGGATCACGCAGCCGACCACCCGCGCCTGCTCGCCGGCCACGTAGCCGCTGGCCGCGATGGCAAACTGCTCGGCCAGTCCCTCCACGTCGCCATCCGCGGGCCAGTAGCCGGCCAGCACGACGTCGGCGTCGAGCGCACGGGCCAGCGCCTCGTTCAGCGAGCTGGCGTACAGCCTCGAGGGCGCCGGGCTGAGGCCCTGGACCACGACCACGTCGGACCCGCCGTAGACCGGCTCCCAAGCCGCGACGATCTTCTCCAGCACGACTTCCAGCTCGCCCTGGCCGAGCTGCTGCTCCAGGAGGGCGGTGCTGAGCGGTTCCGGGGGCCGGAGCGCGGTGACCGTGGCCACCAGCTCCGCTGACCGGTCCGGGCCGCCATCGGCGCTGGGCTGCGCCACTGGTTTGACGAAGGCGACCTTGACGCCCTGCCGGTCCAGTGCCCGCAGCAGCCCCATGCACGTCCTGGCCAGGGCGGAATGATCGGAGACCGGCGCGACGAGCAGGCTGCGGGCCATCTGATATTTCTATCAGCCTACGGGCATGCCGTAGCGGAGGTCGGGTACGGTCGCGGCGATCTCCAGCAGCCGGTTGTACTTGGCTACGCGTTCGCCGCGGGCCGGCGCGCCGGTCTTGAGGTGGCCGCAGCCGGCGCCGACGGCAGCAGTGCCACCATGCCGGGATGGTCGTCAAGGCATACCCGCCGGGCCTCGCGCTCGGCCGACACCCGGCTCGCGCTGAAGAAACGGTAGTACGGGTTCTCCGGCGACATCGCCTCATGCAGCCGCTTGACTGCCTCGTAATCCTCCGGGCCCGGCGGCCGTATGGTCAAGGTGGTCCCGTCGGCCAGCAGCGCATAAGAACGCCCGGGCCCTCCGGTCTCCGCACGCCCGGTCAACCGGTCACCTCGGTCTTCTGCGGCCTCCTGCCATGAGTCCATCATGCCGTTCGCGAGGTGCGGAGGAGCCGGGGTGTCCACAGACCTCCGTCTGCGTGCCGCTCAGGCGGCGTCCTCGGCGACGAGGTGATTCTCCTCGTACTCCGTGAGCCGCGGAGGATCAAGCGCCGTGGCAGGCACGGGCGCATGGCCTGCCCCGGCCACGTCGGCCGGGCGGGTCACGGCGTCGGCCGCCGTCGGCTGCCACTTCTTGTGCAGTTCGGGGACGGCGGTCAGGAGGTTCCTGGTGTACGGGTGCCGCGGGTTGCCGAACACCTTCACCGTGTCGCCCATCTCCACGATCGCGCCATGGCGGAGGATGACCGTGCGGTCGCTCACGTAGTTGCCGAGCGACAGGTCGTGGGTGATGAACAGGATCGCCAGGCCGGACCGCTTCAGGCTGACGAGCAGGTTCAGGATGTCGACCCGGGTGGAGGCGTCCAGCATGCTGATGATCTCGTCGGCGACCAGCAGCTTGACGTCGAGGAGCAGGGCCCGGGCGATCAGCAGGCGCTGCTGCTGGCCGCCGGACAGCTGGTGCGGGTACTTGCCCAGGACGTCGCCGGGATTGAGCGCGACAGCGGCCAGCGCCGACTCGATCTTCTCCTCCCAGGCGGGCTGGCCCATGGCCGGGAAGTACACGCCGCGGACCAGCTCGAAGACACGGTCGGCCTTGTAGATGGGGTTGTACGAGCTGAACGGGTCCTGGAAGACTCCCTGGACGTGCCGGTAGTACTCGCGCAGGGACGGCCCCTTGAAGGCCGAGATGTCCTTTCCCTCGAACGTCACCGTGCCGCTGCTGGCGGGTATCAGCCGCAGGATGATCTTCCCCAGGGTGGTCTTGCCGCTGCCGCTCTCGCCGATGAGCGTGACCACCTCGCCCTGGTCGATGCCGAAGCTGACCTTACGCAGCGCCGGAGTCATGTCACCGCCCGCACTGGCCCGGAAGAGCCTGGAAACCTGATCAAGCTGCAGAGCGCTCATGCTCGCCTCCCTCTGGCCACCCCTCGCTGACCTTCCAGCAGGCGACCTGGCGGCCGGGTTGTACCTGTTCGAACGGCGGCGCCTCGGCGCACTTGGCCCGGGCGAACGGGCAGCGGTCGGCGAAGCGGCACCCGCGTGGCGGGTTGACCAGCGACGGCGGACGGCCGGGGATCCCGGTCAGGGTGACCTTGTCGTAGCGGACCCCGACCTCGGGTAGCGACGCCAGCAGCATCTGCGTGTACGGGTGCAGCGGGGCGTTCACGATGTCGGCGGCGCTGGCCTTCTCCGCGAGCCGCCCGGCGTACATCACCATGATGCTGTCCGTGATCTGGGCCAGGACCGACAGGTCGTGCGTGATGGCGATCACGCTCTTCACGAACCCGCGGTCCCTGAACTCCATCAGCATCTCCCCCACGGCCCGCTGGGTGGAGACGTCCAGGGCCGAGGTGACCTCGTCGGCGATGAGCAGCGAGGGATTCAGCAGGGTGGACAGGATGATCGTGACCCGCTGCCGCATGCCGCCTGACAGCTCGAAGCTGTACCTGTTGAGCACGTCCTCGTCGAGCCCGATGAGGCGGATGCGCCTCTTCATCTCCTCCAGCACGTCGCTCTCCCGCACGTCGTGACTGCGCAGCAGGTCAGTGGTCAGCCTGCCGATGCGGCGGGTGGGGTTGAGCGCGTTCATCGCGTACTGGGGGACGAGCGAGACCTTGGTCATCCGGTAGCGGCGCATGGCCCGGAAGTCCGCGACCGGAAGCGCCTGCCCGTCGACCACGACGCGGCCGCCGAGGTGCCGCATCCGGCCTTCCATGAAGACCAGGCTGTTGCCGAGGGTCGACTTGCCGCAGCCGGACTCGCCGGCCAGGCCCATGATCTCACCGTCGGCGACGGTGAAGCTGACGCCTTCGACCGGGCAGACGTCACCCGCCCGCATCCGATAGGCGACCGAGAGATTTTCCACCTTGACGCTCATTGTTCCCTCAGCTTCGGGTTGAAGACTTCGTCCAGGCCGACGTTGGCGATCAGCAGGGCGGCGACCATGCCGGTGAGCAGCAGGCCGGGCGGCAGGAACCACCACCAGTAGTTGAGCTGCAGCGCGCTCCAGAGCGTGGACTGATTCATGATGGTGCCCAGCGAGGTGCCCGTCGTCGGCCCCAGCCCGAGGAAGTCGAAGTTGGCCGCGAGCAGCATGGAGGCGCCGAACAGCAGGATCACGACGAGGAGCAGGTACGACGCCATGTTCGGCGCGATGTCCCTGACGACGATCGAGTAGGCGCGCCGGCCCGACAGGCGGGCTAGGTCGACGAACTCCCGTGACTTGAGGGTGAACGTCTGCGCCCGCACCGCCCTGGCCACCCACGGCCACGTGGTCAGGCCGATGAACACTCCCTCGAACAAGACGCCGCGGGTCTTCAGGTAGGCGCCGATCACGATCAGCAGCACCAGCGCCGGGATCATCACCACGATGTTGGTGATCAGCTGCAGGATCTCGTCGAGGATCCCGCCCCGCCAGCCCGCGGTAAAGCCAAGCGCCATGCCGACGAACGCGGCGCACAGCGCGCCGATCGCGCCGACCATGTAGCTCACCTGCAGGCCGCTGACCACCTCGGCGAACAGGTCGTGACCGAGGTTATCCGTGCCCAGCCAGTGCTGCGCCGACGGCGCCTGGTTCGAGCCGAAGAAATCGGTCATGTTGTGCGGCGAGATGACCGGCCCGAAGATGGCGGCCAGGACGAACACCAGCTCCAGGCTCAGGCCGAAGACCAGTTTCTTGTTGTGCAGCGCGTAGTAGAGCAGGTCCCCGTGCCGGCGGGGAGCGGCCTCGAGTGGCGGGGCCGGCCCGCCCGTCGTGAGGGTCCCGATCGGGGCGCTTCCCTTCAGCGCGCTCATGACGACGCTCCCTGCATGGACAGGCGGGTCCGCGGATCCACCGTGACGTAGACGATGTCGATGACGAAGTTGGCGATCAGCACCCCGATGATGATGAAGATGAAGATGCCCTGCAGCAGGAAGTAATCCTGGTTGCTGATCGCCTGGAAGATCAGGCGGCCCAGGCCCGGGTAGGAGAAGGCGTACTCGGTGACGATGTTGCCGCCGATGACGACCCCGAGGGCCAGGGCGAGGCCGGAAAGCTGGGGCAGCGAGGCGCTGCGGTAGGCATACCTGCGGACCACCCGCTCCCGGGCGCCGAGCGCCCGGAGGTACCGCGAGCTGTCGTTCTCCAGTTCGTAGATCACCAAGTTCCGCATGCCTATCGCCCAGCCGCCCAGGCTCACCAGGAACACGGTGAGGAACGGCAGGAACCAGTGGTAGAGCAGGCTCGAGATGAAGGTCCAGGAGAACGCGGGGATCAGGCCCCGGTCGTACCCGCCGGCGATCGGGAAGACGTGCCAGACCACGCCGAGCAGGTAGGGCAGCGCGAGGGCGAGCCAGGGATAGGGAATCGCCTGGAACACGTAGCCGGCCGGGAGCACCGTGTTGTCCAGGATCTTGCGCCGCGCCGCTGCCGCGCCGAGCCTGTTGCCGATGACGTAGGACAGCACGATGGCTGGCACCAGCAGGGCGAGCGTGTACGGCAGGGCCTGGAAGATGAGCGTCGACACCGGGGCCGGGAAGTCCCAGAAGCTGATGCCCCAGTTTCCGGTCAGCAGGCCGCGCCAGTAGTGCAGGTACTGTTCCCACAGCGGCAGGTTCGTACCGAACGCCTCGGACATGGTCTTGTAGAGGGCCTGGTAGCCGGCCGGTTTGAGGTTGAAGTTGGACAGGTAGAGCTGGACCGGATCACCGGGCATCATGTGCGGGATGGCCCAGTCGATCGTCACGCCGACGAAGAACGCCAGCATGTACGTGAGCACTTTTCTGGTGAAGTATCGTCGCACCGCCGGCTCCCATGGCTGTGTCGGGTGGTTCCGGGCCCGCCGCTCGCCCGCTCGTGCGAGCGGGCGGCGGGTGCGTGAAACCGGGAGGGATTACTAAGGGCCGTCAGCCGGCCGGCGGGGCGGCCTTGAGGCTGGCCAGACCGTAGACGCTGGTCATGGCGCCGAGGTAGTTCGGCCACATGACCGGGGTGGCCTCGTTGCTGGTACCGGCCTTGGGGTAGTTGGTCCAGTACTGGTTGTTGCCCTGGAACCAGGCGCCGTTGTACCAGACCGGGATCTGCGGGAGCTGCTGGAGGAAGTCCGCCTCCAGCTGGCTGTAGATCGAGTTCAGCTTGGCGGTGTCAGTCAGCGGAGTGGTGCCCGCCTGCTGGACAAGCTGCCAGTCCTTGGGCGAGTTGAACCGCTCCCAGTTGAGCTGGGCCGTCTGCTGCTTGGCGATCGGCAGCTGGTAAACCCGCTGGAAGTAGCTCCACGGGGTGGAGGCCAGCGCGGCGTTGTTGTCAAGCGCCAGGTCGTAGTTGCCGTTGATCAGGTCGTTCTGGCGGGCGGAGAACTGCGGGTAGCTGGGAGTGACCTTGATGCCGATCGCGGCGAGGTCCGACGCGATCACCTGGGCCCCCGCCATCCAGTCCGTCCATCCGTCCGGCACCTCCAGGGTGATGGCCCGGCCGTTGTACCCCGACTTGGCCAGGTACTGCTTGGCCAGCGCCGGGTTGTAGGAGAACCCGTACTTGCCGACCACGCTGGAGTCGATGTAGGAGTTCAGCGTGGGCAGTAGCCCAGTCGGTGTCGCCGCCTTGACGATGCCGTTGTAGACCGAGCCGACGATGTGCGCCGGGTTGATCCCGTAGGCGAGCGCCTTGCGGAAGTTGACGTTGTTCATCGGGGCCCTGGTCGTGTTCGGCTCGACCCACACGGTGTTAGCGGAGATCATGTACGGCGAGTTCTTGTAGAAGGTCGAGATGTTGTACCCCCCGGCCCCGTTGAGCCCGCTGACCAGCGTGTTGATGCCGGGCAGGAAGTTGTTGCTCCAGTCGAGCTGGCCCGCGGTGAGCATGGACAGCTGGACGTTGTTGGAGCCGTTCACCACGTCGATCAGGTACTTGAACTTGAACAACAGGCCCAGCTGCTTGGTACCCCACCAGTTGGGGTTGACCTTGTAAGCCTCCTGGGTGGCGGTGTAGCGGTCGAGCAGCATCGGGCCGGTGCCGACCGGGTGGGTGTTGGCGAACTTGATCAGCTGGTCGGCGGCAACCTTGCCCCAGGTCGCCTTGTCCACCACCGGTGCCAGGTACAGGTAGGCCTGGAACTCGCTGTAACCAGGGGTGCCATTGAACGTGACCGTCACCGTGTTGCCGTTCGCGACCGCGTCCTTCACCGTGGCGACGTTCGCGTTGTACGGGCTGTTGGCGTTGTTCTTGGACTGCATGATGGAGAAGGCGACGTCAGCGCCGGTCAGCGGCTGCCCGTTGCTCCATTTCACGTTGTCGCGGACCTTGATCGTGTACGTGTTGCCGGACCAGGTCCCGCTCGAGGCCAGCCACGGGATGTAGCTGTTCTTGATCGGGTCGAACAGGAACAGCGGCTCGTAGATGAGCCCCTGGGCGCCCGTGGCGTAGTTACCCACGTTGAACGGGTTCCAGTTCGACGGCGGCGTGTACATCGTGCCGCTGGTGTACAGGGTCTGGGCCCTCGGGTACCCGGCCAGCGTGCCTGACGCCGATGACGACGGTGAGGCACTCTTGCTCGGGGTGCTGGACGGCGAGCTGGTGCAGGCCGCCGCCGTGGCCAGGGTCAGGGCGGCCGCCACGGCCGCGGTTCCCCAGCGGGCGATTCTCGTCTTGGTTCTCACTTACCCCTACCTCCCTACGAAGGAGCCATAGTGGAATTGCTCTTAGAGGCGTCTTCATCCCGCATCCGGCCCGCGGGACCGGATAGTGCGGAAAGCCCTTTTAACTAGGGCCATTTGTCGGGGACCGAGAGCGGGAGGGCCGAGTGCGCAGGAACAGCGCCAAGATCATGACGAACGGGGAGGCGGCCCGCTGGCTCGGCGCCAACCTCTGGTCGCGGACCGGGGGACCGCTGATGTGGCGGAGTTACGATCCGGCCGTTGTCCGGGAGGAACTGCGCGTGCTGCGCGCACACGGGCTGACTATGACCAGGTCGTTCTTTTTCTGGCCCGATTTCATGCCCGAGCCGGACATGGTCGACGAGAACATGACGGCGCGATTCGCCGATTTCCTCGACCGGCATGCCGAACAGGAATTGAGCACAGTCGTCCTGGAGGAGTTCGGGGTCAGCTCCGGCTTCGCGTCCGAGGATTGCCGGCCGCCGCCAGCCGCCCGGAGAGGAACGGGACCTATGGCCGTAGCGGTATCGCCTTCGATCACATACGCCCGGAGGTATCGGACGCATGTGAAAGGGGCAGGCGATGAGTTACGGAAAGGCCGTGCGCGACGAGCTGCGAGTGCCGACCCGCGAGCTGCGGCACGCGATCCCGCAGGTTTACGCGGGTTATAAGGAACTGCACGATTCCGCGCTGGCGGCAGGCGCGCTGGACGCCAAGACCAAGGAGCTCGTCGCCCTGGCCATCGCGGTCAGCAAGGAGTGCGACGGCTGCATCGCCGCCCACGCTCACGCCGCCGTCCAGCACGGCGCCACCCCGCAGGAAGCCGCCGAGGCGATCGGCGTCGCGTTCCTGATGAACGGCGGCCCGGCCACGGTCTACGGTGCGCGGGCCTTCGCGGCGTTCCGCGAATTCTACGAACAGCGGAGCGTAGGCCTGCCGTGTGGATAGGCCTGTCCAGCGGCCTTCCTGGCATTGGGCTGGGACCGGTACACCATCACATCGTGCCGGTTACCGCCGCGGTGGCGTTACCCGCTGAGGTCACCGCGGAGCCGCTGGGTCAGTAACTAGGTGCCCTTGGTCCCGGTCGAGGGTGTCTTCCGTCCCTGGCCGCAGGCTGACAGAGAGACCAGCGTGAGCTACTTGGATGACGAACTGGCGGTGATGGCCATGATCGAGGTCACTGCGGCGACTCTGGCCGCCCACCCCTTCCTCCACGGAGTATCCCCGGATCACCTGGCCGTGCTGGCCCGGGGTGCCTCGGACGTCACCTTTCCGGCCGGGCACCGGTTCTTCGCGGACGGTGGCCATGCCATCTGCTTCTGGCTGGTTCGGTCCGGCCACGTAACCGTGGACGTCGACGTCCCCGGGCAAGGCCCGGTACCGATCGACACCATCGGCATGGGTGAGCTGATGGGCTGGTCGTGGCTGTTCCCGCCGTTCTTGTGGGCTTTCGGCGCCGTGGCCGCCAGCCCGGTGGAGACATTCGAATTCGACGCGCGAATGGTACGGGCGTGGTGCGCCTGCGACCCGGCGCTCAGTTATGAGGTGACCAGGCGGGTCGCGGAGGTTCTCACCAGGCGCATGAAGTCCACGAGGAGCAGGCTGGTCACCGTTTCTCTGCATCCGGCACTGGCGTTTTCATAATCCGGAGGTGATGACGGTGCGACCCGAAGATAAAAACGCGCGCCAGGTTCAGCAGGGCTTCGCGGTCGGCGCGACCCTGGCCGAACTCGAGCAGCACATCGCGTACCTGCGCTCCCTCGGCGCCCCAGACGACGCCCATCCCAAGATGGGCGTCAACGAGGACTATGAGATCACCGTGATGATCTGCGTAGTACAACGGGCCGCTC
>Ga0335083_10002783_pt1 | contig 22950 bp, 15 predicted proteins | sample Lox_Sample_42_FD_206716 | JGI IMG/M metagenome (GOLD analysis project Ga0335083, IMG submission 206716) | Soil microbial communities from Loxahatchee National Wildlife Refuge, Florida, United States - Lox_Sample_4.2 | ecosystem: Environmental > Terrestrial > Soil > Wetlands | place: USA...
CCGCGCGCAGCGTGGCATCCCCGAGCAAGCGCTCGAGCGCCTGGATCCAGGCCTTCTCGTCACCTTCCCGCGCGACGATGCCGGCGTCGCCGATCACGTGCGGGATCTCGCCGCTGTCGCTGCCGATCACGGGGACCGCGCACGCGAACGCTTCGATCAACATGCGACCGAATTGCTCGCGCCAATGTCGCGCCGTTTCACTCGGAGCACACAGGAGGTTGAACGAATTGACGTAGGCGGGCACCTGATCGTGCGGAGCGCTGACGATGCGCACGCGCTCGTCGTGGCGGCGCGCCCAGCGGCGGAGGTCGCCTTCGAGCACCCCGCCGCCGAGAAACAGCGCGCGCCACGGCGTCGCGAGCCGGTCGAGGACACGCATCAAGAAGTGGAGCCCTTTTTCCGGCACGAAGCGCCCGACGAACCCGATCACGGGCGGCCCGTCGTCCTTCCAACCGAGCCCGATGCGGACGCGCCGGCGGGCGTCCGCATCCGGGCGGAAGAGCTGCATGTCGACGCCGAGCGGCCCGAGACACGACGGCCGATCGCGGTAGCCGGGCGCGGCGCGCTGCACTTCGTAAACCGAATGGCCGGAGTAAAACCAGCCGTCCGAGCGCTCGAGCGTGTAGCGTTCGAGCCACGAAAACGGCGGCGGATAGCGCTTGCGGATGTTCTGGAACGTGAGGAACGAAAACGCCGCGCTCCGCGGTGTCCACGCCGCGATTTGCGCGCCCGCGACGACGTACGGCTCTTCCCAAGCGAACACGGAGTCCCAGCCTCGGCGCAGGAGCTCGCGGAGCTCGGCGCCGTAACCGAAGAGGTGCGGGCTCTTCGTGCCGTAGGCACGGACGCCGACCGTGCGGCACGGCTCGTCCGGAGCGGGCGTGAAGCGCGCCCAGCCGAGATCGGCGCGATAACGCTTCGGCGCGACGCACACGACCTCGACGCCCGCGCCGCCGACGCGCGAAAGCTCGTGCGCGAGGCGTCGATTGACACCGATGACGAAGGAGTGCCCGACCGTCAGAAGCCTTCGGCGAGCCGTCACCGACCGCGGACCATAGAGAACCCTGCGCGCTCGCGCAAGCGCGGGCCAATCGGGTCATGCTAAAGCTTCCTGCCTCGATGTCGGGCAGCTTCGGAGCCACACTCGGCGCGCTCGACCGGCTCGTGCGGCGCCTGAAGCCTCCGCCGGGGCCGTTCGTCGGGAGCCTCACGCTCCTTTTCGCGGCGGGCGCGCTCGAGGGCGCGCCGCTCGCGCTCCTCGTCCCGCTCCTCGATTCGCTCACGAACAACCAGGTGAAGAGCACGCCGCTCTTCCCCGCGCTCGGCCGCTGGCTCGGCGCAATGGGCGCGAACGAACGCGTGGCCCTGCTCGGGTGCGCGATCGTCGGCGTGGTGGCGCTGAAGAACGTCCTCGCCGTCTCCGGCGCGGCGATGGCCGGCAGGCTGCGGGCCGAGCTCCTGATCTCGCTCCGCCGCGAGCTACTCGCGCGCGTGCTCGGAGCGCCTCCGGTGACGCTCGAACGCAACACGAGCGGCGCGATCACCGACGTGTTCGTCGCCGAAGCGTACCGGGTCAATCGGATCTTCGAATCGGCGGCGGTGCTCCTGCTCCGCATCGTGATCGCGCTGAGCTACCTCGTCGCGCTCGCGCTCCTCTCCTGGCGCTTCTTACTGCTCACGGTCGGGCTCGGCACCGTCATCGCGGCGACGGCGCACCGGCTCGGCAAACGGGTGCTCGAGCACGGTCGCGCGCTGTCGCGCGCGAGCACGGAGCTCGGCAGCATCATCACCGAAGTCGTCGGCGGCGCGCGCGTCATTCGCACCACGGCCAGCACCGAAAAGCACGCCGTCTCGTTCGTGGAGCCGAACCGGACGCACGCCTACGCCGACTACGGCGCGGGCCTCTCGCTCACGATCCAGCAGGGCACGATGGAGACGCTCGGCATCGTCGGCGCCATCGGCCTTACCGTGATTGCGCGCGTGTTTTGGCTCGGCACGGGCACGCTCGACATCGCGCACTTCCTCGCGTTCGGCTTCGGCCTCGTGCGCTTCTTGCCCGCGCTGAATTTCGTCTACGCGACGCTCGGCCTCGTGGTCTCGTCCGTGGGCAGTCTGGAGCACGTGCTCGAATGGCTCGATTTGCCGAGCTACCCCACGCGGCCCTTCGGCAGCCGCCACGTCCCCGCGCTCGCCGAAGGCATCCGCTTCGAGAACGTGACGCTCGAGTACGCCGACGGGCACGCTCCGTTCCGCGACCTGTCGTTCTTCGTGCCGAAGGGCAGCACGCTCGCAGTGCTCGGGCCGTCCGGCTCCGGTAAGTCGACGCTCGCGAGCGTCCTTCTCCGCCTGCGCGAACCGACCGGCGGCCAGGTGCGCTTCGACGGCGTCGATCATTGGGAATTCGCGCCCGCCGACTTCCATCGCGCGGTCGGTTTCGTCGATCAGGATTCGTTCTTGTTCAACGCGAGCATCGCCGACAACGTCATCGCGGGGCGGCCGGGCATCAGCCGCGCGAACGTCGAGGACGTGCTCCGCACCGTGCAGCTCGGTGAGCTCGTGGCCCGCCTGCCGCAAGGGCTCGACACCGTGCTCGCCGAGCGCGGCTCGACGCTGTCCGGCGGGCAGCGCCAGCGCCTCGCCATCGCGCGCGCCATCGTCCAAAATCCCGAAATCCTCGTGCTCGACGAGCCGACTTCGGCGCTCGACGCCGAGACCGAAGAAGAGGTCGTGAAGGCAATCGATCGGGCGAGCGTCGGACGGACGACCCTGATCATCACGCACCGGGCGGCGGCCGTCCGGCACGCGACCCACCGCCTCGACCTCGGCGCGCGCACGCTCGTGGCCGTCGACTGGCCCCGAGAGCGGCGTCTCGGCGAGACGAACGGAGAGCACCCCCCGACGACCGAAGCCGTACGACCCTCGGCCGGCGAACGAGTCGCGGCGGGGCCGGACGCGGCGGTCGAACGCGCGCCGAAGCCTTGACGGCCTCCGCTGCCTTCGCCGAGACTCGCTCGACGCGCGGGGCTGCGTAGAGGAGATGCTGCTTTCAGACGATGCCGTAGCCTCGGGCCGCTCCCGAGCACGCCGCCGGCGCAGGCAGAAACCGCCGCGAACCGGCGACGTGCGCGAAGCGCTCGGCATCGCACTGCTCGCCGTCGCGCTCGTCGGCTCGGCGCTGCTCTTCGGAGCGCAGCACACGCCCGTGCTCGTCGTGTGCGCGCTCGCGAGCGCGGCTTCGGCGCTCTTGCTCGCGCCGGCCAAGTTACCGCGCTTCGGCTGGCTGCTCGCCGCGCTCGCCGCTTACACGATGCTCCAGGTCGTGCCCCTGCCGCTCGGCCTGGTCGCGCGCCTGTCGCCGGCCTCGGCCGCGGTGTGGCGCGACGCGCTCGCCCCGCTGCACCAGACGGTGAGCTTCGCGACGCTCTCGGTCGATCCCGCCGCGACGGCGCTCGAAGCGCTGAAGTGGTCGGCTTACGTGTGCGTGCTCGTCGCCGCGACGGGCTGGCGCTCGCGGCATCGCGCGGTGGTGCTGGCGTTGCTGCTCGCGGGCTCGGCGCTCGTCGTCTGCGTCGTCACGTTGTTCCACGGCCTCTTCGACGTGAAGAAGATCTACGGACTTTACGCGCCGGTCGACGATTGGCGCTGGACGCGCGGCCCTTTCGTCAACGGCAATAACCTCGCGGGGTATCTGAATCTCGGTCTCTTCGCGGGCGCCGGCGTCTGGTTCTCGGCTCGAACGCCGCGGCTCGCCGCGCCGCTCGCGCTCGCGCTGCCCGTCCTCGGCGTCGGTGTCCTGCTCGCCGATTCACGGGCGGCAACGGTGTCCATCGCCGTCGGTCTCGTGCTCTTCACCGGGCTCCTCGTCGCCCAGCGGCCCGGAGCGCGACCCGGGCTCGTCTTGACGCTCGGGGGCACGGCGCTCGTGGTGCTCGCGCTCGCGGTGGCCGGCGCCGGCGCGCGCACGTGGGAAATCATCGGCAACGCCGATCTCGGCGCGAAGGCGCGGGTTTGGGTTTGGGCGCTCCCGCTCGTGCGTGACTTCCCTTGGTTCGGCGTGGGCCGGGGCGCGTTCGAGACGGCCTTTTTGCCCTACCGGCAGCCCATCGCCAAAAACTACACGACCGTCTACGCGCAGGCCGAGAATTTCCCACTTCAGTGGGTGACGGACTGGGGCGTCCCCATCGGCCTCGGCGCGCTCGTCGCGTTCGCGGTGCTCGGCGTGGGTCCGCTCAAGCGCGCGCGTCGCAACCCGCTCGCGGCCGGGCTCGTCGCGGGGCTCGCGGCGCTATTCTTGCAAAATCTCGCCGATTTGGCGCTCGAGCTCTTCGCCGTCGGAGCCGCGGCGCTCGTCGCGCTCGCGGGCGCCGACGACGCCGTCGACGAACCGACCAAGCGCTCCATCTACCCCGCGCTGCCCGGCGCGATCGCCGTCGCCGTTTGGGCCGTCATCGTGTGCGTCACCGGCGCGCATCCCGTGCAGGTCGACCGGCGCGCCGTCGCGGCACGCTACGCCGCGCTCGGCCCGTCGCGCGCCGCGGCCCCCGAGTTCGACGAGCTCCTCGCGGGGCTCATGCGCCGCCACCCGGGCGAAGCGTACTTCCCGCTGATGGGCGGCGCCGAGGCGATGCGCACCGGACGCGATCCGTTGCCGTGGCTCGGCCGCGCCGTCGAGCGCTCGCCCCTCGACGGCCAAGCGCACCTGCTGCTCGCGGACGCGCTCGCGGCGCGGGGTGCGCGACTCCAATCGCTGTTGCACAGCCGGCTCGCGGCGCTTTACGACGGACTCTTGCGGGAGCGCGCGCTCGCCCAGATCGCGTCGCGGGTGAAGAGCCTGTCGGACCTCGACGACGCCTTTCCCCGTGATTTACCGGGAAACGACTTGCTGGCAGACGTGTGCGACAAGCTCGAACCGGCGCTCGTCATCGGCTGCTGGCGCGAGGCGAACGCGCGCGGGAAGACGGACGAGGTCGGACTCGGTCTCGCCGCCGCGCTCCTCCGCGCTGGTGAAAGCGGGACGGAGCCGTGTGCCGGCGCGGCACGTGAGCGTTGCGAGGACGAGGCCGTCGCGCTGCTCGATCGCCTGCAGACGAGCGGGGCGTCGGCCGCGAAGGTCGCCGAAGTGCGGGCACGTCTCCTTTCGTCCAAAGGCGACGAGGCACACGCGGCGAAGCTCCTCGCCGCGAGTTGCGCGAGCCGTGCCGACGCCGTGACCTGCTACGGGAACGCGTTCGAGCTCGCCTTGCGCTCGCGTGACCCGTTGACGCTCGGTGAGATCTCCGACCGCTTCGCGGCCGTCGTGTGCAGCGAGCCGAACCGCTGCGCCGACGTGCACGAGCGCACCGGCCGGGCTTACCTCGAGCTCTCCGCGCCCGGCTTGGCGCTCCGCCAGTTCACCTCGGCCGTCGAGGCGAACCCGAATGCCGACCGCTGGCTCCTCGCGGCGGAGGCGGCGGCCAAGGCCGGCGCGCTCGCGACCGCCCGGCGCGCCCTCGAGCAGGCCAAACGTGAACCGGAGCCTGCCCCGCAACAGGCCGAGCGCATCACGGCAATCGAGAACGCACTCTCGGATACCGCGCCCGGCAACTGATCCGCGCCACGGGGCCGCTCTGCAAGCCTCTTTCAAAGGTGGCGCCCCACGGCGAACCCCGGCAATCGGCCGACAGGCCGCCTCCGTGCGCCCCCGCCGGGGCTCTGGTACGAACTCTGGCCTATGTCCGCCGACGGCAACAATGGGGCGCCCGCGCGGGTGGAGAAGCTCCGCGTGGTCGAGCTCAGCGGCGCCTTCGGCATCGGCGGCACCGAGCAAGCCGTCGAGATACGCGCAGGTCTGCTCGACCGCGCGTGCTTCGACGTCCGCGCCGTCGGCGTGTTCGGCGGCGCCCGTCTCACGCGCCTGCGCGCTCGCGGCGTCGAGGTTCGGGATCTAGCGGGCGACCTCGCGCAGCTTGCTCCGCTGCTCGAGGAATTTTCGCCCCACGTCCTGCATTACACGCGCTCCGAGCGCGACTGCGAGCACTCGAAGGCGGTGCAGGAGCAGGCGCTCCGCGCGCGAATCCCGGTGCTCATCGAAACGAACGTATTTGGACGGCCTGCGGGCTGGGAGCAGCGGCGGGCCCCGGATCATACGTGCCATATGTCCCTCGCCAGCATGCTTCGTTGCGCGCGCCTCGCCGGGCGTTCAATGAGCGAGCTCTACGCCGAGGGACATCGCGCCGTGTACCTTCCGGTGCCGACCCCGGAGGGCTACGGCACCGTGCCGCCCGAGCGCGACGCGGCGCGCGACGCGCTCGGAGTCCGACCGGGTGAGCTCCTCGCGTGCCGTGTCGCGCGGCCCGACTTGCGCAAGTGGAGTCTGCGCCTCGAGCTCGCGCTCCCGCGCCTGTTCGAGGAAATCCCCGAGCTTCGTTTCGCCTTCATGGCGGCACCGCCAGAAAAGGCGCGGCGGCTCGTCGCGCGCTTCGGCCGGCGGGTGATCTGCCTCGAGCCCGACTCCTCCTTCGAGCGCGTCGGTGGGCTCTACAAGGCCTCGGACCTCATGCTGCACGCCTCCGGCATCGGGGAGTCCTTCGGGCTCGCCGTGGCCGAGGCCATGTTTCACGGCTTGCCCGTCGTCGTCGACTCGACGCCCGAGCTCGACAACGCGCAGGTGGAGGTCGTCGAGCACGAGCGCACCGGTCTCGTCGTGCGCTCGAGCGCGGGCTTCGTCGCCGCCGCGCGCCGTCTCGCCCGAAATCCGGACGAGCGCGCCGCGTTCGGTCGCGCCGGCCACGAGCGCGCGGCGACGTGGTTCGCGGATCGCGTGGTCCGCGGAACCTGGCAATCCCTCTACGCCGAGGCGAGCGCGCGGGCCGGCGTGGAGCTCTCGGCGTCGCTCTCCGCCTTGCTCGAGAACGGGCGGCACGCCGTCTCGCCCGAGGACTACGCCGCGTACGAAGCGCGCTACGGCTACGCCTGCCGGCGCACGCTCGGACCCGACCCGGATTGGCGCGAGCTCGGTGTCGGACGCATGGTGCGCGCGTGGGACACGGCGCTCTACGCGCGACAGCGCGGCATGGGCCCGATCCTCCACGTCATCAAGTCGAGGCTGCGCGCCGGGCGTCTGTTTTCACGCGATTGACGGGCCGCGCCTCATTCGTCGAGGCGACACACGACGTACGTGAGCCCGAGCGGGCGCGGCGAGAGCTCGCTGCAGCGGGCCCCGTGCGCTTGCAACACGTCCACGACCGGGTTCGGCACGGGCAACACGGCGGCGTGGTAGCCGCGCTCACGCAGCGCTCCGAGCGGGAAATCGCCGGGCAAGAGCCCTTCGCGCCGCGCAATCGCGTACCAGCCGCCGTCGAGCACGAGCGCCGGATAGCGATCGGCCGTCGAGTGCCACGGCTGCGAAAACACGTCGTCGTCCGCGAAGAGCGGGTGCGGGAGCGCGACGATCGCTTGGTTTAGCGCGGTGAACGCGCGGGCGTCCGCGTCATCGCAAAAGAGCGTGCGGCCGAAGCGGTTCGCCGGCAGGGCATGCGCGGCCGCGCCGAGCTGGAGCACGGGAAGCACCGCGAGCGGCAGCGCCGCGAGCCCCCCGGCGAGCGAGAGCCAGCGCGGCGCCGCGGCCGGTAGCCGCTGAAGCGCGCACCACGCCGCGAGCGCGCACGCGACGAACCCCTCGAGCAGGTGGTTCTTGTTCGAGCCTTCTCGCCCGAGCGCGACGCTGCCGAAGAGCACCGTCACGAGCGCGACGACGACGAGCAAGCGCTCGGCGCGGGCGAGCTTGCGCCAGGCGGTTCCGAGTCCCGAGCGGCTCTCCCACGCGAAGACGAGCGGCCAAAAGCCGAAAACGAAGGGATTTTGCGGGATGGCGCGGGCGAACACCCCGGCGAAGAGCGACCAATGGAACCGACTGAGCGCCGGCGCTTGAATGATGTTTTCGCGATACACGGCGCCGCCCGCGTACAAGCTCACCGCCGCCACCACCGCGAACGGAGCGAGGAGCGCGAGCGAACGCGACGCGCGCCGCTCTTCGAGCGTGACGCCGACGAGCGCGCCGGCGAACGTCCACACGCTCGACTGCTTGAAGCTCCACGCACCGGCGAAAACGAGAGAAGCGAGCACGAGCCGCTCGACTCGCGTCTCCTCGAGCGCCCCGACGACGAGGGAGAGCCCGCCGAGCGCGAAGGCGGCCGCCCACACGTCCGGCCGCACCGCGAACGCCCACCACGAGACGAACTGCGAACCGAACCACACGACGAACGCCAGACTCCCGAGCGTGAGCCATTCGAGGCGTTTTACCGGCCGAGCGAGGCGCGCGCCGAGCAGCACGAAGAGCACGGCGCCGAACGCCGCCCCGGCGAGTGAAAGGAGGCGCGGCTCGGAAAGTAGCCGTTCGTCGTTCACGCCGAGGTGCCGCATGACGAACGCGTATGCCTCGTAGAACCCGAAATTGTAGAAGGTGACCGTGTACGGCTCCTGCACGGTCGGCTCGTAGAGCGGACGCCCGTGGAGGAGGCGCCAGAGCGCGTAGATCACCGGCCCTTCCCGCCCCTCGGTGATGGCCCAGCGCCAGCACTTCGTCCAGCTCGCGAGACGAACCGCGAGCACCCCCGCGGCGCCGCATGCCGCGACCACGAGCTCAGCGGCGATCGCCGTCGAGCGCCGAGTGGACGCGGGGGGCACGCCTCCCTCTAGCAGCGTCCGTCGCGCCCGCGCAAGGACCGCTTCGCCCGGATCGCGTCCGTGGTCGGCGGTCGCCGAGCGCATCGAATGCCGGAAAATCTTGCCGCAACGAACGTCCGTGGCACTCTCCTCCGCCATGACCGAAGGCGCGCTCCGCCCCGAACGTGCATTCGTGTCGCACGCGCCGGAGCCGAAACCCACCGCCCGCGGGGGCGGTCCGGCCTGGGTCTACGCGTACATCGTCGTCCAGCTCGTCTGCCAGCTCTGCCTCCTGGTTCCGGAGCTCAAGGGGGTGCGCGTGGTGGTCCGCACCGCGGCCTTCGGGACGAGCCTGCTCTTTTTGGTGGTCGCGCCCCGCGGCACGCCGCGCGGCGGCGCCGTTCGCGTCCTCGCGCTCGTCGCGCTCACGATTTTCCTGATCGCGATGTTCAATCCGCTCGGCGGCGATCCGCTCGCCGTCGTCGCGCACTTCACCTTCTGCGTCGCCGTCATCTCCCCGCTCTTCTGGGTCGGCAGGCTCGATTTACCGACGGGAACCTTGGGCCGCCTGCTGCTCCTGCTCTGGACGTTCCACTCGCTCGGCGCGCTCGTCGGCGTGCTTCAAGTCTATTTTCCGGCCTATTTCTTGCCGGATCTGGCGACGCTGATGCAGCGGACGAACCTCCTCATCCGGCTGAGCTCGGGGGATTGGGTGCCGCGGCCGACCGGCCTCACGGACGCGCCCGGCGGCGCGAGCGTCGACGGGATCTACGCCGCGCTGCTCGGCACGGGCGTCACCATGCTGCGTCCGTTTCGCTTCGCGCGGTTCCTCGGCATCACGAGCACCGGTCTCGGCTTGATGTGCCTCTACCTGTGCGAGGTGCGCGCCGAAGTCGTCGTGGCGATCGTCTCGTTCGTCTCGCTCATCGCGCTGTTCGTCTGGTCGGGACGCGCGTCCCGCGGCGCGCTCTTGCTGATCCTGCTCGGCGCCGTCGGGTTCGTCGGCTTCTACTTCGCCTCGGGCGTCGGCGGCGACATGATGAAGACGCGGCTCGAGTCGCTGATCGCGGCCGACCCCGGCACCGTCTATTACAACTCGCGCGGCAACATGCTCGAGCAGGCGTTCGTCGAGCTCCTCCCGCGCTACCCGCTCGGAGCCGGGCTCGGCCATTGGGGCATGATGAACTCGTATTTCGGCTCGGCCGAGCAGGAAATCGGGTCCGAAATCCAGGTCGGCGGCTGGGTGCTCGACGGAGGGTTGCCGCTCCTCCTCGTCTATCCGGCGGCCGTGCTCGCCGCCATCGTCTACGCCTGCCGTTCGAGTCGCACGCCGGACCCGACGCAGGCCACCTGGGCGAGCATCGTCGCCGCCTACAGCGTCGGCAGTCTCGCGCTCTGCTTCAGTTACCCCGTGTTCATGGGCACGGCCGGGCTCGAATTCTGGCTCACGAACGCGGTGCTCATGCAGGAGATCCGCCTGCGCCCGCTCGTGCTCCGGCGCGCCTGAGCGCCCGTCGAAGCGCGCCTCGACGGCGACCGAATCAGCTCTCCGACGACTTCTCGTCCTGGGTGTACGAGCCGTAATACGAGTAGGAGTAGCTGTCGCCGGACGCGACGACCGCGTTCATGATGAACCCGGGGACGGTGCCGCCCACGTCCATCAGCGCCCTGAGCGCGCGGCGCGCCGAGTCACGCCGCGTGCGCCGCGCGCGAACCACGAGCAACGTCGCATCCACGCGCGTCGAGAGCACCACCGAGTCGGTGACGATGCCGGCGGGCGGGCTGTCGATGACGATGCGGTCGAAGCGGCTCTGCAAGGCTTCGAGCAGCCTGCCGAAGGCCTCGCTGTGCATCAGATCGGCGGGGTTCGGCGGCGTCGGCCCCGCCGGCAGCACCCACAGATTCGGCGCGGGCGTCTTGATGATCGCCTCGTCGAGACGGCTCGGATCGAGCATCGCCACCGTGACGCCGGGGTCGATCGGGCTTCCGAACACGCTGTGGACGCGCGGGCGGCGCAAATCGCAATCGACCAGGCACACGCGCTGCCCCGCCTGGCTCATCGCGATCGCGACGGAGGCGGCGACCATGGTCTTGCCTTCGGCCGGGCTCGGGCTCGTGACGAGCAGCGTCTTGTACGGGCGATCGGGCGAGGTGAGCAGCAGGTTCGTGCGGATGGCGCGCGCGGCTTCGGCGGCCGCGCTCTTCGGATAATGGTGCACGAGCATTTCGGGCACCATGCGCTCCGGGGCAGGCTCGGGGCGCTGGGTGCGCTTGTGCTCGCCGCCCTGCGAATAGCGGCCGTAGTAGAGCGCGGCGAGACCGGCGCGCCCCTGCACGTCGGGCAAAGACCCAATCCACGGGATCGAAAGCTCGCGTTCGACGTCCTCCGGATCGCGCACGGTGCGATCGAGGAGCTCGCGTCCGACCGCGAAGCAGAGCCCGACGATCAAGCCGAGCGCCGCGCCGAGCGCGAGGTTCAGCGGCGTGCGCGGCAGCACCGGGCCGCCCGGCAAGAGCGGCCGATCGAGCACGCGCACGTTGTTGAACGGCATGAGCTTCGAGAGCCCGCTCTCGGTCGAGCGCTCGAGCACCACGCCGAACACGTGCTCCGTGTTGTCCTTCGAGCGCCGCAAGCGCGCGTAGCGAACCTCGTTGAGGTTCAGATCCATCGCCTGGGCCTTGGCCGTCTCGTAGAGGCGCGTGACCCCCGCGAGCTCGCGATGCACCGCTTCGAGGTCCGCCTGACAACCCTTGCGGATGTTCTCGATCTCCGTCTTGAGCGCGTCGCGGGACGACTGCAAGGTCACCGTGGCGGCCTGCACGTCGGGGTGATTTTCACCCTTCCCCATGGCGCGAAGCCGCCCGATCTGCTCCTCGGCGTCGAGGTAGCTCGAGCGGAGCGACTTCAGGAGCCCGTCGCCGAGCAGCTCGCTCTGCGGGATGGCCGCCGGGTTTTCGACGCTGATGCCCTGGAGCACCGCGAGGCGGGCGGCCACGCGCTCTTGTCGCGCCTTCAAGTCGGTGAGCGCCGTGTTGAGCTGCTGGATCTGCGCGCGCAGCATGTTCGACTGATCGTCGAACGACACGCTGAGCAGGTTATTGCGCTTCTTGAAGTCGTGGAGCTCCATCTCCTGCGACTCGAGCTCCTGCTTGAGCTTCACGAGCTGGGTGTCGAGCCACTCCGCGCGCTGGCTCGCCGAGTCGAGCGTGCGATCGAGATTTTGATCGACGTACTCGTCGACGAGCGCCGCGAGCACGCGCTGCGCTCGCGCGGCGTCGGCGTCGCGATACGTGACGCGCGTGAGCCGGCTGTCGGCGATTTGCTTCACGTCGATGCGGCCGCGCAAGATCTCCGCCGCCGTGTCCACGGACACCTCGGTACCGGCGGTCTGCGGCCCGGCCGGCAGATTGACGACGAAGGTGTGGTCGCGGTTCAGGGCGAGCTTGCGCACGACCGCGTCGGCGATTTTGCGCGACGTGAGGATCTGATGCTGCGTCGCGAAATACTCCTGATTGCTCCAGTAGCTCTCGGGGCCGCCCGAAGGCGTGCCGCTCTGGTTGCCGAGCGGCATGAGCGGCTGGGGATCGAGCTGGACGGTCGCGGCCGCCTCGTAGATGCGCGTGACACGCGAGGTGTAGAGCGACGCGCCCGTGACGAACGCCGCGACGCCGAGCACGACGAGAAACCAGTTCTTGCGCAGCGCGCGCGCCATGAGCGGCAGGCTGAAGGCGTGTTCCTCGGAGTCACCCGGCCGCAGCGATTGGGCCGGACCGCGCGGCCCGGGAGCGTTCGACGGCGTAGGGAGCAATGAATTCATGAGCGGCTGGTTCCCGGGAGTGCGACGACGGCTGGTACGGAGCGCTCGCTCGGCGCCGCTTCCGGCGGACGCGCCGGAGAAAGCGCGCTTTCGCAGCGGTGCAGGGCGCGGGCGAGACCGTCCGCGACGAGCTGGAGCAGGATGCTCGCCTGGACGGTGGGCTCACCGTCATCGACGTGCCACACGAAATCCACCTGAGCGCGCGCGAGCGCGTCCGGCCCGAGCGGGAACGACCGGCGAATCACGCCGACTTGCGCGGAAGCGAAGTCCGGAAAGCTGTGCACCACTTGCCCTTGGGTCCGAACCTCGATCGCCGAACAGCCCGTATCGCCCATCGTCCGCCTGAGCACGCGCAAGGCGTCCGGCTCGTCCTCGGACGACTCGAAGCCGACGAGCACTTCGGGGAGCGCGCGCCGGAGCCGCTCGGTGAGACCGTCGTAGATCCGAGCTTCGGTCCGCCCACGGCGGTGCAGGTAATCGACGTAGCCCGTTTGACGCATCAAGCCGAGCAGCACGAGCGTCGCGATGAGCAGCGCCCCGCCGTTCCCCCACCCGCCCCCGAACGACATCAGCACGGCACAGCAGGCGAACGCGACCGAAACGCCGTAGAGGACGACGACCGCGCGGCGGTGCGTGAGGCCGAGCTCGAGCAGCCGGTGGTGGATGTGACCGCGATCGGGCGAGAAAATCGGGCGCCGCTCGAGGAAGCGGCGCAGCATCGAGAAGAGCGTGTCGAAGATCGGCAGACCGAGCGCCACCATCGGGACGAGCAGCGAGACCGCCGTCGAGGTCTTCTGCTGAACCGAGCCCGCAAGCGAGGTCGTCGCGAGGACGTAGCCGAGGAAGTAACTCCCCGAATCGCCCATGAACACGCGCGCCGGGCTCCAGTTGTAGAACAAAAATCCAACCAAAATGCCCATGAGCGCCGACAGAGCGAGCGCGATGAGCAGCGATCCATTTTGGATGGCGACCACGAAGCCGGTCACGGCCGCGAACAAGCTCACGCCCGCCGCGAGCCCGTCGAGCCCGTCGATCAGGTTCACCGCGTTCGTGATTCCGACGATCCAGAGCACCGTCACCGGGAGCGCGAAGACTCCCATCGACAACGTGCCGACAAACGGCAGAAAAATCGCGTCGACACGGACGCCACACGTGTACGCGAGAACCGCGACCACGAGCTGCGCGGCAAGCTTCACGTGAACCCGCAGACCTCGGATGTCGTCGACCGCGCCCACGCCGCAAAGAAGGAGCGCACCCGCGAGAATGCCGAAGAACTGGGCGCGCGAGTGCTCGAGCGCGTCGGTACCCAGGGTATGCAGCGGCAGAAACGCGAGGAGCGCGAGGCACCAGCCGAGCGCCAGGGCGATGCCGCCGATGCGCGGGATGCGACCCGCGTGAATGTGACGGCCGCCCGTTCTGGCGACCACGCCTTTGGCGAAAGCGACCGAGCGAACGAGTGGCGTCAGCACCAGGCTCGCGACGAGCGCGAGAACGAACGCCACTAGGAAGCTCTTCAAGCTTTGATCCCTTTCCCGACCGTTCGTTGCCAGCCGGCAACCCGCCATTCGCGGCGAGCCGGAACTTTAGGCGGCACAACGCCTTGCGTCGAGGCTGGCAATTCGCCCCGAACAAGAGCCGACCAGCCGGCCAGGAATGCAAAATTCTAGTGCCGTCGCCGAGAGAGCGCGCGCTCGTACAGCAAAACGAGCTGTTCTGCGGCTCGACCCCAGGTGAGCGCGGTCGCCGCGGCTCGCCCCGCCCGGGCCAAGCGCACCCGCAAGGCATCGTCGTCGAGCAAGCGTGCCACGGCCGATTTCGCTTCCGGGACGGCGCCGACCGGCACGATGAAGCCGTTTTCCCCGTCGCGAACGATGTCGGCGCCCGCGCCGGTCGGAGTCGTGACGACGGCGAGACCGCGCGCCATCGCTTCCGTCGTGACGATGCCGAAGCCCTCGTAGCGGGTCGGAAAGAGGAAGACCGCGAAGTGTTGGAGGCGTGCGGCGAGCTCGCGGGCGCTGAGCGGCGGCTCGACGTGCACGCGCGAGCGGACGCTCTCGTCGAAGTGGGCGCGCGCGGCTTCGGGTGACGTGCCGCTGCCGAAGAGCGTGAGCCCGAGCTCGGGTCGTTCGCGCATGAGCTCGGACATGACGCGGCTCGCGACGTCGCTCCCCTTGCGATGGAAGAAGGTGCCGACGAAAGCCACGTCTTTGCGCCCCTCGAGCGGCGCGTCGTCGGCGAAGAACGCATCGACGCCGGGATTGACGGCGCCGACGCCGTCGCGCGTCTTCCACCGGCGCCGAACCACCTCGTCCGCGTCGCAGCGCGACAAGAACACGGCCACGTCCGCCGCGCGGATCGCCGACTGTTCCCAGCGGCACAGGACCTGCTCTTGATAGACGCGGCTCGCGGCGCGCTTGAGCGGGCTTTTCAGGCCGTGATCCTCGCCGGCGAGCGCGAGATCCCAGAGCCCGTTCGAGCGGGCGACGAGCGCTTGGCGCGGCCGGCGCACGCGCGCATAGCGAAAGTACGCAAAGCCGTCGCCCCCGGCGATGTCGACGATGTCGGCGCCGGCCGCGCGCTGCTCGACCGCCCACGCCATTCGGAACGGCGCGCTGAGCTCGGCCGCGCGCCCGCGTGGCCCGGCGGGCAAGTCCTCCGCGAAGAGCGAGACCACCTCGACGCCGAGGCGAGCGAGCTCGGGCTCGAGCCGAAGCGGCGTGCGCGCGGACCCGAGCTTTTCGTCGCGCGGGAAACTGCAAGCGAGGACGACCTTCATGCGAAGCGTCGCGACCCTATCGCCAAGGGACGCCCTCGTCACTGGGCTCGCGTGCTCGGCGCGACGCGAAGAAAGCGATTGCGCTTCGACCCGCGAGCTTGAAGAATGCTCGCGCTCGCCTTGGCCGCCCCACGTCGGAGCTTCACGATCGTCGCGGGCGATTTCGTGAAAACCGGGGGGATGGACCGCGCGAACTACGCGTTCGCGGACTACCTGAACCGGCTCGGCGCGGACGTCGAGCTCGTCGCCCATCGAGCGGAGGGCGAGCTCGCCGAGCGGCCCCACGTCGGCCTGGTCCGCGTGCCGAAGCCGCTCGGCTCGTATTTGCTCGGGGACCCGCTGCTCGATCGGGCGGGCCGGCGTGCGGCCGCGGCTCGACGGAGCGCCGGCGGCGTGACCGTCGTGAACGGGGGCAACTGCGTCGCCGCCGCGGTCAATTGGGTGCACTACGTCCATGCGGCATACCGGCCGGAGCTCGAGCCGTCCTTCGCCGGGGCGCGCCGCGCGGCGTACGGCGTGTACCTCCGCCGGCAGGAGCGACTCGCGCTGCGCCGCGCCGAGCTCGTGATCGCGAACTCGGAAGCGACGCGCCGCGCCGTGATCGACGACGTGGGCGTCGAAGCGGCGCGCGTCGCGGTCGTGCACATCGGACTCGACGCCGCGCTCTTCGCGCCGAGCGACGCCGACACGCGCGCGCGCGCTCGCGCCGAGCTCGGCTTCGGTGAACGCGCGGCGGTCGCGTTCGTCGGCGCGCTCGGCGACCGCCGCAAGGGCTTCGATACGGTGTTCGACGCGTGGCGCTCCCTCGTCCGAAATGGCTCGTGGGACGTCGATCTCGTCGCCGTCGGCGCCGGCTCGGCGCTCGCCGCGTGGCGCGCGCGCGTCGCGAGCGCGGGGCTCGGCGAGCGGATTCGCTTGCTCGGCTTTCGGCGCGACGTTCCGCGCGTGCTCGCCGCGTGCGACGCGCTGGTGGCGCCCGCCCGCTACGAGCCGTTCGGGCTCGGCGCGCTCGAAGCGATCGCGAAGGCGCTCCCGACGTTCGTCTCGGCGCACGCCGGCGTCGCCGAGCTCTACCCCGCCGAGCTCCGTCACGTGCTCATCGACGACCCGGCGAGCGCTGACGAGCTCGCGCGCAAGCTCTTGCTCTGGCGAGACCAGCGCGAGGCCGAACGCGCCGCATGGCTCGCGTTTTCCGAACGCGTGCGGCGCCACGATTGGGACGCCATGAGCGCCGCGATGCTCCGCTTGATCGACGAGCGGGCGGGCTGAATCAGCCGCGGACGGACGCGCGTGGCGCGTCGTAGAGCTCGCGCAACCGGTGGACGGCGCGTTCGAGCTCGAAGCGCTCGCGATAAAGGATGCGGGCGCGCCGGGCGAGCTCCGCGCGCCGGCCGGCGTCGCCGAGCAGCGTCTCGACGGCGGCCGCGATGGCGTCCGGCCGGCAGCCGTCGACCAGCGCGACCGCGCCGCTTCGCCGCCACACCGACTCCGTGCACGACTCACTCGTCGTCACGATCACGGCGCCCGCCGCGAGCGCGGTCATCAGACTCGTACGCCGCGTCGTCACCCCTTCGAGAAATGGAAACACGGTGACCCACGCGCGCGTGAGCTCGCGGGCGATTCCCTGCGGATCGAGCGGCCCCGTTGCCCGAACGCGCGCCGAGACCTCGGGATGCCGGCTGGCGAGCGCGGCTCGAAATTCCTCGGAGCCGCGCCCGACGAGCACGAGCTCGCGCGCCGCGTCGGCGGCGAGCAGCGGCACGACGACGCGCTCGAGCGGCTCCGCGACGAGCGCACCGTACGTGCCGAAATGGGCGATGGTCGGCACCGGCGCCGGCTCCGGCCGCTCGAAATCGGCGGAGGCGACGGCGGTCGCGGGGATGGGAAACCACTCGCAGCCGAGTCCGCGCCGGGCATAGCGCTCGACCCACGGCTCCCACGCCGGCGTGGAGACGAATGCGCGCTCCGCATGGCGGCTCGCGACGTGCAACATCAGACGCGTGGCCGCCGCGAGCACGTCGAGCTTCACGCTTTGTCGCGGCGCGAACGGATAGACGACTTCGTGCAGCATGAGCCACACCCGCTCGCGCCGCTCGCCGAGAAAGCGCGCGAACGGCAGGTTCATGCCCTTCCAGCCGAACCCTTGCGGCACGTATTGCGCGAAAATCACCGCGTCGCTCGGCAGCGCCGCCCAGTCGCGGGCGAGCACTGCGCGTGTCTCGGGGCCGAAATCGTCGGGCAGCACCCTCACGTCGACGCCTTCGGTGCGGGCGGGCTCGCTCGGGCGCGCCGTGTGCACGAGCACGCGATCGCCGCCTGACGCGAGACGCGCGGCGAGGAGCGCCACGAAATCGCCGATGCCGCCCGCGCCGGGCGGGTATTCGGACGTGAGGATCGCGAAGGTGCGCGGGGCGCCGTTCATCCGCTGCCCGTCTGGGCCACGGGCGCACCGGAGACGCGCGCGAGGACGGCCGCGATCTCGGTGAGACGCGCCCGCGGATCACACAGTCGACGCGCGCGCTCCGGACCCGCGGCGCCGAGCTTCCGGCGCAGCGCGGCGTCGTTCACGAGCTCGTCGAGCGCCCGCGCGAGCTCGCCCTCGTTCGTGACGAGCCGTCCCACCGCGGGCGTCACGATCTCGCGCGGACCGCCCATGTCGAGCGTCACCGTGGGCAACCCGGCCTGGAGCGCCTCGACGAACGCGATCCCGAACGGCTCGGGCTCGGCGTTCGGCTGGCAGTGGATGTCGGCCGCGCGCAAGAGGCGCGGCACGTCGTCGCGCTGGCCGAGAAAGCGCACGCGCGCCGTGACGCCGAGCGCCCGCGCGTCCTCCTCGAGCTTCGCGCGATAGGCGCGCTCGGCGGGCCGTTGGGCGTCGCCGATCAACACGCAGAGCCAAATCGTCGGCGCCCTCAAATGGGCGAGCGCGCGCAGCAGTCGATCGTGGCCCTTCCACGCTTGCATGCGACAGGCCTGCATGATGAGGACGGTGTCGTCGTAGACACCGAGCTCGGCACGCAACGCCCGCCGTTCGTCGGGGGAAGGCTCCCCCGTGGGCGCTTCAATCGGGTAATAGACAACGTCGACGCCGGTCCGCGGGAACAGCCGCACGAGGCCGTGCCGCGTGTACTCGCTGTTCACGATCGCCCAGTCGGGCGGATGCCGGGCGGCCCAGCGCTCGAGCCAATGATCGTCGCGCACGCGGTCGTGCAGGTAGAAGACCTCGGGCACGCCGAAGACGCGCGGCATGCCGCCGAACATCGCCTGCGTCCAGGCCGAGTGGCAGACGACCACGTCGTACTTGCGATCGGCGAGCAAGCGTCTGAGCTCGCGCCGCGCCCGCACGAGCGACCACGGCGACCGCGCGCGCACGCGACCGAGCTCGGTGAGCGTGGCGCCGGCGCTCTCGAGCTCGCGCTGCAAGCGGCCGTCGAAGCAGAGCGCGAACTCCGAGCGCATCTCGGGGACGAGCTCGGCGCGGCGCGCGAGCGTCGTGAGGAAGCCTTCGATGCCTCCCCACAGATTGCCGGAGTGGACGTGGAGAACCCGCACGCTTCGCTCGAATAGCACAGCTCAATCGCGCGCCGGACGGCGAGCTTCGGCGTCGGCACCCGGTACGTCGCCGTTCGGAGCCATGGAACCGAGCGGCGCTCGCGCCCGAGCCTTCGTCACGGTAGTGGTGCCGTAGCGTGATGACGTCAATTTCGAAGCCCACGATCCACCCGACCGCCGTCGTCGATCCGGGGGCCGAGCTCGGCCCGGGCGCGCAGGTCTGGCACTTCTGTCACGTGATGCCGGGCGCCCGCATCGGCGCTCGTTCGATGCTCGGACAAGGCTGCTTCGTCGGAGGCGGCGTGCGCGTCGGGAGCGGCGTGCGCGTGCAGAATCACGTGAGCCTCTTCGAGGGCGTCGAGCTCGAGGACGAGGTGTTCGTGGGGCCGGGCGTCGTCTTCACGAACGTCGTGAATCCGCGCGCGGCCTTCCCGAAGCGCGACGAATTTCGGCGCACGCTCGTCCGGCGCGGCGCGACGATCGGCGCGAACGCCACGATCCTGCCGGGCGTCGTGCTCGGCGAATACAGCTTCGTCGGCGCCGGCGCGCTCGTGCGCGACGACGTGCCGGACCACGCGCTCGTCGTCGGCGTGCCGGCGCGTCCGTCCGGCTTCGTGAGCCGCCGGGGCGAGCGGCTCGAGTTCAGCGACGGCGTCGCGACCTGCACGGCGACGGGCGAACGTTACGCGCTCGCCGACGACCGCGTGCGGCTCATCGACGTTCGAGCCGTAGCGGACGTTTGAGCTTGCGCGACAAGACGCCCTCGAGGGCGCTCCAGAGCTCGTCTCCCGACTTTGCCGCGACCCAGCGTCGCTCGGCGGCGAGCCAATCGAAGTGCCAGGCGTTGAGCTCGGCGGCCATCCAGATCTGCCGCGCGGCGCGATGCGAATTCACGACGTAACGCGCGCCGTCCTCGAACTCGATCGTCAGGATGTCGCTCGCGAGCTCGGCCTCGAAGTCGGTCGCGTCGAGCGCGTCGAGCGCGCGCACGAGCGCGTCGAGCTCGGGCTTCGCGGCTGCTTCGTATTCGGCTTCGGTCACTGTCCGGGCATGGCCGGCACGCAGGCACCCGCCATGCAGTGATTGCCGGGATTGCAATCATTGTCGCTCTGGCACGGCCATGCGCACTTGCCGAACTGCGTGTTGCAACGGTGCGTGAGGCACGCGGCGTCCGAGGTGCACGGCAAAGCCATCGGCGAAGGTTGCGACAGCGCGCCGCCCGCGGGCGCGGCTCCGGTGGGCGCCGGCTGCGCGGCGGTCGGAACGGGAGCGGGCTGTGTCGCGACCGGCGCCGGCTGCATCGCCGTCGGCTGCGCGGCGGGTTGCGCAGGGTACGGCTGCTGTTGCGGGTAGGGCTGCTGCTGCGGGTACATCGGTTGCTGCGGCTGCTGCGCCGGCGGCTGCTCGTCTTGTTTGCAGGACAACGGCAGCGCGATGAGGCCGCCCAGCATCAGCACGAAAACACGAGGTCGCATCGGTTTTTCCTCGCGGGCGAAGGTAGCCGTCCGAAGGTTTTCGGTCAACGAGCGTTTGGGGCTATCGTCGACGCACAATGTCCGAGAGGGCGGAGCCTGTCTCCGTGCTGGGCGACGCGCCGATCGCGCGCCTCGTGGCGGAGCTGCGTTCTGCGCTCAAGCGCAAGCCGGCGCGCGAAGGTTGGCTCGGTGGCGCGCTGCGCAGCCTTTTTTTGCACGCGCCTGCGCTCCGGCGCGAGCTCGTGAGCGCGCTCGAATTGCTCGTGCGGCGCGGCTCGTTCGACCGGCCGCTCTACGGCGCGATCATCCGCGCGCTCGCCGAAGACCGGGAGCCGCGCGCGGGACCCCTACTCGCGCTCGCGCTCGGCAACGAAGACGGCGGAGGGCTCGCGACGCTCGCGGCGGCCGGCTTCAGCGATCACCCGGCGCTCGCCGAACCACTCGCGAAACTCGCGGGCAACCGCCACGCCCACGTGGCTTTCGCGGCGGAGATCGCACGCGTGGCGCGCGGCGAGTCGAACGGCGCGCATGCCCGCGCGATCGCGCCGATGATCAAAGAGGCGCACCGTATCGCTCTCTCGGACGAGGTACTCGCCGCGTGGGCGTGGCGCCCGGCGCTCGGAAAGGGCGTCGCCGGGGCGCTCGCGGCGCTCCGCGGCGCGGAACGTCACTTGGGTCGCTGGCTTCTGCTCGCCGAGCTCGGGATGCGCGCCGGCGACACTGGAGCGCTCGCCGAAGCCGAGCGCGAAGCCGCCGTCGGTGCTCCCGGAACGCGACCCGCCTGGGCGCTCGTGTGCTGGGCGCTCGGCGACGGCCGGAACGAACCCGCCGTGCGTCCGAACCTCGAGCTCGCCGTCCGCCTGAGCGATCGCCCGACCGCCGACAAAGATCCTTCGTTCTTGTTTCGGCTCGCAGCCGCCAGGACCGAGACGGTACGCCCGCTCTTGCGTCACCTCACGCGCGGCCGGCTCGACGGCGACGTGGCGGTGCGAGCGGCGTTGTGCCTCGCGCGCGACTTCGAAGACGAACGCGCGCGCACTCAACTCGTCGACGCGGTCGCGCGCGGCCGCAACGAGACGCTGCGCGGGCTCGCGAGCGCGGCTCTCTTCGACCTCGGCGAACGAAACGTCGCGCTCGCCGCGGCGAACGAGCTCGCGGAGAGCACGAAATTGCCCAGCCTTACCTTCGCCAATTTGGTGCTCGCAGCAGCGTCGGCTAAAGAATCATCACCCTTGGTCACGGAGCCCCGCGTCCGGCGCGTCCAGCTCGGCTTGGCACCATGAAGTCGGAGCGGCGCAAGCTGTGGCTTTCCGCGCTCGGGCTCGCGCTGCTCGCTTCGGCGCCGGCGCGCGCGCGTGACTCCAGCTTCGAGAAGGACGGTTCGCTCGTCATCTTCGCCGACACGGACGACGACGACGACGACGGCGTCGCCGACGACCAGGACGTGCGGGTCGCCGGAGCGGCCGCGACCGATCTCGTGCCGCTGCCGCCGGGGCTGCCGGTCGCGCCGCTCACCTCGCCGATCGCTCGTCTCATCGCCGGCTCGAAAGTGTGGAACGGGCCTGGCAAACCGCGCGGCGCGCTCGCGCTTCAAGGCGTGCACGCCGGCACCACGACGCTCGAGATCGGAGGCGCCGCCATCGAGCTCTCGGTCGTCGAGGCGGTCCTGCTCGACGGCCGCGGCGCGCCGGTCGATCTCGCGCGCTCGCACGCGGCGGTGTCGCGACGCCTGCCTTCCGCCGGGCAAAACGCAGAGAGCCCGGAGTCGCTCGATCCCGACGCCATGCGCTGGCTCCTCGCGGGGCCGCTCGACGCGCTCCCCGAAAACGTGACGCTCACGTCCACGCGGCCGAACGGCGCGACCATCGACGCGATCCGAAATCTCGCGCTCGAGCCGATCGCGTGTCCGCCCGGCATGCCCGCCGAGCTCGCGTGCCGCGCGACGCCGCTCGGCTTCGCCGTCGCCGACGTGATCGATCGCCAGCGTGCGGTCGAATCGCAGCGCTGGCTCCAGGCCGAAGTCGGCGGGCGCATCACCCTGAGCAGTGACGGCCGTAAAATAGCGAGCGTTCGCGTCGGCGGACCGCGCGTGACGGCCGTCGGCCCCATCGAGCGTTTTCGCGCGCGGCTCCGCCTGCACGTCTTCCGAACGGCGCGCGGCGGCATGCCCGCCATCGGCGGCGACGACGCCGGCGCACGAGCTCTCGCCCGCAACGAAATCGACGTCGCGAGTCGCTTGTGGGGGCAGTGCGGCATTCACTTCGGAGACGCGAGCACGCAGGAAATCCTCGTTCACGACCCGCCGCCCGTGTACATGCTCGCGGTCGGTTGTGAAGTCGGCCTCCCCGCGAGCGGCGGCGAGATTCGCTTTTCGGTGGCGGGCCGGCGCGTGCGCGTGCCGACGCGCGCGGGGCAGACTCCGGTGGAAGTCGCGAGCGCCGTGACGCGGGCGCTCGGCAGCCTCGGCGTGACGGCGAGCGTGAGCCCGAATCCGGCGACGCTCGGCGCGCCGTACGGCACCGCGGACGTGATCGTGCGCCGCTCCGACGGCGCGCTCGCGGAACTTCACGAAGACGGCACGGCGCCGCTCTCGAGCGACGCGAGTCTCGGCGCCTGTTTCGGCGAGGTCGACTTCGCCGACGGCGTCGAGCACTTCACGGACGTCGACGCGCCCGCGGGCACCGTC
>Ga0335083_10002784_pt1 | contig 22930 bp, 15 predicted proteins | sample Lox_Sample_42_FD_206716 | JGI IMG/M metagenome (GOLD analysis project Ga0335083, IMG submission 206716) | Soil microbial communities from Loxahatchee National Wildlife Refuge, Florida, United States - Lox_Sample_4.2 | ecosystem: Environmental > Terrestrial > Soil > Wetlands | place: USA...
TGACCCCCCCGATGGACAGCTACATCTGCGTCAGCGGGGCGACGACCTTGTCTGCGTCCAGCGCGATCACGCAGACGGCGACGATCACGCTGGCGCAGGGCAACCAGACCTGCATCACGCCGTAGGAGACCTCACCCGACGAGCCTGCGGCTCGTCGGCCTCTCCACTCCGTGGAGAGGCGGGATTCGCCGTGCGCCTCTCCTGTCGTGGAGAGGTTCCTGTCGTGGAGAGGCGGGATTCCCTCTGCGCCTCTCCACTCCGTGGAGAGGCCGGCGCGTAGCGCCGGGAGAGGTCCGGTCCCGTCCTAGTCCAGCGTGTCGTCGATCTGGACACCGTCGCCCAGCTCGCACATCAGGTACTGGCGCAGGCGCTTCTTCAGGCGCTCCTCGATCTGACGGACGCGCTCGCGCGTGACGCCGAACCGCTCGGCGATCTGGACCAGCGTGGCCGGCTCGTCGTTGAGCAGCCGGTCCCGGAAGATCTCCAGGTCCCGGTCGCGCAGCGTGGCGCCGAACGCGTGCAGCTTGTCCTTCAGGATGGCCCCGAACTCGCCGGCCTCGACCTGCAGGTCGGGGCGCGATGAGGGCGCCGCGCGCACGAAGTCGCCCTGCGTCCGGTCCCCCTGCTCGTCGGACCGCATCGGCGCGTCCAGCGAGGTCTCGGCGGCGTTCAGCCGGCGCTCCATCTCGATCACCTCTTGCTCGGTGACGTCGAGGGCGGCGGCCAGGTGCTTGGCCTCGACCTGGAAGCCCTGCTTCTCCAGCTTCTCGCGCTCCTTGCGCAGGTTGAAGAACAGCTTCCGCTGGGCCTGGGTCGTCCCGACCTTCACCAGGCGCCAGTTGGCCAGGATGAACTTCAGGATGTAGGCGCGGATCCACCAGGACGCGTACGAGGAGAGCTTCACGCCACGGTACGGGTCGTACTTCTGGACCGCGTGAATGAGCCCGATGTTCCCCTCCTGGATCAGGTCGAGGATGTTTCGGTGCGCTCGCCGGTACTCCTGAGCGATCTTCACGACCAGACGCAAGTTTGCGGTGATGAGCCGGGCCGCCAGGGCCTGCTCGCCGTTGTTCTGGGCGTAGCGGACCGCCACCTCGTGCTCCTCCTCGCGGGTCATGAGGGGGTACCGGCGCAGCTCGTGCAGGTAGGCGCCGATGGTCGAGTAATCCGTCGGCATCGGCTCCGTTTCGACGGCCACCTCTCCGGTCTGGCCGCCCGCCTCGGCCTCGGGGCTGGCCTCGATCGGGAGCCCGGCGAGGTCGGCCATGGGGCTGGTCGTGTCGGCCGCGGCCTCCACGTCCTGGCCTTCGCCGGCCTCGGCCGGCTCACCTTCCTCGTGCTCGACCGCCTTCAAATGGCGGGTCTTCGGAGCTTCTGGAAGAACAGCGCTTTCGTCGCCAGTCGTGCGGCGGCGGCGCGCATTGTTACGTTTGGAAGAGGACGTTGCGATGCTGAGCATGTCGCTCCTCATCGCAAGGCCTATGCCACCACCGGTCCGTCCGGGGCCGCGAAATCACTGGGCTTATCGGCCAGCCTGACGGGGTGGGTTACGATCCAGTAGCGTTACCGCCCGCGGCCCTTCCTGGTACGTAACCATCTCCACCCATCGTGTCCAGATGTAGGAGATTGATTCAGGGGGTGGAGTCGTAACCTTCGCTACGTCCGAAGATGTCTTCGTGGTAGCGGATGAAGAAGTAGATCGACACCGCGCCGAGGACTGCCGCGGTGGCGAAAGAGGCGTTCGCGGCCATGGCGAAGCTCTTCTTCTGCTCCAGGTCGTCAGCCGCCGCCTGACGGGTCGCGCCCGTGGGATTCAGCTGCGACAGCTCGCCCAGGAAACCGCCGGCCGCCAGGGCCACCACCCCCGCGATCGCCGTCCCATAGGCCGCGTACGGCGGCCAGGAGCGCCTGCGGGGCAGGTTGTCCGACGACAGGCGGATCTGCAGCTCCTCGTTGGGGCGCACCTCGACCCGGGAGGCCCAGGGGAACCGGCCGTCCGCCTCGACGCGGACGGCGTGCGGCCCCGCCAGCAGCGTCCCCGACAGCAGCGGCGTGACCCCCAGGTAGGCGTTGTCGATCGAGACGCGCGCGCCGGCCGGCTCGGACGCGACCTGGATCTTGCCGGGCTCGACCCGCGGCCGGAACAGCTCGCCCGAGGCCTCCTGGACGGCCTTGATCAGGTCCTCGACGCCACCCTCGACCAGGCGGAAGACGCGGCTCTCCACGCGCCCTTGCTCGACGTTGTTCAAGTTGAGGTTGAACAGGAACTGCTTGCCGCGCGTTCCCACGCTGCCGGCCACGATCCGGCGCACGCCCAGCGAAACGCCCGCCCGGCCCAGGCACGACAGGTCGTCCAGGCACTGCTGCGAGCGCTGCTCGTTCTCGACGCCCAGGCGCGCGCGGAACTCTTCCTTGCCGGCGATCTCGAACCCGCCGTGCTGGGCCACGTAGGCGATCAGGACCTCGGTCAGGTTGTCGGCCAGCTCGGCGTCCTTCTCGCTGCTTCCCAGGACCAGCACCGCGATCTTCTCTCCGGCGCGGGCGGGCCGCGCGGCCCCCAGCAGGACCGCCAGCAGACCGAGCACCATCAAACGGACGACTCGCTTCATTGCATCGGCTCCGTGCAGACCTTGCCGGTGGGCGACGTCGACGTGGTCATCGACGTGTCGGCCTGACAAAGCTTGGTGGCGCATTGTGAGTCGGCGCTGCAGGACGAGCCGGCGGCCAGGTACGGGACACAGACCCCACCGGCGCAGAACGACTGCCCGGCGGTCCAGCGGTCGGCGTTGCAGTCGTCGTCCGTCTGGCAGAGCGTCGTGCAGTGACCCAGCGTCGGCGGCGTGGTGGTCAGGTCGGCCCCCCGGCAGCTCAGGTCGCCGACGCAGTTCGCGCTGGTCTGGCACGGGTAGGGGAAGAACCCCGGGAAGCAGCCGCCGCCGGCCGTCCCGGCTGCCGTGTAGAACGGGAGGCAGGTGTGGCCGATCTCGGCCCGCGGCGCGCAGTTGCTGTTCGCGTCGCAGGCGCGGAGGCAGGTCCCCAGGTCCTTGGGCGAGGTCGGGGGCGCCGTGAAGAAGCAGGAGGTGTTCACGTCGCGCGTGCAGTCGGCGTCGGTGTGGCAGGAGTTTCCGCGGTAGGCGTTGGGCATCTCGCAGTGACCGTCTCCGCTGGCGTCCACGGCGCACAGGAACGTGCCCTGGTTGCTGTCGTAGATCGCGCAGTCCGCGTCGCGGGCGCAGGGGAGCGTGCAGAGCTTCAGCCCGTCCTCCGGCGTCGGATCGTTGTCGCTCAGGCACTTGCCGACCAGGCAGTCGATGTCCGAGCCGCAGATGAACCCCAGCAAGCCCGGGATGCAGATGGCCGGGTTGGCCGGTCCCGAGATCTTCTGGAAGCAGACGTGGTTGGGCGGACAGTTCCCCTGGGCGTCGCAGTTGGGGACGCAGATGTCCGGGGCGTGGGCCGACGCGGGCACCAGCAACGGCAGGCACGACTGCCCGGGCGAGCAGGACGAGTTGCCGCTCTGGCAGTCCTTCTGCAGGCAGTAGAGGTGATCGGCCTGCAGGTTGGGGTTCTTGGAGTAGAGCTCGGTCAGGAAGGTGGCCGCGCAGGTCGAGCGCACCGGGTCGGTGCAGTCGACGTCGTGCGTGCAGGTGGTCATCGTCGTGCAGACCCCCTCCGGGCTGGTCACGTCGGTGCGCAGGCAGTCGAGCTGGGAGTTCCCGCACAGCCCCTCCGGGCCGACCGGATAGGTCGACGGATCGCAGAACGCCAGCTGGGCGCCCCCCTCGACGCAGACGGCATCCTGGTCGGGCAGAGACATCGGCGTGTCCCCACAGCCCGGCGCGCAGAAGTCGGTGCCGTCCAGCAGGCTGCCCGGGTAACAGGTCATCGGGGTTCCCTGAGCGTCGGTGCCGCAGCCGGGGTTCTTGGCCGACGGATCGCACGCGAAGATGCGGGCGTCGAACGCCGCCTGATCGACCTTGCACCCGGCGGCCACCGCCACGAACCCGGCCACCACCGCCACGACTCCACCACCACGGACGAAACGGATCACTTGATCATGCTCTTCACGAAGGGCGCGTCGGACGCGTTGGGGGCCAGCTCGAGGTAGCGCTTGTAGTTGTCGTTGGCTTCGGGCGCGCGGCCGGCGCGCATGTAGCACTTGCCCAGGAACTTGTAGGCGACCGGCAGGCGCGGGTTGAGGCGCTTGGCCTCCTCGCCGCGGGCGCAGGCCTCGGCGATCTCCCCCTGGGCCAGCAGCTTGTCGGCCTCGGCCAGCGCCTGCGCGGCGTCGCGCGGGGGCGGCGCGGGCGCGGCTGCGGGTGGCGGCGCCGGCGGAGTCGCGGCGTGCGCATCGGCGGCCGGCGCGCTGCCGGCCGGCGGCGAATGATGGTGGGTCCGGGCATGCGCGTGCGCCGGTGGGGCGGGCTGGGGAGCCGGCTCGGCAGGCGGCGGCGGAGCCGGCTCCGCCGCGGCGACCGGCGGGGGCGGCGCAGGGGCCGGCGGCGGTGAGGTCGGAACGACCGGCGGGGGCGCCGCGCGAGCCGCCTCCAGCGCCGCGATCTCGGCCAGCTGCGCCCGCTTGAGCGCGCTGTGGACCCGGAACGTGTAGATCGCCGCAGGGACCGAGAGCCCGATCAGGATCGCCAGGCCGCCGAACAGGATCGGGGTCTGGCGGGACGATCGGCCGGTCATGTTGGCGGTCGTGCCGAACCGCTCGGACGGCGTCTGCGCGGGGACGGTGGCGGTCCCCGGGTTGGTGGGGATCTCGCGCACCGTCGGCAGCGAGGCGAACGCGGCGGGCGGCACCGGCGTCGCCGGACTGGTCGCTCCCAGCACCCCCTCCAGGACGTCGCGGAACGCCGCCGCCGTCGGGTAGCGCAGCTCGCGGTCCTTGCCCAGCCCGCGCAGGACCAAGTCGTCGACGATGGGGGGGAGCCGCAGGTCGGGCCGGCGGCGGGTGGGCGGCAGCGGGGCCTCGGTCAGGTGCCGGCTGACGATGGCGACCGGAGAATCGGCGCGGAACGGGACGTCGCCGGTGACCAGCTGGTACAGGATCACCGCCACCGAGTACAGGTCGGCCCGCCCGTCGATTGCCTCGGCGCGGGCCTGCTCGGGGGACATGTACTCCGGCGTCCCGCAGACCAGCCCCTGGACGGTCAGCATGTTCGAGCGATCGCTCTCGTCCATCGTGGCCTTGGCGATGCCGAAGTCGCACACCTTGACGAAGTCCCGCACGTCCCGGCGCGACAGCAGCATGATGTTGCTGGGCTTCAGGTCGCGGTGGATGACCCCCTGGGCGTGCGCCTCTTCCAGCGCCGACAGCACCTGCGAGACGATCCGGACCACGCGCGCCAGCGGCAGCGGGAACTCGTCGCGGATCACCTGCGCCAGGTCGCGCCCGGCCAGGAGCTCCATCGCGATGTAGAGCGTGCCGTCGCCGTCCTGCCCGGAGTCGATGATCTGGATCGAGTTGGGGTGGTTCAGCAGCGAGGCGCTCTTGGCCTCGCGCTTGAAGCGCGCCACCAGCTTCTCGTCGTTCATCAGGTGCGCGTGGAGCACCTTCACGGCGACCGGCTTGCCCAGCGAGAGCTGCTCGGCGCGATAGACGTTCCCCATCGCGCCGCTGCCGATCAGGCTGTCGATCCGGAAATTGCCGGCGATCACGCGCCCCGGCAGGGGATCGAGCACGGAAACCGTCGGATTCTGGTCGTGGGGCACGCTCATCGCCCGGTCGTTAGGCCGGACGATGATACCTCAGGTATAGAAATTCCTTCAGTCGCCGAGACAGATGCCCAGGTCGCGGGCGGTCTGCACGGTGTCGGAATCCAGCGGGACGGTCTTCATGACGGCGATCGCCTCCTCCATCCGGACCGGCACCATGTGCGGCGGGTGGTAGGCGACGATGTGCCCGAACTTCCCCTGTTCCACCATGCGCACGGCGGCCGCGCCGAAGCGCAGCGCCAGCAGGCGATCGCGGTGGGTGGGGCTGCCGCCGCGCTGCAGGTGCCCCAGCACCAGCGAGCGGGTCTCGAAGCCGGTCCGCTCGCCCAGGTACTGGCCGATCTTCTCGGCCAGACCGCCCAGCCGGACCTCGCGCCCCAGCTCCTCGCCGATGGTGCTGATGGTGCCGTCCTTGGGGTGGGCACCCTCGGCCACCACCACGATGCAGTAGCGGCGGCCCGACGCGTAGCGCTTCTTGATGCGGTCGACCACCCGATCCATGTCGTACGGGATCTCGGGAAGCAGGATCACGTGGGCGTTGCCGGCCACGCCCGCGTGCATCGCGATCCAGCCCGCGTAGCGCCCCATGACCTCGACGACGAAGATGCGCTCGTGCGATTCGGCGGTGCTGTGCAGGCGGTCGATGGCCTCGGTCGCGACGGTGACCGCCGTGTCGAAGCCGAACGTCGCCTGCGTGCAGGAGAGGTCGTTGTCGATCGTCTTGGGAACGCCGACGATCGGCATCCCCTTTTGAATGAACCGCGTCGCGATCCGGAAGGCGCCGTCGCCGCCGATGGCGATCAGCGCGTCGGCTCCCAGCTCGCGGAAGCGCCGCATGATCTCGTCGGAGACGTCGATGGTGACCTTCTTGCCGTCACGCTCGGTGATGAACTCGAAGGGGTGCCCTTTGTTGACGGTCCCCAGGATGGTCCCGCCCAGGTGCGCGATGCCGCGCACCTTGTCGCGCGTCAGCTCGATGAGGCCCTCTTGCGGGGGCTCGAGCAGTCCGTGATATCCACGCCGAATTCCAGTGACCCGCCACCCTCGACGAAGCGCCGACAGGGTCACCGCTCGGATGACCGCGTTCAGCCCGGGAGCGTCGCCCCCCCCGGTGTTGACGAGAATGTACATGTCCTACAGCCCATATCTCGGCCAGCGATTTATGGCAACAGAGATGAGAAACCCGCCGCCCTGCGGCGACACCCTCACAGCCCGGCGTCGCGCAGCTTGGCGCGCAGGTCTTCCAGCTGGTTGGCCAGCTCCACGGCGGCCGTGACCGCGGAGGTGGTCTGGTCCTGCAGGTGGCGCTCGACGCGATTCTGGATCCGGAGCTGCCGGAGCTGCCAGTCGACCCGAGCCTGGCAGTCGTTTGACAGGGCCAGCTGGGTGCGCTCGTAGAACGGATTCTTGCAGCTTTCGCCGCGAACCACGGCGATCGGGTGGGTGCGCAGGACGTCCTGGACGCGGCAGGCCGGCACCACCGCGCGGGGATAACGGCACATGCTGGTGATGGGGAGCCGGGCGAACGACTCGTTGATCTGCGCCTCGTACCCGACGATCTGGCGCCAGGCATCGTCGGACGGCACGTGAACCAGCTCGCCGGTCGCGTAGAGGCCGGTGAAGCCGTCGGCCATGGCGCCGCGAATGTACGCTTCGATCCGGGCCAGCACGACCGCCGCATCGAACAACCCGTCCGTGAGGAAGGCCTCTTCCCGGGTCAGGAAGAGCAGCCGGCCGCGCGAACGCGCCCGCGTGAGACAGATCCCGGCCGCCTCGACCGGCTCGCCAAGCTGGGCGAGCTCCTCGGGGGTCCCCACGAACAGACACCGCTTTCCCTGGGTCAGCCCTTCGATCAGGAACGAAGCGACAGTTTCCAGCTTCTCGGTGTCGGATTCGAACGGAAGGCAGATGTGGCGGCCGCGATGGATGTCGTCGTATCCAGCGTGCGTGGATGTCATCGGGTCATCTGTTGTTCCGGCGAGAGTCTATACGCTGCCACAAGGCGCACGCAAATTGCAGCAGTTACTTTGTCAGCGCGGCCCGTTTTCCGCGGGAACCAGCAGCGCGGCCGGAAGCATGGAGAAGGCTTCACCCACCGGCAACGTGGGAACATGGAATTGTTCATCGATTGAAACGTCCGTATTTCCGATCACGTCGCGATATGTCGAAGTGCGAGCGAGCTCGTCCGGCAGAACGACGCGCGTGTCCTGCCAGATCTCGCGGCCGATCGGGCGGCGCGTCGAGGCGTGGAGCCCAGCCAGAAGACGACCGGTCACGGTCACCGCCACGCCTCTGTCGGTCGCGCGCGCGAAGGCGATGACGTGGCTGGCGCGCACGCCGATCACCTCGAGCGGAAGGTAGGCTCCCTGGTCGAACACTTCGCGGCGCCGGCGGCGTTCGCCCAGCGCGCGTGACGCGACGAGCAGCTTCAGCAGGCCGTCGGCCGGCTCGCGCAGGGCCTGCTCGATCAGCGCGGCCAGGCGCTTGCGGTCGTCGCCGGCTTGCGCCACGCGCTGGAGCAGCGCCCGCCGGACGCCGTAGTCCACCTGGCGCCGGTTGTCGGGATCGACCAGCGAGAAGTCCCACAGCTCGGTCCCCTGATAGAAGTCGGGGACGCCCGGCACGGTGATCTTCAACAGCAGCTGGGACAGCGAGTTGTAGACCCCGGGCATCACGATGAGCCGCAGAAACCGCCGCAGGTCGTCCAGGAACGGGCTGTCGCCGCGCCGTGGGTCCAGGATGGCGCTCAGGAACGCCTGGCAGGCGGACTCGTAGGGCTCGTTGACGTTGACCCAGCTCGTGTGGACCTTCGCTTCGCGCAACGCCTTGGTCAGGTACCCGCTGGCCCGTTCGACCAGGCAGCGGTGCGCGTCTTCTTCCAGCTCGGCGTCGATCGCCTCCAGCGGCCACATCCCGACCAGCGTCTGGTAGATGAGGTACTCCTCGTTGCTGCCGGGGACGCGCGTCTCCTCGACGACCGGCTTGAGCTTGCGGTTCAAGCGCTCCCAGTGCTTGAGCGCGGCCAGCCATTCGCGTGGGACCTCCGAGAGCACGTCCACACGGGCGCGCGTGTCCTCGCCCCGCTTGGTGTCGTGGGTCGAGGTGGCCGATACACCCGCCGGCCAGCGCTCGCGACGGGCGGCGCAGAAGGCGTGAAAGTGGCTGGGCTCGATGGGGCCGGCCGTCGGTCGCCCGCCGACCTCGTTCAGCGAGGCCAGCGGGTAGTAACGATAGAAGACCGTGTCCTCCAGCCCCTTGGCCGTCACCGGCCCGGTGAGCTGCTGGATCCGGAGCACCAGCTCGCGGCGCTCGGCCCGGTCGGCGTCGGTCAGCCCCTCGGGGTCGCGCAGCAGCAGGATGTCGCCGATGAAGTCGAAGATCGACTCGCTGATCGAGCGGTTGCGGCGCTTGGCCTCGCGGAGCGCGCGCAGGATGTGCAGCCTGTCGCCAGGACTGACCTCGCGCGAGTCCGCCTGGATGTAGGTGCGGTAGACCGGGAAGCAGGCGATGACCTCGCCCAGCGCCAGGTAGAGCGCGTTGGCGGTGAAGTCGCGGGACCAGCGGTGCTGCTCGGAGATCCGGTCCAGCCGCCGCGCCAGCACGTAGAGCTCACTGGACATCGCGGTGCGCAGGATCAGCTTCTTGGCGCGATAGAGCATGTCGTCGAAGGTGCCGTTCACCTCGCGCAGGCGCTGGTAGGCGTGCTCGAGCAGCCGGAACCCGGCCCGATCGACGAATACGCCGTTGACGGCGTTGGCCAGCTCGTACCCGGTCGTGCCGTGGATCGGCCACTCGGCCGGCAGCTCTTCGGCCCCGGTCAGGATCTTCTCGACGACGATGTAGATGCGGCGCGGGTCGGCGCCCGGCGGGGCAGGCTGGTCGCCATCGCGCGGGCGCTGCAGGTACTGCAAGTAGCGCAGCGGATCCAGCAGGCCGTCGACGTGGTCGATGCGCAGGCCCGTGATCTTCCCGTCGCGCAGCAGCTCGAAGGCCTTGGCGTGGACCGCCTCCAGCACCTTGGGCTCCTCGACGCGGATGGCGGCCAGATCGTTGATGTCGAAGAAGCGGCGGTAGTTGATCTCCTCGGCCGCGACGCCCCAGTACGAGAGGCGATAGGCCTGCTCGCCCAGCAGCGACTCGAGCGCGTCGAAGCTGCGTGGCTTCCCGTTCTCGCCGTTGATGGCCTGCAGGCTGCGCTCCAGCGCGTCGCGCACCGCGGCGCTGCCGGACACCAGCGCGTCGATGCGGCGCTTGACGATCTCTTTCTCGCGCTGCCGCTCCCGGATGCGGTCCGGGTCGGTCTCCAGCCGGGTCGGCAGGTTCTTGCTGGCGGTGACGACGCTCTCCAGTTCCAGCAGGTCGGGGTGATCATCGGGGTGCGTGCGGCGCAGGTCGGCCACCATGGGCTCGAGCAGCGGCAGGATCGTCCGCGGTCCGATCGGGTAGCTCGACGCCCCATAGCGGGCGTGGAAGGCGCCACCGCCGTAGCCGATGGCGATCTCCTGGTTCTCGAGCACGCGCCCGTACTGCGCCCCCAGCACCGGAAGCAGCACCTTCTCGTGCAGCTCGGTCTTGGGCGGGTGCCAGTCGATGTCGAAAGACCAGGCGAACGGCGAGCTGCGGCCGTTCTCGAGCACGTCGTTCCACCAGTGGTTGTCCGGGCTGGCGATGCACATGTGGTTGGGGACGACGTCCAGGACCATGCCCATCCCGCGCTCGCGCAGCGCGGTGGCCAGGGCGGTCAGGTCGCTCTCGGTCCCCAGCTCGGGGTTGAGCCGGCTGTGGTCGATCACGTCGTAGCCGTGGATGCTCCCCGGGCGTGCGGCCAGGATCGGGGATGCGTAGACGTCGCTGACCCCCAGGCCGTTCAGGTAGTCAACCAGAGCAGTTGCGTCGCGAAACTTGAAGTCTTTGTTGAACTGCAGGCGGTACGTGCAGCCGGGTATGCGGGCGGTCATCGGGCGTCGGGGAACGTAACCGCCCGCGCCCCGAAGGCAAGCGGCCGGACCGAGATCAATGAACCGAAGGCGGGAGCGTCTGGTCCGGGTCGGGGGGCGCGATGTCGTGCTTGGCCGAGTCCTCGGCGGGCGTCGCCGGCTGGATCGAGAAGCCGCCCGGCGCGGGTGTCTCGGCGGGCGGCGCCGGGGCGGGGCTGGGGGGCGTCGACGGCGGCGACAGATCGATGCTGCCCGGGTGGTCCACCGAATGGAAGGACTCTGATTTCGCGCGGCGCTGGCGGTGCGGCCGGGGCGCCGGCGCCTGGGGGCCCGGCGCGGGACGCTCCTCGGCGGCGGCCGGAGCGGCCGGCTGGGGGGCCGCGGCAGCCGGGGGCGCCGGTGGAGCGGCCGGCGCCGGTTCCGGGGTGGCCGGCGCCGACACCGGCGGCGGGCCCTCCGCGGCCGGCGGCGGCTCGGCGGGGCCGCTCACCTGCGCCCGGCGCCCGTGAATCAGCCGGCTCAGCGACGACATCGCGGCCGGGATTCGCCGGTACGCGCCCGTCAGCCCCAGCAACGAGGCCGCCACGATGGCGACCACCGCCAGCGCCGCCAGCCCCCGGCGCGAGCGCGGGACGTCGTCGATCGACCCGGTGGGCTCCCAGTTGCCGATCGTCTCCCAGTGACCGCTGGGCCGGCGCACGACGCGCGGGTCGCGCTCCTCGGTCAGGGACGGATCGAAGCGGTGGGGCGGCGACGTCGTGACCACCGGCGTGGGCGTCCTGACCGGCGGCGGCTCGTCGATGATGATCTGTGGCTCGGGCGTGCGCGGCCTCAAGATCGGCGCGGGCGCCGCCGGCCGCGGCGGGACCTCGATCGGCGCGGCGGGGGGCGGCGGCGGCGCGGCGATCAGCGTCGCGCTCAGCTCGATCGGCCCCGAGTCGATGGTCAGGTGGGACAGCGTCTGCTCGGAGGCCGCCTCGAAGGCGCGCGCCAACTCCATCATGCCGGCCCACCGCTGGCGCGGGTCCTTGGCCAGCGCCCGGTCCAGCACCGATTGCAGCGCCCGCGTGTCCCAGGAGGGGGGCACGTAGCGCGACAGGGGCGGCGGGTCCTGGTGCACCACCTGGTACAGCAACGACGCAACATCGCTGCCGGTGAACGGCTCGTGTCCGGTGAGCATCCGGTACGTGATGGCGCCCAGCGCGAACTGATCGGTTCGCCCGTCGATCAGGTTGGTCGCGCCGCGCGCCTGCTCGGGCGACATGTACGGCGGCGTCCCCAGCACGTCGCCCGCCGTGGAGAGCAGCGTGCCGGCCGCGCGCACCTTGGAGATCCCGAAGTCGAGCACCTTGATCAGCTCGTCCGGCTGCCCCTCGACCGTGACCAGGAAGATGTTCCCCGGCTTCAGGTCGCGGTGCACGATGCCGTGCGCGTGCGCGGCGGCCAGCGCCGAGCTGACCGACTCGACGACCCGCACCGCGGCGGGCAGGGGCAGGGGCCCCAGCGTGTTGAGGCGCGTCTCCAGGTCGCGCCCCTCCAGGTACTCCATCACGAAGTAGGGCCGCCCGTCCGGCGTCGTATTGAAGTCGAAGATCTGCACCACGTTCGGGTGGCGCAGCTCGGACATCACCTCGGCCTCGCGGCAGAACCGGGCGAACGCCTCGCGATGGCCGAGCAGCTCGGGCAGCAACACCTTGACCGCGTAGCGTCCGGGCAGGCGCGCGTGCGTCGCCTCGTACACCTCGCCCATCCCCCCGCGGCTGATCTGCCTTCCCAGAAGGTACGTATCGGCCAGCAGTGTTCCGCCGGACCAGGACCCACGCTCCGACGAGACCCCCGCCACGTCGGAAAACGTAATGCCCGTCCCCGGTCTAGGAAGGTGTTAGCCCCGTGTCCACGTGATGACGGGTTTGACGTCCGTGGGACCCCTGACCAGCGCGTCGTGCCAGCGCTCCAGCGGGACCCGTCGCGACACCAGCCGTTCCAGCCAGCCCCGCTCCGCGCGGGCCAGCGCCATGACCGCCGCGCGGTAGTGGCGGAGGTTGGCGTTCACCACGCCGAAGACGACGTTGTTCTCCAGCACCAGCTGCTTGTTGAGGGCGGTCAGGTTGACCGGGATGCTGCGCGCTCCCGACGAGACGCCGGTCAGGCAAACGATGCCGTCGGGCGGGGCCGCCTCGAGCACGTCGTAGACCAGCTCGCCCGCCCCCGTGCACTCGAGGACGATGTCGCCGGGCGGGATCTCCTTGACCGACCCGGTGTGGTACGTCGCGCCCAGCGCCGCCACCAGGGCCGGCTTCGGGCCGTCCGCGACCCGGTCCAGCACGTGGACCTCCAGCCCGCGCTGGCGCCCCAGCATCGCCGCGAGCAGGCCGATCGGTCCGGCGCCCGTGACCACCACGCGGGCGGGGCTCCAGACGGCGCGGGCGCCGATGCGGTCGATCTGCTCCCAGGCCTTGGCCAGAATCGTCGTGGGTTCCACCAGCACGCCCAGCTCGCCGACCGCGGGCGGAACCGGGACGGTGAACGACGGCTCCAGCAGGTAGCGCTCGGCGGCGTACCCGTCCAGGCCGCTGATGCCACGCTCCGTGTAGCGGCCGTTCTTGCACATGTCCCATTCGCCGGCGGCGCAGCTGGCGCAGGGGACGGGGTCGGGGCGGCGGACCACGCCCACCACCAGGTCGCCGGGCGAGAACCCGCAGCCGGGCGGGGCCCGACGCACGCGCCCCAGGTTCTCGTGCCCGATCACCAGTCGCTCGTGTCCGGGGGGTGGTTGTCCGTAGGCGCCGCTCAGGATCTCGTGGTCGGTTCCGCAGACGCCGGTCGCGACCGCTTCGACGAGCAGCATGGCCGGATCCTCCGCGGGCTCCGGGATCTCGTCGAGGCGCGCGCTGTCGGCGACCCCTGGACGGGTCGTGATCGCTCGCATTCGCCAAATCTAACGCGCGCGAGCGCCTTGCGATCGGCGAACACCGATCGCTAAATAGCCGCCATGAAGCCCCGAGGGTTCTTGACGTTGGCAGTCGTCGCGCTGCTGGGTTGCGATCGGCTGGCGTCGCGGCTGTCCGGCAACGCAAACGCCCCGTCGGCGGGCCCCGGCGTGCCGGCCGAGGCGCCGGCGGCGCCCGACACGCCCCCGCCCTCGGGGCCGGCGTTGCAGCCGGGGGCCCAGGTCACCCCCAAGACGCGGGCGCCCAACGAGGCCCGGGTGCTCTCGCAGGCCTTCGCGGCGGTGGCCCGCGCGCTCCGCCCGTCGGTGGTGCGCATCGACGTCGAGATCGGCCCGTCGCGCGTCGCGCAGAACGACGGCGACGACGATCAGGGGTCCCCCTTCCTGCGCCGCTTCTTCCAGTTCGGCGCGCCCGAGCAACAGGCGCCGCAGCGCGGGACCGGATCCGGCGTGGTGATCGACACGCGCGGCGACATCGTGACCAACCGGCACGTGGTCTCGAACGCGACGCGGGTCAAGGTGACCTTCAGCGACGGCCGCGAGTTCGGCGCCAAGACGCTGGGGATGGACCCGGAGACCGACGTCGCCGTCATCCGGCTGGACAACCCGCCGCACGATCTGGTGGCGGCTCGCCTGGGCGACTCGGACGCGCTGGAGGTCGGCGAGTGGTCGCTGGCGGTCGGCAGCCCGCTGGGTCTCGACCAGACCGTCACGGCGGGCATCATCAGCGGCAAGGGGAAGGTCGGCCGCCACGTGCAGATGTCCGGCGGCCGGGTGCGGCGGTACATCCAGACCGACGCCAAGATCAACCCGGGGAACTCGGGGGGCCCGCTGGTGAACCTGTCCTCGGAGGTGGTCGGCATCAACACGCTGATCAACACCGGCCCGGGCGGCGCGTACGGGTTCGCCATCCCGATCAACCAGGTGCGGCGCGTGGCGGAGTCGCTGATCAAGGAAGGGCGCGTGCGCTACGCCTACCTGGGCGTGCTGGTCGGTGACCCGAACGAGGGCGAGGCGGCGGCCAAGGGGCTGCCGGTCGGGGCGGGCGCGCTGGTGACGCAGGTGACGCCGGGCGGGCCGGCGGCCCACGCCGGGCTTCGTTCGGGCGACGCCATCGTCGACATCGACGGCAAGAAGGTGGAAGAGGCGGGCGACGTGATCGACTACGTCTCGAGCCGCGCCATCGGCTCGAAGGTGGCGGTGGGCGTCTGGCGCGAGGGGCGCCGGCAGCCGATCGAGGTCACCCTGGGCGAGCTGCCGTCGGCCGACGCGCGGAACGGGCAGCCGAGCAAGCTGGGGATCGCGCTGCAGACGCTGACGCCGCCGCTGGCCGAGTCGCTGGGCCTGGATCCCGGCACGCGCGGCGCGGTGGTCGCCGAGGTCGTCCCGGGCGGCGCGGCGGCCGCGGCCGGCGTCAGCGAGGGGGACGTGATCCTCGAGGTCGATCGCCAGCGCGTCGCGACCGCCGAGGACGCGGTCGCCGCGCTGTCGGCCCCACGCAAGGGCGGGCACCTGGTTCGCCTCCGCACGGCGGCCGGGCTGCGGTACATCACGCTCGGCGGGCCGTGATCAAATCCGCCGCGCTGTGGCTCGCCCTGGCGCATTCTCCTTCCTGGGCGCCTTTCCCGTTCGCCCAGACCTTCGCGACGCCCGGCGCCGCGGTGGCGGCGTTCCTGAGCGAGGCTCACGGCGTCGTGGCGTTCGGCGAGCTCCACCAGACGGCGAAGACGGCGTCAGTCCGCTCGACGATCGCCCGCTTCACCGACGAGATCCTGCCGGCCGTGGCCCCGCGCGCGGCGCACCTGATCGTCGAGACCTGGGTGTCGCGCGGGACCTGCGGCGAGTCCGAGAAGCGGGTCACCGAGGACGTGGCCCGCACGACCGAGCGCCCGCCCGCCACCGAGAACGAGATCGTCCGACTGTTGCGCCGCGCGAAGGAGCTGGGCGTCGCGCCGCACGTGCTGGACGTCGACTGCCACGAGTACCAGACGATCCTGACCGGGAACCCTGGAAGGGTTCCCGCGCCCTCCCGCGACGGACTACGCCGGGCAGAGCCCGGCTCCGTCCACGCGGTGCAAGTCGGGGATCACGTCGACTACGACCGCCTGCTGAAGCTGACGCGGGCGCACCTGCAGCGCGCGATCGAGCAGGCCCTGGCGCTGCCGCACCCGCCGGATCGCCCGCTGGTGCTGGTGTACGGGGGAGCGCTGCACAACGACCTCGAGCCCGCGCCGGCGCTGGCGGACTACAGCTTCGGACCGGCGATCGATCGGCTGACGGGCGGCGACTACCGCGAGATGGATCTCTACGTCCCCGAGCTGGTCGATGCGCTGCCGGCCTTGCGCGCCGAGCGCTGGTATCCAGTCTGGGTCGCCGCGCAACGAGCAAACGCGGGAACCCTCGAGGGGTCCCCGCTCCCTCCCGCGACGGACTCCGCTGGGGGAAGCCCAGCTCCGTCCAGGCGCCCCGGCACGACGCTGCTGATCCGGCGGGGGCCGCGATCGGCTATCGTGCTGTTTCAGCGATAGTCTATCTTGGCGATGGTCAGCTCGCGCAGGCCGGCGTGCCAGCGGGCCGTGACCGTGTCGCCCAGCGCCTTGCCCAGCAGCGCCCGCCCGACCGGCGACTTCCACGAGATGTCGCCCGCCGCGCCGTCCGACTCGTCGACGCCCACGATGCGGTAGGTGGCGACCTGACCCTCTTCGTCCTCGACCGTCACGGTGGCGCCGAAGAAGACGCGGTCGCGCCGGGGCTGGGTGGCCGGGTCGACGATCTGGACGTTGTCGAGGCGCTTGGACAGGAAACGCAGCCGGCTGTCGATCTGCCTGAGCTGCCGCTTGCGATAGATGTACTCGGCGTTTTCGGAGCGGTCCCCTTCGGCCGCCGCGTCCGCCAGCGCGTTGACGACCTCGGGACGCTTCTGGGTCCGCAGGTAGGTCAGCTCGTCCGCCAGGCGCCTGAAGCCCGGGGGGGTGATGTAGTTGGTTTCCGCAGTCTTTACGGGCTTGTCCGCCACGGGCGGCAGACTACCCCGGATCCCGGCTCACACGCCGCCGTGGTATACGAAAGCTCTCTGATGGCCAACAGGAAGATCGCCGTCCTGACCAGCGGGGGCGACGCTCCCGGGATGAACGCAGCCATCCGCGCGGTGGTGCGAACCGGGATCGCCAAAGGGTGGGACGTGTTCGGGGTCCGCAATGGCTACGCGGGCCTCGTCGAAGGTCACATCGAGCCGTTGGGGGCGCGTGACGTGGGGAACATCCTGCAGCGCGGAGGGACGATCCTGGGGAGCGCCCGGCTGCCGGAGTTCAAGGACGAGCCGGTCCGCGCGCGCGGTCTGGCCAACCTGGCCGAACGTGGGATCGACGGGCTGGTGGTGGTCGGCGGCAACGGCTCGCAGACGGGCGCGCTGGCGCTGGCGACCTCGGGGTTCCCGGTCATCGGCGTGGCGTCGACGATCGACAATGATCTGGCCGGCACCGAGATGACGATCGGGGTCGACACGGCGCTCAACATCGCGCTGGAGGCGATCGACCGCTTGAGGGTGACCGCGTCGTCGCACAAGCGGGCGTTCTTGGTCGAGGTGATGGGGCGCAACTGCGGCTACCTGGCGCTGATGGCCGGGATCGCCGGGGGCGCCGACTCGGTCGTCATCCCCGAGGCGGACGTCGAGCCCGAGGTGATCGCGGAGATCCTGCAGGCGGCCTGGACGCGCGGCAAGCTGCACGGACTGGTGGTCGTCGCCGAGGGGGCCAAGCACAACGCGGTCCGCCTGGCGCAGCACTTCGAGCGCGAGAAGGGGCGGCTGGGGTTCGACCTGCGCGTCACCACGCTGGGGCACGTGCAGCGCGGCGGCGCGCCCGGCGCGTTCGATCGCCTGCTGGCCACGCGGCTGGCGGCGGCGGCGACGGATTGCCTGGAGCGCGGCGAGCAGGGGAAGCTGGTCGGCCTGATCCGCGGTGAGGTGCGCACGACGCCGCTGCAGGACGTGGTGGGCAGGTCGAAGGACATCGACCTGAACCTGCTGAAGCTGCAGAAGGTCCTGGCGCAGTAGCGATCAGGCGGCATGAGCGAGCGCCGCGTCTCGTTCCTGGTCATCCTCGCCGGGCTGCTGCTGTACGTGCCGTTCGCCGGGACGTACGGGCTGTGGGATCCCTGGGAGACCCACTACGCCGAGGTCGCCCGCCAGATGACCGAGCGGGGCGACTACATCAGCCTGTGGTGGCCGGGGTCGCCGCGCGATCCCGACGTGTTCTGGTCCAAGCCCGTGCTGTCGTTCTGGGTGATGAGCCTGGCGATGCGCCTGTTCGGGATCGGTCTGCCGGGCGGCCCGGCGGGCGAGATGGCGCTGGGGCATCGGGCCGAGTGGGCGACGCGGCTGCCGTTCTGCCTGGCGGGCGTGCTGGGGATCTACGCGGTCTACCTGCTGGCCTCGCGGTTGATCTCGCGCCGCGCGGGTCTGCTGGCGGCCGCCGTGGTCGCCACCGCGCCCATGTACAGCCTGGTCGCCCGTCAGGCGATGACCGACATGGCCTTCGTCGGCCCGATGGCGATGACGCTGGCCCTGGGCGCCCTGGCTTTGTTCGAGGACTCCGATGCGGAGCTGCCGCGGCGCGGGCGAGGCTGGTGGAGCTGGCCTCACCACGGGCTGTTCTACGGGACGGCCGCGTTCTTCGCGGTCTGCGCGCTCCCGCAGCTGATCGTGAGCTCGGTGCAGCTCCGCGTGGAGATTCCGTGGGGACAGCGGCTGTTCGTCGTCTACGGCGTGGTCGCGATGATCCCGTACTTTCTGGGCTTCGCCGCCTTCGTCTACCTGGCCGCGCGCACCAGGCGGCGCGCGCCGTTCCACCTGTACCTGGCCGCGATCTTCTGCGCGCTCTCGGTGCTGGCCAAGGGGTTGGCCGGCGTCGGGCTGCCCGTGATCGTGTTCGGGTTGTTCCTGGCGTTCGGCGGCGGGTGGCCCCGGCTGCGGCAGGCGCGGCTCGGGTACGCGCTGATCGGCGCGACGCTGGCCTTCGCGGTCGTCGCGGTGCCGTGGCATCACGCCATGTTGATCCGGCACGGGTTGCCGTTCTGGGACGAGCTGTTCGGCGACAACCACTGGCGCCGGATGGTGATCGGCCGCCACGGCGATCGCGGCTCGTTCGACTACTTCCTGCGCGAGCTGGGCTACGGCCTGTGGCCCTGGGTGACGCTGGCGCCGGCCGCGCTGGCCTGGGCGGTGCTGCGCCGGCCGGTCACGGGCGGTGAAGACGAGGCGCGCAAGCAGGGGGCGCTGCGGCTGGGCGCGATCTGGGCGGCCAGCGGCTACGCCATCGTGTCGGTGTCGATGACCAAGTTCCACCACTACGTCTTGCCCGCGATCCCCGGCGTGGCGGTGGCGGTGGGCGCCTTCATCGACGATCTGGCCGCGCGACGGGCCGGTCGGACGGCGGCCGCGGCGCTGGTGGTCGGCCTGCCGCTGCTGCTGCTGGTGACGCTGGGGCTGGCCGACTCGCCTCACGCAGCCGAGCGCTTCCTGTGGCTGTTCTCGTACGACTACATCCAGAGCCCGACCGGGCGCCCCTGGCCCCCGGGCCTGGACTTCACCGGGACGCTGGCGGTCTTCGGCGTCCTGTTCGCCATCGGGGCCGGCCTGCTGGCGTTCCCGCGGATGCGCCGGGCAGGACTCTGGACGCTGCCGCTGGCCGCGGCGGCGTTCACCTTCTTCGTGCTGGACGTCTACATGCCTGCGGTGGCGCCCTATTGGTCGCAGAAGGGGCCGATCGCCGCCTACTACCGCCTGCGCAGTTCACCCGACGAACGGCTGATCGCCTACATGCTCTACTGGCGCGGCGAGACCTTCTACACCTCCAACGAGATCTACGAAGGACCGACCGAGGAGCGCACCGTGTTCGATCAGGAGGGGGCCGACGATCGCCTGAAGACCTGGCTGGAGCGGCACCGCGGGCGGCGGGTCTTCTTCCTGTTCGAGCGCTACCAGGAGGGGCGGATCGTGAACGATCTGCCGCCCGAAGCCCGCGGGTCGTTCCACCTGGTCGACCAGACGAACAACAAGTTTTCGCTGGCGCAAGCCGACCTGTGAAGAACTGCGCCTTAATATGGGCCCGGCCATGAGCAGCGATCCGGAGAGCGAGGCGCGGCGCGACCGTTTCGTGGAACGGGGCGGGGTGATCCCCGCCGACCCCAAGGCGCGGGCGCTGCTGAACGCGATCTGCGCCAGCGGCGAGTTCCTGCCCGACCTGCTGATGGCCGACGTGTCGGCGTTCGCCGCGCTGGTGGCCGATCCCTACCTGCGGCGCGAGAAGCCGGCCGACGTCATCGCGCGCGAGGTGCGCGCGGCGACCGAGCCGGCCGTCGACTTCGCCGACCTGCAGCGCCGGCTGCGGCGCGTGCGGCGCTACGAGATGTTGCGGCTGGGGGCCCGCGAGCTGGGCTGGGGGACGACGGAGCAGGTGGCCCGGGAGCTGTCGGGGTTCGCCGACGTCTGCCTGGACGTGGCCGTCGCCCACTGCGACGCCGCGCTGACCCGCGAGCTGGGCGCGCCCCGCGCGGACAACGGCGCGCCCGGGCGATTCACGGTGATGGCGATGGGGAAGCTGGGGGGCGACGAGCTGAACTTCTCGTCCGACATCGACGTCTGCTACTTCTACTCGACCGACGCGGGCGCCGCCGGCGACCACACGCTGCACCACTACTACGCCGAGCTGGCCCGGCGGGTGACCACCGCGATCGAGCAGCCCACGGCCGACGGCATGATCTTCCGGGTCGACCTGCGGCTGCGGCCGGAGGGGCGCAGCGGTCCGATCTGCAACGCGCTGGCGGCGGCCGAGCGCTACTACGAGACCTTCGGGCGCACCTGGGAGCGGCAGGCCTGGCTGCGCGCGCGCCCCTGCGCCGGCGATCTGGCGCTGGGCGAGGAGCTGCTGGGCGCGCTGGAGCCGTTCATCTACCCGCGCCGCATCGAGCCGCGCATGATCGAGGAGGTGCGCGGGCTGCGCGCGCTGTTCCGCGATCCGGCCGACGCCGCGGGCGCGCTGGGCGAGAGCGGCTTCGACGTGAAGCTGGGATCGGGCGGCATCCGCGACGTCGAGATGGTGGTGCAGGCGCTGCAGCTGCTGCACGCGGGCAAGCGCCCCGACCTGCGCGAGCGCAACACGCCGCGCGCGCTGCCCCGGCTGGTGGTCGCGGGCCTGCTGGGGGCGCGCGAGGCGCAGACCTTGCTCGACGCGTATCGTTTCTGGCGGCGGCTCGAGCATCGGGTCCAGGTCGCCACCGGCGCGCAGCGCCACCGGCTGCCCGGCGAGGACGCCGCGCGCGAGCGCTTCGCGCGCGGGCTGGGTTACACGGACCTTCGCAGCTTCGACGCGGACGTCGCCGCCACCCGGGCGGCCGTCGAGGCGATCGCGGCGACCCTGGGCGAGGTCCCGCCCGAGGCGCACCTGGAGGCCGCGCGCCTGCTGGACCCGATGCGCGACCGCGCGGAGCGCGAGCGGCGCGCCCGGGCGGTCGGGTTCCGCGACGTCGAGACCGCCGCCGACACCCTGGAGCTGGTGGGCGCCCGCATGCCGGTCCCGTTCCTCGAGGAGGCGATCGCCTCGCCCGATCCCGACCGGGCGCTCCACCACTTCCGCGACCTGGCGCTGCGCGGCTCGGTGGGGCTGATGGCGCTGCTCCGCGATCACCCCCGGCTGGTGCGGATGCTGGGGACGCTGTTCGGCACCAGCGACCGTCTGGCCGACCTGCTGGTCCGCCACCCGGAGATGTGGGAGCCGTTCCTGGACGGCCTGGGCGAGCGCGTGCGGTCGGGCGACCAGCTGCTGGCCCGGCTGGAGCGCCGGCTGGCCGAGTTCGAGGCAGGGGACGAGGAGCGGCGGCTGAACGAGATCCGGCTGTTCCAGACCGAGGAGATCCTGCGCATCGGCATGCACGACGTCGCGGGCAGCCTGGCGCCGGGCGAGGTCTGCCAGCAGCTCAGCGATCTGGCCGAGGTCTGCCTGAAGGCGGGGATCGAGGCGACGCTGCCGGCCCTGGTGGCGCGGCTGGGTAGGCCGCGGACGGCGCTGACGGTGCTGGGCCTGGGCAGCTTCGGCGCGCGCGAGATGCGCTACGGGTCGGATCTGGACCTGGTTTTTCTCTTCGGCGGCGCCGGCGAGAGCGACACCGGCGTCGACGACCGCGAGTGGTTCGCCCGCGCGTCGGTGCGCTTCATCGCCGCCATGGAGGCGATGCTGGAAGAAGGGCGGCTCTACTCGGTCGACACGCGCCTGCGGCCGTCGGGCGAGCAGGGGCTGCTGGTGACGTCGTGGGAGTCCTTCGGCCGCTACCACCGCGAAGAGGCGGCGGCCTGGGAGCGGGTGGCGTTGCTGCGCGCGCGCGCCGTCTGGAGCGGCGAGCCGCCCGGTGCGCGCCGGGAGCGGGATCGGGAGCTGGAGGCGCTGGCGTTCGATCTGCCCTTCGACGACGAGACGTTCCGCGCCGAGCTCCGCCGGCTGCGCGGTCGCGTCGAGCGCGAGCGGGGCAAGGTGCCGGAGGGGTCGCGCCACCTGCACTTCGATCCGGGCGGCATCATGGACCTGGAGCTGCTGGCCGCGCTGGGCCAGCTCCGGCACGCCAGCGACCCCCAGGTCCGCACCACGTCGACGATGGACGTGCTCGACCGGCTGGTCGAGCTGGGCTGGCCGGGCACGCTGGCCCAGGACTACGCGGCGCTGCGGCGGGTGTCGCTGCGGCTGCGCCTGCTCATCGATCGCCCGCAGGCGGTGATCTCGCCGCGCGACCTGTCACCGCTGGCCCGCAGCTTCGGAATCACGGCCGACGCGCTGGCCGCCGACCTGGACGAGCGCATGGCCCGCGTCCGGGGTCTGTTCGCCAAATCGTTTTGAAGGCGAAGGACCGGCCGGCCGGCCACCATTCGGTCACATGAGGCGTCTGCTCGGGCTGGTTGTGGTGGCGGGTGGCGGGCTGCTGGCGAGCCGGGGCGCCCAGGCGACCTGCTGCCAGACCCAGGCGGATTGCCCCAGAGGCTTCCTCTGCTCCGAAGGGGCGTGCGACCCGATGTTCGGCAATTGCGGGTGCGATGCGGACTGCCCCCCTCGTCTGGCTCTGCTCCGCACCTCCGCGCGCAGCGGGGAGGTCGGCACCGTAGGTGCCGGGAGAGGTCAGGGCTGGCGCCCTGCGGTCAGACGGACGCCGGCGCGTGGCTCGTCCTTCTCACCCTCGTCTGGCTCTGCTCCGCACCTCCGCGCGCAGCGGGGAGGTCGGCACCGTAGGTGCCGGGAGAGGTCAGGGCTGGCGCCCTGCGGTCAGACGGACGCCGGGG
>Ga0335083_10002785_pt1 | contig 22929 bp, 21 predicted proteins | sample Lox_Sample_42_FD_206716 | JGI IMG/M metagenome (GOLD analysis project Ga0335083, IMG submission 206716) | Soil microbial communities from Loxahatchee National Wildlife Refuge, Florida, United States - Lox_Sample_4.2 | ecosystem: Environmental > Terrestrial > Soil > Wetlands | place: USA...
GAAAAGGGCGGCGCGCTCTTCGTCTGCAACCACGTGTCGTTTGTGGATGCCCTGCTGCTGCTGGCCTCCACCGACCGGCAGGTCCGGTTCATGATGTTCAAAGCCACCTACGAACTGCCGTACATGAAACCCCTGGCCAAAATCCTCGGTGTCATTCCCATTTCCTCCGAACAACACCCGCGCGAGATGATTAAATCGCTGCAAACGGCCAGTGAAGCGATTCGGAATGGGGAAGTGGTTTGCATCTTTGCCGAGGGACAGATCACGCGCATCGGTCATCTGTTGCCGTTCCGGCGCGGCTTCGAGCGCATTATGAAAGATGTGGACGCGCCGATCATTCCGGTGGCCATGGACGGTGTCTGGGGCAGCATCTTCAGCTTTCACCAGGGCCGCTTCCTGTGGAAACTGCCACGGCGCTTCCCCTACCCGGTTACGATCAATTACGGCAAACCGTTGCCTCCTACGACCACACCCTTCCAGGTGCGTTCGGCGGTGCAGGCGCTGCTCGTGGAAGCCTGGCAGGCCCGCAAAGCGCGCATGCGTCCCCTGCCCATCGCCTTCGTTAACACGGCGCGCAAACATCCGTTTCGTTTCGCCATGGCCGACGCGCAAAATGTCCGCGTGAGTTTTGGCGCGGCACTGGTGCGGTCCGTTTTTCTTGCACGGCGTTTGCGGAAAATCTGGTCGGGCCAAAAAATGGTAGGGTTGTTGCTGCCACCATCGGTACCCGGCGCCCTGGTCAATCATGCCGCCATGCTGCTCGGCAAGGTGCCGGTGAATTTGAATTACACCGTTTCCGGGGAAACCCTGGCCTCGTGCCTCCGGCAATGCGACATCAAAACCGTCGTCACCTCGAAATTGTTTCTCGAGAAGGTAAAGCTCAAACCACCTTGCGAAATGATTTTTCTCGAGGACCTTGCCGGCGCTTCAGCTCAGAATTCCAGCTTTAGCCGGGCCGGTCCGCCCGAAGGCGGGACTCCAAACGATACAAGGCGAAGCCGCGTGGAATTTGGTGCTCCGCGCCTCGGCGAAAAGCTCGCCGCCTTTCTCATCGCGTGGTTCCTGCCCGACCGGTGGTTCCAGCAACAACTGGGTGCGGAACAAAAAACCCGACTGGACGATCTCGCCACCGTCATTTTCTCCAGCGGCAGCACCGGCGAGCCAAAAGGCGTGGTGTTGAGCCATTACAACATCGGCTCAAACATCGGGCAACTCGAACAGGTCTTCGGATTGAATCACCGGGATGGTTTCCTGGGCATCCTGCCGTTTTTCCATTCGTTCGGCTTCACCGGCACGCTCTGCCTGCCGGCCGTGCTGGGCGTGGGGGTGGTTTATCATCCGAATCCGCTTGATGCCAAAAGCATCGGGCCGCTGGTGCGCCAGCATCAGATTACCTTCCTGCTCGCCACGCCCACCTTCCTGCAACTCTACCTGCGCGGCTGCCCGCCCGAGGATTTCGGCAGCCTGCGCGTGGTGATGACGGCAGCGGAAAAATTGCCCGACCGGCTGGCTGCCGCGTTTGAGGAACGTTTCGGCATCCGCCCGCTCGAAGGCTATGGGTGCACCGAATGCGCACCGGCGGTGGCGGTCAACACCCATGACTTTCGCGCCGCGGGTTTCCGGCAAATCGGCGCCAAGCGCGGCAAAATCGGACATCCACTGCCGGGCGTGAGCGTATGCATTGTCAACCCGGAAAACCCCTGGAAACAGGAAAAGCTGCCGGTGGGCCAACCCGGCTTGATGCTCGTCAGCGGCCCGAACGTAATGCTCGGTTATCTGAACCAGCCGGAGAAAACATCGGAAGTGTTGCGTGATGGCTGGTATGCCACTGGCGATATTGCGGCGATAGATGAAGACGGTTTTCTGCAAATCACCGATCGCCTGAGCCGTTTCAGCAAAATCGGCGGTGAAATGGTGCCCCACATCAAGGTGGAGGAAAAATTGCATGAATTGGCCGGCGCGACCGAACAAACCTTCGTCGTGGCCGGTGTGCCGGATGAGAAGAAGGGCGAACGCCTCGTCGTATTGCACAAGCTGGCCGACGGCCCACTGCAAGCTTCTCTGGAGAAGTTGGCACAGTGCGATTTGCCGAATCTTTGGAAGCCACGCGCCGACCAATTTTTTCATGTGGACAATTTCCCGTTGCTCGGCACGGGCAAGCTGGACTTGCGAAAGGTGAAGGAAACGGCGCAGAAACTTTCAACCACGGATGGACACGGATGAACACGGATTTGAAATCCGGATGAAAAAGCGGTGCTGAAGACATCCTGGTCTCCCACAAAGCGGGACCGGCGCGGGTCTTAGGCGCACCCGAATTGCGCGAAGCGTCTGGACTGCGGCGCGTTCACCGCCGCCATCTCCCGTGATGGGTCAAGTTTGCCACGTGCTAAACTGGCTGAACATTGAGTTGCTTGATTATTTATCCTGCCTTGCCCAGTTCAGCCACCAAATCCTCCACGACCCAATTGGCCCGTTTCGCCTGCAACGTATCTGCCGCGTGGCCATGCCGCCATACGGCGAAACGGAGGGTCTTGCCGACATCAGCCTGCAATACCGGCTGCGCGAGCAACCCCGCGATGAATCCCGCCAGCACGTCGCCGCTGCCGCCCTGGGCCAGATGCGGGTTGCCGGATGAATTCACAAAGATTTCGCCCGTGCTCCGGCCCACGAGTGTCTGATGTCCTTTCAGCACGACCCAGCTATTGCCAAACCGGCGCGAAATATTGCGCAGGGCTTGTGCCCGGTGAGCCTGCACCTGCGGCACGGTTTTTCCCAGCATGCGCGCCGCCTCACCGGGATGCGGCGTAACCACTCGAATCCGATTCTTCGGCAAAGTGTGCGGCAACAGCCAATCCAGCGCGCTCGCGTCCACGATCACCGGCGACTTCGAATCACGCCATAATTTCTGAGTCGGCGTTTTCATTGCCCCGGTTATCTCCGGCGCCGCCAAACCCGGTCCGATCAAGATGGCGCTGGTTGACTCCGGCAGTCTGGTTTCCGGTTTCCAAACATTAACCATCACGGCTTGCAACTGCTCTGCCACGGGACGGTAGGTGATTTCCTGCGTGAACAACGTGATCAGTCCCGGTTGCGCGCGCTGCGCCGCCCGCGCGGCCAGCACGGCTGCACCATGAAAGCCGAAACTGCCCGCGATGATCGTGACGTGGCCGAATGATCCTTTATGGCCGGCAACGCCCCGGGGTGGTGGAAAACCGGTAAAATCGCCCGGCAACGTCCAGTTCAATTCACCTCGAAGCGGACAGTTAATCAAACCAACATTTTCGGCCACTTCCAGCCGGCCAACAAATGGCCAGGCATTTTGCCGCAGCATTCCAATTTTGGGCGCACCCACGGTGAGCGTCACGGTCGCCTCGATGGCTGCTCCCTGCGGCCGACCGGTGTCGGCGTTCAAGCCGGACGGGACGTCCACGGCGAGAATCGGAATTTTGGATTGGTTGACCGCCGCGATAAACTTTTTCCAGCTGTTATTGAGCGGGCGGCTCAGGCCAATACCAAACAATCCGTCAACGATCAACGCAGGACAGGCTTCCAGCCTGTCTCCGTCTTTTGGATCCGCTTGAGCGGGAATTTCTTCTTGAAGTGAGACAGGCGCGACGCCCGTCCTCCGCTGAAACTCCGCTTGTGCCGCTTGCGGCTCGTTTGCGTTCAGCAAAAAAATTCTGCGGCCAGTTAAAAACTCCTTCGCGGCACGGGCATCATCGCCGTTGTGGCCCTTGCCGGCAAGGATCAGAATGGCGTCGCCGGGCCGGGTCAGGCGCAAGGCAAGCTCGGCGATTTTTCCGCCGACGCGGCGGATGACCGCGGAGTCGGACTGGCCGGTGGCCCAGGTGGCCTTCTCCCATCGGCGCATCTGGTCAATATTGACGACCGGAACTGACATGGTATTCAGCCATTTATGATGGATGATGGATGACTTTTTTCGAACGTGCACGCAGCAAATCCTATATCATAAATCATAAATCATAAATGAGTTTGTCACCGAATCGTCACATCGTTGTCACAGATTTTGGAATTGTGCGCCGGCGGCAAATTGAGGCAAGATGACCGAGCAAGGTGAAGCCTAAAATTCTAGTGGTGGACGACGAACCGGAAGCCGTCGAACTTGTGGAGTTCAACCTCAAGCAAGCCGGTTACGCGGTCAGCACGGCTGTGGACGGCGCAGAGGCGCTGAAAAAGGCGCGCTCCCAGCCGCCCGACCTGATCGTGCTGGATGTAATGCTCCCGGAAATGGACGGTTTCGAAATTTGTAAAACACTGCGGCTGGAACCGGTCACGGCGCGTGTCCCCGTCATCATGGTGACGGCCAAGGCGGCGGAAATTGACCGCGTGTTGGGGCTGGAACTGGGCGCCGATGATTATCTGACCAAACCATTCAGTCCGCGGGAGCTTTTGCTGCGGATCAAAAAAATCCTGTCCCGCGGTCAAAACGGGGAGAAGCCGCACGACCAGATGCGGTTCGGCGATTTGATGATTGACCTGCCCCGGCATATCGCCAGTTGGAAAGGCAAAGCGATCGAGCTGACGGCCACGGAATTCAAATTGCTCGTGGTGCTGGCCCAACGTGCCGGTCGGGTGCAATCCCGCGACCACCTGTTGCGCGACGTCTGGGAATACGACAGCCTGATTGACACCCGAACCGTGGACACCCACATGCGCCGCCTGCGGGAAAAGCTGGGTCCGGCCGCAAAGCATCTGGACACCGTGCGCGGGGTCGGCTATCGGTTTGTGGAGTGAATGAAGGTCGGGAACATCGAACTCTGAACATCCAACGTCGAACGCCGAATGATTTGCGGCGGTTGACCATTCGATGTTGGATGTTCGGCGTTGAATGTTCGGTGTTTTCATTTATCACCGGGGTATGTGGCCGCTCCTGACCATTCTTGCCGTTGCCGTCGCCGTCAGCATTCACTTCTGGTGGCGCCAAAAATTCCGGCAACAGCACCGGCAATTACAGGCCGACATGGAGGATTTTCAGCGGCGCGAACAACAGACCGCCGTGGATGCCAAGGCCCAGCAGCAGGTCCTCTTTAACAGCATGCTGGAGGGCCTCCTCCTGCTCGATCGCAACCGCCGGATTTATCTCGCCAACCGCGCTTTCAAAAACCTGTTCGGCCTGAAAACCGAGTTGCGCGGCAAGACCGTCATGGAAGCCCTGCGCGTGCATGAACTCGCCGCCCTCGTCGAACGCGTCGAGAGCAACGGCCAGGTGTTCGACTACGAATTGAAACTCCCGGAACTGAGCGAACGCTGGCTGCAGGTCAATGCCGCCGCGATCTTCAATTCCGCCGGTGAACGCGAAGGCACCATCCTCGTCTTTCACGACCTGACCCGGCTCAAGCAACTTGAACGGACGCGCGAGGAATTTGTAGCCAACGTCAGCCATGAGCTGCGCACCCCGCTCTCCCTGATCAAGGGTTACGTCGAAACGCTGCTGGACGGCGCCCGCAACAACCCCGAGGTCGCCGAACGTTTTCTCCGGATTATCGACCGTAACACGCAACGGCTCGATTTGCTGATCCAGGATCTGCTCACGATTTCGGCGCTGGAATCAGGCCGGGTCAAACTGAACCTGCAACCGGTGGAATTGCGGCCGCTGGCCGAAAAAGTGTCCACCGATTTGAAGGCTCGCGCCGAGGAAAAGGACGTGAAACTAGCCAACCAATTGAACGATTTGACCGCCATGGCGGATGCCCATCGCCTGGAACAGGTCTTTGCCAACCTCGTGGACAACGCCATCAAATACGGGCGCAGCCAGGGGACGGTAACCATCTCCGGTCAAAGAACCGAGGCCGGCAAAATCGAGATATGCGTCCGCGACGACGGACCGGGCATTCCTCCGGAAGCGCTCGACCGCGTGTTTGAGCGGTTTTACCGGGTGGACAAGGCGCGTTCGCGCGAACAGGGCGGCACCGGTCTGGGGCTTTCCATTGTCAAACATATCGTGCAGAACCATGGTGGCGAAGTCTGGGCGAAAAGCGAGCCGGGTAAAGGCGCGTCCTTCTTCTTTACGCTCCCGGAGGGAAAATCCGCCGCTTGAAAAATCAGGCGGTGGAAGAAGAGGATTTTGTGCCTTGGTCCGGCCGAAACAAGGGTTCATCAGCTTCACAACTTTTTCTGACAAAACCTTGTGCCAGACGCAAAGTCAATTCCATGAAACCTGCCAGACCGCAAAGCCCGCAGCCAACCTGAAGGATGGGCCATGCCATGAAGGGCATCGTTACAACCATTATGCTTTACATTGCTCTCGTTTTTATCGCGATGGCTTTCCATGCGGTTTGGTTTTGGGTTTCGCAACCGCTTGGTTTTGCGTCGTACTGATCTCCACGGAATGTAGAATTTCCCAATCGGATTGCTTTCTGTGACTACTCCACGCGGTTTGCCATTTTGATGACCGGCAGTGCGGTGGCCTCCTGGCCTGACGGTAAGACGACATGCTTTTTGATGTTCTCATTGCCCGCCCATTTGAGAGTGATTGGCGGCGTTGTGTTCTTTTTGCACGCTGCAGAGCTTGGAGCCGGTATGCTGGCGTTTGGCATCCCGATGCTGCTCGCTGTCGTGTTCTCTGTTTTGAGGCCGGGCAGGAAGTGGTTATGACGCCGTGGCCTGATCCGGAGATGGGTCACAAATTTCGTTTGTTATTTATTTTTCTTCGCTTTCCGCGCCGGGAATTTTTACCATGCCGTCATGGTTCATGTTGGCATCGGCTACGACGTCCACGCGCTGGTCGCGGGACGCAAACTCATCCTCGGAGGCGTCGAGATTCCCCACACCAAGGGCCTGGACGGCCATTCGGATGCCGACGCCCTGATGCACGCCCTCTGCGACGCGCTGCTCGGCGCGCTGGGGGAGCCGGACATCGGCCATTTTTTTCCGAATTCCGATCCCCGCTGGAAAAACGCGCCCAGCCGGATTTTTCTGGAGGAAGCCGCCCGCATTATCGCGCTGCGACAGGGAAAAATTGTGAACGTGGACGCCACGCTGGTCGCCCAGGCGCCAAAACTTTACCCGCACATAGCGGGTATGAAACGGAACATCGCCACCGCCCTCGGCATCCCGGAAAAACACGTGGGCGTTAAGGCCACGACCAACGAGCACCTGGGGTTTATTGGCCGCGAAGAAGGCATCGCCGCGATGGCCGTGGCAGGAATTGACTTGTGACACATGGCAGGTGACCTGCGACAGGAAATATCCGCCCCGTTGCCCAAATGCTTTTTCCTGTCACTTGTCACTTGTCACGCGTCGTTTAACATATGCCCAAGGCTGAAATCAGTTGGAAACGGGTCACCGAGGACGGTGTGAAGTTGCAGGTTTATGCGCAGCGCGTCGGGCGGGAATGGATCTTCTTCCAACGCGAAAAGCGCTACGACCCGTGGCAGTCAGTGGCGGAACCGCCGTTGGAAGACTGGCTGGAATTGTTGGATGCCCTCCGCCGCTTCATCCCTCGTCGGCGTTATCAGCCGGCCGATGAGGAACATTTATGCCGCCGTATCCGGGAACGCTTTCCGGAGGCGGGAATTTGAGGGTGTCCTGCAATCAGTGCACCCCGCCCAAAATCAGGCGGCCCACGTACACGATCCCCACAATCATTCCCAGGATGATCACAATGCCCAAGGCGTCGGACTCGGCCTTCTGCCGGTGGTTGCAGGGAATGATGGTGTTCAGCAAGTGATAAATATTGCTCCGATGAATCTTGCGTACGTCAAACTTCACAGCTCCATTTAAGCATTAACCGGGCCAAGCCCTGTGGAACAAACAGGGTGCTTTTCAGCCATTCTGGCAACCGGAATGGATTTTGCCGCTGACAAGCCCGCGAAGCGTCCTTAAATTGAGCCGATGGCTCGAATGCCCCTGATTCTCGTCTCGCCCAGTGTCGAAAAAAAAGGCGTCGAGTTTCACGACCTTTCCGTCAGTCTTTCCGTCAAATACGAAAACGCCGTGCTGCGGGCGGGCGGCATCCCGGTCGCAGTGCCCAGCACGACGGACCCGCGGACGCTGGGGGAACTGGTGGGGCGCGTGGACGGCGTGTTGTTGACCGGCGGCGACGATATCAACCCCGGTCTTTACACCCGGAATCTGCCTCGGGCGGTTCGCCGGACGATCGACCTGACGCCGGACGGCGGCGGGCGCGACCTGAGGGAGCTGATGCTGGTGAAAGAAACCTTCCGTCAGCGTAAACCGTTGTTGGCCATCTGCCGTGGACACCAGTTGCTGAACATCGCCCTCGGCGGCGGATTGATTGCCGACATCCGCCGGCAGGTGCCCGGCGCGCTCAATCACCAGCGCATGGACAGGGCGGACGAATTAGTGCATGAAGTGGCGTTGACAAGCGGTTCGCTGCTTGCCAGAATCGTTCGCAAGCGGATTTTGGGCGTCAACAGCTCGCATCATCAGGCCGTCAGGCAACCGGCAGATCCGCTGATGGCCGTGGCGCGAGCGCGTGATGGAATTGTGGAAGCGATGGAATTAAAATCAGACGCGTCGCCGCGGATGCCGTTTTTGCTGAGCGTACAATTCCACCCTGAACGGCTGACCGAACGGCATGCCGAACATAGGGCAATTTTTTCGCAGTTTGTCCGGGCGTGCGTGCCAGGAACCAAAACATGAAATCAAAAGTTCTGATTGTGGATGACCAGGCCGATGTGCGGGATTTGCTCCGCTCGGTGTTGGAAGACAACTACGACGTGGCCCAGGCCGCCAGCGGGGCCGCCCTGCAAAAATGTTTTCCCCAGGACCCTCCGGACGTGGTGTTGCTGGATGTGAAATTGCCGGACGCGGATGGTCTCGACCTTTTGCCGCAGGTCAAAAAGCGCTGGCCCGAAACGGAAGTGATCGTGCTCACCGGCCATGGGACCATCACCATGGCGGTCGAAGCCGGCCGCCGCGGCGCCTATAACTTTCTGTCCAAACCGTTTGAAAACGAGAAGCTCCTGGCCGACGTGAAGTGCGCCGTCGAGCGCAAGGAACAAAACCAGGAAAACAGCACGCTGCGGCGCGCCCTCGAAACCATGAGCGGCGTGGCCTCGCCGATTTACAGCAGCTCGCTCATGCGCGAAGTCGTCCGCACCGCCGAACGGATCGCCCCGAGCGACGTGACCGTGCTCATCACCGGCGAAAGCGGCTCGGGCAAGGAGGTCATCGCCGACCTCATCCACGCGCGCAGCACCCGCAATAAAGCCCGGATCATCAAAATCAATTGCGCCGCGCTCCCGCGCGAGCTGATTGAAAGTGAATTGTTCGGCTCAGTCAAAGGCGCTTTCACCGGCGCCCATTCCGACCGCGAAGGCCTGTTCCGCCAGGCCGAAGGCGGTTCGCTGTTCCTCGACGAAATTTCCGAGATGCCGATCGACACGCAAAGCAAACTGTTACGCGTGCTGCAGGACCAGGAAGTCCGGCCCGTTGGTGGCAAGACAAGCTACAAGACCAATTGCCGGATCATTGCCGCCACCAACCGGGTCCCTGAGGAAGCCATCAAGGACGGCAAATTGCGCGAAGACCTTTATTACCGCATCAGCGCCATTTCCATCCACCTGCCGCCGCTGCGAGAACGGCACGAGGACATCGTGCCGCTGGCCAATGCCTTTCTGAAGCGGTTCTCCGCTCAAGCCAATCGGGACATTCGCGGTTTCAGCCTGGAAGCGAACGAACGGCTGACGGCTTTTGACTGGCCGGGCAACGTCCGCCAGTTGCAGAATGAGGTCCAGCGCGCCGTGCTCCTGAGCGAAGGCAATCAGGTGGAAGCCTCCGATCTCTCCATCACGACCGTCCGGGTTGGCCCGACGGAAGGGAACGACACGAATTTTACCCTGCTGGAAGGCGTGGAGCGCAACGCCATCATTCAAATGCTCAAGGAAACCGACGGCAACAAACTCGAAGCCGCCAAACGCCTCGGCATCGGTCGCCAGACCCTCTACAACAAGATCAAGGCCTACGGGATCGAGGTGTAACCGCCCACCGCCCTGGCTCCTCTGCCTCGCTGAACCGGGAGAAGGTGACGCGCCGCAGTCGAATATTCCTGATCCGGGACCCTGCAGCAGGACAGGCGTCGCGCTGTCTCTAACTGGATGAAATCAGACTGGATTGGAAGTTGCCAGCCCCGGCCGAGGCACGCCAGACAGCGACGGACCAATTTTGGATGGAGACAGGCGCGATGCCTGTCCTGCTTTGATGACGCGGCATTGTCCGCCGGGTTCGGCGGCATCGTTCCGCCTAAAGTTTCTTCAGTTCCTCCCGCAACACGTTTGCCAGCGGTTGGATGGTCTTTTCGCTGAATTCAAACTGGCAACCCGCTGCTTGAAACAGTTCCGGCAGCGACCTGGAACCGCCGAGCGCCAAAGCTTGCTTGTAATCATTCAGTGCCTTTGCCGGGTCGCGCCGGGAATTGGCCCAGATCTGCAAAGCGCCCAACTGCGCAATGCCGTATTCGATGTAGTAAAAAGGATGCAGAAAAATATGGAGCTGCCGGTGCCAGAGATTGGCGCGCGCGGCCTCGTGACCGCTCCAGTCCACATCGCCGCCAAACCGGTCCATCAAGGACAGCCAGGCTGCGCTTCGTTCGGCGCGGGTGTGGTCGGAATGCATGTAAACCCAATGCTGGAACGCGTCCACGGTGGCAATCCACGGGAAGACGCCAACGATGCCTTCCAGGTGGACGCGCCGGGCGCGTCTGGCCTCATCACGGGAATAAAATTCCTCAATGAACTGGTTACCGAGCAGTTCCATGCTCATCGAGGCGACCTCGCAAAATTCGATCGGCGCGTGGCGGTAGGCGCGCAAATCCTCCCCGCGCGTGGCCAGCGCGTGAAAGGCGTGACCGGCCTCGTGCAGGATCGTTTCCACGTCGCGTTGCAGCCCGACGGCGTTCATGAAAATAAACGGCAACCGTGCCTCGTTGAGCGTGTCCTGATATCCGCCGGGCGCCTTGCCCTTGCGATTATCCAAATCCAGCAAATGAAGCTCCCGCATCTGCCGGAATCCGCCGGCAAGCTCAGCATCCAACCGGTCAAAGATTTTCTGTGTGCGTGACACCATCTCGTCCACGCGGGCGAACGGCTTGAGCGGCGGTCGATTGAGCGGGTCAACGGCCAGGTCCCACGGGTGCAGTTTATCCAGTTTCAGATCGCCGCGCCGTTCCGTTTGCAATTCGCGCATCACCGGCATGACGTGCCGTTCCACGGCATCATGAAATTTTTCGCAGTCAGCCGGTGTGTAATCGAACCGGCCCAGCCGGCGGAAGGCGTAGTCGCGGTAGTTGTCGAAGCCGGCGTTCCGGGCGACCTGCGTGCGCAGTTTCAGCATCCGGTCCAGAAGGTCCTCGAATTTGTCCGCCTCCTGCAACCGGCGCCGGGCCGCCAGTTCCCATGCCTCCTGTCGCAAGGCGCGGTCCGGTTCTTCAAGATAACGGCCCATCTGAACCAGGGTTTTTTCTTCGCCGCGAAAATTCACCGTGAGCGAGCCGCTCAATTTCTGGTATTGCTGCGAAAGTTTGGCGTCTTCGGTCTCCAACGCCACGTTCTCGGGCCGGAACAACTCGACATGATTTTTGACCTCACGATCGAACACTTCATAGCGGCGGAGCGGCGAGCACCGATTCGGCGAATGGGCATTGTTTGGGGCCGGGGCGGTGCCCGGCGCTCCGATCTCGAGCAATTCTCCGCGCAACGGATGGCCGGCGTAGATTTTTTCGAGCGCGAACTGGCGCGGTTTGAGCCGGGGTTCGACCTGCTCGACGAAATGCAGATACGCCTTTTCCGCGTCCGGATTGTCAGTGTGACAAGTCATGGCGATGTACCGGCGGGAGGATTCCTCGTCGAGCGCAGCGGTGAGTTCACTCCAGTCGAGCAGCCAGCGTTCGAGGTCGGCGGCGGTCCGTCCTTGCGTCGCGCGATTCTCCAATTGGTCGAACAGCGGAGCGATCCGCGGCCAATCACCGAGGTCGATGGCCGGGGGGACAAATGTTCGCGGCCGGTAGGCGGATAATTTCCCGAACGGCAATAAATTCATGTCGGCAGCATAGCCGAAACCGGCGGGAGAGAAATGAATTTTGCGTCTTAGATCCTGGTCCGGATGCCGCAGGCGCGCAAAAGGCACCAGCGGGTGACGGCTTCAAAAATGGCGAACAGGCCGGGCACAACCAAAACCAGGCCCCACAAGGAATGGTCGCAGACGATGATGCCGGCAATGAGGCACAATGCACCGATCACCCCGCGGGCCATACGCCCATGATGATTTAAATTGGGATGAAAAAACTGCTTCACACCACAATTTTAGCATGTCACGTGCCGAAATCCAAGTATGTTGCACGGGAGATGCTGGTCAGCCGCAGGGGACTGGGCCATAATGGAATAACTGTGAGCTGGTTTAACGAAAATTACCTGCTGGCCTCGTTTTTTTGGGGTACGATCGCCTTCGGCTACCTCATCTACGGGTGGAAACAAAAGACATTGATGCCCTTTATCGGCGGCCTGGTAATGACCGCCCTTTCGATTTTCATCGGCAGTGCGGCTCTGATGTCGCTGGCGTGCATGGCGGTAATGGCCGTCGTGTACTGGCTGGCCAAACAAGGTTATTGATTCGTACTGGAAATGAAGACTTCAAAAACGCTGTCCCTGGGATTGCTGCTGGCACTGCTGGCACTTGAATCGTGTTCGACGAGGCCGGCTCCAGTCGCCCTGGCACCGACAGCCACCGCACAATTCACAGCGCCGGCGTCCCAAACCAACCGCCTGACATTGTGGGTTCGGGCCGATGACACACGCCTTCGCTACGACGGCCGGATTGATTTCTCGGACCCCCGTGCGCCGGTGCTCATCTGGCAGGCGAGCCGTATCAGCATCGATTTTGAAGGCAGCACCATCCGGTTGCTGTTTGACGAGGCCAAAGGCCAGAATTACTTCAACCTGCGGGTGGACGATTCGAACACGATTGTGGAAGCCAACGAGGGAATTCCAGCCAGCCCCGCCCTGCTTGCTGGATTTGGTCCGGGGCGACATCATCTGGAACTCTTCAAGCGCAGTGAAGCCAGCGCCGGCACCGTGCATTTCCGAGGCATTGAAATCGCATCCCCGGCCAAAGTGTGGGCGCCCACCCCGCCCCATTTCCCGCTCGCCATGGAATTCGTCGGCGACTCCATTACCGTGGGCGCTTGCAATGAGGATGGTACCGCCGATCAGTGGGAGGATCGCCGCACGCACAACTGCGCCCTGAGTTACGCCACCTTAACGGCCAGGGCGTTTGACGCCGATTACCGGAACATCGCCGTCAGCGGGATGGGCATCGCCACCGGCTGGGTGCCCATGACCGCCGGCCAGATTTGGAACCGGCTTTATCCGGAAACAAATTCGCCGTTCGCCGACCTGCGCGCCTGGACGCCAAACGTCGTTTTCGTCAACTTTGGCGAAAATGACGATTCCTATCCGCGGGCTCACGGGCAGGCATTTCCCGCCAATTTTACCGACGGCTATATCAGCCTCATTCAAAATCTCCGTACCGCGTATCCGAATGCCGAAATCGTTTTGTTGCGGGGCGGCATGTTTGGCGGTGCCCGAAGCGACCCGTTGCGCACTGCGTGGGAGGCTGCGGTCAAAGTTTTGGAGGGGCATGACGCGAATGTCAGTCACTTTGTTTTCACGCATTGGACTTCGACGCATCCGCGCGTAGCGGATGACCGCATCATGGCGGATGAATTAATTGCCTGGCTGAAACAGCAGGGTTTCATGCAGGTCTATCGTTAGCAGGAACAGCCGAACGGAATTCTCCGGCGACAAACCAGAAACCGGAAGTCATTTTACCGACCTCCGGTTTGGAATCCGTAGCTGTCGTCGGCAGACGGCGGCCATATTTCCATCCAACGGCGCCCTGCCGGGTCGCGGCCATGCCGCGATCACCGCCCCTTCGGCAACGCGCTGGTGCCGGCATAAACGGCGTTCTTGCCGAGGATTTGCTCAATGCGCAGAAGTTGATTGTATTTCGCCAGACGATCCGAGCGGCTCAGCGAACCGGTCTTGATCTGGCCGCAGTTGGTCGCCACGGCAATGTCGGCAATGGTGGCGTCCTCGGTTTCACCGGAGCGATGGCTGAGGACGGCGGTGTACGCGTGCGTCTTGGCCAATTCGACACAGTCGAGCGTCTCAGTGAGCGAACCGATCTGATTCACCTTGACGAGAATGGAATTCGCCGTGCCGGTATCAATGCCTTTCTGGAGGAATTTTGGATTGGTCACGAAAATATCGTCGCCGACCAACTGGACCTTGTCGCCGATCTTGTTGGTCAGCTTTTTCCACGTCGCCCAATCACTCTCACCACAGCCGTCTTCGATGGACACGATCGGATATTTGGCCACGAGCTTGGCGTAAAAGCTGACGAGATCGTCACCGCTGACAGTTTCGCCGGTGCTTTTTTTAAAGGTGTATTTTGCGTTGCCGCTGTAAAACTCGGAAGCAGCCGGGTCGAGCGTGAGGTAGATGTCCTTGCCCGGTTTGTAACCGGCGTCCTTGATGGCCTGGATGATGGTTTCCAATGCCTCCTCGACGCTGCCGAGTTTGGGGGCAAAGCCGCCTTCGTCGCCCACCGCCGTGCTGCAGCCTTTCTTTTTCAAAACCGATTTCAACGCATGAAATGTTTCGACAATCGCGCGCAGCCCTTCACTGAAAGTCGGCAAGCCCAGCGGCATTATCATAAACTCCTGGAAATCAATAGGCGCATCCGAATGCGCACCGCCGTTAATGACATTGGCCATCGGTACCGGCAGGACTTTCGCATTCGGCCCGCCAAGATATTTAAAGAGCGGCAGATTCAAGGATGAGGCGGCAGCCTTGGCGTTTGCCAGCGATACTGCCAGAATGGCATTGGCGCCGAGCTTGGATTTAGTCTCCGTGCCATCCAGTTTGAGCATGGTGCCGTCCAGCGTCAGCTGGTCGCACGAGTCGAGCCCAATAAGCTTGGGCGCAATGACATCGATGACATTCTTGACAGCTTTTTGAACGCCTTTGCCCAAAAAACGTTTCTTGTCGCCGTCACGAAGTTCAATGGCCTCGTTTTCACCGGTACTGGCACCACTGGGAACTGCTGCGCGACCAAAAGCGCCGCAACAAAGCGTCACGTCCACTTCCACTGTTGGGTTACCGCGCGAATCGAGGATTTCACGCGCCTGAATTTCACAAATCTTGCTCATTTTTCCTTTATTTTTCGTTCATCAAAAAAAAACTGAACGGGTATGATAGAGCCTGGAAACCGCGAGTCAAGGAATGCGTTTTGCTTCACATTTGCTGCACTGTCAGCGGCAAACAATGGCTGGTAATTTGTCCCCCTCATCTCCTGAACGCTCCAACTTTTGGCGGGTAACAGAGGGTTGGCCAAAGGACCTTGAGCCCGAATGAAACGGGAAAGATTTCTGGAACAAAATTGCCCCTGGTTCATCTCATTTCCGTACCGGTTTTAAACCCTTACTTAATCAGCGGAGCGCAATATGATGAACAAGAAAATTCTTTTGGTCGCTTCGGCGGGTCTTCTGGGCTGGTCCCTGAGTCAGGCCAGCATCACCAGCATACCGACCTGGAGTTATAGCGGAGGCTTTTATTGCTACGCACCGGTGTTTACCACCGCCGATCAGACCGTGGACCTGGCTGGGCACCAATCAAGTTTTGGCGCCATGGGTCTGAACATCATTACCGATACCCCGACGGACCCGACGCTTACCGTCAATGACTCCATCAACAACACCTCCTCGTTCGCCTGGACGGAGTACGTTGTCAATGTGGCCATGAACCAGAGTTTTTCGATTAATTCCGCCGGTGTCGTAGCCCCGGGAGGTTGGACGGCCAATATCACCCAGCCGGGTGCGCCGGTCAGCGGGGTTTATACCGGAACGATTGATTATCTGGGCGGAACGCCCGTTTCGATTTACCCGGCATTGAACAGCACGTTGAACTTCGGATATCAAGTCACCTTCAGCGGTTCGACGTCCTACAGCCTGATTCAATCCGCCACTCCGGTTCCCGAGCCGGGTGCTTTGGGCCTTCTGATGACAGGCGGCTTATTGGTGGGCGGACGTACATTGTCCCGACGCCGGCAGGCAAAGCTTCGCATCATGGCTTGAAGTCTTCCAAGTCTCCGGGAAAAACTGGCATATGGGGGCCGCTCGTTCAAGGAACGGTCCCGAAATGTTTCCGGGACCGGCTGGCATTCCCGCTGCGGTTTTCGGAACCATGATTTCTGTTGCAGACGGGATTTTGATTTCATATGAATGGGTATTCAACCTATGTCCATCGGCCCCGTCAGTACCCGGCCACGGGAAATCAGCGTGGTCGAACCGGTCAGCCCGGCGTTGGAACGGGTCAAGCGGATCCTGTTTCAGCCTTTCGATCTGGGCAAATGGTTCGTCATCGGCTTTTGTGCCTGGCTGGCCCAGCTGGGTGAAAGCGGAACCGGCGGCAGCTTCAATTCCAACTCCGGTTCCCATCATAACTACCAGGGCGAAGATTTCCACCGCGATTTGGTGCGGGTCAAGGATTACGTTTTGGAGCATCTGAACTGGATCGTGCCACTGGTGGTCGGACTGGTGGTGGTTGGTCTGGCGCTGTGGCTGGTTTTTTTATGGCTCAACAGCCGTGGCAAGTTCATGTTCCTCCACTGTGTGGCCCTGGACAAAGCCGAGGTGGTTGAACCGTGGAATAAATTTGCCGACGAGGCCAATAGCCTTTTCCTGTTCCGGCTCGTGCTGGGACTGGTCGCCATGGTCTGTACGCTGCCGCTGCTCATTATCGCCCTGGTCATCGTTGTTAAAATGTTTATCGCCGGTCAGTTTGTTTCCAACGCCATCCTCAGTGCGATCGGGTTCGGGCTTTTGTTTTTCAGCCTGGCCATCGCGTTTGCCATTATCCAAAAGCTGACCGTGGATTTCGTGGTGCCCATCATGTACCTGCGCCGTAACCGTTGCCTGTCAGCCTGGAAGGAATTGGGGACGCTGATATCGGATCATGTCGGAAAGTTTATTCTATACTTCCTTTTTCAGATCGTGATGGCGATCGCCATCGTCGTGCTTGTCTTCGGCGTCATCATCATCACGTGCTGCATTGCCGGCTGCCTGATGATAATCCCTTACGTGGGTACGGTCGTGCTGCTGCCGGTCTTGATGTTCAAGCGCTGTTATTCACTCTATTTCCTGGCCCAGTTCGGCCGAGACTACGACGTCTTCCCTTCCCTGCCGCCACCGCCACCCGGCCCGCTGCCGGTAACGTGATTGTCGCAAACCACTGCCACGCCCGACACAAACGCTGAATCCAATCAAGATCCCCCGCCGGTATTGCCGAATTCTCCGTGAACGAACCGAATGAACAAATTGCCCTGCTCCTGAAAAGCGGCGGTCCACGCGAAGCGGTTTGGGAGGAGGCGTTGCGAGCAGTGCTCAAGCGTTTCCATTCCGAAACCGGGACCATTCACCGGCTGGACGTGGAAAACCAGTCGCTTCACCTCGTCGCCCAAATCGGTCTGCCACCGCAAATTTTCGACGTGGTAAGAACGATACCCGTCGGCAAAGGCATTGCCGGGCAGGTCGTCGCGCGCGGCGAACCGGTCACCCTGTGTAATTTGCAGACCGACCCGGGCGGCGCGGCCCGGCCCGGTGCGAAACAAACCGGGGTGGGCGGTGTGCTCTGCGTACCAACGCGGGCCGGCGACAAAATCACCGGAGCACTCGGCATCGGCACCCTGCGTCCCTACGAATACACGCCGGCCGAGACACGCGAATTGGAAGAAACCGGTCGCGTCATCGGTGATTTTCTGAAAAGCTGAAGGCATGGACATTCCCTCTCCGCAAACCGAAAAGAAGCCGAAGGTGACGTTGCTGCCGATTGAGGGAGCGAAGAAGCTGGCGCCGGCCGACGTTTCACCCATCGCGCAGCAGCTCATCGCCAACGTGGAAAAAGTCATCGTCGGCAAGCGTGAACAGGTGGTGCTGGCCATGGCAGTCTGGCTGGCGGAAGGGCATTTGCTGATTGAAGACGTTCCCGGTGTCGCCAAGACGATGCTGGCGCGGGCGCTGGCGCAAAGCGCCGGCTGCAGCTTCAAACGGATTCAATGCACGCCGGATTTGCAGCCGGCGGACGTTCTCGGTGAACCGCATCTTGACCCCAAGACCGGGCGTGCTGAATTTAATTTCGGTCCGCTGTTTTCGCAGTTCGTCCTGGTGGACGAAATCAACCGCGCCAGCCCGCGCACCCAGGCGGCGTTGCTGGAAGCGATGGGCGAGGCGATGGTCACGGAAGGCAACGTCTCCTACCGCCTGCAAAAACCGTTCATGGTCGTCGCCACGCAAAATCCCATCGAGCAGGAAGGCACTTTCCTGCTGCCGGAGGCGCAAAAAGACCGTTTCCTGATGCGAATCAATCTCGGTTACCCCTCATTTGCCGACGAAAAGCAGATGGTCGAACGTTTCCAACTGCGCCATCCCATTGACACGCTCCAGCCGGTGGCGACACCGGACCGTATCTTGAAAAGCCAGGAGGCCGTGCGCGACGTAAAGGTGGCGCCGGAAGTGAATGATTATATCCTGGGAATCGTCCGCGGAACGCGCGAGCATCCGGCATTGTTGCTCGGCTCCAGCCCCCGGGGTTCGCTCGGACTTTTCCGCGCCGCCCAGGCCATGGCGGCGATTGCGGGAAAGGATTTTGTTTCCACCGAACTGGTGAAATCCCTCGCGCAAAAGGTCCTCGCCCACCGTCTAATCCTCCGGCGCGAGGAAAAATTCGGCAATACCCGGGTGGAAGAGGTCGTCGCGGAAATTCTCGCCAAAATTCCCCCGCCGCCGTCATAATGATCGGAGGGACGGGTTATACGAGTCCCTGAATGAAGATAGACAGGGCGTAAGTGGAGGATTCATGCCGCTCGTCCCTCGCAAAGGAAGTCGGGAAGCAAAATGAACACCGATAATTCCGCGACAAAAAGATTGGCATTGCGATTTGTGCTGATCATCGGCGTCGTCCAGTTGTTCGCCGACATGACCTACGAAGGCGCGCGCGGCATCATCGGACCGTTTCTCGGTTCGCTCGGGGCGAGTGCGACGGTGGTGGGTTTCACCGCCGGGTTCGGCGAACTGATGGGTTATGCCTTCCGCTCCGTTACCGGTTATTTTGCAGACAAGACGCATAAATACTGGGCGTTCATCTTCGCCGGCTACTTCGTCAACATGCTGGCCGTTCCCGCGCTCGCACTGGCCGGCAACTGGCCGCTGGCGGCGGCCTTGATCGTCGCGGAACGCACCGGACGCGCCATCCGCAAACCGTCCACGGACGCCCTGTTGTCGCATGCCGGCAGCCAAATCGGCCACGGCTGGGCCTTCGGGCTCAACGAATTTCTGGACCAGACCGGAGCGACCATCGGCCCGCTGCTCATGGCGTTGATTTTGTATTTCCACGGCGGCTATCACAAGGCGTTCGCCCTCCTGTTGATCCCGGCCCTGTTGTGTCTCGGCGCGGTGGCCGTCGCCAGAATGCGGTACCCGCGCCCGCACGAATTGGAGACGCGCACACCGGTGAAACTTCAAACGAAGGGATTTACCAAAACCTATTGGCTCTACGTGGTCGCCGGCGCGCTGATCGCGGCGGGTTTCGCCGACTTTTCGTTGATTGCGTTTCATTTCCAAAAAACCGGGTCGGTCACCCAAAGTCTCGTGCCAATCTTTTACTCGGTGGCGATGGTGACGAGCGGGTTGGCCGCGCTGGCCTTCGGGAGATTACTTGATAGGTTCGGCCGGCTGGTTTTGGTACTGGCATTTTTTCTAGGCGCGTGCTTCGCACCGTGCGTCTTTCTCGGCGGATTCGCGCCGGCCCTGGTCGGGATGATCCTTTGGGGCATCGGCATGGGCGCCCAGGATTCCCTGCTCAAAGCGACCCTCAGCGGCGTGATTCCGGCGGACAAACGCAGCACGGCCTTCGGGGTGTTCGACACCACCTTCGGCGTGGCGTGGTTTGCCGGCAGCGCCGGGATGGGATGGTTGTATGACAAATCCATCCCTGCGTTGATTATTTTCTCAGTCCTGCTTCAACTCTCCGCGTTGCCGTTCTTCTTTTTCGCCAAACCGGGACGAGCGCGCATAGCCCCCAACTGACGTCGCCGAATCAAATGGCACGAATCTAGCCGAGGACCGCCTCGCGCCGTTTCAACCACTCGTCGCCCAGACTGAAAAGCGTCTTGGCCTTCATCACCCGTTCCGCCAGCGGGAAAACAATGCGCTCCTCCTTGTCGAAGTGTTCGCGCGAACGCGACACCGCCCGCAGCAACAGTTCGCGCGCCTGCTTCGCGCCCCGCGCCTTTTGCACCTCCGCCAGCCGGGCGTCAATTTCGTCATGCTCCTCGTGAAACGTCTCGCTCTGCCCGATCTGCGCCAGGCAATGCTCCAGCGGTTCCACCAGCAAATCGTCCTCGGTCCAGGCGTGAGCGCGGATGAGCGCCTCCAGCGTGGCCGACAGCAATTTGACCTCCGCCAGCGACTTGAGGCGCGGCGCGGTCCGCTCGATGTGATCGAACAAATTGTGGAACACCGCGTGTTCCGCCACCAAAATTTTCGTGATTTTCATGGCTCGTATCGGACTCTTTTTGTTCGCACTTTAAAATCACATTCCTGCCGCCGCCGTTCCAGCCTTTTCTTGGCTTTCTCTTAACCCAACTGACCAGTCGTGGGCCGCGTCCGTCAAGCGCGCGCTTGAAGTACAACCGCGCGACCTCTATGCTGCAGTCGCCAATCATGAAGAAAACGTCACCCGCCCTCCCGGGCGTCCAACCGTGAAAATCCGCAAAGCGGTCATCACCGCCGCAGGCCGCAACCAGCGCAATCTGCCTCTGCAAACATTGGTGGACCGCGACGGCCAGTCCAAGCCGGCCCTCGCCATCCTCTTGGAAGAAGTGCTGCACGCGGGCATCGAGGAAATCGGCCTGGTGATTAACCCCGCGGACCGGGCCGCCTTTGCCGCCGCCGCCGGCCCTCACGCAAATCGCGTTCAGTTCATCGAACAACGCCACCCGCTGGGTTACGGCCACGCCGTGGCCTGTGCGCGCCAGTATGCCGGCAACGAAGCCTTCCTCCTCCTGGTGGGCGACCACCTTTACGTCAGCAAAAACAAAAATTCCTGCGCCCGGCAATTGCTGGAGATTGCTTCGGCGGAAGCCTGTGCCGTTTCCGCAGTGCAGGCCACCCATGAAAGCAAGCTGCCCTACTACGGCGCAGTCGGCGCGCGGCGGCTGCCGGGCCGGGCCGGCCTGTATCAGGTGGATCGCGTCCTGGAAAAACCCACGCCCACGGTCGCCGAACAAAAGCTCATCGTGCCCGGTTTGCGCGCCGGGCATTACCTGTGTTTTTTTGGCATGCACGTGTTGACGCCCGGGGTCATGGACCTGTTGCAACAGCTCGTGACGGCGGCGGGCGAGGCGGGCGGCGTGCATCTCGCCGACGCCCTGGCCCGGGTGGCGGAAAGCGAACGTTACCTCGCGTGCGAATTGCAGGGCCGCCGTTACGACATCGGCGTCCAATACGGCCTGCTCACGGCCCAACTGGCGCTGGCCTTGCACGGAAAGGACCGGGACGAGGTCCTCACGCTGCTCCTCGAACTGCTGGCGCAGACATAGAAAACGGTTTCGAGCCGCCACGTGAACATCCAACATTCAACCTCCGACATCCAACGTTCCATGCCGGTACCACACGTCATATTGGATGTTCAGCGCTCGATGTTGGATGTTCGATGTTCTTCATCACTCTTCACTTAAGCCATGACCGGCAAGCTCGTTCCCATCATCACTTCGCCCGACCCGGCAGTGCGCAACCAATCGCTGGATGCGTTTTGCCACGCCGCCACCCTGCCGGACCTGCTCGCGGAATGCGCCGAACTCGAAGCGTTCCGCCGCCGCAGCGAAAATCTTTACGAACGCGTCCGGGCGCTGTTGTTCCTTTACGCGATTCACCGGTTTCATCTGCCGCTCAAACCGGGCATCGGTACGCGGAACCTGATTCCCTTCAACGGTTACACCCAACTGCTGGAGCGTCGCTTTGAAGAAGCCATCACCGTCTTCCTGAAAGTGCAACATCGCGACGGTCCGTCCGACCCCATTTCCAGCGCCCTGGCCGTGACCTATTACCGGCTGGCCATTCAAACGCTGGCCAATCAGGTCCGCAGCAGCGTGCGTTCCGTGCGCGGCAACCAGTGGATGTTCCGCATGGGCCATCCCGCCGACCATCCCCTGCGTCTCCGCCGGGAATTGTTGCGTCCCGGCGAGGACGGCACCTATCCCATCCTCCGGGAATGCACGCCCGTGCGCATGGACCTCACGCATTGCGGCTGGAGCGATATTTTCTTTCTGGGCATGGACCATCCCGAAGGCGCCAAGGTCCTGAACGTTTCGATTGACCTCGGGGTTCATGGACGCGATGCCGGCCCGCGGCCGCCGGTGGAGACTTATTTGCGCGTGATTGACGAACCACTGTTGCGCCTGACCAGCGTGGACCTCGGCGCCACCGCGGACATCACCAGCCTCGCGGACGTGTTCGATTTCGCCAGGGATTACCTCGGCCTGCTCAAGGCCGCCGTCATCGCCAGCGGCATTGTGCCGCCCGGCGTCGAAGGTTCGGGCCAGAGTCTGGCGGATCTGCTGGCGTGCGTCGTGGGAATGGGGCGCGGCTTGGAACTGGTCAGTTGCGTCAATGGCATTCCGAAAGGTTCGCGCCTGGCCGTGTCCACCAACCTGTTGGCCTCGATGATTTCGCTCTGCATGCGGGCGACCAACCAGGCGGCTTCGTTGCAGGGCGCCTTGCAGGAAGACGAACGACGGCTGGTGCTGGCGCGCGCGATTCTGGGTGAATGGCTCGGCGGCTCCGGCGGCGGCTGGCAGGATTCCGGCGGGGTCTGGCCCGGCATCAAACTCATC
>Ga0335083_10002787_pt1 | contig 22922 bp, 19 predicted proteins | sample Lox_Sample_42_FD_206716 | JGI IMG/M metagenome (GOLD analysis project Ga0335083, IMG submission 206716) | Soil microbial communities from Loxahatchee National Wildlife Refuge, Florida, United States - Lox_Sample_4.2 | ecosystem: Environmental > Terrestrial > Soil > Wetlands | place: USA...
ACTGAAGCCTGACGCCTGATAGCTGAAGCTTCGTATGTGTTACAGTTTTCGTACGGACGCGCGCGCATGCTCGAAGCTTTCGCTCTCACCGACAAGGGATGCGTCAGAACCAACAACGAAGACTATTGCCTGGTAGATGCGGAGCGTGGTCTGTATGTCCTCGCCGATGGGATGGGCGGCGCACGGGCGGGTGAATGTGCTTCCCGCATGGCCGTCGAAACCGTGGCGGAAACGGTCCGCGGCGCCTGCCAGCGCGACTCGCAAGTGCTCATCCGCGCCACCGAGGAAGCCAATCGCCGCGTCCTGGAGGCGGCCCATCGCGATCCCTCCCTGGAAGGCATGGGCACGACCCTGGTCGCCGCTCTCGACCTGGAATCCGAGCTTGCCATCGCCAGCGTGGGCGATTCGCGCGCCTATGTCCTGGATCAACAGGGCTTGAAGGTGATCACCGACGACCAGACCTGGGTCAACGAAGTCGGGCGCCCGCTGGGCCTGGACGAGGACAGCCTCAAGCATCATCCGATGCGTCACGTGCTCACCATGGCAATCGGCGCCAGCGCGCCCCTGGCTATCAATTACTACCGCGTGCCCCTTTACTCCGGAACCATGGTGCTGATCTGCAGCGACGGTCTGCACGGAGTCGTCGAAGCCCCCCAGATCGAGGGGATTCTGGCCGCCGGCCGCAGAACCTCCCTCGAGGACTGCTGCCGTCGTCTGATCCAGGCGGCCAAGGACGCCGGCGGACCCGACAACGTCACTACCGTCCTGATGAGAAAAAGCTGATAATTCGGGTGGCTCCGCCCTACTAGTGGGTTACGGTGCGGAAACTCGGGTCTATCTGGCTCGCCTGGGCCCTGGCTGCCCCGGCTCAGGTGGCCATCCTGCAAATCCAGGTTGTGGAAGGCGAAGGCGCCGTTCACCAGCCCGGCTCGCACTCCTCCCGGCCGCTGACCGTGGACGTCACGGACGAGACCGGCAAGCCGGTCGCCGGCGCGGCCGTCAGCTTTCATCTGCCCGAGGAAGGCCCGGGCGGGACGTTCGCCAGCGGCCTCCGCACCGACGTGGCCACCACCGATTCCCGCGGCCGCGCCACCATCCACACCTTCCAGGCGAACCGGAACCCTGGCCGCTTCCAAATCCGCATCGTGGCTTCGAAAGAGCAGGCGCGTGCCGGCACCGTCTCCTTCCAGTACATTGCCGAACCTAAGCCAGGCTCGGTCGCGTCGGCCTCGACCTCCCACAACAAGCTCTGGCTGGTCATCGGAGCCGCCGCCGGCGGAGGGGCGCTGGCAGCCCTGCTCGCCGGCCACGCCAGTTCCTCGCCCACACCGGTTGCGCCCCCGCCTGCCCCGCCCGCTTTCAATATCGGCAGTCCGGCGATCACGGTGGTCAAGCCATGAAGACCCTGCTCGTGCTCTTTTTCGCCGCTCCGGCATGGGGACAACTTCAGCTTTACGTTGTAGATAGCAATTCGGAGCATGTCGCACCGTCCCTCTACGACTTCGGTTCGGTGTACGCCAACCAGCCTTCGGCCACGCAATTCAGGCTCCGCAACACTTCGAACTCGCCGGCCGCGGTGACCACCCTGACCATCAGCGGCGCCGGCTTCAGTCTGTCCGCCACCAACCTGCCCGTGACACTCGCGCCTCAGGCGGCCTTGGATTTCACGGTTTCGTTCCGGTCTCCCGATACCGGGACCTACAGTGCGGCGCTGCGCTCCGACGGAGTCTCGATCCTGCTGACCGCCACCGTCCTGCCCAGCCTCACCCTATCCGGCACGTTCGATTTCGGGAGCGTGGTCCGCGGCACTTCGGTGCAACAGCGCTTCACCCTCACCAACCAGACCCCGCAGGTGCTCATCGTGCCTGCCATCGCCATTAAAGGCACGGATTTCTCCTTCGCCGGGACCCTGCCCTCGGGGCAAGCCTACCAGCCGCAACAGTCGGGAGAGTTCCTCGTTAATTACTCGCCAGCGGCGAGCGGACCCAGCCAGGCAACCCTGAGCGTCGGCGGCCGCAGCTATACCCTTACGGGGCTTGGAATCGACCCGCCCCTGCCTAAGCCGTTCCTCACCGTGGACCTCAAACAGGTGGCCAGCGCACAGCAGGGATTGGTGATCATTCGTTTCGATGCACCGGCCAAGAGCAGTGCAACGGGCGCTCTGAACCTGGATTTTCGCGGCCCCAGCGATCCAACCGTGGTGTTCGCCTCCGGGCAGCGCATCGCCACCTACCCGGTCGCGCCCGGCGATACCCAGGTGAGTATTCCTTTTCAGACCGGCACCACGGCGGGAACTATAATATTCACGACTCAACTCGGGTCGTCGAGCGACCAGCTCAGCGTGGCCATACCAGCATCGCCTGCCGGCATCGCCACGGCGCAAGGCACTCGCTCGGCATCGTCGGTGGATGTCGCGGTGAGCGGCTTTGACAATACGCGCACTCTGGGTGCGCTCTCGTTCACTTTTTATGATGCGGCAGGCAACGCACTAGCACCCGGAACCATTCGTGTAGACGCCACGGCACAGTTCAGCACCTATTTTTCCACCTCCCAAGTGGGCGGAGGCTTCCTCTTCCACGCGGTTTTCCCAGTGACCGGCGACACAGCACGTATCGCCGCCTGCGATGTCACTCTTTCAAACTCCGCGGGGAGTTCGAAAGCCCCTCGGATCGCCTTCTGAGGCCTTTACGCTCCCTGGCGCAGCCAGTCCTTGAACGCGTCGCGGTAGAGCACGATGCCCTTCCGCGAGTAGCGCAGGTACCCCTGGCGCCGGAACTGATTCATATAGTGGGTCACGATTTCCCGGGACGTGCCCACGTACTGCGAAAGCAGCTCATGCGTGAACGGCGCCATGCGCACCGATCCGTCCTGCTCCTGAACACCCAGTCTTTCCGAGAACCGGATCAGGGACCGCGCCAGCCTCCGTGCGATGTTGTCCAGGCTGAAGCTCTCGATGCGATGCGTGAAATCCACGGTCCGCTGAACCAGGATCTGCAGCAGCGCCACCGCGAGCCGGGGCCGCTTCGTCACAATGTCTTCAATCTCCGCCGTGGTCCAGGTCATCAGCTTCGAGTTCTCCAGCGCCGTCGCCTGCTCGCAGCGGTGGGGTAGATTGAGAAACGCCGACTCCCCGAAAAACTCATCCGCCTGGTAGATGTCGACTACGACCTGATGGCCGTCATCCGCCACGCGGGAGACCTTGACCTTCCCATCGATGACCAGGTAGAGCGTCGTCGAAGGCTGGTCCTGACTGTAGATAATCTGCCCCTTGCGGTACTCCACGATGGTCGAGCACGGCAAATGAGCCAATGGATCCTCTAGCGGTTTAGGTGTTGCGAATGTACCGGATGCCATAATGTCTCCTCCTAAGACTGAGTCACTTCTTCTCCCCGGCAGCGGATTGCGGCGCACACGTCTCGCTTACGATCTCAATATGACGCACTTTGAAGACCGGGCGGGCCCCTCCCGGGTTCTGCGTTCCCTGGACGGTTACCTTTTCACCCATGTGCTTGGCAAAGCCCTCTGTCGGAAAACCCTCAGCTTCCAGGTTGGCGATCACTTTGAGGTCGTGATCGTCCACCAGAACGTACTGCCCTTCCTGTTGATCCACGCAACCCGACAAGGAAACTCCCGGTTTCTTCTGCTCTGTCTTCTTGGCGTTGCTCTTGCCGGCCTGCGCTGCTGCTGCTGAGTGCGAAATCCCCGTGGCGAGGATGGTAACAATTGCGACTGCCCTGACCGAGTACCACATTGGGGATTCCCGTTCACTGGATTTCAGCAGGTATCGTACCAATTGGTACACCCCCTCGTCATGTACCCCTACGACGGCGGGTTTTGTAATACATAGCACTGTCAATAAGGGTACAGACCCTCTGGTTCTGATATACGCAGAGAATTGGCATAGGTTACGGTTGAAATATTTACCTTGTCTCGGCGGGGCCCTTGTAAAGCCTGCATACCTGGCGAGGAAGAGGCGAGGAACGGGCTCAACGGCTTATCATGAAAAAAGTGCGGACGAACTGCTGTCTTTGCCTGCTCATTCTTGTCTTTCGGGAGCCCGGCTTGCAGGCTCAGTCGTTTGCCAGTCCGGCGGGCATCCGGCCGGCCCACCAGCATCCGACCGGCTCAGTTCTTCCCGGCGGACGTGTCATTCGGCCACTGGGTGAGACATTTATCACAGGAGCTGGCCCCTTTGGGCTGGCGCTTGCCCCATCCGGGAAAACCCTGGTCACGGCGGATACCGGTCCCGGCCAGAACTCCCTCACGATTCTGGAACGTGAGAGGTCCGGCCAATGGACTCCGCGCCGTCTGCTGGCCCGTACTCGCGACGACGACCGCGCGAGCCCCGCGGATGACGACCAAGGGACTTTCGGATGGCGTGGAGTGTTCATGGGGATCGCTTTTGCCTCTGAACACACGGCGTTCGTCTCCGAGGGTAACTCCGGCCGCATCTCCTGGTTCGATTTCAACGGCGACCGCCGCCGGACCATCGATCTGAACCAGAACGGTTACCAGGACTCCTACAGCGGCGACCTGGCCCTGGATTCGGACCGCAACCTCCTCTACGCGGTGGACCAGGCCAACTTCCGGGTGGTGGTCATCGATACCCGCTCGCGCAACATCGTTTCCACCGTCAAGACCGGCCGGCTCCCCTTTGCCCTGGCGCTTTCACCCGACCGGCGCCGGCTCTTCGTCACCAACATCGGAATGTTCGAGTACCAGGTGATTCCGGGCGCTGATCCCAAGAACGTACGCGACACGGGAATTCCCTTCCCCGCCTTCGGTTTTCCGAGCGCTGAGTCGGTGGCCGGCGCCGAACGCGCCACCGCCCGCGGCAGCGTACGCATCCCCGGACTCGGCGAGCCCACCGTTCGGGAGGCCAACTCGGTCTGCGTCATTGACGTTTCCAAACCCGCCTCGCCGGCGGTGATTACCTTCATTCCAACGGGACTTCCCTTCTCGGCCTCTACCCTCGCCGGCAGCAGCCCCTCGGGCATCGCCGCCGCCGGCGACCGGGTCTTTGTCTCCAACGCCAATCTCGATACGATCACCGTGATCGATGCCAAGACACTCAAGGTCGCCTCCGAGATCCCCATCCGCATTCCCGGCCTGGAACAATATCGCGGGATCATGCCGATCGGGCTTGCGCTTCATCCCCAAACCGGGTGGCTGTTGGTGGCCGAAGCCGGCATCAACGCAGTAGGGGTGATCGACCCGGCACAAGGGCACGTCCTCGGACACTTGCCCGCCGCGTGGTTTCCGACGCGCGTCGCACTGGACCACGATACCGTTTTCGTTGCCGCCGGCCGCGGCTTCGGAGAAGGTCCGAATGCCATCATGGGCGATTCCTCTTATCGCACGATCCACAAGCGCCACGGGACTGTCTCGATCTTCCGCTTGCCGGGCGCGGCCGAGCTAGCCGGACACACGCGCTTGGTTTACCAGTCGTGCGGATTTCTGGCGCAGCCCGCCCCCGATCCCCCGCTGCCGCCCGCGATCCAGCACGTAGTCCTGATCGTCAAGGAAAATCGCACCTACGACGAAGTCTTCGGCGATATTCCGGGCTCCATGGGCGCGCCCGAGTTGGCCCGGTTCGGCACGCGCGGGTTCGCCGACGGACGCCGCCAGCGCCTCTCGCTCAAGGACATCAATATCACTCCGAACCACCACGCCCTGGCCCGCCAGTTCGCCATTTCCGACAATTTCTACACCGACAGCGACGTGAGCGTGGATGGCCACCACTGGCTGGCCGGGTCTCCGCCCAATGCCTGGACGGAAAGCTCGCTCGCCGCCTCGTACGGCGAGCAGAAGAAGGACTTCCGGCTCGGGCCGGCTCCGGGGCGCCTGCTCTTCGCCGGCTCCGCTTCCTCCGTGCATCCCGAGGAGCAGATCGAAGGCGGCACGCTGTGGCACCACCTCGAGCGCCATCACATTCCCTTCCGCAATTTCGGCGAGGGTTTTGAGCTGGCCGGTGTCGACGAGGGCAAGGATCTGGCACCCACCGGTGCCCGCTTCCTCACCAACGTCCCCATGCCCGATCCCCTCTACCGCAATACCTCGCGCAACTATCCCGGCTTCAACATGAACATCACGGACCAGTTCCGCGCCACGCAGTTCATCGGCGAAATCCGCGAGCGGGGCCTGGCGCGCTTCACCTTCATTCATCTGCCCAACGACCACATGACGGGCGCGCGGCCGGACGACGGTTATCCTTACGGCGAAAGCTTCGTCTCGGACAACGACTACGCCCTGGGGCGCATCCTCGAATTCCTCTCGGCGCTACCCGCCTGGAAGGACACGGTGGTGTTCATTACCGAGGACGATGCGCAGAGCGGCGTGGATCACATCGACGCGCACCGCACCGTGCTGATCGCGGCCGGTCCGTGGATCAGGCACGGATACGTCTCGCACCGCAATTCCAGCTTTCCCGGCCTGCTGAAGACGATTTTCCGCCTGCTCGGAGTGCCGCCGCTTAATCTGTACGATGCCGTCGCGACGGACCTAAGCGACATGTTTGCCGCACAGCCCGATCTCGAACCCTACAAGCTGCTGCCCGTGGACGCGCGCGTCTTCGACCCGGCGAAGGCCCGAAACTCGACCAGCGGCAAACCCAGCCCGCCTATGGACCGGTAAGTGGGGCAGGTTCCCGACCTGCCCCGCGCCGAGGCGCGCTACGCGCGCGGGCAGGCCAGGAGGCCTACCCCCACTAGGAAACGTTCCGCCGCCCGCTTCGCTCGATCCAATCCGCGAACATCGCCGTGTACCCGCGCCCTTCTCCCTGCCGCAGTGCCTCCACGCCCAGGCGCATTTTGCGGCACCAGTTGGGATACTGCCAGGTGCTGCCCGGCAGATTCTGCTGGTGCACTTCCTTGGTCAGATCCTCCTGATTGATCGCCAGCAGCGCCGAGGGTGTCAGCGCCAGGAACCCGACCACCGCATGGTGCAGTTCGCCGGTCATCTCCGGGTAGGCCTCGGCCTCCCGTGGCAGGTCCGGCCGCATCATGCCCTCCTGGAACAGAGCGTCCAGCATTTGTTGTTTGTCGCGCCTGCGCTCGTCCTGCTGCGCGCGAAACGCATCGTCATCGATCAGGCCCGCGCTGCGCCGCGCGTCGATGTCCGCCCCGACCCAGAAGCCGGCCAGGGTCGGCAGGTCGTGCGTCGTGGAAGAAACCAGCGCCTGCGACGGATACGCTTTGTACGGATGAAAGCCGCCCCCGTTATCCTTCTCGAAGTAGAACAGGCGGTAGCTGAGGATGCCGAAACGCGCCAGCGTCTCGCGGATCGACGGCTCGACGGTCCCCAGATCCTCGCCTACAATCGTCACCTGGTTGCGCACACTCTCCAGGGCCAGAATGCGCACGAAGTCTTCGTTGAGCTCGCGCACATAGGTACCCTCGGTGGCCTCCATGCCGTCGGGAATCCAGAACAGCCGAAATAGCCGCATCACATGATCGATGCGCAGAGCGCCGCCGTGCCGGCAGTTCTTGCGGATGGATTCCGCGTACAAATGGTACCCGTCCTCTCGGTGCCGCATGGCATTGGGCGGCGGAAATGCCCAATCCTGGCCCTTCGGCGAGAAAACGTCCGGCGGCGACCCGACCCGGCAGCCGTTCACGAAGAACTCCCGATGACCCCACAGGTCGCTTCCGAAACGGTCGGTGGCCAGCGCCAGGTCATGGTACAACCCGATGGACAGCCCACGCTCCCGGGCCCGCATTTGAGCCGCGTGCAATTGGCGGTCAATCTGCCATTGCAGGTACTGGTAAAACATCACGCGCCGCCAGTGTTTGTGCTGGAAGGCGCGCACGGCATCCGATTGCGGGTCCTGGTACTCCTCGGGCCACTGCGTCCAGACCCAGACGTCGGGATTGCGCCGGTGCATGACCTCGTCCAAGGCACAGTAGGTCGCAAAACGCTCCAGCAGCAGCCCCTCGCGCGCACAATAGGCCGCGAACTCCCGCTCGCGCGGTCCCCTCCGGCGGCGCTCGCGCAGAAACTGCACGAACATCAGCTTCAGGAACCGCAGCTTGAGCGCGCTCACGCGCTCGTATTCGACGAAAGGCGTCTGGCGCAGCTCCTCGATCTCGCGCGCCGTCTCGGGCCGGAGTCTCAGCGCACGTGCGTGCGCCGAGCGCGCGAAATCCTCCATCGCTTCCACGTCCAGGTACAGGAAGTTCTGGTAGTAGATCGAGTTCGGCAGGTAGGGGCTGTTGTTGTAGGGGCGGCGGTTGTGGATGGCGTGCAGCGGGTTCAGCCCCACGAAACCAGCTCCCAGGTCGCGCGCGGCCCAATCGGTCACGGCGTTCAGGTCCCCAAAGTCGCCGCAGCCCCAGTTCCGCCCCGAGCGTACACCGTAAAGACTGACGCAAATGCCCGCCCCGCGCCCGCCGTGCCCCAGATGAGGATCCGTCCAGGCGCGCTCCGGTGTCACGATGTAACGCGTCGCGCCGCTGGCCAGGCCCGCGTCCACGAGAATCTCGTGGTAGCCGAGCGGCAGATCCACCGGGAGCCGGGCCTTCACACGCACCCACGTCTGCCCGTCCATTTCCCGCGATGCCACCGCGGGCAATTCCCACAGGTGAAGGTTACATCGGGCGATGCCACCGTCTTCGCGCCGCACCTCGAAATGCGCCGTCTGGCCCAGCGCCTCAGCCGGCACATTGAGCGTGAGTTCCGGCGCCGCGCCATGCACCGCGACCACGGAGGGAGGCAGCAGACGCTCCCACTCGCGGCGCGCCAGTTCCGCCAGCGAGCGCTCCAGCCCCTCGAAGGAGTCCGCGTCCACGCCGAGCGCCCGCAGAAGGGCCTGCTTGGTCTCGACCGAAGTCGTATGGTACTGGCCCCAGACGTCCCAATACCCGGCGTCGATTCCATGCAAGGAGGCGGCGCGCTCGAGAAGCTGCTCGAATGAAGACAAACCTTTAGTGTACAAGCCGGGGCGTGCGAAGATAAGAGTATGCAGAAACCGATCGCCAGCAGCCAGCCTGAGCTTTTCACCCGGGTTGACGACTACTCCGTGGCCAACGCAGCCGCGGCCGCCGGCGAAGGCGTCATCTTCACTACGCTCGATGCCGCCGTCAACTGGGCGCGCAAAAACTCCATCTGGCCCATGACCTTCGGCCTCGCCTGCTGCGCCATCGAAATGATGTCCATGAGCGCCTCGCGCTTCGACATCGCCCGCTTCGGCGCCGAGGTCTTCCGCGGATCTCCACGCCAGAGCGATCTGATGATCATCGCCGGCCGTGTATCGCAAAAAATGGCCCCGGTCATCCGCCACCTCTACCAGCAGATGCCCGAGCCCAAATGGGCGATCTCGATGGGAGCGTGTGCCACCTCGACCGGAGTCTTCAATAATTACGCGCTGGTGCCGGTGAACCAGGTGATCCCGATCGATGTCTTCGTGCCGGGCTGCCCGCCGCGTCCGGAGCAGCTTATCTACGCGCTCATGCTGTTGCAAAAAAAGATCGCCCGGCAGAGCGGCACCGTCAAGCAGGTTTTGAATCTGGCCTAGGGGGCAGATTTTCTATCTGCCCCGCGCAGCGCGAAGCGCGAGCGGCGCGCGAATGCCCGGCTCCCACGTTGGATACGTCCTCCTACGAATACATCAGCGATACCTTGCCGGTGGGGCCGGGGTGATTCAGACGCAGCCGCGCAATGTAGTGGCGGCCCTCGAATAGCCTGTAGCTGATGCTCGCGGTTCGCTCTTGTCCGCTGTCATCGTCGCCGCTGAGATAACGCGGCGTGCCGTTGACGTCCTCGAACAACACCAGCGTCGCGTCCGACCCGCCTTTCGTCTCAACGGTGTACTTCCGCGATTCCGTCGGCTTGATTGAGTAATCGGCCTGTTTGCCGGCAGCCAGGCTGAGCACCGCAGGCTTGAAGGCATGAAGCGCCGGAAGCGCCTTTGGCATCGCCGGGTACCACTTCAGGGCCCACTCTTTGTCCGGCGCCGAAAGCGTTCCGGGCGGAGTGAGGCCGTTCTTGTCGTATTGCTCCGGTTCGTCGATCAGTCCCGGTTCGAACTCGTATTCCATGATGGAATCCGGGTCCCATTTGGAACCCTGAACCTGCTTCGGATCGAGCTTTTCCAGGATGTTGTGAAACGTCGTGTCGTGATCCCAATTGTTGGGGGGCGCCCCGAGCGAATCGTAAACCGCCTGCTCGTGCCATTTGATTCCCGCAAACGGATTCTGGTGTTCGTGCTCCATGCCGAGCACATGTCCAAGTTCGTGGAGCGCGGTGCCGCTGCCGTAGGGCGTGGTAAGGTCCCACCCGTACACCGTCGTCGGCTCGGTCGTCGGCACCTTCAATACATCACGGCCCACTGAGGAGGCCGAGCTGCCGTCCGGGACCGAGTAACCGACCCGGACCTCCGCCTCGCTCAGTTTCGTTACCTCTTTGAACTCGAGGCCGATTCCCACCGCTTTCCATTTTCGAAATGCGCCGCGGACTGCGTCTGCCTGCTTTTTCGGCACCGAGAAATGTCCTTTGGTGAAGAAGCAATAGTGGAGAACCGTTCCGTTGACCCACTTCGAGTTCGTAGCAATGATAGCCGAGAGGCGGCGTGGATCCCCCATCACGGTCGGCCCAAACTGGGGAACCGTCCGGGCCAGCATCCGGCAAAAGGGCTTGTTCTGCTTGGATGGGTTCGTTTCAGATGACTGACTGCTCTTAGCGCGTGCCATGTGAGCTCCTTCGATCGAAGTTGACGTGCGTTCCTCTGGTCAGTCGTTCAAGCGCGGTCCCTTGTCCGATCTGTTCACCCCCAGATCAGACGGGATTTCTTATCTCAGATGATTCTATTCCATCCTAGCCGTTCGTGAGCATGCTTCGGCCAAAACCACCCACATTGCGTGATTTACCCCAACTGTAGATGGCTGAGGGAAGTTCTTGTTGAAATCTTCCACAGCAAATCCTATATTCCAGATCATCAGACCGTTTGGTACTAATATTGCTCACCCTACCGCCAAATGGGCAAGATCTTTCGCGATTCCGGGCACCTGATCCGCCCCGCACTCGTTCTATTGGCAGGACTTGCACTGTTCCTGGTGGTGCGGCAGGCGGTCATCCCCAAAGCCTTCGGCCAGTACGGGCACTACCGCCCCGGAGCCCTCGATCTGGTGCGCCAGCACCCGATCGCGTACGCCGGCCAGCAGCAGTGCGCACTTTGCCACGAGGATCAGGCGAAGGTCCGGGCCGAAGGCAGGCACGCCCATGTGGCCTGCGAAACCTGCCACGGGCCGCAGGCCAAACACGCCGAGGATGGCAGCAACCCGCCCAAACTTCCCGACGTAGCCACGCTGTGCGTCCGCTGCCACGAGAAGGACGCCGCCAAGCCCGCGAAGTTCCCGCAGGTGGTCTCCGCCGAGCACTCCGGCGGGATGGCCTGCAACGATTGCCACAAGCCGCACAATCCGCACCTCTGAGGGGAGACCATGGAAATCACCCGCCGCGACATGTTCCAGATGGGAGGCAAGCTGCTGGTACTTGCCAGCGTGGGCGCCACGCTCGAGCAGATCACCGGCGCCGAAGAACCCCCCGAAGCCTACCGCATGGCCGACCACTGGTGGGGCATGATCATCGACATCGACAAGTGCATCGGCTGCGGAAATTGCGTGCGCGCCTGCGCCAACGAAAACGGCGTCCCTAAAGGCTATTACCGGACCTGGGTCGAGCGCTACGAGGTCCCGGAAGGCTACGCCAATCCCAAGGTCAGCTCCCCCGACGGCGCCATTAACGGCTTCCCGCCGTCAAAGGAAACCAGCCTCAAGAGCTTCTATGTTCCCAAACTCTGCAACCACTGCGCGGATTCGCCCTGCGTGCAGGTCTGCCCGGTGGGGGCCACCTTCGTCAGTCCCGATGGAGTCGTGCTGGTGGACAAGGACTACTGCCTGGGCTGCCGTTACTGCGTGCAGGCGTGCCCGTACGGCTGCCGCTACCTGCACCCCGACACCGAGACGGTCGACAAGTGCACCCTTTGCTATCACCGCATCACCAAGGGCCTGACCACGGCCTGCTGCGAGAATTGTCCTACCGGCGCGCGGCAACTGGCCGATTTCAAGAATCCCAAGGACCCGGTACACGAGTTCCTGCGCAACAACAAAGTCACCGTGCTGAAACCGCAGATGGCAACCCAGGCAAAGGTCTACTACAAAGACCTGGACGGGTCGGTGAGATAGGAGCGAATGATGATTCCCGGCGTTGACGGTTTCATGTACCCGAACGAAGTGGAACTGCAGTGGAGCGTGCTAATCGTTCTCTACCCGTTCATCACCGGCCTGGTGGCAGGCGCATTCATTCTGGCCTCGCTGGAACGCGTGTTCCAGGTCCAGGCGGTACGGCCTACTTACCGGCTCGCGCTGCTCACCGCGCTGGCCTTCCTGCTGGTCGCTCCCCTGCCCCTGCAACTGCACCTCGGCCATCCCGAGCGCTCGCTGGAAATGTACCTCACCCCGCACCGTTCGTCGGCGATGGCGATGTTCGGGTTCGTCTACCTCTGGTACCTCACCGTAGTGCTGCTGGTCGAAATCTGGCTCGAATACCGCGCCGATATCGTGCGCATGGCACAGTCCACCAGGGGTTTCACCCGCATCATCTATAAGGCGCTCACGCTTGGCTCCGAAAACGTGAGCCCCGCGGCGCGCGCCATCGACGACAGGGTCGGCTACATCGTGACCGTCATCGGCATCCCGTCGGCCTTCATGCTCCACGGCTATGTCGGATTCATTTTCGGCTCCATCAAGGCGAATCCCTGGTGGTCCACGCCGCTCATGCCGGTTGTTTTCCTTTTTTCGGCGATGGTCTCCGGCATCGCCGCGGTGATGCTCCTCTACATGGTCGCGATGAAAGTGAAGGGGCGCCCGATCGACATGCCGTGCGTGGACACGATCGCGACCTACCTCTTCTACACGTTCGTCATCGACTTCACGCTCGAAATGCTCGACCTGATCCACCGCACCTACGAAGCCGATGAAAGCTTTCGCAGCCTGGACTTTATGGTCCACACGCGGCTGTGGACGTCGCAGGTAGTCCTGCAGATCGTTCTGGGCACGCTGCTTCCGCTCGCGCTGCTCGCCGCCAACCAGTTGTGGCGGTTCGCGGCCGAGCGCCGCCGGGCCATGTACACCGCGGCCGGCTGCCTCACCCTGGTGGGAATCTTTGCCATGCGCTGGAACGTGGTCATCGGCGGACAGCTCTTCTCCAAGAGCTTTCTGGGATACACAAGCTACAAGATGGAACTGGTCACCCGCGAGGGCCTGGTGCCGGCGATCGCGCTCATGCTCCTGCCCTTCGCAATCTTCTTCGTGCTGATCAAACTCTTGCCCCCGTGGCAGGAGAGCGAGGCTCACAAGGCCTGAGGAGGTTGCTGTGTCGCAACCCGAGTGGGACGCGCTGGTCGCCGAAGTCCGCGACCTTCAGGCGCGCGTAGCGCGTCTCGAATCGGAACTGGGCTTGTCGCGTGCCATGGCGCCTGAGGCTGAGCAACCTGCGCCCGCCGCTCCCCTGGTGGTCGGATCCGCCGACTCTCTTTTCCCCATCTTCGGCCGTGCGATGTTCGGGCTCGCCGGCGCCTACCTGCTTCGCTGGCTGACGGAATCGGCCACCTTCTCCCGTGGCATCGGAGTGGGCGCCGGCCTGGTTTACGCGATGCTCTGGCTCGTCTGGGCCGCGCGCACCCCGGCCGAAAAGCGCCTGGAGACCGCCCTGCACGGCCTCACCAGCGTACTGGTGCTTTCGCCGCTCCTGTACGAAGCCACTGCACGCTTCCACGCCATCTCCACCTGGACAGCCGGCTTCCTGCTGGTGGCCTTCACCATTTTCGGGTTCGCGGTCTCCTGGCGGAAGGACCTGCTGATCGTCGCCACTTTCGCCACCCTGGCCGCGCTTGGGACCAGCGGCGCGCTGCTCGTTGCCACGCGGGACGCGCTGCCCTTCACGTTCGTCTTCCTGGCGATTGCCGCCGCAGTCGAGGTGTCGGCCTGCCTCAATCACTGGCTCAGCGAGCGCTGGCTCACCGCTACCGCGGCAGATCTCGCGGTATTGCTCGTCACCTGGCTGGTGACCAACGAGCGCGGCCTTCCCGAAACGTATGCACCGATTCCGAACGCAGCACTGCTCGGTGCGCAAGTGGCGCTGCTCGGGATCTACCTTTCGAGCACCATCGTGCGCACGCTGCTCCGCGGCTTCACGTTTACCGGCTTCGAGACCGCGCAATGCGTGATTGCGTTCCTGATCAGCGTGGGGGGCGGTCTGCGGCTAACCCGCCATGATCCGCTTATCGCGCCGGCATTAGCCGTGCTGATGCTCGCCTGCGCCGCCGCCTGCTACCTGGTCGCGTTCCGCGTGGTCGACCACGGCCAGGAGCGCGGCCGCAACTTCTACACCTATTCGACCTTCGGAATTCTGCTGGCAATCGCGGGCAGCCGAATCCTGCTCACAGGAATGACGGCGTCGGCCGCCTGGAGCGTTCTGGCCGTGGCTGCGTTCTGGACAGGCGGCGTGTTCGGGCGGCTGACGCTTCAGGTTCATGGCGGGATCTATCTGCTGCTGGCCCTCGGCGCTTCGGGGGCGCTCCGCCAGGCATCCGGATTGCTGCTGGGTTCGCGCACCTGGAGCTTTGGCGAGCATTGGGCGATCTGGGCAGGCGCCGCCGCGGCGGGCGTCTGCTACGCGCTGGGCGCCGATTCATCCGATTGGGTCGCGCGAGCGCTCCGCCTGGTCAAAGCCGCCGCGCTCGTCTGGCTTTCCGCGGCACTCGCCGCCGGGCTGCTGACCTTCGGTTATCACTCGATTTTCGGCGCCGATGCCACGCACGCGTTCTGCGCCACCTTGCGTACCGCGGTGATTGCGGGCTCGGCGCTGCTGCTGGCCCGGTACGATGGTTTCGCGCCGCTCAGCTACGGGCTGATGGTGCTGGGAGCCTGGCGCCTGGTCGTTGTCGACCTCCAGCAGGAGCACAAGGCCGCCCTGTTTCTCTCGCTGCTGTTGTACGGCGCCGCGCTTATTGTCCTGCCCAAAGTGGCGCGGACGATCGCTCTGCGTCGTCCGCGCGCGCCCGATAAGGCGACAAGCTAACGGCGCGAAGCGCAGGCGGGGTGCACCCTGCTAGACTGTGGGGCAGCCATCCTGGCCATGATATGTTCGTCGTCAACACCGTACCTGTCGCCATCGTCTTCTGCCTGATCACCATGCTCGGCTGGGGCTCCTGGGCGAATACGCAGAAGCTCGCCGGCAAAGAGAACTGGCCCTTTCAGCTCTTCTATTGGGACTACGCGATCGGCGTCTGCCTCTTCGGACTGGCGTTCGCATTGACACTGGGCAGCCTCGGTGGCGCCGGGTTGCCCACGCTCGAAAATCTCCATTCCGCGAAGATCGACTTCATTCTGCCCGCGCTGATCAGCGGAGCCATCTTCAATCTCTCGAACATCCTGCTGGTAGTCGGAATCGATACGGCCGGGATGAGCGTGGCGTTTCCCGTCGGAGTCGGGCTGGCCCTGGTCATCGGTACCGTCCAGAGCTACATCCAAACCCCGAAGGGCGATGCGGGACTCCTGTTCACCGGCGTGGCGTTGATCGTGCTCGCGATGATCCTTTCGGCGATCGCCCATAGTCGCCTGCCCCACTCCGGAGCGCGCAGTCCGATGCGCGGCGTCGTCTTTTCCGCCGTCGCGGGCTGCCTCATGGGCTTTTTCTACCCGCAGCTCATGCGCTCGATCTCGCCCAGTTTCAACCGGGAGCCCATCCTGGAAGGCATGCTCACGCCCTACGCGGCGCTGCTATATTTCGGGATCGGGGTGTTGATCAGCAATCTGATCTGGAATACGGTCTTCATGCGCGCGGCTCACCTGGGCTTTGCCGACTACTTCCGCGGCAGTGCCCGGCTTCACGGCATCGGCATCCTGGGAGGCTGTATCTGGATGTTGGCCCTCAGCTTCAACGTGCTGGCTTCGGGCGTCGCCGGACCCGCCATCAGTTACGCCCTCGGGCAGGGCGCCACGCTGGTCGCCGCACTCTGGGGACTCCTCATCTGGCGCGAATTCCGCGCCGCGCCGCCGGGCACCGGCAAGTACCTCGTGCTCATGTTGGCTGGGTATACGCTGGGCCTGATTCTGATCGGCGCGGCGACATAAACACCCATGCTCACTGTCGAAAAGCAGAACTATCGGGGCTGGCCCAATAGTTGGCTGGTTAGCAACGGAGAGATCGATTTGATCGTTACCGGCGACATCGGACCGCGCATTATGCGCTTCGGCTTCGCCGGCGGACAGAACTTTTTCAAGGAATTCGACGAGCAGGTCGGGGGCACCGGCGAAGAGACGTGGCAGCTCCGCGGCGGTCACCGCGTCTGGATTGCGCCCGAACATCCCGTGATGACCTATGCTCCGGATAATGCGCCCTGCAGAATTGCGGTCCGTGCCGGCAAGCTCGAAGCCACCGGGCCAGTCGAAGCACTCACCCGCCTCGAGAAAAAACTCATCGTGACCATGGAACAGGGGACTTCCGTGGAAATCGTCCACCAGATTCGCAACGCGGGCGACAAGCCGTATGCGCTCGCTCCATGGGCGCTCACCATGATGGCGCAGGGTGGCTGGGGCATCCATGGGTTTCCGCCGCGCGGCACTCACCCGGAGGTGCTCCCTCCGAGCAACCCGCTGGTGATGTGGGCCTTCACGCACCTGAACGATCCGCGCTGGACATTGGGGCGGAAGTACCTCGTCCTTCGCCAGGACCCCGCCAATTCCCTGCCCCAGAAACTCGGAGCCTACAATCGCCATACCTGGGGAGGCTACCTGCTCCACTCCGAGTTCTTCCTGAAGCGCTACGAAGCCACCGCGGAGCCCGCCGCTTACCCCGACTACGGATGCACGTTCGAAATGTTTACCAACGCCGACTTCCTGGAGTTGGAGACGCTCGGACCGATGGCGACGCTCGCACCCGGCGAGTCCGTCAGCCACACCGAGCGCTGGAGCGTTCACCGGCCGGTGCGAATTCCGGAGCTTACTGATGCGGTAATGGATCGGGTGCTGGGGCCCATTGTGGGTTGACCGGATAGGCGTGGTCGGTCTTCTTCCACGCCACGGCGACGCCGGCCCAGCATGCGAGACCGTATTCGGCCAGTGCTCTCGCGGTGGCCGCGAAGTTCACCAGGTTGCCCCACACCACGCGAACCGGCACTCCGGCTGCGAAACGCCAGCCGTAGATTTTCGCCGCGGACCGCGCCCGCACCGCCATCTGCAGCGTGGTGCCCAGCATGGTCACCTGGCAGCTTACCGCCAGCCACGGCGGCAGGCAGCCAATCAGATGATCATACCGGGCCACGCTGTAGATCAGGAGCAGATTGTCGAGAGGCGTGAGCAGGTTGCCCACCAGCCCCTTGCGGTCCCGCCAGAACCAGTAAAGCTGCGGCCAGGGTACATTCCACCCATGCCGCTCCCAACCTTGCAAGGCAATCCCGGTGACCCAGCGGGTTCGCTGGCGGATCGATGCCTTGGCCTTTCTCGGAAAGTATTCGCGTGTCACCACCGGCTCTTGACTCGCACCCAGTGCCAACGGCACAAAGACCTGCTGGTATCCCATACCGTGGATCTCGTAGCCGGTCTCGTAATCTTCTGTCAGGCAAGAAGGATCGAAGGGCTGGCCGCCTCGCTGCTCCGCCAGTTTCTCCATGGCTTCGCGCGCGAACCCCGTACCCACGCCGTTCGCCGGGAGGAATCCGCCCAGAGTCTGCCGCACGGGGATGTCCTTGGTCTGGTATTCGGCGAACTCGTCGCAGTAGAGCCCGTGAGTCCATTCGCGCGGCGGCGTGGGCAGGGGCAGCACGGGGATTTGGACCATGGCATACCGGCGGGAGAACCAGTTGATCATGCGCAGCGATTCGGGATGGATCACATCCTCGGCATCGTGCGTCATGATCACGCGGAAGCGCATGTCGTAGCGGACTTCGTATTCCCGCATCCGGCGCCAGGTCCAGTTGAGGCAATCGCCTTTCGAGGTCGGCCCGTCGTGCGGAAGCATCGCGACATGCACCTGGCGATGCCGGCGCGCGACGGCCGACACCTGGCGAACCGTCGCGCGATCGTTTGGGTACACGCCAACGAAGATGTGATAGTTACGGTACTGAATTGCCGCCAGGTTGCGCTCCAGCATCTGGCGGATGACTCCATCTTCATGCCAGAGGGGAATCAGGATCGCGATTGGGCGTTGGGGCTTGCGCCGCAGGTCCTTCTGGCCCGGCCACGGAAAGCGCTGCCGCCGGGTCAGTGTGTGCACCAGAGTAATGAAGAGATCGTCCAGTCCGCTGACCAGGATCCAGGCCGCTACGGGTACCAGACAGGCAACGACCAACTGGTCGAGCCGATCGAATGAGAACGTCGTAACGCCAATCTAGTAATCGGCGGAACGTGGATTTCTCGTTGATAACAAAGTAGTTAAGTCATGTCTATCCCGGTACTCTCATCACAAACCTGTCCAACCGTCCCCACCGAATAGTACGTTAATTTACTTTTCGCTCAGGTCGCTCGCGCGCACGAAATCGACCGATCGGTCGCGCCGCTGATCACTTCCCGACCACCAGAATGGTGAATGAATCCGGGATCATCTGGCCTCGGCCGCCGCGGCCGCCTTTTTGCTCGGCGCCCGCCGGCGGCGGGCCGTACTCGGCCGCGATCAGCAAGATATGGTTGGTCCTGGTATCCAGCGTGGACGTCTTGGCCCCGCGCATCGTCTGCACGGTATGCTCCACCTCAAAGCTGGACGGACTTTTCTCCTTGATCACCGTCAGCGTGCCGTCGCTTTGCGAGCTGAAGGCCTCCATGGTCGCCGGGTTAAACAGCGCGCCGTCGCTGCCCTGCCCGATGGGCTGCGTGTCGAGGATCGTGCCGTCGCTCGCCTTCAGGATCACCATCACGTTGGGCTTGCGGCAGGCGGCGAACAGGATCCCGTTCTTGACGTCGAAGGCCAGGCCGGCCGGTGTGCCGCCTTTGGGCGCGAGATCGTAGTGCGCCGTGACCTTGAGTTCCTTCGCGTCCACGGCGGCCACGTTGTCCTTGTCTTCGATATCGACATAGATGTGACCGTTGCCGTCGCTGACCGCCTGCTCCGGCGCACCGCCGAGATCGAGCGTCCCGGCGATCGAACCGTCGGATGCATTGATCACGGTCGCGTGCGGCGTGCTGTGGCTAAAGATCCAGACGCGATCATTGAAGGGATCGTACAGAATCCCGTCGGGCCCGCCCTGCACTTCGATGGTCTTGATCAGCGACAGGGTCTTGGTGTCCCACATCGCGACCGGCTTGCTGCTGGCGAATCCGTGCCCGGACTTGGCGGACACAACCGCACCGCGCGCGTTGGTGTTGGCGATCTCACCGGCGGGCTCCAGCGTGTCCAGGTTGAAAACCGTAACCCGCGGAGTGGGGCCGGTCCGCGGAATGTAGAGCCGGCGGCCGGCGCTGTCGGCATAGACATAGTCGAAGCCTCCCGGCCCGCCTGCCTTGGCGGTTTTCAGAACCTTGTATGGTCCGGCATCCTGAGCCAGCAGCGCCGCGGAGCACACGATCAGCGTCAACATCTTTCGCATGGCATCTCTCCTATTGCTGGCGCTCGCTGCTCGGCGGGACGATGTTTTTCAACCGCATGTATGTGACCAGGTTGCCGTAGTGCTCCATGGTGTGGGCGGTGTTGAAATCCATCACGCCCAGCTTCGTCAGGCGCCGCCCGAAAAATGGAGCGAGTTCGGCGGCGTTGGCGTCCGTCAGCTTCGCATAGGCCGCGTCGCAATACGCGAAGGCATCCTTGAGCGCCGCCATGATGTCCGCCTTGCCCTTCGCATTTTTCTCGATGTCCTTGGACACACTCTTACCTTCCGCGGCCACGCCGCAGAACTCATACTGGCCGTCGGCGACGTGGGCGAACAACTGCGCCACCGTCCGCACGTCGCGCGTGGGCTGGAAGTTCCAGAGCTCGTCGGGGATCTTCTCGGCCGAACGCTGGATGTCGTTCTTGGCGATCGCGTAGATGGCCTTTGAAGTAGAGACCAGCGGGTCTTTCACCGGCGCCTGGGCCGGAGTCTGCGCCGCCAGGGGCGCAATGAGAATCGCAATCGAGAGCAGCTTCATACCTACGAATTGTACCCCCCCACCCTACTCGATGATGCGGAACGAGTAGATCTTTCCCAGCCTTCCCGAGTGTCCGGACGAGTCGCTGGTGGCCGGCGGCAGCAGCCCGTATTCGCCTGCGCCTAGATTCCCGAGGGTGATCTGGTAGGTCCGCGGCGCCACCTTCCTGTTTTCGAACGGCATCAGATCGCGCGTGGCGCCGCCGGAGGCGTGAAACACCCCGCCGGTTACTGTCCGGAATTCGCGCGAGTCCTTCTGCTCGCGCAGACGAAGCAACTGGTATTCGGTGATCGCCGTGCCCTCTGGGGTGTAGACCAGCAACTCTACCGGCGTCTTCAATTGATTGGGGCTGTGCAGCCCATTCAAATGTCCGTTCACGTCGCCCTTCACGATTCCCGCCGTGCCCACGGTCTTCAACGCGCCGCCGGTTTTGAAGTTGACTACTTCGGGCGCGACGTCCGCCCAGGCGCCGGCCTTGTTGTAATAGACTCCGACCTCGCCGACCACGGCTGCGGGAGTCGCGGCCGGTGCGGCGGACTGAGCCGGCCTTGCCGCAGCCGCCGGCGGGTTGCCGGCCGCCGCGCTGCCCTTCTCGATCATGGCGGCGATGACCTTGTCCGATACCCCAGCCTGCTTGAGAATAATCAAATCGTCCGCGGACGTGGAATATTGCCCAGGTTGGGCCTTCACAGTGCTCAGCACGATATCTTCGCCCAGCCCGGCTTTAACCATCTTCATGACGGCGTCATTGTTCAGTACCGCCTGCGCACAACAGAGGATCGCCAGCATCGCCGTTACGGCTACGAAGATCGCCTTCCGTCTCATGTAGTACAAGTTACATCCGGGAGGTACCTGTTCGCAAGGAATTGTGCGCTGCGCCGGGACGGTATATCAGGCTCTCGAATTCCGTTATCATGAGGGCGGGTGATAGGGTGAGATGAACATCACGGCGATCTTCATTCGCCGGCCGGTGATGACCACGCTCGTCATGCTGGGCATCATCCTTTTTGGGGTGGCCGGCTATCGTTCCCTTCCCGTGAGCGATCTTCCCAACGTCGATTTTCCGACACTTCAGGTGTTTGCGAACCTGCCGGGCGCGAGCCCGGAGACCATGGCATCGAGCGTCGCCACACCGCTCGAACGCCAGTTCTCGACCATTCCGGGCCTGGACTCGATGACCTCGACCTCGTCGCGCGGGTCCACGAACATCACTCTGCAATTCACGCTCGACCGGCCGCTCGACGCGGCCGCGCAGGACGTGCAATCGGCCATTGCCGCGGCGCTGCGGCGGCTGCCGCCGGGGATGCCCAACCCGCCGACGTTCCGAAAGGTCAATCCCGCCGACCAGCCGATCCTCTACCTGCAGCTCAACTCCCCGACGCAGCCGCTTTCCACGGTGGACGAGTACGCCGAAACCACCATCGCGCAGCGCATCTCGATGGTGAACGGGGTGGCGCAGGTGAACGTGATGGGCGCGCAGAAGTACGCGGTGCGGGCGCAGTTGGATCCGAACCTGCTGGCGGCGCGCGGCATCGGCATCGACGATGTGGAGAACGCGCTGACGAAGGGCAATGTCAATCTGCCCACCGGGACGCTGTGGGGCCCGCGGCAGGCATTCACGGTGCAGGCCAACGGGCAACTCGAAAACGCGGCGGCGTACCGCCCGCTGATCGTGGCCTGGCGGGGCGGCCGTCCGGTGCGCCTGGAGGAACTGGGCCGGGTGGTGGACAGCGTCGAGAACGACAAAGTCGCCGGGTGGTACAACGACGCGCGGGCGATCTCCCTCTGGGTGCAGCGGCAGCCGGGCACGAACACGGTCGAAGTGGTGGACGCGATCAAGCAGTTGCTGCCCGAGTTCCGGCAGCAGATCCCGCCGTCGGTGCACCTCGACATTCTCTACGACCGCTCCGAGTCGATCCGCGAATCGGTGAACGACGTCAAATTCACGCTGGTGCTGACCGTGACGCTGGTCATCCTGGTTATCTTTCTGTTTCTGCGCAACGTGTCCGCCACGATCATCCCCAGCCTGGCGCTGCCGCTCTCGATTGTGGGCACGTTCGCCGCCATGGCTCTCGCCGGTTACACGCTGGACAACCTTTCCCTGATGGCGCTGACGCTCTCGGTGGGATTCGTCGTGGACGACGCCATCGTGATCCTGGAGAACATCGTTCGCCATTCCGAGATGGGCAAGACCCGGATGGAAGCGGCGTTCGAGGGGGCGCGCGAGATTGGGTTCACCATCCTTTCGATGACGCTCTCGCTGGCGGCGGTCTTCATCCCGGTGCTGTTCATGAGCGGCATCATGGGGAGGCTGTTCCACGAGTTCGCGGTCACGATCAGCGTGGCGATCCTGATCTCGGGTTTCGTATCGCTCAGTCTCACTCCCATGCTGTGCAGCCGCTTTCTGCGGCCGATGCACGAGCGCCAGAACCGCTTCCAGCGCGCCAGCGAGAAGGTATTTGACGGCGCGCGTGATCTCTACGGGTGGACGTTGCGCATCACGCTGCGCCACCATGCGCTGACGATGCTCATGGCGGTCTCGACCCTGGCGGCGACCATCTACCTCTATGGCAAGGTGCCGAAGGGTTTCATTCCCAACCAGGACACGGGCCAGATCCAGGGATCGACCGAGGCGCCGCAGGACATCTCGTTCGACGCCATGGTGGAGCGGCAGCAGCAGGTGGCGGCGGTCCTGCGCGACGATCCGAGTGTCGGCGCCTTCTCCTCCAGCGTCGGCGGCGGCGGCGGACCGAGCGGCGGCAACGCGGGCCGGGTCTTCGCGCGCCTGAAGCCGCGCGACCAGAGGCA
>Ga0335083_10002789_pt1 | contig 22917 bp, 12 predicted proteins | sample Lox_Sample_42_FD_206716 | JGI IMG/M metagenome (GOLD analysis project Ga0335083, IMG submission 206716) | Soil microbial communities from Loxahatchee National Wildlife Refuge, Florida, United States - Lox_Sample_4.2 | ecosystem: Environmental > Terrestrial > Soil > Wetlands | place: USA...
ACGCGCTCCTCGCGCTCGTGAACGTGCTGTTCGTGCTGCAGGGTCGCACGGGCCAGGTCGTCGCGCTGCTCTATGTCGCCGTGTTCGTCGTGTGGCAGCTGCTGCATCTGCGCAGTGCGCGCGCCGGACGCATACGGCTCGTCGCGACGCTCGCCTGTGTCGTCGCGTGCGTGGGGCTCGCCTACTTCGCCTTCACGTCGAAGGAATCGCGCCTCGCCGACACGACCCAGGAAATCACGAGCTACGAGGACAGCAACCAGGTCACGTCGGCCGGCGTGCGGCTCGAGTTCTACCGCCGCAGCGTCGACCTCTTTGCGCATCGGCCCGTCGCGGGCTACGGCGTAGGCAGCGTGCTGCCCGAGTTCGAGCGCCTCGCGAAAAACCAGACAGGCGGGCGCGCCGTGATGGCGGGCAACCCGCATAACGAGTTCCTGCTGATGGGCGTGCAGCTCGGCGTGATCGGCATTGCGCTCTTTCTCTGGCTGCTCGTCGCGCTGTACCGCGAGTGCCGCCATGTGGACCCGCTCGCGCGCAACGTCATTTACGGCTATCTGCTCGCCTTCTTCGCGGGCTGCTTCGCCAACTCGCTGCTGCTCAACTTCACCGAGGGCAGCCTCTTCGTTCTGCTGAGCGGCATCCTGCTGTATAGCCGGCGCGTGAAACCGGGCGCCATCGCTCGCTAAGAACTCGCAGATAAATGGAAGGGCTGGGTGCGCCGCTATCGGCGCACCTCGTAGCCTGAAGACGATGAAGCTTGTGGGCGCAAGGGCCCGCTGCGAATCGCACGCCGCAAGCGGCTGATCGGCCGCTCGACTGGCTCACGCGCGGTTCTGGTGGTTCTGGTGGTTCTGGTGGTTCTGGTGGTTCTGGTGGTTCTGGTGGTTCTGGTGGTGACTGGCTCACGCGCGGTTCTGGTGGTTCTGGTGGTTCTGGTGGCTCACGAGGCTCAAGCGGCTCTAAGCCGATTCGAAGCGACGCAAACCACTCGAACCACTCGAAGCACTCAAACCTCTCGAACCCCTCAAGCAGCGCCTTGCTGATACTGGATGCGATGCAGGTGCGCATAAAGCCCCTGCTGCTCCAGCAGTTCGCGGTGGGTGCCGCGCTCGACGATGCGCCCCGCCTCCATCACCAGAATGCGGTCTGCCCGCTCGATGGTCGACAGCCGGTGTGCGATCACGAGCGTCGTGCGCCCCTTCATCAACGTCTCCAGCGCGGCCTGCACGTGGCGTTCGGACTCGGAATCGAGCGCCGAGGTCGCCTCGTCGAGAATCAGGATCGGCGCGTCCTTGTAGATCGCGCGCGCAATCGCGAGGCGCTGGCGCTGGCCGCCCGAGAGCTTCATGCCGTTGTCGCCCACGAGCGTGTCGATGCCTTCCGGCAGGGCCGCGATCGTGTCCCACAGGTTGGCCGCGCGCAGTGCGCTTTGCACGCGTTCGCGGTCGGCCGTCTCGCCGTACGCGACATTGTTCGCGACCGTGTCGTTGAAGAGCACGACGTCCTGACTCACCATCGCGATCTGGCTGCGCAGCGCGTGGATGTCGTACTCCGGCAGCGGCACGCCGTCGACGAGAATCTGCCCACCGGTCGGATCGAAGAAGCGCGGCAGCAGGTTCACGAGCGTGGTCTTGCCGCTGCCCGAGGGGCCCGCGAGCGCCACCATCTCGCCCGGAGCCACGCGCAGCGTCACGCTGTCCAGGATCCTGCGCGCGTTCTCGCCATAGCCGAACGACACGCCGCAGAACTCGATCTCACCGCGCGCGCGTTCGAGCGGCAGGCCGCCGCCGGCGGGCTCGGCCGGCTCGTCGATGAGGCCGAAGATCAGCTCGGCCGCCGTTACGCCGCGCTGCAGCGGCTGGTTCACGTCGATCAGGTGCTTGAGCGGCGAGATGACGAGCAGCATCGACGTGACGAACGCGACGAAGCCGCCCACCGTCGTCTGGTCGTGCGAAGCCTGCACGACGGCGATCGTGATGACGATGGCGAGCGCGATGGAAGCGAGAAACTGCGTGAGCGGCTGCGCGAGGCCGCCCGAGATCGTCATGCGCATCTGGTAGCCGCGCAGGCGCTTGCTGAGGGCCGTGAAGCGGTCGATCTCGTACTGCTCGCCGTTGTGGACCTTGACGACCTTGTAGCCGCCCACGGTCTCCTCGACGATGTACGACAGGTCGTTGGTGAGGATCTGATGCTCGCGGTTCAGGCGGCGCAGCCGGCGGTTGATCTTGCTGACGAGCCAGCCGATGGCGGGCAGCAGCACGGCGACGATCAGCGTGAGCCGCCAGTTCAGAATGAAGAGATAACCGAGCAGGAAGACCACGGTGAGCGAGTCGCGCACGGCGGTGACGAGCACGCCCATCAGCACGTTCAAGATCTGGTTGACTTCGAACACGATCGCGTTGATGACCGTGCTCGCCGTCTCGCGCTGAAAGAAGCCGACGCTCGCGTTGATCATGCGCTCGAACATCTTGAGGCGCAGTTCGAGCAGGATGCGGTTGGACACGTACTGCAGCAGATAGCCGGAAGCGTATTGCGCGAGGCCGCGAACGAGCGCGAGGCCGATCACGGCCGCCGGCACGATCCATTTGGCGCTCGGACTGCCCTTGGTGCCGAAGCCATGATCGAGCAACGGCTTGAGGAGCGCGGGAATGCCGGCCTCGGTCGCGGCCACGATCGCGAGCGTGAGAATGGCCCCGATCGACACCCCGAGGAGCGGCTTCAGATACGGCCAGAGTCGCCGCCCGACCGACATCGGGCTCGAAGCCGTGCCGGAGCCGATTGGCTTGCTGAGAGTGGACTGAAGGGGCTTCTCGCTCAAGGCATCCTCTAAACTAACGCGTTGTTGCTGCAAACTGGAAATACGGTCTCGACCAGGCGGCGCGCCGCCGGGCGACGGGGTATCGCATTGTATATGGTCGGCACGCCGGGCCGCCGGGTTCCGGGGCATCCGGCGCTGTGTATACTTGCCGGGCGCGGCGCTACGCGCGCTTCTCTCCCCGCTTTGCTTCCCATGTCTCTCCCCACCGAAGGCGCATGAACACCACCACGCTTGGCGTCGCCATCATCACGAAAAACGCCGCGCTGCGGCTCGGGCAATGCCTCGACTCGGTGGCGTTCGCCGACGAGATCGTGGTGCTCGATAGCGGCAGCACCGACGCGACCCTCGACATCGCCCGTGCACATGGCGCGCGCGTGCTCCAGACAACGGACTGGCCCGGCTTCGGGCCGCAGAAGAACCGCGCGCTCGATGCGCTAGCCACCGACTGGGTGCTGTCGATCGACGCCGATGAAGTCGTCTCGCCCGAACTGGCCGCATCGATGCGCGCCGCCATCGCCGCGCCGCAAGCCGAGGTCTATGCGGTGGACCGTCTATCGAGCTTCTGCGGCGCGTGGATTCGCCACAGCGGCTGGTATCCCGACTGGATTCCCCGCCTTTTCAGGCGCGGCAAGGCGCGCTTTTCCGAGGATCTCGTGCACGAGCGGCTCGTGTTCGAAGCGAGTGCGCAGCGTCTTGCGGGCAAGCTGCTGCACTACTCCTACGAGGACTTCGATGCGGTGCTGCGCAAGCTCGATGCCTATTCGGGCGCAGGTGCTCGCCAGCGCGCGGCGAGCGGCAAGAGCGGCAGCTTCGGCAAGGCGGTGGCGCGCGGCGCCTGGGCGTTCGTGCGCACCTACGTGCTGCGCGCCGGCTTTCTCGACGGCCGCGCGGGCTTCCAGATCGCGGTGTTCAACGCGGAGACGGTGTACTACCGCTTCCTGAAGCTCGCGCTGCTCTCGTGCCAAGGCGAAGGCAGCGCGAGACGCGAAGCGGCCGATCAGTAGACGATCTCGATCGAGCTGCCTGCGAACTCGCCGCGCAGCGCGGCGAGCAGGTCGTCGGTGGGCTTCACGCGCCAGGCATCGCCGAGGCGCACCTCGCCTTCTGCACGATCATTGCGGTAGACGATCTGCACGGCGAGCCCGTTCGGAATCACGGCTTGCGCGCGCTCGCCGCGATCACGTCCATATCCCCCGCCACTGCCCCGGCCACCGCCGCCGCGCGTTTGCTCGACGGAAGCCGGCAGCGAGTCGTCGGGCTTCGCGCGGTGCGCTTCAAGCACCGTGCGCAGCGCGCTCGCGTCGGCGTTGCCGTTCATCTGCACCTTCACGGCCTGGGCGTAGCGGCTGCGCGCACGCTCCAGATCCATCACGGTGTCCACGGTGAAGCGAATGCCGCCCGTGAACGCGTCGTTGCGCGCGCCGCCCTGCACGACGAGCAGTTCGTCTTCCTTGAAAAGGGCCTTGTGCGCCTCGTACTGCTCGTTGAACACCGTCACTTCGCACTGGCCGGTGCCGTCGTCGAGCAACGCGATCAGCATCTTGCCGCGCTGGGTCATCTGCGTGCGCAGCGAAGCGATCACGCCCGCGATAAGCTTGTCGCGCCCTTCCTTGAGCTCGCCGATCTTCTGGCGCACGAAGCGCCGCACTTCGTCCTTGTAGGCGTCGAACAGATGGCCCGACAGATAGAAGCCGAGCGCGCCCTTCTCCTCCTGGAGCTTGCGCTTCTCGCCCCACGCGGGTTCGTCGACGAGTTCGTGCGCGGCGAGCGGCGCGTCGCCCATGTCGAAGAGGCCGGCCTGCATCGCGTTCGCGCTCGCCTGGTCGGCGGCTTCCATCGCCATCGGCACTGAGGCGAGCAATTGCGCACGGTTGTCGTGGATCGTGTCGAACGCGCCCGCGCGGATCATCGCCTCGATCGTGCGGCGATTCACGAGACGCCGGTCGATGCGCTCGCAGAAGTCGAACAGGTCCTTGAAGAGGCCGCCTTCTGCGCGCGCGCGCAGGATTTCCTCGATGGCGTTCTGGCCGCTGCCCTTGATCGCGCCCAGACCGTAGCGGATCGTGCGCGAGCGCTTGCCGTCCGCCTCGGCCACCGGCTCGAAGCGATACGCCGACGCGTTCACGTCGGGCGGCAGCACCTTCATGCCGTTCGCGATGCAGTCCTCGAACAGGATCTTCACCTTGTCGGTGTCGTCCATGGCGAGCGACATGTTGGCCGCCATGAATTCGGCCGGATGGTGCGCCTTGAGCCACGCCGTGTGATACGCGAGCAGCGCGTAGGCCGCCGCGTGCGACTTGTTGAAGCCGTAGCCCGCGAACTTCTCCATCAAGTCGAAGGTCTCGTCGGCCTTCTCGCGCGTGAGGCCGTTCTTCGCGGCGCCTTCCGCGAAAATCTCGCGGTGCTTGGCCATTTCCTCGGGCTTTTTCTTGCCCATCGCGCGGCGCAGCAGGTCGGCGCCGCCCAGCGAGTAGCCGCCGATGATCTGCGCCATCTGCATCACCTGCTCCTGATAGACCATGATCCCGTAGGTCTCTTTCAGAACAGGTTCGACGCGCGGATCGGGATACTCCACCACCTCGCGGCCGTGCTTGCGCGCGCAGAAGCTCGGAATCAGGTCCATCGGGCCCGGACGGTACAACGCCACGAGCGCGATGATGTCCTCGAAGCGGTCGGGCTGCGCGTCCTTCAGCATGCCCTGCATGCCGCGGCTTTCCAGCTGGAACACGGCAACCGTGTTGGCCTTCTTGAGGATCTGGAACGACGGCGCGTCGTCGAGCGGCACCTGGGCGAGCGACCAGTCTTTCTTCGACGGGTCGAGCATGCGGATATAGCGCTCGGCCCAATCGAGAATCGTGAGCGTGGTCAGGCCCAGAAAGTCGAACTTCACGAGGCCGACGGCTTCCACGTCGTCCTTGTCGTACTGGCTCACGACACCGCTTTCGTCGCCTTGCGTGTAGAGCGGGCAAAAGTCCGTGAGCTTGCCCGGCGCGATCAGCACGCCGCCCGCGTGCATGCCGACGTTACGCGTGAGACCTTCCACGAGCTGCGCGAGATCGAGCAGCTGGTGCACTTCGTCTTCGTTGTCGTAGCGCTCTTGCAGCAGCGGCTCTTCCTTCATCGCGTCGGCGATGGTGACGTGCTTGCCCGGCTTGAACGGAATGAGCTTGGCCACGCCGTCGGTGAAGTTGTAGCCGAGGTCGAGCACGCGGCCGATGTCGCGCACCGCCGCCTTCGCGGCCATGGTGCCGAAGGTGGCGATCTGCGAGACCGCATCGGCGCCGTACTTCTCCTTCACGTACTGAATGACGCGGTCGCGCCCGTGCTGGCAGAAGTCGATGTCGAAGTCGGGCATCGAGACGCGTTCCGGATTCAGGAAGCGCTCGAACAGCAGGTTGTAGCGCAGCGGGTCCAGATCCGTGATGCCGAGCGCGTACGCGACGAGCGAGCCCGCGCCCGAGCCCCGGCCCGGCCCCACCGGCACGCCGTTGTTCTTTGCCCAGTTGATGAAGTCCGCGACGATCAGGAAGTAGCCCGGGAAGCCCATCTTGATGATGGTCCCGCACTCGAAATCGAGACGCTCGTTGTAGCGCGCGCGTTCACTCTCGCGCTCGGCCTCGTCCGGATAAAGCTGCACGAGGCGCTTTTCGAGGCCTTCCTTCGAGAGCTGCACGAGGTAGTCGTCGAGCGAGAGGCCATCGGGCGTGGGGAACAGCGGCAGCTTCGGCTTGCCGAGTTCGAGCGTGAGGTTGCAGCGCTTCGCGATTTCGATGGTGTTCGCGACCGCCGAGGGAATGTCCGCGAAGAGCGCGGCCATTTCTTCCTGGGTGCGAAAGCTCTGATCGGTCGTGAAGCGTTTCTGGCGGCGCGGATTCGCGAGGATGTCACCTTCGGAGATACACACGCGCGCCTCGTGCGCCATGTATTCCTCGTCGGTCATGAACTGCATGGGGTGCGTGGCGACCACCGGCAGCTTGAGCTGCGCCGCGAGTGTGACGGCCTGCTCGACATACTGCTCGCCGCCAGGCTGGCCGCAACGCTGCAGTTCGATGTAATAGCCGTTCGGGAACAGCTTCGCCCAGCGCTGCGCGTGGCGCTTCGCGCTCTCGACGTTGCCCGCCGCGAGCGCGAGGCCCACGTCGCCGTGCTGCGCGCCCGAAATCGCGAGCAGGCCCTCGGCCAAGTTCCCTTCGAGCCACGCGGGATCGATTTCCGCGCGGCCGCGGTATTGATTCGTGAGCCATGCCTGCGAAAGCAGCTCGCACAGGTTCAGGTACCCGCGCTTGTCCTTCACGAGCAGCAACAAGCGCGAAGGCTTGTCGCGATCGTCCGGATTCATGATCCAGACATCGCAGCCGGCGATGGGTTTGACCCCTTTGTCGCGGGCTTCCTTGTAGAAACGGACGAGGCCGAATGCGTTGCCGAGGTCGGTGAGCGCGAGCGCGCCCTGGCCGTCCTTTGCCGCCGCCTTGACGAGGTCGTCGAGGCGCACGATGCCATCGGCAATCGAGAATTCGGAGTGGACGCGGAGATGGACGAAGCGGGGATCTGACATGGCCGTGATTGTACCTCTACGTACCTGCGCGCCCGGGCGATTTTCGGCGCTCGCCCGCGCGCCGGCGCGGTGTTGGCTCGGTTGTTGGCCCGGTTGTCGGCTCGGCGTGGGCGCGGTTGTTGGCGAGATTATTGGCGCGGCATTGGCAACGCGCCCCTTGCTCGCCGGACAAGGCATTGCGCGGGCGCAGGCATGCCGCAAATGCGACACGAGGCTGCGGCCTCGCCACAGGCAAGACCACACGCGATTGAGGGATAATAACGGATTGCGTCCGGCGCGCGCCCTGTCCCACTTTCGTTTCGGTGGACCGATCCGCGCGTACGTCCGGCTCTGGTTTTCACGCGCCTTTTGTGGCGCATTCACCGTTTCACCATGCGTATCCTCAATCTCTCCGCCTACCAGTTCGCCACGCTCGAGAAGACCGCCGAATGGCGTCCGTTCGTGCTCGAGCGCTGCAACTCGCTCGATTTGCGGGGCACGATCCTGCTCGCGCCGGAAGGCATCAACCTGTTCGTCGCGGGCGAAGAAGGCAACGTGCGCGCGTTCATGGACTATATCAATCACGATCCGCTCTTCGAGGGCAAGTTCGCGACCCTGCGCTTCAAGGAAAGCTTCTCCGAATCGCGCCCCTTCAACCGCATGCTCGTGCGCCTGAAGCGCGAGATCATCACGATGAAGAAGCCCGCGATCCGCCCCGAAGAAGGCCGCGCACCCTCGGTCGCGCCGGTCGTGCTCAAGCAATGGCTCGACCGCGGCTTCGACGACGAAGGCCGCCCCGTAGTCATGCTCGACACGCGCAACGCGTTCGAAGTGGACGTCGGCACGTTCGAGCGCGCGCTCGACTACCGCATCACGAAGTTCAGCGAATTCCCCGGCGTGATCGAAGCCAACCGCGCCGATCTCGAAGGCAAGACGGTCGTGTCGTTCTGCACGGGCGGCATTCGCTGCGAGAAGGCCGCGATCCACATGAAGGAAGTGGGCATCGAAAGCGTCTACCAGCTCGAAGGCGGCATTCTCAAGTACTTCGAGGAAGTGGGCGGCGCGCACTACAACGGCGACTGCTTCGTGTTCGACCAGCGCACCGCGCTGAACCCGCAGCTCGAACCGACCGATACCGTGCAATGCTTCGCCTGCCGCGCGGTGGTCACGCCCGAGGAGCAGGCTTCGCCGCTCTACGTGGCGGGCAAGAGCTGCCCGGCGTGCCATCCCGAGCGCGCGCAGGGCGCGGCGGCGCTGGCGAGCGCGGCGGCATCGGCGGCCGCGCCGGCCCAGGTCGCGTAACACGCGCGTGAGCGCAACCTCTGCCGGGTTTTGCGAGTTTCGCGGGTATCGCGGCCGCTTCGCGCCCTCGCCCACTGGACCGCTGCATTTCGGCTCGCTCGTCTCGGCGCTCGCAAGCTGGCTCGACGCGCGCGCACACGGCGGCGCGTGGCTCGTGCGCGTGGAGGACATCGACGGCCCGCGCACCGTGCCGGGCGCGGCCGAGGACATACTCGCGACGCTCGATCGCTTCGGCTTTCACGCCGACGAGCCGCCCGAATGGCAGAGCCGCCGCGTCGGCTTGTATCGCGCGGCGCTCGATCGCCTGATCGCCTCGGGCCACGTCTATCCATGTGGCTGCACGCGCAAGGAAATCGCCGATTCGCAACTGCACGCGCACCGGCGCAACACCACGCTGATCTACCCGGGCACCTGCCGCGATGGCCTGCACGGCAAGCCCGCGCGCGCATGGCGTTTGCGCGTGCCGGACGATGACCCGCACGCGCCGGACGGCAACCCCGCGCTGATCCGTTTCGACGATCGCTGGCAAGGCCCGCAGCAACAGGACCTCGCGACTGAAGTAGGCGATTTCGTGCTGCTGCGCGCGGACGGCCAGTGGGCCTATCAGCTCGCCGTGGTCGTGGACGACGCGCAGCAAGGCATCACGCACGTGGTGCGCGGCGCGGACCTGCTCGACTCGACGGCGCGGCAGATCTGGCTGCAGCGCTGCCTCGGCGTGCCGACGCCAAGCTGGCTGCACGTGCCCGTCGTGACCAACGCGGAAGGCGAAAAACTCTCGAAGCAGACCGGCGCGCAGGCGCTGGATGGCACACGCCCGCTGGAAGCGCTGGCGGCCGCCGCGCGGCATCTGGGCCTCGATCTGCGAGACCCGGCGCCCACGACGCTCGCAGCGTTCCAGGCCGACGCCATCGATGCATGGAAGCGCCGCCTCGCGCAACTGCCGCTCGCACTCGCATGACACGCGGCTGAACGCGCGATGCAAACAAAACGGCATGTCGCTTGACACGACATGCCGTTTTGTTTGCATCGCGCGAGCCTCGCGCAGCGCCAGACTCAGTTCGACGAAGACGACGTCGGCTTGTTACGCCACGACGACCCGAGGCCGCCCAGCAGCGCCGCGAGCGGCTGCTTGGACGGCTGCTTTTGCGGCGTGCCGGCCACCGGCTTGTCTTCGGCCTTGCTGCGGGCGCCCGGCGAGGGCTCGTAGGGCTTCAGGAAGAAATCGTCGATGGGCTGCGCGCGGTGATGATGCGCTCGCTCGAACGACGCCGCGCGCCGGTGGGCGCCACGCTCGCCACGGCCATCACGGCTCTCGTGGCCGTCGCGCTCGCGCCGGCGGCTGCCGCCCTCGTGATGCGCAACCGGCACGTCGACCACGAGCCGCTCGATCGTGAGCGGGCGCTTGATGAGCTTCTCGATATCGGCGAGCTGCTTCTTTTCGTTCGGGCTGCACAGCGAAAGCGCGTCGCCCGAGGCGCCCGCGCGGCCCGTGCGGCCGATGCGGTGCACGTAGTCTTCCGCGTTGAACGGCAGATCGAAATTGATGACGGCCGGCAACTCGGCAATGTCGAGACCGCGCGCGGCCACGTCGGTCGCCACGAGCGCTTCGATCTCGCCGCGCTTGAAGGCGTCGAGCGCCTGCATGCGCTCGTTCTGCGAGCGGTCGCCGTGAATGGCCGCCGCCACGATGCCCTGCTTCTCGATCAGGCGCGCGAGCCGGCTCGCGCCGATCTTGCTGTTGCAGAACACGATCACCTGCTTGAGGCCGCGATCGCGAATCAGCTGCACGACCGCGCCGGTCTTGTCGCCCTCGGCGACTTCGTAGACGACCTGCGTGACGTTGGTCGCCGTGGAGTTGCTGCGCGCGACTTCGATGGTCTGCGGGTTGCGCAGGTAGGTCGCGGCGAGCTTCTTGATTTCGGGCGAGAACGTGGCCGAGAACAGGAGCGTCTGGCGCTCCTTCGGCAGCAGGTTCAGGATGCGCTGCAGGTCGGGCAAAAAGCCCATGTCGAGCATGCGGTCGGCTTCGTCGAGCACGAGCATCTGCACCTGGCCGAGCTGCGTGGTCTTCTGCTGGACGTGGTCGAGCAGACGGCCCGGCGTCGCGATCAGGATCTCCACGCCGCGGCGCAGTTCGTCCGATTGCGGATTCATGTCGACGCCACCGAACACCACCGCGCTACGCAGCGGCGTGTGCACCGCGTAGGAGCGCACGTTGTTGGCGACCTGGTCGGCCAGCTCGCGCGTGGGCGTGAGGATCAGCGCGCGCACCGGGTGCCGCGCGGGCGAGGCGCTCGTGCTCGCGCCCGGCAGCAGGCGCTGGATGATCGGCAACGAGAAGCTCGCCGTCTTGCCGGTGCCGGTCTGCGCGGCGCCCATGACGTCGCGCCCCGTGAGGACCACGGGAATCGCCTGCGCCTGGATCGGCGTGGGCGTCGTGTAGCCCTGGTCCTGGATGGCCCTGAGGATTTCGGGTGCAAGGCCAAACTGGTCGAAGGTCTCAGTGCTGGGCTTGACGGCTGTGTCGGACATGGTGGCTTCGCTATAAATGCGCAATTCGCGCGAGGCGCGGGAGCGCCCCAAATGGTCACTGCTGGTAATGCAGTTCAACGCGGCAGTTCAATACAGGGCCAGACAGGACACCCTGCCGCGACGGGTGGATCGCTCGCGTGGGCCGCCCGGCAAACAGATGGCCCTTCTACGTCGAAAGGGTCCGCCGGGGACGGGGCGCCGGCTCCATTGCCGCGCACGCTCAGGCTCAACCCGGCCGGACTCGCTCGAATCCCGGTTGGCTCCGGGGCTCTCACTGGCCGGTTCGTCGAAACGGCTCGATCGGCCTCGCGCCCGCGAATCACGCCGGCTCCGCGTGCCCGCCCGGCAAACCTCGCGCTGGCCGCTGCCGGCGCTCTACCCACCCGCTTCACCCAGCTTCGCGGCTGGCGCAGACCGGTGCGAGCGCAAGTACGAACGCGGACGCAAGCTCAGGCATAAACGGCCGAAAGGCCGGTATTGTAACACCTTGGCATAAATCCCTATGGCAGCGGCCCATGGGTTCTGCCACGCGGCGCACGAAGAATTTGCGTGCGCCATTTGCATGCGCCGCGCGAAGAGGCATCGCGCCCCGTTTTCATCGTCCCGCCTTGCTCACCACGTCTCGCGCACCACCATCAGCCGCAGCTCCGTCATGTCCTCGATCGCGTAGCGCACGCCTTCGCGCCCGAGTCCCGAATCCTTCACGCCACCGTACGGCATGTTATCCACGCGAAATGACGGAATATCGTTGATCACCACGCCGCCCACGTCGAGCGTGTCCCACGCCTCGTGCGCGTGCGCGAGCGAATCGGTGAACACTCCGGCCTGCAGGCCGAAATCGCTGTCGTTGACGATCTCGAGCGCACGGCCAAAGTCGTCGAAACGCTCGAGTATCGCCACCGGCCCGAACGCCTCGCGGCGGTAGAGATCGGTATCGCGGCCCACGTCTTCGAGCAGCGTGGCCTCGAACATCGCGCCGTGCACCTTTCCTCCCGCCAGGATCTTCGCGCCCGCGAGCACCGCGCTCTCCATCCAGCCCGCGAGGCGCTTCGACTCCGATTCGGAGATCATCGGCCCGACAAAGGTCTTGTCGTCCTTCGGGTCTCCCATCCTGAGCGTCTTGACCTTGGCGATCAGCTTGTCGCGCAGCGCGTCGTAGATCGACGCGTGCACGAGAATGCGCTGCACGCCGATACAGCTCTGCCCCGACTGGTAATACGCGCCGAAGGCGAGCCGGTCCACCACGTAATCGAGCTTGCCGCCCTGATCGCCGTCGACGACGGCCGCCGCGTTGCCGCCCAGCTCCAGCACCACCTTCTTCTTGCCCGCTTTCTTCTTGAGGTCCCAGCCCACCGCGGGCGAGCCCGTGAACGAGAGCAGCTTGAAGCGCTCGTCGGTGGTGAAGAGATCGGCGCCGTCGCGATGCGCGGGCAGGATCGAGAACGCGCCCTTGGGCAAGTCTGTCTCCGCCAGCACCTCGCCGATGATGAGCGCACCCACCGGCGTGCGGCTCGCGGGCTTGAGCACGAACGGCACGCCAGCCGCGAGCGCGGGTGCCACCTTGTGCGCGGCCAGATTGAGCGGGAAGTTGAACGGCGAGATAAACGAGCACGGCCCGATCGGCACGCGTTTCACATAGCCGTGATAGCCCTTCGCGCGCGGCGAAATCTCGAGATTCACGATCTCGCCGTTGATGCGCACGCTCTCCTCGGCGGCCACACGGAACGTGTCGATCAGGCGCGTGACCTCGCCGCGCGAGTCGTTGATCGGCTTGCCCGCCTCGATGCACAGCGCCATCGCCAGTTCGTCGAAGCGTTCGCGAAAGCGCGCCACGCAGTGATCGATCACGGCCTGGCGCCTGAACGGCGGGAACGCGCGCATGGCCGGCATGGCGGCCTCGGCGGCGGCGATGGCCGCGTCGATGGCTTTCGCGTCGGCGAGCGCGACACGTGTGGCGACTTCGCCGCTGTACTTGTCGGTGACTTCGAGATCGGTGTTGGCGGCGACCGCCACATTGGCCAGATAGTACGGATAGGTCGGTTTGAGCATGGCGGGTTCTCCGAAAAGAAGCGCGGCGCAAGCCGAAAGGCTCGCGCCTGAAGGCCGGATCAGGACCAGCGAAAGGCCGCGACGCAAGGCGCGCGCCCGGCCCCACGTCTCAAAGCTGCGCGCTCAGACGCTTGATCTCGCGATTGAGCACGCGCTCGTTGTCCGAATAGTCGATCGGCACGTCGATCACGTGCACGCCCGGCTGCGCGAGGCACTGTTCGATGAGCGGCCTGAAGTCGTCCGCTGCGCCCACGCGGTGCCCGTGCGCACCGTAGCTCTGCGCGTAATCGACGAAATCGGGGTTCTGCAGCGTCATCCCGTAGTCCGGGAAGTTCATGTTTTCCTGCTTCCAGCGGATCATGCCGAACGCGTCGTCGCGCAGGAGCAGCACGACGAGGTCGAGCTTCAGGCGCACCGCCGTCTCGAGCTCCTGCGAGTTCATCATGAAGCCGCCGTCGCCACACACGGCCACAACCTTGCGTTGCGGATGCACGATCTTCGTGGCGATGGCCGAAGGCAGACCCGCGCCCATCGAGGCGAGCGCGTTGTCGAGCAGGATCGAATTGGGCTCGCGCGCGCGGTAGTAGCGCGCGAACCAGATCTTGTACATGCCGTTGTCGAGGCACAGGATGCCGTCCTCGGGCATCGCGCCGTAGACGTCGTGCACGAGCCGCACGGGATACATCGGAAAGCGCGCGTCGTGCTGGCCGCGGGCGAGATGCGCGTCGAAATGGTGCTTGATCTCCTCGAAGCGGCCGAAGTCCCACACGTGCTCGCTCGCCTTGAGGCTTTGCTTGAGTTGCCACACCGCGTTCGCGATGTCGCCCACCACCTCGATCTGCGGGAAGTAGACCGGGTCGACTTCCGCGCCGAGAAAGTTCACGTGGATGACGGTTTTCTCCTCGGCGCTGCGCATGAAGAACGGCGGCTTTTCGATCACGTCGTGGCCGACGTTGATGATGCAGTCGGCGTGCTCGATCGCGCGGTGCACGAAGTCGCCGTCCGAGAGCGTGGCGTTGCCGAGCCACAGCGGATGCGACTCGTCGATCACGCCCTTGCCCATCTGCGTGGTGAAGAACGGGATGCCGGTTTCGTCGACGAACTCGCGCAGCACGTTGCGCGTGGTCTTGCGGTTTCCCCCCGCACCGATCATGAGGAGCGGATGATGCGCCGAGCAGATCGCGGCGACGGCGTGCGCCACGGCCTTCTCCTCGGCCACGGGCCGGCGGCTGTAGCTCTTGGGGATGGGCTTGCCGTCGCCCTCTTCGTCGGCGACGTCTTCGGGCAGTTCCAGATGCACGGCGCCGGGCCGCTCCTGCTCGGCCTGGCGAAACGCCTCGCGCACGAGCGCCGGAATATTGCCGATGGAGACGATTTGTCGCGCGTACTTGGTGAGCGGCTCCATCATGCGCACCACGTCGACGATCTGGAAGTGGCCCTGCTTGCTCGACTTGATGGGCTTCTGGCCCGTGACCATCAGCATGGGCATGCCGCCGAGCTGCGCATAGGCCGCCGCGGTGACGAAGTTAGTGGCGCCGGGGCCAAGCGTGGAAAGGCATACGCCGGTGCGGCCCGTGAGCCGCCCGTAGGTGGCGGCCATGAAGCCCGCGGCCTGCTCGTGGCGCGTGACGATCAGACGAATTTTCGAGCGCCGCAGCGATTCGAGCAGATCGAGGTTTTCCTCCCCCGGAATACCGAACACATACTCGACGCCTTCGGCTTCGAGCGCCCTCACGAACAGATCCGATGCTTTCATCGACCACCTCGCTGGCAGGAGCATGGCCGGCGGCGCGTGCGGCTGCCGGCTTTCGCGTATTCACGTAGGCCGACAGGTTACTCCGGCATGGCGGAACGCGTCGTCAAGCGTACGCGAAGCTCTAGCGCATGATGGTCGCGCAGCCGGAGAGCACCGGTTTCGGGCTCGCGTCCGACATGGTGTCGTAGAGGTCCGCGCCGGGGCCCTTGGTCCACCAGGTGTAGCGCTCGGCCACGTACCTCACGCCGGAAGCCGCGATCACGCCGACGAAGAGCAGCTTGCGGCCGTCCACGGGCACGAGCGCGAAGCTCTGGCCATTGGCCGCATTCAGATAGGTGACCTTGAAGGTCTTGCCGTCGGCGCAGGTGTAGCCGAAGGTGTGGCGCGTCTGCACCTGGATGTCGCGCACTTCCAGCGGGGCCGCGCTTGCCACGTTCGCTTGGAGTGCCGCGCCGAATCCGCACGCGAGCGCGAGCGCGGCACATGCGCGCGCGGTGCGCGATCCGGCTGCGCGGGCTGCGCCGGTCGCCCGAGTTGAAACAAGCCCAGAAACACCGCTTCGACCATCGATCATCGTGTTCTCCGTGTGTTGCGTCGGCCCCTCGCCCGATGCCGCCCAGGGCCGCAAGCTCACTTCGAAACGTCGCCCGGCACCGGACGCACCGCGGCTGCCGCCGCGCGAGCGCGCGAGCGGGCTTCGTCGGTGTCGGCGCCCGTGGCGAGCGCGACGCCCATGCGGCGCTTCACGAAGCTCTCGGGCTTGCCGAACAGACGCAGGTCCGCGCCCGGCACGGCCAGCGCCTCCTGCACCCCTTCGAACGCGATGCCGCGCGCGTCCATGCCGCCGTAGATCACCGCCGATGCGCCGGGTCCGCGCGCCGTCGTATCGACGGGCAGGCCGAGGATCGCGCGCGCGTGCAGCTCGAACTCGGAGAAGCGCTGCGAGGCGAGCGTCACGAGCCCCGTGTCGTGCGGACGCGGGCTCACTTCCGAGAACCACACTTCGTCGCCGCGCACGAACAGCTCGACGCCGAACAGGCCGCGCCCGCCGAGCGCCTCGGTCACCTTGTGCGAAATCTCGCGCGAGCGCTCGAGCGCCTTCGCGCTCATCGGCTGCGGCTGCCACGACTCGACATAGTCGCCGTCCACCTGCAGGTGGCCGATCGGGTCGCAGAAGTACGTCTGTACCTCGCCGCTCGCCGGATCGGTCGCGCGCACGGTGAGCTGCGTGATCTCGTAGTCGAAGTGGATGAAGCCTTCCACGATCACCCGCCCGCGATTCACGCGGCCGCCCGCGAGCGCGTATTGCCAGGCGCGCTCGACGTCGGCCTCGCTCCTCACGACCGACTGCCCCTTGCCCGAAGACGACATCACCGGCTTCACCACGCACGGGTAGCCGACCTTGGCGACGCCGGCCTTCAGCTCGTCGAGCGAATCGGCGAACGCATAGGGCGACGTGGCGAGGCCGAGCTCCTCGGCGGCGAGGCGCCGGATGCCCTCGCGGTTCATCGTGAGCTGCGCGGCGCGCGCGGTGGGGATCACCTCGGCGACGCCTTCGGCTTCGACGGCCGCGAGCGCGTCGGTGGCGATGGCCTCGATTTCGGGCACGACGAGATGCGGACGCTCGGCGTCGATGAGCGCGCGCAGCGCCTTGGGATCGGCCATGTCGATCACGTGCGCGCGATGCGCGACCTGATGGCCGGGCGCGTTTTCGTAACGATCGACGGCGATCACTTCGACGCCGAGACGCTGCAGCGCGATGATCACTTCCTTGCCGAGCTCGCCCGCGCCGAGCAGCATGACACGGGTGGCGGAAGCCGAAAGCGGCGTGCCGATGCGGGGGCGGGTCTGCATGATGTCTCCAGAATGACGGTGTGGCTCGAATGCGTGAGAGCGCCGATGTTAACACGTGGCTTCACCGCTGCGAGACGCCATGCGGCGCCGGCGCACGCCCCTTTCATGAGCGGCGCGCGCGTTTACCCTCGCGTGGTGCAGCGCGGTGCGTTACGCTTACGCCTTCGTCGATTACGAGGACCGATGCGATGCGTATCAGCATGAACTTGCGCCTGAGCTTGCGCCCCGCCCGGCGCGTTTCTGCGCGACTGCTCGCCTCGCGCGCCGCGCCGCTCGCCGCAGCCTTGCTGGTTTGCGCGTGCAAGCTGCCCATCCACACGGACGCGTCGGCGCCGCTGCCCGATCCGTTCAACCCTGCCGCGACCCAGCTGCTCGACAACACGCACTGGCGGCTAGTGGAATGGAAGCGCGCCGACGGCACGCAGCGTGACGTGCCCGGCGCGAATGCGCTCGCCGCACCCGCTGGCACGGAAAACCCCGATGCGCACCCCATCACGCTCGACCTCTCGACCGAGAGCGGCCAGCGCCGTGCGAGCGGCTTCTCGGGCTGCAACCGTTTCTTCGGCGCGTACATCCTGAAAGACGGGCTGCTCTCGTTCGGCCAGCTTGGCAGCACACGCATGGCGTGCATTGGCGCGGGTGGCGAAATCGAGGGCGACTTTCTCGATGCGCTTTCGCATATCGCGCGCTCGGGCGTGCAGATGCGTCATCCAGAGGCGCTCTTGCTCATCCTCCAGAACGGCGACCGTCTGACGTTCGCCGAGCAAGCCGCGGCAGCAGGCTCGGCGCCGGGCGCCGCTTCCGACGCGAAGCCTGCGCAGTGAGCGTCGCACGCGCGACGAGCCGCGCCCTCGTCCGGCGCGGCTCTTTTTTTGCTGCGCGCGATCAAGGGCGCTGCGCGCATGGTCTTTCTCGTGCCGCGCGCGCAACGCGCCTCGGGGCTCGCGCAACGCCGTGTCCAAGCCAATCGCGGCACGCGGCGGCCGAGCGGTTACACTCCACACGTCGCACACCTTCTATACGTTTATCTCTGGCATGCACACGGTAGTTCCTGGCTGGTTCGGCGCATCGGCCGTCTGGTTCATCCCTCTGATCTGGCGTCTCGTCAAGTCCGTGCTGCCGGGCGGCGCAGGCCTGCGCGGCCCCGGCACGATCCGGCTCTGGCTCGGCTTCATCGGCGTGCTCGTGGCGAGCTGCGTGCTCGAGGCGACGCTCATCGACATCGCCGGTTTCGACGCGTTCGGCCACGCGCTCTCGGGCGGGCTCGGCAAGCTCATCGGCCACGTGGCCACGCCGCTCGTGATGACGGCGCTCCTCCTTGTGAGCTTGCCGTGGCTGCTCGACTTCCATTGGCGCGAATTCCTCGCGTGGGCCGACGTCTCGCTCGGGCTCGGCCTGAACATCCGCGCCTCGCGCGAGCGCGACGACACCCCGCGGCGCGAAGGCCGCAACCGTCGCGCGGCAGCCGACGAAGGACTTCCCGCGCACAGCGCACCCACCCTCAATGCGTCGATGGCGGGCGATGGTGCGCGGCGCACGCGGCCGACCGTCTGGCGACCACCCGCGCGCGAGGGTATGAGTCTGCGTGAAGGTCGCGAGGGTGTGGGTGCCGTGGGTCCCGTCGGCGCCGCTGGTGCCATGGGTGCCGGGGCGGCGGGATCCGGCGCAGCGTCGGCCGCCGCGTCGGGCGCCGCATCAAGGCGTGCCGAACCGCGCTTCCGTGCTGCTGCCGAAGCCCCCTCGGCAGCATGGGCGCGCACCGAGCCCACCGCACCCGCGGACTGGCTGCGCGGTACGCGCGCGCCGCAGCCCACTCCGCCCGCGAGCGCGCCACGCGCGCAAATGGAGCCGTCGCGTGCGCCCATGCAACCAGGCGCGCCGCTAGGCGACACGCGCCGGCAAACCGCACGCGCGGTAAGCCCGGCGCCGGGCGCAGCGGGGGTATCGAGCGTATCGGGCGCACAGGGCATCCCTGCACAACCCAACGCGCCGTGGCGAGCGGAACCGGCCCACGCACGGCCGGCCACATCGGCCACATCGGCCACGTCAGCCACGTCAGCCACGTCAGCCATATCGCCCGCATCCAGCGCGATCGCGGGTGCGCGCGCGGCGTCGTCTGCGGTGCACGGCACGCCGCTCGCCGGTGCGGCTGCAGCAGCCGCGCGCGGTTTCGCATCCGCCAGTGCGGCGGCACCGCTCGATCCGCTGACGTCGCCATTCGCGCAGCCGGCCGCGCCGCGCCGCAATGCGCCGCCACCGCCCGCGGCAGGCAGCACGGCGGCCCGCGCGGCCGCCGCCGCGCCGCCGCGCGTCGCGAAGCCGCCGCGTCCGTACGTCTGGCAGGGTCAGCCCTCACGCGTGAATGCCCGCCCGCCCATGGCCGCGCCGCTCACCGACACGCAGCCCGCAACGCCTGCCTACTCGCGCCCCACGCCCACCAGCGCGGGGCAGCCCGAAGCGCCGCTCTCGACGAGCGTGCTGGAAACGCTGCGCTCGATCGAAGAGAACGCCGCGCGCTGGACGACGCTGGCGGGCGCAAGCCTCGCGCGCCGCAATCTCGACGAAGCCTCCCCGCTCATGAGCACGCAGGCAACGCACGCGAATGCGGTCGAACCCGCACAGCCGCGCGCGCAGTTCCCGACCGTGGCGCCGCGAATCTCGACGGCAACGTCCGCGTTGGAGCCTCAAGCCTCGTTTGCACCGGGCGCGCCGCCAGTGGCAACGCTCGCGTCAACTGCTGCGCCCACGCAGCAAGATGCCGAGGATGCCCCGGCGAACACGGATGTGCATTCGCTGCAGGAAAGTAGCGGCACGGCGCAGCCGGACGGGGCGCCGCCAGGCGCAACGTTTTCGGCATTCGTTGCTCCCTTGCCCGGCGTAACGCAAAACCCCGTGCAGCCGGAGACGCTATCGGCCGGGTACGACCCGGCAGTCTCCCTGGCTCCGTGGCAGCCGGTACGCCTGCCCGTGGAACGGGCATTCATCGGCGGCGATGCGAACGGCGCCTCACTCGAAGCGCCGCAAGTCACCCCGCCGGTATCGATGCCGGCCGAGCCTGAGCAGAGCGCGGCTCACGAGATCGCGGCGCCTTCGCCGTGGCCCACGCTCGATCACGGCATGCCGTGGATGCTGCTCGACGACGAGCCGTCGAGCGTCCCTGCGGCAGGAACGCACGCCGCAGAGCCCTTCGACACCTTCACGCCGACTCCGGCGCAGATCGACGCATTGACGCATGCGGCGCCGATCCAGGCATCGACGCATGCGGCGCCGCTCGCGACGCCGCAGCCCACAGCAACGCAGACGCCGGCTGTCGATACCGCGTCGGCAACGCAGCCGGACACACTGCATGCCGTGCCCGAGGCGATGGCCTTGTCGAATGTCGTGCATTTTCCGCGTCTCGTGCGCGAGGTTCACGCTGACGCCGGCGAAGATCTCGCCACACTCGCTGTGCCGATCGCCGCTCGAACACCTGGCGTGGAGACAGGCACCGATGCTGCCGATAACGCATCCACGGCAGATCTCGATGAATCGGCGTCGGTCGAATCCGCTTATGGCACCTATGGCGGTACGTTCGAATCGTCCGCGCGCGCGATACCGGTTCACGTGACGACCACGGTCGCTCATTCGCTTGCCCCCACCGCCGTCGAAGACGCGCCTTCGACCGCCCAGGACCAGGCCGCGAGCGCTGCAGTGGCACCGCGCGCGCCCGCTTTCGGCGCTACGACTGAGTCGTTCGCTCCCGAAGCGCGTCGCGACGCAACTCGCGTCAGCACGCCCCTTGCGCCTTTCGATCACGCGCACGTGCACTTAAGCGCACCTGGTGAGATCACGCCAGTTGCTCCTGAACCGCAAACGCACACGCCGGTTTTCAGCGCCGCGCCAGTGGCGTTCGCTCCCGCGACGCGTAGTGAAGCTGCGCAAGCGCCTTTCGATCAGGCACAGGTGGTTGCGAGCGCAGCGGCAGTTGCCGAACCTGAAGCACAGGCACCCGCATTCGACGCTCCCGCCATGCATGCCGCGCCAGCGCCACGCATCGAGCCGTCCAGCAGCGCCACACCTGGCGCGCGGTTCGCTTCGAGCGATGCCGCCGCGCCGGTTGTTGAGCCCGTTGTTGAGCCCGTTGTTGAGCCGATTGTTGAGCCGATCGTTGAGCCGATCGTTGAGCCCGTTGTTGAGCCGATTTTTGAGCCGCTTGTCGCACCGGTTGCCGTGCCTGTCGTCGCACCTGTCATAGCGTCCGTTCCCGTGCCGGTTCCCGCGCCCTCGCACAACGCTGCCATGCCGTCACTCATCGCGCCTGCCGCACCGCAGCCCCCTGCGCCCGCCGCAACGCCACCATGGATAGCCGAGCCGCAACCGGAAAGTCGCGTGCCCTCAGAGACCGCGTTCGCGGCCATTCCCACGCCGCTCCCGGCCCCCGCGGCGCCCTACCCCGCCATCGCGAGCGAGCCCGCCGCTGCGAGCCCCGACGTCGAGCGCGCGCCCGAGCCGGCCGATGCCCCCGAGCCTCCCGTTCAGCGCACCTTCGTGCGCGGCCACGCGCCCACGACCTTCGTGTTCGAGCCGCTCAGCGCGTCGGCGGTGGAGTTGCCGGGCCTCGAACTGCTCGAGCGCGCCTCGTCCGAAATCGAGCCCATTTCCGAGCAGAAGCTCGCCGAAACGAGCCAGCTCATCGAGCAGCGCCTCCAGGAATTCAAGGTGCCCGTGACCGTGGTCGGCGCCTCGGCGGGTCCGGTCATCACGCGTTTCGAAGTGGAACCCGCGCTCGGCGTGCGCGGCAGCCAGATCGTCGGGCTCATGAAGGATCTGTCACGCGGCCTCGGGCTCACGTCGATCCGCGTGGTCGAAACGATTCCCGGCAAGACCTGCATGGGCCTCGAACTACCGAACGCGCGCCGCCAGATGATCCGCCTGTCCGAGATCCTCGAATCGGCGCAGTACCAGCGCTCGCAGTCGAAGCTCACGATCGCGATGGGCAAGGACATCGTCGGCCATCCGATCGTCACGGATCTCGCGAAGGCGCCGCACATGCTCGTCGCGGGCACGACCGGCTCCGGCAAGTCGGTAGCGATCAACGCGATGATCCTCTCGCTGCTCTTCAAGTCCACGCCCGAGGACGTGCGGCTCATCATGATCGACCCGAAGATGCTCGAGCTCTCGGTCTACGAGGGCATCCCGCATCTGCTCGCGCCCGTGGTCACCGACATGAAGCTCGCCGCCAACGCGCTCAACTGGTGCGTGGGCGAAATGGAGAAGCGCTACCGCCTGATGTCGGCGGTGGGGGTGCGCAATCTCGCGGGCTTCAACCAGAAGATCCGCGACGCCGAGGCGCAGGAGAGGAAGATCGGCAATCCGTTCTCGCTCACGCCCGAGGCGCCCGAGCCGCTCTCGCCGCTGCCGATGATCGTGGTCGTGATCGACGAGCTCGCCGACCTCATGATGGTCGCGGGCAAGAAGATCGAAGAGCTGATCGCACGCCTCGCGCAAAAGGCGCGCGCCGCCGGCATCCACCTGATTCTCGCGACGCAGCGTCCTTCGGTGGACGTCATCACGGGCCTCATCAAGGCGAATATTCCGACGCGCGTGGCGTTCCAGGTCTCATCGAAGATCGACTCGCGCACGATCCTCGATCAGATGGGCGCCGAGTCGCTGCTCGGCCAGGGCGACATGCTGTTCCTGCCGCCCGGCACCGGCTACCCGCAGCGCGTGCACGGCGCGTTCGTCGCCGACGAGGAAGTGCACGCCGTGGTCGAGTACCTGAAGCAGTTCGGCGAGCCCGAGTATGTCGAGGGCATTCTCGACGGTCCGGCCTCCGAAGGCGCGCCGCAGGACCTGTTCGGCGATTCGCCCGAAGCCGAAGCCGATCCGCTCTACGACGAAGCCGTGGCGTTCGTCGTGCGCACGCGGCGCGCGTCGATCTCCTCGGTGCAGCGGCAGTTACGCATCGGCTACAACCGGGCCGCGCGCCTCGTCGAGCAGATGGAAGCGGCGGGCCTCGTCTCGCCGATGGGCATCAACGGCAGCCGCGAAGTGCTCGTGCCCGGCGGCGCGGGCGAGTGAGGCAGGCGCGGCCCA
>Ga0335083_10002790_pt1 | contig 22908 bp, 19 predicted proteins | sample Lox_Sample_42_FD_206716 | JGI IMG/M metagenome (GOLD analysis project Ga0335083, IMG submission 206716) | Soil microbial communities from Loxahatchee National Wildlife Refuge, Florida, United States - Lox_Sample_4.2 | ecosystem: Environmental > Terrestrial > Soil > Wetlands | place: USA...
CCGTTACATCCAGTGAGGGCGATCAATTTGCGTGCGATGTCGATTTGTTCGACGCCGAGAAGGATCGTTTCCCTTATGCCGACTCGTATTTTTCGACGGTCCTGTGCTGCGAGTTGATCGAGCATCTGACCGCCGATCCAATGCACATGCTGTCGGAGATCAATCGCATCTTGAAGCCGGGGGGACATCTTGTGCTGACCACTCCAAACCTGGCCTCTCTCGGTTCCATCGCTGCGGTTCTGGACGGCTACCATCCGGGCTTCTTCCCCGCCTACATCCGTCCGCGAGCCGAAGGCCAGGAGCCGGAAGCCAGGCACAATCGCGAATATACGCCGCGCGAGGTGGCGCGCCTGCTGGTGGACTCCGGCTTCGAGGTGGCGCTGCTCGATACCGGACCTTTTCGCGAAGAACCGAAGCCGGAATACGAATGGGTGCAACACCTGCTGGCTCGTTATGAACTCTCGCAGGATTTGCGCGGCGCCGGTATTTATGCGGTCGGCCGAAAGCTCAGGGCGGTGTGCGACCGCTATCCGGCTTGGTTATATCAATGAGCGGTGTTGGATACCGCGATCTTGAGTTGCAGGCCGGCGGCCTGCAACTACGCGTACATGTGGCGCTGGAAAACCGGTCCCCGGAAACGTGGCCGCGGAAATCCATGTCGCTCGGCTGGCAATTTTTCGATCCTCAGACGAATCGATTCATTTTAGAAGGCGAGTGGACTTCGCTGGCGCGCGATGTGGCGCCGGGCGAAATCGAACCGTTCGACATTGCCATCGCATTCCCGCCCGAGGCCGGCAGCTATCAGATTTTCATTTCGCCGGTCCAGCAGCCGGGCGGTTGGGCCTACTCGCATGGCGAGCCTCTCATACGTATCGTTGCGGAAGTCGGCGACGGCCAGGTTCATATCGTGGAACAGGAAATCACGACCGTCCGCGCGCTCGGCTGGCGCAGGCTGCGGCGTTCTCTGCCGAAGTTCCTCTCCGGTCCCTGGCGTACGGTGGTCGAAAACCAGCGCCTGATTCGTTCCATGGCGCGGCGCGACATTCTGGCCCGGTATCGCGGCTCATTCGGCGACGTGTTTTGGACGGTTCTAAATCCACTGTTGTTGATGACCACCTATTTTTTCGTGTTCGGTGTGGTGCTGCGTACGCGCTTTGGCGCGGACCAAAGTTCCACTGGCTTCGCTCTGTATTTCTTGGCCGGGATGCTGCCCTGGCTGGCCTTTTCAGAGCCCGCCGGACGAGCGCCGTTCGTAATCCTGGAGCATCGCAATTTCGTCAAGAAGCTGATTTTCCCCCTGGACACGCTGCCGGTGAACCAAGTGGTGTCCGGCCTGGTGACGGAACTTTTTGCGGCGGGGATTTTCGTGATCGCGTTATTGCTGATTCGCGGCACGATTCCGCTGGCGGTATTTTGGCTCCCGGTGCTCTTGATTCCGCAACTTTTCTTCACCCTGGGAATCTGCTGGTTCCTGGCGGCGCTGGGTGTCTTCCTGCGGGACCTCGGTCAAATCATGGGGTTCATACTGACACTGTGGTTCTTCATCACGCCGATTTGTTATCCCGAGTCGAACCTGGCGAGCCTTCCCGGCCCGGCCCTGGAGATTCTGCGGAAGAATCCGATGTTCGTCCTGGTGCGGGGATACCGCGACATCCTGCTGGAGCATCACGCTCCGCAATTGCTTCCGGTGGTGAAGCTGTGGGTGGTGGCGCTGGTGTTGTTTTGGCTGGGATACGCCTGGTTCTTCAAACTGCGAAAAAGCTTTGCCGATGTCATTTGACTTGCTAAAATCGAGAACTTCATGGCCATTCTAGTTACCGGCGGCGCGGGATATATCGGGAGCCACGCCGCCAAAGCTCTGGCGCAAGCCGGGTTGCAGCCCGTGGTGCTGGACAACTTGCAGCGTGGGCACCGGGAAGCCGTGCAATGGGGACCGCTGATCGAGGCCGACACCTCCGATCCGGCCGCGCTCGAAAAGATCTTCCGCGAGCACTCCATCGAAGCGGTGCTGCACTTCGCCGCGTTCGCCTATGTCGGCGAATCGATGCGCGAGCCGGGGCTGTACTTTCGCAATAATCTTGCCAACACGCTCACGTTGCTGGATAGCATGCGTCTGTGCGGCGTGCGGACTCTGGTGTTTTCCTCCACTTGCGCCACGTATGGAAATCCGCTAAAAATCCCGATTTCCGAAGACCATCCGCAGCATCCTGTGAATCCTTACGGCGAATCCAAACTCATGGTGGAGCGGTTGCTCTACTGGTTCGGTTGCATCCACGGGCTGCGCTGGACAGCGCTGCGCTATTTCAACGCCGCCGGCGCCGATCCGGACGGCCAACTCGGCGAGGATCACGATCCGGAAACGCATCTGATTCCGCTGGCTATCTCGGCGGCTCTGGGCCGGGTGCAGGCTCTGGAGATCTACGGCACCGATTACGATACGCCCGATGGAACCGCGATTCGAGATTATCTGCACGTCACCGACCTGGCGGAGGCGCACGTGGCGGCGCTGCGGTATCTGCGCGACGGCGGCGAAAGCACAGCCTTCAATCTCGGCACCGGGCGCGGGCATTCGGTGCGCGAAGTGATCGCGATGGTGGAGCGGGTTTCAGAGCGCCGGGTGCCGGTGCGCGAAGCCGGGCGGCGAGCGGGCGATCCGCCGCGCCTGGTGGCCGATGCCAGCAAATCGGGCCAGCTGATGAATTGGCATCCTGCGCACTCCAGCCTCGAAGAAATCGTGCAAACGGCGTGGAACTGGCAGCGTCGTTCCTAGTACCGATTACTTATCGATCCGGCTCCGGATGTTCGCTATCATGAACACGGTGTCCTGTTTCATGTTCAACCCCAACCCAACGCCGTCGGGCGGAATGCAATGAAAATTCTTGTAACCGGTGGCGCGGGATTCATCGGATCCTGCTTTGTTCGCATGGCAGTTCAGAAGCCTGCATTCGAAATTGTCAACGTCGACAAACTCACCTATGCGGGCAACCTCGAAAATCTGGCGAGCATCGCCGAGCGGCCGAACTACACTTTCATAAGATCCGACCTGTGCGACTTAGACGGCACGCGGCGGATTGTGGAAGAGATCAAGCCGGAGGCGGTGGTACATTTTGCCGCCGAATCGCACGTGGACCGCAGCATTTTTGCGCCGCAGCCGGTGTTTGAAACCAATCTGAGGGGCAGTTTCAACCTGCTGGAGTCGATGCGCGCGTGCCGCGTCCGCCGCTTCATTCACGTGTCGACCGACGAAGTTTACGGCAGCCTGGAAGCACCGCTCGAAGCCGACGAGAATTTTCCGCTGCAGCCCAGCAGTCCCTATTCGGCCGCCAAAGCGGGCTCGGACCTGATGGCGCTGGCTTATTTCAAAACTTACAAGCTCCCGGTCATGGTCACGCGCGCGTCGAATAATTACGGTCCGTATCATTTCCCCGAGAAGCTGATCCCGTTGATGATCTCGAACGCGCTCGAGAACAAACGGTTGCCTGTCTACGGCGATGGCATGCAAGTCCGCGACTGGTTGTACGTGGAGGACCATTGCCGGGCCATCTTCGCGACTCTGGAAAAGGGACGCGACGGCGAAATCTACAATATTGGCGGCAACCGGTCGCTACCCAACAAAACGGTGGTCGACCAAATCCTGGCCATCACCGGAAAACCGTCGAGCTTGATCGAATACGTGGCGGACCGGCCGGGGCACGACCGGCGCTACGCGCTTTCGAGCGAGAAGCTGATGAAGGAAACCGGGTGGGCGCCGCAGATGGACTTCGAGCGCGGCCTGGCCGCCACCGTCGACTGGTACCGTGCGAATCAGGAATGGGTCCGGAACGTCATGTCGGGCGAATACCAATCCTATTACGCGCGCAACTACGAAAATCGCAAGAGAGAATTGGGCAGCCTGGCGTAAGCGGCTTGGCGGCTTGCATATCCGGACAAAATTCTAGGAGCCGCTGGCCACCCGGTCGCGCCGGCTCCGTTCGATTTTGTCTGGGGGAATTCGATCATCTACTTGTCCGGTGCTGGCCTTGACGGCACTTCGCAGCTTGTCCACTGTGACCGAAATGTCGAAATGTTTTTCATAAAGATTGCGGCCGGCTGTCCCAATTTTCTGAATTGCGGAACGATCCGACAACAACTGTTCAACGACTTGGCAGATTGCTTCGGGTTCTGAATCGGCCAAGGCGACGGCACCGCTGCTTTTGAACAAGGGCTCTGTCAAATGTCCGGGGTTGGTGACGACGGGTACTCCCGAAGCAAGAGCGGCGGTAAGCGTGCCGCGGGCGCCCGCCGCGCCATCCGGATAAATCTGCAGAAGTACATCGCAAGCTTGCAGGTGCGGGCCCGCATCCACCGCAGCCAGCCGGCCGGTAGTGCTGATCTGCTGGGCGAGATGAGGGAAACGGCTGCGAATTTGTTCCACAAAAGCTTCGCCCGGCCCAATCAGCCGAAGCCGGATATCCGGATTCTCCAGCAAGATGGGCACGACCAGCTTGAGAAAGTTGCAAATATCGGGGGGGAAATTCGAGAATATGCCGACAGTCTTGAAATCGACGTGAGACTTCCCAATCCCCTTGTGGTAGGTCTTTCGAAGGCCTGAGAAGGGAACGTTGCTACAGATCCGCAGCAGTTCCACGTTGGCTCGGGGCGCTAGGCGGTTGAGAAGGCTGCGATAGGGTTCAATGGAAGTGAAAGATCTCTCGGCGCTGGCCAATACCATCCAAGCCATCAGCCTGTGCACGGCCGCTAGAAAATCGTGTTTCAGCGGCTGCTTGTTTTTAAAGGGATAGGCGACCTCATGGAACATTACGAACACGCGGCGGTGTCTTTGGCGAAGCAGCCAGATGCAGAACGCCAAATTCATAGCCTTCCAGCCATAACCGTGAGGAACATATTGAACCAGGATGGTTCCGTCAGTTCCGCCTTTTTTGAGGGCGCGGTCTAGAGCGAGCAGCCAGCGCGGCCCGAACCCCTTGGGCAAGCGATGGACGCGAACGCGGGGGAGCAAGGGCGCCTCGTCGTCGGTCTCCGGCGCCAGAACCTGGATTTCGTCTTGCGTTCCAGTGGTGAGAGCCTGCGCGAGCTGATACGTATAATCGCTCACTCCGCCCAACTGCGGAGGAAACTCTGCGGTGATGATATGCCACTTCATGCCCAGCGTCCTTGAGATGGTGAAAGCGAGTCCAGAGTAACACGCCAAGCGAGTGCGGGGCATTATGGAAGTACTGGTATCTTCGCGATTAGAGTACTAAAGCGAGGTCAGCGAACTAGCGGGAACGTTAGGACGAAACTGTAGCGATCGGAGCACTACTGTCTTCTCAAGCATTCGGCGATTTCCTTCTCGGAAATCGCGCCCTCGCGAATCACTTTCCACTCAGCTTCAGTGATGTCGACGGTGGTGGCGCCAGGTCCTGAAAAAGTGCCGGCATCCAGCACCAGGTCCACACGCCCGTCCATCATGCCGAAGACCTCGATGCCGCTGCGGCAGGTGGGCTGGCCGGAAATGTTGGCGCTGGTGGCGATCAAGGGTTGATCCAGCCAATCGAGCAGAGCCTGCGCAACGCGCGAGCGGGATTGGCGCAAGGCCAAACGTCCGGTATTGCCGGTCACTTTCAAGGGGACTTTGGCGGAAGCTGGAACGATGACGGTCAAGGGCCCGGGCCAGAAGTGGCGAGCCAGCAAATGGAACCGGGAGGACAGCTCCTTGGCGAGTTCTTCCGCCATGAAGGTCCCGCTGATCAGCATCGGAAGAGCGCGATGGATCTCGCGGCCCTTGGCGGCGAACACACGCCCGACAGCGTTCAGGTTCAGGGGATCGGCTACCAGGACGTACAGGGCTTCGGTGGGGATGGCGACCACGTCGCCGCGGCGCAAGTGTCCGGCGGCGCGCTCGATCGCTTCGGGCAGCGGATTACTTCCGTCGATCTCAATCAAGTCAGTTGCCAAAATTCAGTCCCGCGATCCGATCGCTTCGGCGACTTCGATCGCCATGGAATATCGTCCAAAAGGAGCGCTCAATTGCACGCCTGCCACCAGGCTGCGTGCACGCGCCACCATCTCCCGTCCAATCGCGACACCCTCCTGCCGCGCTTTTTCGGCATTGTCTGCCCGCAGCATGCGCTGCATGAACTGCTCCGGCACGGGCACGCGCAGCTCGTTCACCATAAACTCAGCGTTCCGGTAACTGGTAAGCGGCCAGACGCCGCAAATCACCGGCAGCCTGAATTGCTCGGTGCGTTTGAGGAAGTTCTCCAGCAAGTCCAAATCGAAGACCGGCTGCGTGACAACATATTCGGCGCCGGCTTGTGCCTTCCACTCCATCCGGCGGATTTCTTCGTCCATGTTCAAGGCGCCGGGATTGGCGCCCACGCCGATCAGCAGCGCGGTTTGCGATCCGATCGGATTTCCTCCGATATCCAGGCCGCGGTTTAGATTGTTCACGATGTTGGTGAGCCCAATGGCGTCGACGTCGAACACCGCGGTGGCATCCGGGTATGTCCCCATGCGCGGAGGATCGCCGGTAATGCAGATCAAGTTGCGGACGCCTACGGTATGGGCACCCAGCAGCTCCGATTGAATGCCCAGAATGTTTCGGTCGCGGCAGCAGAAATGCATCACAGCCTCGATGTGCGCCTGTTGCTGGATGAGTTGACAGGTTACCTGATTGCTCATTCGGGCGCTGGCACGCGGGCCGTCGGGAACGTTGATGCAATCGATGCCATGCGCCGCGCACAGTTTGGCGCCTTCGATCTCTTTGGAAGCGTCGACGCCGCGCGGCGGCAGGATCTCGATGAAGGCCACGAATTTCCCGGCTGCCAGCTTGGCTCCCAGCTTGCTTTTGGCGGCCATGGGGACATTGGCCAGGGCCTTAGCCTTCACGGCCGGTTCTTCCACCGTGATGCTGAGCTTCTTGGTCTGCGGCTGCAGCGAGCGGGCTTCCGATCGGATCAGCTTGATGTGCTCGGCGGTGGTGCCGCAGCAGCCGCCCACGATTTTCACGCCCGCCCACAGCATACGCCGCGCGTACTGCGCCATGTACTCGGGCGAGCACAGATAAATTTTGCGTCCCTCCACCACCGCGGGTAAGCCGGCGTTGGGCATGGCGCTCATGGGCTTGTGCGAAAACTGGAGCATGCGCTCGATGGTTTCGAGCGTGGCCTTAGGGCCGACCGAACAGTTGAGGCCGATCACATCGGCCGGCCATTCGTCCAGCTTGCGCGTAAAAACTTCGGGGGTGGCCCCATCGGGCATGTTTCCGGCGTCGTCGATGGTGACCTGCGCGACGATCACCATATCTTTGCCGGCCACTTCGCGAGCGGCGAAAATGGCTTCTCGAATCTCGTTGAGATCGGTGAATGTCTCGAGGATCAGCAGGTCGACGCCGGCCTCCAGCAACGCTTCAGCCTGCTCGCGGAAGGCCTGCTTTGCTTCGGCGAAGGACATGGCGCCCAGCGGCTCGATGCGGACGCCCAGAGGTCCTATGGCGCCAGCCACGAAGGCGGCGTCCCCGGCAGCTTCTCGTGCCAGCCGGACGCCCGCGCGGTTGATGTCGAGGAGTTTTTCGGACAGGCCGAAGGCCGCCAGGCGCGTGCGGGTCGCTCCGAAGGTGTTGGTCTCCAGAATCTCGGCACCCGCTTTGACGTACTCCTGATGCGTCTCTTTTACCAGTGCCGGCAGCGACAGATTCAACTCGTCGAAGCAGCGATTGATGAACACACCCTTCGAGTAGAGCACTGTCCCCATGGCACCGTCGGCCACCAGCACGCGACGCTGGAGTTGGTCGCGAAACTCCTTCGATCGGGACTGGCTCATGGGGGGTGAGATGGCGGTCATACTCGAAAGATGGCTAAGCCCGGTCTATAACTCGATAGCGGGTAAGATCACGCCGTCCCGGGGCAAGATAAAGTGAATGCTTGCTACAGTGTACCGCATCCGGGAAATCCCAACCAAGTTTAGTAAATTGTCAATTCGACTGGCGCGCCGGCGCCGCAACCGAGCAACTGGGCGGCCGAGCCTTGATTCGTTGCTACTTCGAGATAGCCGGAACTCCCCACCAGCGCGCACAGCTCGTCCGGTTCGCAATCGGTGAACGTGAGGGCCAGCCGCTTGATGGTTTGCAATCCGACGGTCAATTCGAACGCGCGTGTTTTCAACTGCGGAAACTGGTCAATGTGCAAATTGGTGATAAGGTTGCCGAAGCGGTCGACTTTCAGCACGCAGCCGGTCCAGCTCCGGTCGGCGTTATGGCTGGGCTTGTCAAAGTCCAGACGCAAGTAGTCGCGGATAAGCGGTCCAAAGCGCGCGGGTGCGATCCCAGCGGCTAAGTGTGCGGCTGCCGGCGCGAACACGTCCCGGCCGTGAAAGGTCCGGCTAAGCGGCTTCAGGAAATAGCGCTCATTGGTGATGTGACGCGCTTTGACGATGTGATCCGCATGGGCTTCGCGCGTGAAGATCATGGAGAGCACGCCGTTGTCGGGAGCGATGAAGAACTGGCCGGCCATTTCGGCGAGTAGCGGGCGACGGGTCGAGCCAACGCCCGGATCAACCACTACGACGTGGATGGTTTTCTTGGGGAAAAACCGGTAAGCCTGCGCGATGGTAAAGCCGCCATCGGAGATGTCGAAGGGGCGAATTTCGTGCGTGATGTCGACGATCTCGGCGGCGGGTTGGATCGACAGAATCACGCCCCTCATGGTTCCGGCGAAGTGATCCGAAGTTCCGAAGTCGGTAGTGAGCGTGATGATACGGCGCGGCATGCTGCTACCGATTGTAGTCGGTGGCTAATGCTGTTGCGCCTGCCGTGATGAGGCCGAGGCTACATTTCGCTTAGCGCGGCCACCAATGCGCCTCGCGCGGTGGATTGCATCGGGTTGACGCCCAGCCGCACCTCGGAGATCGCCACCGGCAGCTCGGCTTCGCGCAGGGTCTTTTCGAATCGATCGCGGAAGCCGGGGGCCAGGACGCTCCCGCCGCTCAACACCAGCGGAATGGGCCGGTTCAGTTTGGGCATATTTTGCACGCTGGCGCAGGTGTCGCGCAAAGCCGCCACCAGCGCCTGAATCATGTCTTCGTAATAGGCGCTGAGTGCCTGATGGATTTTGTTGGTGAAGAGGCCGTTAAAATGGAAGGATTCCTCTTTGATGCTGCGGATGCGCGTGGCCGGCTCGCCGCGGAGTTTGGCGACACTGGAGTCGATGTAGTCCCCGGCTTTGGCGATGCTGAAGCTGAACACGGGGACGGACAAGTAGGCGAGGCAGACGTTGCACAACCCGCCTCCGCAACTGATGCCGATGCCGGTATAGTTGGAATTCTCCATCTCGCCATAGACCACCGCCAGACCTTCGGAAATGCTGCGCGACTCGTACCCGAGTTCGTTGAGCATGGCGGTCAGTTGCGACTCATGCGAGCGCACCTCTTCGTCGGCGCCCAGCGGGGCGGCAGGAACGCTGAAGCATAGCCGGCGGCCATGGCCTTTGTCTTCCCGCGTAAGGAGCTTTACGATTTCGCGCACCAGCGACAGACTTGTTCCCTCTTCCGTATTGAGAACGCCACGCAGCATGGGCCGGCGGGTCTCCTTGTGGAACAGATTGGCGAAGCGCTCCGATTCGTCGCCGTACACGATAATTTCCGAGTCCTGGGTGAGATGAGGGATGCGTTCCTTCTTGAGCACGCTTTCGGTCAGCTTGGAAAAGGGAATGGTGACGAAGGCGTTCAGTTGGGTCTCACAGTTAACTTCTTTGTCTTGCCTTTGGGCGGCGACGATGCGGCTCGTGCCGACGTCCAGGCCGATGGCGGAGGTTGTATCCGAATAACCGTTGGGCATTTGTTGCTCTCCTCGCAGGGAATATTCCTATACCCCACAAGTGGGAGCAGGGGAGCAACGTTCTCATAAAAAAGAGACGTGGCATTAATTCGTCGGTCTGAAAGCAATATCAGACTAAATTTCGTGATAATATTGACCTACTCCTCCCACGGAGGCGTTTAGTATGTTCAAACGAATGTTACAAACTGCTACAGCGCAAGGCCCCGTCCGGGCTTCTGCTGGAGCAACGCCTGCGACGCACGCGGAAGCATCTACACCCACTATGAGCGACCTGCCTAGGACGGAATCCTCCCCTGACAGCGGCGCCTCGAGGCTGCTAAACTTCGATGATATTTACCGCCGGTCGACCTTCAAGTCCAACAACAAAATGGCCGAATGGAACATTTTAAAAATCGCGGACATGTTGAACAGCGAACATTTGCGCGGCCTATCGCCGGCCGCCAAGCACAGCGCGCTGTTGATGGCGCTCGAGGCGGCCGGCGTGGCCGTCGAGGACATGCTGCAGGATGCAGTACAGCGGCAGCGTGTCTTGAACGAATTTGAGGAAAGCCAGCTGCGGCGCCTGCAGGAGATCGAGGCCTTAAAGCAGCGGGAAAACGAGCGCCTTAACGGGGAAATGGAATCGCTGTGTTCCAAATACCGTTCGAGAATCGCCGCCGCCGTTGAAGAAATCGAGCGGGAACACCAGTCCTTCCGGGATTGGCAAGAACGCAAGGAGCGCGAACAACGCCGCATCGCGGAGGCTGCGTCGGCCTGTGTTTCGAGCGAACCGGGATCGTCGTCCAGCGACGTCAGTGTGACGCGCCTGCTGGAGAAGAACGCGAACGCGGGCCGGTTCCGCGAGACGGCATAAAGGCCGCTCTCTAGTAATTTTTGATTGTTGACATGGCCGATCAGCCGGGCGATGTACGGGGTCGTGGTCTGCCCGGCTTATGGTTGGCCTGAGGCGCCCCCGCGCCGCTGTGTGGCAACGGCTTCGCGGTATCGTTCCAGTAATGTTCGACGGTAAGTCTCCAGCGAGAGGTTTCGCGCTGCTGCTTCCCGCTGGGCGATTTCCTGGGCAGCGTCCACGGCTTGTTCCAGCGGAGCACCGCCCGCTTGGATCAAACCCGCATCGGCCTCAAAGCCGAAAAGCGCCACGCTCGGAAGCGGATGCTGGTAGTTGTCAGTAAGGCCGAGCTCGGCGAACGGCAGATTAGCGGCCCAATCGGTGTGATAGCCGGCCCGGCCGTTACTGGGGTTCACCGAGACCTGGGCGTGAGCGACGCAGTTGCCAGCTGGAATCGCATAACGCGCGCGCAGCATTTCCACCAGAATTCGCCCGGCGTGGATCTGCGCCGGATTCACTGGAAGCTCGCGTCCGTCCGGGCTGCTGCGCGCCTCAAAGGCCACACCCAGGAAGCTCTGGTTCAGATTTAGGTAGGCCCAGTCGTTATCGGCCCAGATGGAATTGCCGGCATGATTGGCATAGTCGGACTCCTCCACCACGCGAAACACGCGGCCGAAGCGATCGATCACGAAATGATACGATCTCTGGCGGCTTACGTACTCGAGCAGCCCTTCGCCCTCGCGGCGCAGTGTGCGATTCTGGTCCTCGGCGAACGGGGCCAGATGGCTTTCGGTGGTGTGGAACACGATGCCGGCCGGCTTAGAGCGCCATTCCCCGGACAGCGCGCTGCTTGGCCGAGCGCGTGCAAACGCCAGGTACCTACGGGGGGCCGTGGAGGCAGCGAACTGGTTTTCGACTCTCAGGCCATTGCTGTACAGATCACTTTGTTTGCTGGACTCGACCAGCCACACACGGGGCAGGGAACTTGCGCTCGCGGAGGGCGAAGCGGCCTGGTGTCTGGTGTAGCGCGGCTGGCCGGTGGTGCGAGCAACGGGCGAGGTGGACCAGGGGTGCAGCATCACTGCGCCCGCCAGGGCCAGGCCAAAAGTGATAGCCGGCGCCGGTACGTGCCGGAACGCGGTCCTAGTTTTAGTGTGCGGCGACGAGCCTGCTGTCTTGCCTTGTAGGAATTGTAAACGTGCGACGGGATCTCGCAACCGGCCCGCTCGCCATTCCAGCAGGCGCAAGGTCAACCCACGGAGCGTATTCGGACGTACTCCCACGAATGCATAGTGGAAGGCAGGATAGAAGCTTCTCAGGCGGATAAGGCCGGATTTAAACGTTGGTGACCGCGCTGTAATGGAAGCGCCATCAAGGAATAACTCGGGCGTGCGACAAAAGAACACGATGCCGGAAATCGAGCGCCGCTCCAAGCGGCGTTACCCACTCCAGCTACCGATTCGCTACCGGACCACAAGCGCGAGGCTATCGGTCTCAGGGGGCGGCCAAACCTTGAACATCAGCAGCGCCGGTCTACTCATCGCGTCTCCGCAAGGCGTGCAGGCAGGGCTGCGGCTCCGGCTTCACGTCGACTGGCCTTGGCTGTTGGACGGTACGACGCCGCTTCAGCTGGTCGCTGAAAGCCGCGTGGTTCGAGCCAACGCATCCCAATTCGCGGTGGAGCTGGAACGGTATCAATTCCGAACCAGCAAACGCCAGTCCGCGCCGGTCGATCCGCTGATTTGGGCGGTTACGGCATGACGCCGCGGGAGTCAACGCGAATTCAGGACGGAATTTAGCGAACCTTGCCGGTAGCCTTCCAGATCGATGGTGACGTAATGAAAGCCAAGGGGCTTGAAAATCGCGACGAACGCTCGGGCCATCTCGGGCGTTAAGGCGCGCGCGAGTTCATCGGGGGCCACTTCGATCCGCGCCAGCTCGCCGTGAAAGCGCACGCGAAACTGCCGGAACCCCAGCGAGCGAATCGCTTCCTCGCCGCGCTCGACGGTCTGGACGGTCTCGGGCGTGACCGGAGTGCCATAAGGAACACGGGAGCTCAGGCAGGCCGAAGCGGGCCGGTCCCACGTGGATAGCCCGGCCAGCCGGGACAACTCACGAATCTCGGCCTTGGTCAAACCCGCGTCGACAAGAGGGGCCTTGACCTGATGCAGCTTCGCGGCGCGCTGGCCGGGCCGATAGTCGCCCAGGTCGTCCAGGTTGACGCCATACACGATGTGCTGGATGCCGCGCTCGCGCGCCAGCGCGTCCAGGCAGGTAAACAGCTCATCCTTGCAATGGAAGCAGCGGTTGGGATCGTTCTTGACGTAATCCGGATTGTCGAACTCGTGCGTTCGGATGTACTCGTGCCGGATGCCACACTCGCGGGCGAAAGCCTCCGCAGCGCGCTTGTGCGATTCCGGAATGGAAGCCGAATCGGCGGTGATGGCGACGGCGCCGTCGCCGAGCGTGTGCTGTGCTGCCCAAGCCAGATACGCCGAATCGGTGCCGCCGGAGTATGCGACGATCACGCGCCGCATGCCCGCCAACTGGTCGAAGAGCTTCCGCTCTTTCACCGCCAGCATGGCGGCGTCCAGCTTGGAGCCAGCTTCCAGATTCACCAGTCCCATAGTTTCAGTATATCCGTGAGGCTCAGAAGCGTAAAAACATCTCTTGTCATCAATGTTTTTTCCACAAGTCACCAAATTGTAACTGGATGAAGGCTACAAGGGGACATGAAGTGCGATTTGCACGTCCACACACGCCACTCCGGCATGTGCAACCTCCCCCTGTTGAATCGCGTTTGCCGCGAGTGTTACAACGAACCGCAAGCGGTTTACGAGACGCTGAAGCGGCGCGGCATGGATCTGGTTACGGTCACGGATCACGATTCCATCGGCGCCGCGGAGTGGCTGCGGCGCTATCCGGATTTCTTTCTAAGCGAAGAAGTCACGTGCATCACTCCCAGCGGCACCGAGATCCACGTGGGCGTGTATGGCATGGAGGAACGGCATCACATCGAGCTGCAGCGCCGCCGCAAGGACGTTCCCGCCCTGGCCGCTTATCTGCGCGAGCAGCGGCTCTTCTTCAGCATCAACCACGTTTTCTCCAGCCTTACCGGGCGGCGCACGGCGCGGGATTTCCAGCTCTTTGAGGAAGAATTTCCGGCCGTTGAAACATTGAACGGACAAATCCCGCGATCGAACAATGTTTCGGCGAGCCGGCTGGCGCGGGACTGGCGGAAGGCTGCCGTGGGCGGCAGCGACGCCCACACACTGGAATCGCTGGGCAGCACCTACACCGAGATCCCGGCGGCTGCTAGTATGCAGGATTTTCTGCGCGGGTTGCGCCACGGCCGCGGGCAAGTGCAGGGAGCTTCGGGCAACTATGCTAAGCTGACGCGCGCCATTGTCGAGATCGGTACGCGATTGGTGGACGAGCACAAGTGGGCGATTGCGCTGGCGCCGCTGCTATTGCTGGTGCCGGCGGTGACTCTGGCCAATCACCTGACCGAGCTGGTGTTCGCTTCCAAATGGTCGCGGCACCTGGCCGCGGAACGGTACCGGATTCGGGTTGCCGATCCGTTATTGGAAGCCCTGGATGCGGGAGAATAACGCGCCGGCTACTCGCTCTTGGACTTGTCGCTCGCAGCCGGTTTTGATTCGGCCGGTTTCGATTCGCCCGTTTTGCTCTCTGCCTTGCTGCTGTCGGCCGCAGGCTTGCTTTCCGATTCGCTCTTGGCCGATCCGTTTCCACTCTTGCCCGCGTAGTCCGTCACATACCAGCCCGAGCCTTTGAACTGCAGCGCGGACGTCGAGATCAAACGTTCTAGCGTCCCGCCGCATTGATCGTGAACGTGCAGCGGCTCATCGGAGAATTTTTGAATCACTTCGAATACAGTGCCGCACTTATCGCACTTGTATTCATAAAGCGGCATGTCGAGGCCTACTGCTGTTGCTGCGGGTGCGGGACGTTCAGCGGAGTAAGAGCCGGGGCACGACTGGAATCACCGGATTGCGCCTCCGGTGCGGCTGCCACGTCGCTCTTGCCCTTGGTGATTACTTCGATAGCCTTCTTCAACAGCAGATCCTCTTTGGGCTGCTGCGGCTCGCCTCCGATGGGGTTGCCATCATCATCCACCGTAGGGGCTTCCGCCTCCACCACCGGAACCGACGGCGAGACGCCCGTATCCTGGATGGCCTTGCCGCTAGGGGAATAGAATTTCGCGGTCGACAGGATCACCGCCGACCCGTCGTCCATGGTGATGGTCTTGCGAATGGACGCATCGCCGTAGGTCTTCTCGCCAACCACATCCGCGCGCTTGTCGTCGAGCAGCGCCGCCGCGGCGATTTCCGCGCCGTCGGCCGTGCCGCGATTGACCACCACGACCAGAGGCAGATGGTTCACCGCGGTGCCGTCCGCTGTAATGTCGGCGCGCGGCGACTTCTGGCCCTGCGTGTAAGTAATCTCCTGGCCCTTATCCAGGAACAATTCCGCGACCTTCTCGCCTTGCTCCGGGCCGCCGGTGGCGCAATGCCGCAGGTCCAACACCAGTTTCTTGGCGCCTTGCCTCTGCAAATCCTGAATTTTCGCGGCGACCTCCTGCGCGTTGCGGCCTTCCAGGCTTTCCACCTGAATCAGCCCCACCTGGTCGTCCATCAGCTTGGCAGTGACGGCGGGATAATCGACCACGGCGCGCGTGAGGGTGAGCTTTTGCGGCTCGGGCTGCCGGAATCGCAGCACGCCAACTTCGACCGTAGTGCCGGGATCGCCTTCCAGCAGAAGTTCGGCGAAAGCCAGCGGCATATCTCGCGTGGCCACGCCGTTGATCGTTTCCAGAACATCCGTAGTAGTCAATCCGGCCTTGGCCGCGGGCGAGCCGGGAATGGCGTCGACGATGCCCACATAGCCGAATTTCTTGGACAGAATCAGCCCCACGCTGGCCTTATGCTGGCCCTTGCTCGCCTGCCACTGCTTGTACTGATCGGCGTTCAAGTAGCTGGCATAGGGGTCGATGGATTCCAGCAAGCCGTTCACGGCGCCAAGCGTGACGCTCTTCATGTCGGGCTCTTCGACATAATCGCTCTTGATGCGCGAGAGCACTTCGGTATAAACCGCCAGATGCCGGTACGTGTCCTCGGGGGAGGCGCTTTTGCCGCGCATGGCTCCGAACAGGAGCACGAAAACGAGGCAAGTGGAAGTGGAAGCTACAAAAATTTTGATACGGCTGGTCATATATGCCCGCAGGCTGTCTAAGCCCAGTATACCGTGGCCCAGGCGCAGCCGTCTGGCTCAGGTGCCGTGCAGCACGCATCGCTTCCGCCGGCCGGCAAGATATACACTGTGGTGTGACAGGAGAAAACAATTATGGCGGACGATATCAGAGATCAAAAGAAAAATGAGGATGCATCCAGGCGCGACTTTGTGACCGGGTTCGTGGCGGCTGGACTCGCCTCGGCCGGTTCAGTTTCGGGAGCAGGAATGCCGGTAAAGATGACTGATGTTGAGATTAAAACGCCGGACGGAATTTGCGACGCAGCGTTCATTCATCCGACCAGCGGCTCTCATCCGGGCGTAATCATCTGGCCCGATGCATTCGGACTGCGCCCCTCTTTCCGTGAGATCGGCAAACGGATCGCCTCGGAAGGATATTCGGTTCTGGTTCCGAACCCCTTCTACCGCGTGTCGAAGTCGCCCCAATACGAGGATGCCTCGAACTTCAGCTTCTCCAGCCAGGCCGACCGGGCAAAATTGCAGCCGCTAATGAACTCCATCGGTGCGGCGGGAGCGTGCGAAAAAGATGCGGTTGCCTTCGTTGAGTTTCTGGACAAGCAGAAGCAGGTCAACAAATCGAAGAAGATCGGCACGCAGGGCTACTGCATGGGTGGCCCGCTGGTCGTAAGAACCTGCGCGGCAGTGCCGGATCGGCTGGGCGCCGGCGGTTCGTTCCACGGTGGCGGACTGGTGACCGACAAGCCGGATAGCCCACATCTTCTGGCGTCGAAAATCAACGCCCATATGTATTTCGGAATTGCGGCCAATGACGATGAGCGTCAGCCGGATGCCAAAGACAAACTAAGAGAAGCGTTTGGTCCGAAAGCGGAGATCGAAGTATATTCCGCCTCGCTGCACGGCTGGTGCGTTCCGGACATGCCGAAGCAGGACGGCAAGCCAATCTACAACAAACCCGACGCCGAGCGCGCCTGGGCGAAGCTGGTCGCGCTGTACAAGACCAATCTGGCCTGAGATCGCGGCGAGTTTACGCAGTCCGCACGGGCTCCGGCGCCAGGCTGTCGACGCGCCGTAGGGAGGGGAACAGCCAGCCCCAGAGCAGCACGATAGCGATCGTGCCTAAGCCGCCCAACACCACGGCGGGAACCGTGCCAAACCATTGCGCGGTAATGCCGGACTCGAACTGACCGACTTCGTTGGAGGCGCCGATGAACAACATGTTCACGGCGCTTACCCGGCCGCGCATCGCATCCGGCGTGGTGAGCTGCACCAGGGTGTGCCGGACGATGACGCTCACCATGTCGCAAGCACCCAGCAAGGCCAGGGCGAGCATCGACACCGCCAGACTGCGCGAGAGGCCGAACACGACGGTGAAAAGTCCGAAGCCGAACACACAAGCGAACAGCGTAACGCCGGCGCGCCGCCGCAGCGGGCGATGAGCCAGTGCCAGCGCCATCAGGACCGCGCCAGCGCCGGGAGCGCTGCGCAGAAAGCCCAAACCGTAAGTGCCCGCGTTCAAGATGTCGCGCGCGTAGACCGGCAGCAGCGCCACCGCCCCGCCCAGCAGCACCGCGAACAGGTCCAGCGAAATGCTGCCCAGGACCAGCTTGTTCTGCCAGATGTAACGGAGGCCCTCGAACACCAGCGTCGCGGTTGCCGCCCGGCGCGGACGGGCGGCCGATTGCAAGCGAACCTTCAACACCAGAAACAGGGCCGTCAGATAACCGGTGGCGGCGCAGCAAAACACCGGCACGGGGCTGCGGGCCAGGCCATAAACCACGCCGCCGGCGGTGGGGCCTAACACGATGGCCACCTGAAAAATCGAAGAACTCCACGTCACCGCGTTCGGAAAATGCTCTTCGGTTACCAGCAACGGCAGAAAGGCCTGCCCGGCCGGGCCGTTGAACGCGCGAACCACGCCGTTTCCAAGCAGGACCGCATAGATCGGCCAGACTGAGGCGAAGCCGTGCAGAGCCAGCGCGAGCAAGAGCAAAGAACAAATCGAAAACGCTCCGTAGCAAATGGAGATGATGCGCTGCCGAGCGAAACGGTCGGCGGCATGCCCGGCCACCAGGAACAGCAGAACGCCGGGGGCGAACTGCGCCAGCCCAACCAACCCAAGATCGAGCGGGCGATGCGTTAGCGCGTAGATCTGCCAGGCCACCGCTACGGCCTGCATCTCGGTGGAGAGCACGGTCAGGAACCGGGCAGTCATGTAATAGCGGAAGTTGGGATAGTGGAAAGCGGCTCGGGCAGGCGGCCCGGAATTGCGCTGCACTCCTTACTCCGGGCCAAAAATGGAAAGAATGTGGCCATCTGGATCGCGGAAATCGGCGCCCCAATTGCCAGGCGAAATCACCCGGGGTTCGCTAGAAAACTGGACGCCCTGATTCCGCAGCGCCTCGTAAGCCGCCCGGACATGTTCGACTGAGAATACGACCTCAACCGCTCCGGCTCCCTTTCCGGTGGCTTGCGCGAGACCCTGACTGAGCGCCAGCGTCAGGCCGCCGCCATCGAAAAACGCGAAGCCCTCAAATTGCGCGGTCAGCTTCAGGCCGAGCTGATCGCGATAGAACGCGATGGACTTCGCGGAGTCAGTGACGCCGAGCATTACCAAGCCAATCTTCGATAAACGGAATTGATCTGCCATGGGTGCTCAGATGTCGTAATACAGCGCGAACTCGTACGGATGTGGCCGCAAGCGGATGGCGTCCGCTTCGCTGCGGCGTTTGTAATTGATGAACGTCTCGATCAGTTCTTCGGTGAACACATCGCCCTTCAACAAAAACGCGTGATCCTCTTCTAAGCATGCCAAGGCCTCCTCGAGCGATGCGGGCATGGACGGGATGTTTTTCATCTCCTCGGCACACAGATCGTAGATGTCTTTATCGAGCGGCTCGCCGGGATCCATTTTGTTGATGACCCCATCGATTCCAGCCATCAGCATCGCAGCAAACGCCAGGTATGGATTGGACGACGGATCGGGCGGGCGGAACTCGGCGCGCTTGGCTTTAGGACTGGCCGAGTACATCGGAATGCGCACTGCGGCCGACCGGTTGCGCCGCGAATAGGCCAGGTTAACCGGAGCCTCGTATCCCGGCACCAGGCGCTTATAGCTGTTGGTGGTGGGCGCGATGATGGCCGACAACGCGCGCGCGTGTTTGAGCAAGCCGCCGATGTACCACAGCGCGAGCTGGCTCAAGCCCGCATAACCGTCGCCGGCGAACAGCGGTTTCCCATCTTTCCACAAGCTCTGATGCGTGTGCATCCCGCTGCCGTTGTCGCCATACAGCGGCTTGGGCATGAAGGTGACGCTCTTGCCGTATTGATAGGCGACGTTGCGGATGACGTATTTGTACAGCATCATGTTGTCGGCCGATTTCACCAGCGTGTTGAAACGCTGGTCGATTTCGCACTGCCCGCCGGTGGCCACTTCGTGGTGATGGCATTCGATGTCCAGGCCGCAGCGGATCATGGTTTCCACCATCTCGGCGCGCAAGTCCTGATAGTGATCGGTGGGCGGCACCGGAAAATAGCCTTCCTTGTAGCGCGGCCGGTAGCCGAGATTGTGGTCGTCGCGGCCGGAGTTCCAGCGTCCTTCCTCGGCGTCGATGAAGTAATAGCCGGAGTGCTGGTTCTGATCGAAGCGGACATTGTCGAAGATAAAAAACTCCGCTTCGGCGCCAAAATACGCGGTGTCGCCGATGCCGCTATTTTTCAGATGATTCTCCGCTTTGCGCGCGATCCAGCGCGGGTCGCGCTCGTAGTGCTGCCGCGTGATGGGATCGATCACGTCGCTGGTCATCACCAGCGTGCGTATTTCTCCGAACGGGTCGATGTACGCTGTAGAGGCATCCGGGATGAGCAGCATGTCGCTCTCATTGATGGCGGCCCAGCCGCGAATACTGGAGCCGTCGATTCCGAAGCCTTCCTCAAAGGAATCCTCGGTGAGCTGGCTGATGGGGTAAGAAACGTGCTGCTGCAAGCCTGGCAGATCGGTGAAGCGCAGGTCCATCTGCTGCACTTCTTTCTTTTTTGTAAATTCCAAGACTTCCTTGGGATTCATCTGACCTCCATGGGTTCAGGAGCAACCCGGTAGCATATCACGCGCACCGGCGCGAGTGGCCGACATGGCACCGGCGACGTTACAGCGAACGTAGTTACCTGATGATACTTGACGTTCTTGACCCTTCCGCATAAGATTGCTGGGGGAAAGATAACCAGTCGGTCCGCGCTGCTCTTCGCAGTGAGGCGGACCGGGACGATCTTCCGCAACTATTAATGGACATGAAAACCTTGCTTCGAATTCCTTGCACCAACAGAGTGATACCGGCCATCCTGATTCTGCTTTGCGCCATCGCGACTTGGACGCCGCTGTTTGCCGGCACAACGGCTCCCGGCGCACCGGCCCCCACCGCTACGGTTTTATACGATGCTCTCAACGGCGAAACTCAGGGAGCCGATTACGTTTTCGGGGACGGGCCGCTCTACGTTTCGTTTTCCACGGGCTCGTCGCCGGTGGCACTCTCCGACGTCATGGCGAAGCTCACAGCCGCTCAAGGCGGCGCATCGGGGTCGATTACAGTCGGACTTTACAGTGATGCAGCGACCAGACCCGGCAACCTGCTCGTACAAATTGGAACTCTGGCTGACAGCATGGTCTCGCCGTCTAGCTACGCCAATTTCGATTTTCCGGTCAGCCCGGTGTACCAGCTAAAGGCGAACACTCGATACTGGATTGGCTTCATCAGCGTGAACCAAACAGTGATCCATCTGGCTTGGACTGACGACTTGAGCGGGACGGGAGTGGGGACGGAATACCTCTTTTTTCAAGGATCAGTTCGTTCAAACGCCCACGACCAGGCGGCATATCAACTGCGAATTACGGGCACGGCCATTACCGTGGGCGCGCCTACCTCGATCACGGCCGTTTCCGGCAATAACCAAACCGGCGTGGTGGGGACGGCTTTAGCTGCGCCGCTCGTCGTCGCGGTCACGGACGCGAATAAGAATCCAATCCCTGGGGTTTTGGTCACCTTTAATGGGACTAATGCAACCGTGAATCCTCCATCGGCCCAAACCGATTCCAGCGGTCAGGCTTCGACTCAGGTGACGCTCGGCAATACGCCCGGTCCGGCCACCGTTACGGCAAATGTCACTGGTTTGACTTCAATCAGTTTCAGTGCAACCGTGACCCCCGGTACGCTGCCGCTCATAACCAGCGTAGAAAACGCCGCCAGCAGCAACGCTCCCGGCTTACCCAACGCCGCGATCGCGCAAGGCGCGATTTTCAATATGTACGGTTTCAACATGGGGCCGTCAACGCTAGTGGTGTCTTCCAATCCCTTCCAGTCCACCAATCTGAGCGGCACCTCGGCCAGCGTCACGATTAACGGCCAGAAGGTAGACGTCCTGATGTATTACACGTCCGACAAACAGGTATCGGGCTTGCTGCCTTCGAACACGCCGGTGGGGACCGGAACGATCACGGTCACTTACAACGGCAATGCCGGAATGCCGGCGCCCATCACCGTAGTCCAAAGCAATCTGGGCATCTTCACCATCACGCAGGACGGGGCCGGCGTCGGTATCGTGACCTTCCCCGACTACAGCCTGGTCTCCGATCTTCCGGCTACAAACTGCGGCGGACCCTTTACCACTTGCGGCGCAGCCAATCCGGGCGACGTGTTGACCTTGTGGGCCACCGGCCTGGGACCAGTGAGCGCGCCGGATCAATCCGGCCCGCAGCCCGGCAATATGCCGAACATTCCGCTATCGCTGTGGGTGGGCGGGGTGCAAGCCACGGTCAATTATCAAGGACGCTCCGGCTGCTGCATCGGCGAGGATGAGATTTTTTTCACCGTACCGGCTAATGCACCGACCGGTTGCGCCGTGCCGTTGTTAGTGCAAATCGGCAACCAGATCAGCAATAACGTTGTCATACCAGTGGCGAGTGGAAGCCGTACCTGTACTCCCACGCAATCGAATCTGGCCGGCAATGTCTTTCAGCAGTTGACCACCAGCAGCAGTGCGTTGGGCTTCGGAGATCTCGTGCTCCGGCGCCAGGCGGCCAATTGCGGCACACCGCCGTGCCAGCCTCCTTACCAGGATCAGGCCAAGGCGGACTTCGCCTCGATCACCATTCCGGCCGCCGATCAGCCTTTCGTCATCTCATATCTGGACGTGCCGCCCGTCGGCACGTGCGTTGTCCAAAACAAAGCCAATCCGGTGACGCCCTACACGATAGCGGGTGGCCTGGATGCTGGAGCCATCACGCTCGCCGGCCCGAAAGGCAGCATGCCTCTAACCGAGACGGCGGGGACAGCCGGCAGCCCGACCACGTATCTGGCCAACTTGGGGCCCGGTAATTATCTGGCGGCGGGCAATTATACGTTCAGTTCAACTGGCAAAGATCTGCCGGCCTTCAACGTGCCAGTCACGATTCCGGCACTGCCGGCCTGGACGAATCAACCCTCCGGTACGATCGATCGCTCCAGCCCGTTGAACATTACCTGGACTGCAGGCGCGTCAAATACGTACGTCCAGATTCAGGGATCGAGCTACACCGACAATACCGGCACGATTGGCGCAACATTTAGCTGCATCGCGGACGCGAACGCGCTCAGTTTCGCCGTTCCAGTCAATATCCTCGAGCAGTTGCCAGCCGGTCCCGGGACGTTGTTTTTCATTACCGGGTTGTTCCCGGCAAACTTTTCGGTATCTGGCCTGACTTACGGCAGCGTTCAGAGTTATTTCCAAAGCGCGGATTACGTGACTTACAAGTAGTTTTCCGCGCCAGCCTTACAGGTCCTTGACGCGCAACTGGATGTCGGCGCCGTCCCAGGCGGCGTCGAATTCACGCTGAACCCATTTGGCCGCATCGGTTTTCTTCTGCGCCTTCAGGCTTTCCAGCAAGCCGAACAGCATGCGCCCGTTATTGGGGCTGCGTCTGAGGCCTTCGCGAAACACCGTCTCGGCGCCTGGAGCGTCGCCAGATGCGAGCAGCGCCCCGCCGAGCGATTCACGGACCGGATAA
>Ga0335083_10002791_pt1 | contig 22905 bp, 19 predicted proteins | sample Lox_Sample_42_FD_206716 | JGI IMG/M metagenome (GOLD analysis project Ga0335083, IMG submission 206716) | Soil microbial communities from Loxahatchee National Wildlife Refuge, Florida, United States - Lox_Sample_4.2 | ecosystem: Environmental > Terrestrial > Soil > Wetlands | place: USA...
GCGTGGGATCGGCCGCCTGCACGGTGCCGTTCGCCCAGCTCACGGCTCCTTTGACCTCGACGAGCACCCCGCCGCTTGCCGTGTCGAACGTGACGGTGGCCCCACTGCCCACGGTGAGCGAGGCCAGGTCGAAGGTCCCCGCGGCGAAGGTCACGCGCGCGCCTGCGCCGACGGTGACGGTACCGTAGGCGCCCGGCGTGAGCGTGCGAGTGCCGTTGGCCGGAACGGTGATTGCCGTCGTGCCCGGGGCGGGCGCCAAGACGGGAATGGTCGGCTTCGCGACGTTCGCATGCAGCGTGACGCCCACGGAGTCGCCTGCACCCTCGGTCAGCGTGCCGCCGTAGTCGAGCGCGCCCGCGATGCTGCTCTGCGCGCCGAGAACGACGTTACCCGACGCATACACGTCGCCGCCGAGAGTCGTGCGCGCGCCGGCCGTCACGCTCGCCGCCGCGACGCCCGCCTGAATCGTGCTGCTCGCGCCGATCGTCAGCGCCCCGAGGCTCACCAAGCACCCCGCAGGGACGACGGTGGGACCGCCCGTGATCGGCAGTGACGACGACGCGGTGGGACCGTCGCCCGAGCCCGCACTGCAGCCGAGGACGCCCGCGAGCAGGACGGGAACGAACACGGAGGTGTTCGAGCAGCTTGTCTTCATGAATCTCAACCTGGTTTGCGCGCGGACGAGTGAAACCCGTATAGCCGAGTCGGACCGCGAACGCTCCAGCGAATCAGAACGCTCCGGGGGTGATCCACGGGGACCCCGCGACCCCGTTCTGATAAAATTCACCGGAGTGCGGCACGGCGCTGTCGTCCTCGATGGTCATGTCGTCGCCGCTCTCGTCGAGCGGATAATACGCGGCAAGGTACACGCCGCCGTTTTCGGAGTTTGCCGCCGAGCAGAGCTCGGTCGCCCGGTAGTCCTTGATTTCGTCCGGCGTGCGAATGCCCGACCAGATACGCACTTCGTCGAGGTCCCCGGCGAGAAGAAGACTCGTGCCTTGAGTGCCGTCGAGTCCTTGGCAGAGATCGACCGCGTTCGGCTGGTCCGGAAGCACGAGCGGCGGCGCCACCGGCTTTTCGAGCACGAGCTCGCCGTCCTCGAAAAACTGAAGGCCCGAAGTCGCGGCGACGAGCGCCGCGTGGTGCCACGCGCCGTCGTTCAACGTGTGCGTCGTCGTGCAGACTTCGTTGTAGGGCGGCGTCCTTCCGCTCACGAACTCGGCGCACAGGCCGCCGTCGACGACGTTCAGCGAGAGCACGTCCCACGCCATCTGGTTCCATACCGAGATGAGGGGGGCTACGGCGGCCGTGGTGCGAAACCAAAGCTCGAGTGTCTCACCCTTGGACCAACTGCTGCTCGCGTCCGAGCTGAAAGGCGCGAAGTAGATCTCGCCCCAGGCCTCCGTGCCTTCGCAATGGAGCGCATGACTCGAGGGGATGACGGCGCCGCAACCGCCCGCACCCGCGGCGAGGGTCGTGCCCGCGCTGCCCGTCACGCCGCCAGCCGCGGTCATGCCGCCACTCTGGGCCGCGGCGCCGCCGTTACCCCCGCCCGCCCCTGCACTCGAGCTCGACCCCAAGCCGCCCGCAGCCGTGGCGACGGTGCCGTGATGATCCGAAACGTCGCCGTGAAAGGTCGTGCCGCCGGTGCCGAGTAGCCCCGCCGAGCCCGCCTGATTGCCATCCGAACCGTCAGGTGCGTGAGCGGTCGCACCCGCGTTCGACGAGGCGCTCGAATCGTCGCCGCCGTCATTCGAAGCCTCGCGCCCCGCGGCGTCGGGACCCACGGCGCCGGAACCCGCCGCGCCGGAACCGGTCGCGCCGGAGCGCGCGACATCGTCGTGACGCGTCGAAAGACCGCACGCGGACGCCGCGAGCAACACACCCACCAGCCACCTCATCGAGTTCAGTCTCATCACCGTCGACGAGCGCCGTCAAGGTTCGGCGCGCGCGCCGGCTCGTCGAAGTTTGGCACCACGCGCGCTGCGAGGTAGCGTCTCGTTCATGAATTGGGGCTTCGACATCGACCCGAGCGACGGAGCTCGGCTGTTTGCGCGGCTCCGCTCGCTGGGCTTCGTGGAGGAGTCCGTGCGGAGCCGGCTCGGGCTCGACGATCTCAACGACCTCAAGTTGCGCGCGGCCCCCATCTATCGCGCGGAGCGGCTCGAGACGCGCGATCCGTTGGCGAGCGCGATCGACTTATGGCTCTTGCAAGGCGCGCTGCCGCTCTCCGAGCTGAAAGAACTCTTCGATGCGCCGACCGAGCGCGCTCTGCGCACGGCGGGCCTCCTGAGCGGCGACGAACGGACCGTTCGCGCGCGCGCGTCGCTTTTCCCCGTCGGCGAGGAGCTCGTCTTCGCCGACCACGCGAGTCACGAGCTCGACCCGAGCGCCGCGGAGACGCCCCAGCACGACCGCGTGATGTACATCGGCACCGACAGCCGCTGGCTCGCGCGCGTCACCTTCCGCAAACCGATCCTGTCCGCGCTCGACTTGTGCACGGGTTCCGGCATCCACGCGCTCCTCGCCGCGAGGCACGCCGCGCGCGTCACCGCCGTCGACGTGAACCCGCGCGCGCTCGCGTGCACCCGTTTCAACGCGCGACTCCGAGGAGTGACGAACCTCGACGCGCTCGAGGGCGACCTCTACGCTCCCGTCGGCGAGCGTCGCTTCGAGCTCATCACGGCGAACCCGCCCTTCGTGCCCGCGCCGAGTCAACTCGTCGGCTTCCGCGACGGCGGCCCGAGCGGCGAAGACGTGCAGCGTCGCATCGTCGAAGGCCTCCCGCGCTACCTCGCGCCGGGCGGCGTCGCCCAAATCGTGACCGAGCTCGGCGAAAACGACGACGCACCGCTCGAACGGCGACTGCGAGCCTGGCTCGGCGATGCGCCCCTCGACATCCACGTCCTGCGCCTGCGCGCCCACGCCGCGGAGACGTACGCCCTCGCCCACGCGGAAGGCGACTCCACGGCTGATTTCCTGCAGTCGGTGGGACTATGGGCGGCGAACCTGCGCGTGCACGGCTACCGCCGCGTCGTCTCGGTCCTCATCACCTTCCGGTGGAGCGACGGGGCGCCCTGGTCGCGAGTCGACTCGGCTCGTCCTCCGACGAGGAACGCCGGCGCCGAGCTCGCCGCCATTTTCGCGTCCGAGCGACTGGCGCGCGCGCAGGACCTGCCCGAGCGGCTGCGGGCCGAGCGCGTGGTTCGCACCGGACCCGTCGCCGTCTTCGAGAGTCGGGCGTTCGGCGCCGAGCTCGCGCCGTCGATCACCGTTCGCTCGTTCGGTCGAGCCCTCTCGGTCGAGCACGCGTTGAGCCCGCTCGAGCTCGGGCTGCTCGCGAATACGGAGCGCCCGGTCACCGTCGACGCGCTTCGAGCGACGGCGGGCGGCTCTTCGGACGACGAACTCGTGACCGCCCTGGTGTCGCTCGTGAGCAAGGGGCTCGTCGGGCTCGCCGCGACGAGCGGCACCTGACCGAGCCGGCGCCCCTTAGCGCACGCCGGGCGGCTTCAACGGCTTGTGCATCCAACTCGGCGCGGGCGGCAGCACGCGTCCGCCTTGCACTGCGGCGCGCTTGGTCTGGCGCGGCACCTGCAGCCGTCGATTGAACGGCGACGCGGGCTTCGCGGGCGACGCGTCGGGCTCGGGGGCGGTCTCGGTCGGGGCGGGCGGAGGGGCGGCAGCCGGAGTTTTCGGAGGCACGGGGTCCGCACGTTGACAGCAATTGGCAAAAGAGCCAGCGGGCGCCCGAACATTCTCGAGAAAACTTGCAGCCCAGGGCTGATCCACCCGCGTCCGGCCTCATTCGTCCGCTTCTCCGACCACGCTCCCGAGGAGGTCCCCCGACCCACACTCGACCCGCTCCGAGGCCGGAAACGTGAGCTTGCCGCGGGTCAAAGACCCGTGCGCCTCGCGCCAGTTCTGGTCGTGATCCTCGCACCCGACGCGATACTGGCCGCCGCAGCGGGGAGCGCCGGTCGCCGGGACGACGCACGGCGTCGCGAGCTCCGTATCGTCGATGTCGGCTCCGACGACGCGGGCGCGGCCGTCGGACCCTTCACCGTATTCGCCGCGCTCCCGCCGAGCGCGGGTCGTGAGCACGAAGGCGTCGTCGGGCGCGGCGTTGACCCAGGTGAGCGAACGGGCTCGCGTCTCGGCCGTGGCAAGCTCGCCGTACGTGCCCTGGCAGATTTCGGTCTCGCTCGTGAAGTACCAGCCGTCACGCCCCTGGATGCCGATGCGACAATACTCGACGCTGAGCCCGGCCATGTCGTCGCGGACGCGGATCAAACGAACGCGCGGCGAGTCGGCGCGAGCGCCGCTCCTCTTGACGCTCCGATCCCAGCGGCCGGGCGCGAGCACACATGCCCTTTTCGAACCGTGGCGCACGGCGCGGCAGTAGCTTTCGACCGAAGCGTACGGCCCCTGTAAGACGCCGGCCGCGCGCTCGGCGGGCGTCGGGATGCCGGCGAACGGAAGCGCGTAGCGACCGTCGGGCAGCGCGCTGCCGAAGCACGACGCGCCGGGTTTTGCGTCCCGGCCTCCGTTGACGCCGAAGGTCGCGCTGTTCGGCTCGAACTCGAGCTCCGTCGAGTAACCGCCGGGCGACGACGGATTGTCGAGGTTACCGTAACAGCGCTGGACGATCTCCGTCGTGCAGCTCGGTGTACCGCGCGCGTCGAGCCCGCAAAAACGGCGATTGGTCACGTCGAGGGGCGACGAGATTTCGGTGCTGCCTTCGGCGTCGTGAACCACGCGGACGTATTTACCCGCGCGGGTGATGGACACGGCGAGCACGCCGGAGCCCACGTCGTCGTACCATTCGGCATCGACGCTCTGCTGCTTCACCCGCGCATCGCCCGGTTGCGACGCGCGGGCCTCGGCGCCGGCCACGTCGACGAACCAGGCGCCGCGAACCTCGAGTGCGACGGCCGCCTCGACGGGGCGCCAGTCACCGCGCGCGCGAACGAGGGGCACGACGCGCGCATCGTCGATGCGCGCCGCGCCCGTGCCCCTTCGGTCCAAGCTCGCGAGGGGTTGCGTGCAGCGAAGGAGCCCACCTTTCCGCAGGTCTCGGCAGAAGTCGTCGAGGCGCGCATAGGGGCCGCGGAGCGCGTGCACGGCGAGCGCCGTCGGTGGAGTCTCCGTCGCGGCGGCGCTCGCGGCGACGCTCGCCGCGAAGACGAACACCGCGAGCCCGAAGCGATTCACCGCAAGGAGAATAGCGCCCGGGCACGGCCCTGGAAAACTCGAGCTTCGGGGTGAGAAATTTCGCGGGCCGGGCGCATGACGCGAAGCGCGAAGGACCGGGTACGCTAGACTCATCGTGTTGAAGCTCCGGCCACTCGCGTTCGGCACGCTGGCCCTCGGCATGTTCTTGCCGGGATGTCCCCTCAGCGACCACTACTACATCGATCGTTCGTCGGGTGGCGCGGGGCAGGTCGTGAATAGCGGCGGGTCCGGGCTCGACGCGACCGGCGGTGCCCTCACGACGGGCGGCGCCACGGACGGGACGGGCGGCGACTCGGCGGGTACGGATATGGCCTCGGCCGGCGCACCGAGCTCGGACACGGCGGGTGCCGGCGACGGCGTGGGCGGTGATGCGGCCACGGGCGGTGATGCCGCGACCGGTGGCGCCGGAGGCACCGTCGGCGACGGCGGCAGCGCGCTCGTCGCCGGCATGCCGGGCGTCGCGGGCCTACCCGGCGTCGCCGGTGACGGCAGCGTCGGAAGCGGCGGCGTCACCATGTACGTACCCGACGGCACGGGGGGTACCGCGCCGAGCGGCGGCGACGGAATGACGGCGGGGTCGACGTCGATCGCCGGGGCGCCGATGATGGCGGGCAACGGCGGCTCGGGGTCGAGCATGTATCAGCCGCTCTGTGACGACTCGGTCGTCAAGGGCAGTGCTTGTGACGCTTCGAGTACGCGCTTCTGTTACCGGAGCTGCGGGCCGGACAGCATCGGCTACAAATCCGAGACGTGTGAACGCGGCAGTTACACCGAGGAGTCGGGCTGCGAGTTCCCGGCGAACGCGGATTATTCGTGTTACCAAATCCCGCGGCGTTTGCCGGCCGAGTGCCCCGCAACGGCGGTGCCCCGCGCGTCCGACGCCTGTCAAATCGCGGGGTGCATCGTCTGCTTCGGCGGCACGACCGCGAACCCGCTCTACGAAGACTCGACGGGCACGCAAAAGAACGGTTATTGCGTCTGCTCCGACGGCGGCTGGACGTGCGCGAGCACGTCGGCGTGGCCGTGCCCCGACGGCTCGGGATGTAATTGAGCGGACACGGGCGCGAAGCGAACGCTCTCGCGCAAGATCGCATGCGAAATTCGTACCATTCGCCGCGAATGGATCGGCTTTCTTTCTGAATCATCAAGGTCGACCGTGCCGCCGCTCCGAGGCCGGGTGCGCGAGAGCCGGGCGGGAAGCGCGGACGAACGCTCGATGCTCGACGGAACGTGATGCGCGAGGTGCTCGGATGCGTGCAGGAAACGGCGCATCAGCCCTCTAAACAATTCGTTATTGACCCTCGGGTGGCCCGGTTGTCAAAGACGGCACTGGCTCAACGGTGTCGAACGTCACGACGTACCTGTCCGAGTGTCGAAACCTCGTCCTCGACGAGATGACGCGGATGGTTCCAAGTCGCGAGCGCGCGGGCTCGAACCTCTACGAGCTGGTTTTCAGCTATCCCCTCCGAGACGCGAAGGCTCTTCGCCCGGCCCTCTGCATCGCCACGTGCATGGCGCTCGCGGGCGCGCGCGACGCGGTCTTGCCGTCGGCGACGGTGCTCGAGCTCTACCACAATGCGTTTCTGATCCACGACGACATCGAGGACCAGTCCGAGCTCCGGCGCCGCGGTCCTACGTTGCATCGGGAGCACGGCGCGGCGATCGCCTTGAACGTCGGAGACGCCATGCTCGCGCTGACGCTCTCGCCGCTGCTCGAAAATACACGCTTCATGGGGCTCGGACGGGCCCTCCGCGTGCTGCAAGTCATCTCCCGCATGGCACGCGAGTCGGCTGAAGGACAGGCCATCGAGCTTGCGTGGATTCGCAGTGGGCGCTTCGACCAGAGCGACAGCGAGTATCTGCGCATGGTCCACAAGAAGACGGGCCACTACAGTTTCCTCGCGCCGGTGTTGATCGGCGGCATCGCGGCCGGCGCTTCCGAGAGCGCCCTGCTACTGCTCGCGCGCTTCGCGACGCTGCTCGGCACGGCGTTTCAAATTCAGGACGATGTCTTGAACCTGGATGTCGCCCCCGAACTCCACGGCAAGGACGCGATGGGCGACTTATGGGAAGGGAAGCACACACTGATTCTCTTGCATGCTCTCCGCTCCGCAAACCGCGTCGATTTCGAGCGCGCACGACACGTCTTGGGCAAGCGGCGACCGGGCACGGGCATCGAGCCCGGCCGAGACGACGCGCTCAGGAACAGATTGCGAGAACTCGAAGCTCTGGGGCGCATCGCGCCCGACGTGGTGCGGGAGCTCGAGCAGGCCGGCGACGCAAGCAGGGAGTCTCCACGCAGTGCGGATGACGTCGACTTCCTCATGCGCCTGATCCGCCGGCACGACAGCATCCCGCGCGCGCGTCGGATGGCGGAGCGCCGAGCCAGACGGGCGCGCCGCGTCCTCGCGCGCTTGCGTCCGACGCTCGGACCTTCCGCTCATTTCGATTTTTTGGAGGCGCTGGGAGACTTCGTCACTGCCCGCGATCATTAGCCGGAAAGCTGCAGATGGAAAAGCGACCTACCGAATACGACTTGTGGCTTCAAACCAAGCGGCTCGGCGTGCGCGCCGCCGCCGACGTTCTCGAGTCGATCGCCGACGCGAAGCAGAAGGCAAAAGCGGGAGCGCGTGTGATTTCCGACCCCTCACGCGCGGAGCGGCCGAGTCCCGCGGACGCCGGCTCGGATTTCCTCTACGACCTCCTACACCTCCAGTTTCAGTACGTCGAGCGACTGGCAACACTGCAAGGTGAATATCGAGTCATCGCCAAACGCACGCTCGAGCGCTGGTACTCCGCGTTGTCACCGGTGGCGTCACCTCTCACCGCGGAGCTCGTGTTCGACGCCGACCACCCGGTCCAATACTTCGCGCTCGAGAATCGCGTGGCACCCGAACCGAGAGAGGCGACGATCACGTGGGAGCCGCTGCGTGGACCGCGGCCGCTCGGCCCCGTGCCCGACTCGATCGCCCTGTCTCACGCGAAGAACAAGATCGGAGCCAAGCACGGCGCCTCTTATCGCCACACGATGGAACTGCCGCCGGGGGATCCGACCTTCATCGGCGTCGAGATCTTCCCCGCAGTCCTCACGCCGAACACCAGGTATCAAACCGAAATCGTGACGCGCATCGGCGACGCGACGCGGCGACTCAATGTCAGCGTGACCCTTCGAGACCGGAAATAGACCATGGCTAACACCACCCCGGTGCTGGTTTTCAGCTCGGAAAACGACGAGCTCGCGGACGTCTTACGCGCCGCTCAGCGGGCGATCATGGCGCATCCGATCGCCGCACAGGCGCTCTTCTCGGCGCTCGTGGCGGAGGGGCGGCACTTCGGTGCAACGGCCGAAGGCGCCGCCTGGCGCGAGCGGCTCGCCGCCTCCGAGTGGTTCGAGCGCGCACAGATCGTCTGGGAGACCGTGAGTCACACCTCGCTCGACGAGAACGGACGCGACGTCTTGCCGTCGAACTACATCGACGCGATCGTGAAGGCGGCGACCATCGAAAAGCTGGAACCGTTTCTATCTCACTTGTTTCAGGTGAGAGGCGAATGACGCCGCTCGCGCCGCAAGCAGCGTTCGTTGAAGGGAATGGTTTTCTTCACGCGAGCCTCGGGGCGCTCGGTCTCGCCCGCCGCTTTCGCGGCACGCTCGAGGCGACGGTGCCCGCGCAGGGCGGTGCGTCCGAGGTCGCCGCTGCCCCTCGTGCAGTCTCGAACGAAACCGCCCTTCACGTCGTGCTGGGGCTCTTGTCTTTGTCGCTCACCGTCGAACGCGCCGCCGCCACCTTCGGCACGAGCGCTCGGCTTCCCACGGACGGTGACGGCGACGATGCCTGCGAACGGCTGAGCGATCTCTTGCGATGACTTTTCCGGCAGTCGACCAGCTCACGATCAGTCGTTCGATTCAGGCGGGCGGCTTCTTTCGGCGTGTTCGCCCGTTGGGCAAGGCGGCCAAGGAATGGCTGCATTTCTGCGTGATCACGCCCGAGGTGCGCGTCGTCCTGAACTTCAGCCTCAGTCGAGGTGTGGACGAGGGAAGTGGGGTGGCGCGACTCATCTGCGTCCTCCGCGACGAGACCGGCTGCAACGGCGACGTGGTCACGCTGGCGCCCGAGGACGTTTCCATCCGCGCCGGCAAGCTCGACGCCCAGTTCGGCGACTCGAACGTCCGCTTCGAGGACGGGCGCTTCCGGCTCCGTGCTTGCATCCCTCGTCGCAACCTCGAGCTCGACCTCGAGCTCGTGCCGCGAACGTTGCCGATGATCGTGCAAAACATCCAGGCAGGCGTCGGCGCGGCGCTCCATTGGTTTCTGGTCCCGCGACTTCTGGCGACCGGCCGCGTCGTCTCGAACGGCCGCGAGCACCGCGTCGAAGGCGCTCCCGCCTATCACGATCACAATTGGGGCACGTTTCGCTGGGGCGGCGAATTCTCTTGGACCTGGGGTTACGGCTTGCCGCTCGACGCAAGTGTGCCCTGGTCCTTCATCATGGACCACTTCATGAATCGAGCGGGGACGCGCACGCGCGCACGGGCACTCCTGATTTGGAAGGGGCCGCTCCACCATCGCATGTTCCGCGATCGTTCCCTCGAGGTCGAACAGCACGGCTTGCTGCGACCGGAGCGTGTCTTCCGCGTCCCCCGAGCGCTCGCGTTCGGCTGTCCGGACGCGCTCTGCGGCGTCCCTGAACGCGTGATTCTACGGGGTGCGAGCGGGGACGATCGTGTCGAAGTCGAAATGAAGTGCGGCGAGGTCTCCCAAATCCTCGTTCCGAGCGAGGAAGACGAAGGCCTCACGCTGATCAACGAGGTCGAGTGCGAGACGCACCTGCACGGCGTCGTCGCGGGCGAGCGAGTCGAGATGAAGGGCGCGGGCATGCTCGAGCATTTGGGGCACTGGCATGCGCGCTGACACGGTGACGCGCTTCCTGCTCGAAGCCGTACGCACGGTGCGGAGCGAACAGCCCGACATCCACCACGCGCTCTGCCGGAAGCTCCACGGGCGTGCCGTGCGTCTCACGATCGGCGTCGAATCCCTGGTGCTAGGCGTGCCCTACGTCGAGCTCGAAGCGTGCGAGCTCGCTCCGCAAGTCGAGCTCGCGTGCACGCGCGCGACCCTGGTTGCGTTGCTCGACGCCCGCGTCACGCTGCTCGAAGCCCTGCTCTCCGATCAGCTGTTGTTGAAGGGGGCGCCTCTCGAACTCGTGCGCTTTCACGACGCGCTGCTTCTGTTCCTCGCAGGCGCGGCGCGCAGCCCGAGCATGCCGGCCCTGCTCTCCTGCTTTTTGTCCCCGCCCGCGGAGGGCGCGGCGGCTCGACCGCGCGTCCGCGGAAACCTCGCCTCGATAGGAGCGCGAGTCGAAAGGAACCAGTGATGGCGAAGTCGAATGTAGGGGCCCCGAACTGTGTCACCATCTTCGGCGCCGGTATCACCGGGCTGACCGCCGCACACGAGCTCATCGAGCGCGGGTTTCGGGTGCAGGTCTGGGAGCCGACGACGGATCAACGTCACCCCGAGCGCGGCTGTGACGTCGGCGGGCTGGCCCGCACGCAGTGGGGCGCCGTACCGTGGGACGAGGCGAGCCAAAGTTCCGACGAGAGTCCGGCGACCGTCGGGGATTTCGAGACCCGCGGCACGACGCCGCTCTCGCAGCTCGACCAGAAGTTCTTCTTCGTGGACGAGACGAATCAGCCGCTCGAACTCGGTACGCTGCACGCGCTCGGCAAGACGGGAGAAGACGACGTCCACAAGGTTGCGCAGGAGTTTTTGGACACCATCGGCGGAAACCGGAACATCAGGCTCGTCTACTGCGAGGCCTACGCCAAACGCCTCGAAAAAAGCCGCGATCGCAAAGCCGTCCAAGACTTCGTCCAGACGATCAAAGCCAAGTTTCAAGAGGTCTTCGACCAGTACCAAGGCAAATTCAAGATCACGATCGGCGAGCTCGTGTTCCCGGATACGTACCTCGACACGGTGAACACGGTCCTCTGCCTCGAGCGCGCGGGCGTCCCTCCGCGAAACGTGGCATTGCGCGTTCAGTTGCTCGACTGGGAGCCGGACGGCCTCCCCGACCCCGTTTGGCTCGCGCTCCGATTTCGCGTGCGCGAGCGTTGGATCGCAGGCGAGCACGGCTTTCGTTTTTTTCCGGCGTTCTACGCTCACGTCTTCGACAGCATGAAGCGCACGCCGCTACTCGAGCCGGTCGGCAAGCAAGACCTCGAGTTCGCGCAGGAACGCAGCGTCAGCGTGAACCCGAGCATGAATCGCTGGGACGTGACGGGGCGAACGGCGTTCGACAACCTCACGCCGACGACCTCTCAAGGCGTGGCCTTCGGGCCGAACAAACAGCCCGCCATTCTCTCACGCTCGCTGCCGACCTCCATCGAAGAGCTGATGGAGTGGATACGAACCGCGCTCGGTACGCGCGAGCGCGCCAAGACGGGGCGTGGACCCTCGCGCGCATTTGGAAGCCTCGACGCGACATCGCGGGACGTTTCGCTCTTTTCGTTGCGCGTTTTCCAATACCTGACGGCGAGCCAGGAGCGACGCCGGGATTACGAGAGCGTCAGCTGGCTCGAGTTTCTGTGCGGCGGCGAACCCAAGGAGAAGATGTTCTCCCCGAAGTTCCTCGAGGCGATAACGCAGTGGCCGGAAGCTCTCGTCGCGCTACGCGCGGACGAAGCCGACGCGCGCACGCAGGGGACCGTGAGCGGCATGCTGTTGCTGGACAATGCCGAGTCGAGCGGCTTTCGCGACGGAACGCTGAACGGACCCACGAACATCGCTTGGCTCGACCACTGGCGCCGGTACCTCGAATTCCAGGGTGTGGAGTTCATTCACGGTCGGCTGGAAGGTTTCAAGTCGCAGCCGGGCAGCGCGGGCAGTCCCGAGATCGTGCCCGCGGTATCCTGCTACGAGCCACGCTACCCCGGTGCGCTCACGGAAGAGCCCGCGCTCATGCGAGGGTATTGGCTGCTGGCCTTACCGGCGACGGAAGCATGGCGAGTCTCCCGCAGTTATCTGCGTGCGTGCGCGTCTTCGCGCCTTCGGATCCACGACGAAGGCGACCTGTTCAAGATCGCGACGTATCCGCTCTTCAGTGACGCCGACCCCGACTGGAACAAGTATGACGATTCGTCGGATTTCGACACCCTACAAAAGGCGCTGAACCGTCCCGAGCCGGGCGGCGAGCTGCGGCACATGGTCGGAATCCAGTATTACTTCGCGGAAGACATCCAGTGGCTGGACGGCCATGTCACGTACCCGGATGCGCAACTCCGCATCAGCTCGATTTCACAAGCCCGCTTTTGGTCCGAGAAGCACGATTGGGAGCACGGGCATCGGGGCATCCTCTCGGTGATTCTCACGAACCTCGACGGCAAAGTTGACGGCAAGCTGACCTGGACGCTCCCCCGCGCAACTTTGGCGCAGAAAGTCTGGGAACAAATTCGGACGGCGCTGCCCGACCGGCAATTGCCGGAGCCGCTCTACTGGCACCTCGACGACGCGTTCGGTCAAGAGTCGGCGAGTGACGCTCCCGGGCCTCGCGATCGTACCCCGATTCAGGTCGAAGCGAAGGGCAATTGGAGTCGCCGGCCGGGCTACCCGGTCGTGCCGAACGCGACGGAAAACGGGGTCGATACGGTGCTGTCCGGCTACGACGTGGAACGCGGCATCGTACTGGCCGGGACGTACATGCAGACGTTCACGCGCCTGACGACGATGGAGGCCGCAAACGAATCCGCGCGCCACGCGGTCAACGCCATTCTGCAGGATCAGCTCGAGGAAAAGCCGCTGCGCTGCAGTCCGTGTCCGATCTACCCACCGGAAGACCGCGAGCCGCGTGACCTCGCATTCTGGAAGGAGCTCGACGCGGAGCTCCATGGTCGCGGCTGCGAACACTTCGTGGACATCCTCGAGCTCGGCCTGCTCGTCGCGCAAGGCTTCTCGGGGCGGCCCGCCGATCCGCTCGATCCCGAGGGCGCTCTCGCGCCGCTCGCCAAGCTGGTTCGCGAGCAGCTGAAGGTGTTCCCATAGACTCGTTCCAACTCGTAACCGTGAGGATTCCGATATGGCAGCGCCCAACAACAAGAACAAGAACAAGAAAGCCGATACACTGGCCCCGGCCTCGCGAGAAAAGCCGATCGATCGTTCACCTTCGCCTCCGGGTGAACACTCGGTCACTTCGGCAAACACCGCTCCCACGACCCCGATGCGCGCGCGGGCGAGCACGGCCTACGGCGGAAGCAACGGGAAGGCTCCTGCCGCGCCGATCGTAGCGAACCCCGTCGCCGGCTCCGCCGTGGCGAGTGCCAGCAAGGACGGCCTTCGTCCCGCCCTCGGTCCGGTGGTCCAAGCGCCGCCGCTGATGGATCCGCGCGTGCCAGTTTGGAAGGACTTACTCGCGGCTCAGCGCGCCTGGCTCCTTGCTGGTCCGTCAACGGGTCGGTCGCGCCCCGCCGCGCAGCAGCGGCCGCGCCTGGTGCGGAAAGCGCTCGTCCGAGACGAGCAGGCGAACCCAGAAATGGACGCACTCGTTTACACCTACACGCGCAACGATCGGTTCGTGACCGACGGTATGGGCTATGGCGAGGAGATGCAGGAAACGCTCGCCGTCGCCGGCAAGAAGGTGGTCCGAATGAGCCGCCGCACCACGACCGGCCGCCAGACCCTGAGTATCAAGTAGACAAAGCGGGGGTGATCAACCGAAGCCAAGCGGCGACGTCCTTCGTGCCAATTCTCTCGAAGTCCGCGGCCGCTCGCGCCTCGAGTGCACCACTCTTGCCCAACGACGCGAGGCTTGCCGCCACCGCCGCCGCATGGAGCTCGAGCCCGGCAGCCGTAGACGCCGCGAGCGCGCGCTCGAGCGCCGCTCGACCGCGTTCCCGATCACCCTCGAGAGCGGCCACGCCGGCGCGGAGCACATCGGCAAAACCGCGGACGGCGGGCAATCGGTTCCGCTCGATGGCGTCTGCGGCGGCGAGCGCGTGAGCGAGCAAGCGCCCTCGCTCGCGGCTACCCGGTGGAACGCCCTCTGCGGCGGCCAGTGCGGCACGGCCGCGGAGATTCCAGAGATCGTCGCGCAGGAAGTTCAGCAACAAGAACTGGTTCGCCTTGAGCCGCGGCCAATGTTCGAGCACGCGCGCCCACGCCGCATCTCCCGCGCCGCGATAAAGGTCAATCTCGGTGAGCGCCATGAAGGCGTCCCAATGCTGGGACGAATAGTCGCTCGGAGCCTGCTCGAGCGTCCGATTCGCATGCTCGAGCGCCCGCTCGACCTGCCCGTCGAGCAGGAGCCCGAGAGCGATCTGACGCGCTGGCAGGTTCAGCAACAAGAAGCGATCGTTGCGAGCTTCGGCGTCCTCGAGCGCGCGCTCGAAGGAAGCTCGTACTTCTCTCAAGCGCCCGAGGTGCGCGAGGGTCGGCAGTCTGAAGCCCTCGACCAACGCGAGCTCGAGTGCGGCACGCGTCCCATAGCGACGGTAGATCTCCGCACTCGCCGCGAGGTCGGTGGCGGCCGACTGCAATTCCCCGTTGAAGTAAGCGACGCAGCCGCGAGCCAACTGGAATGCGTTCCGCCAATATTCGTCCGTCGTGCGCGGCAAGAGCTCGCTCGCGCGTTGAAGCATGCCTTTGGCGGCCCGTTGGGCGAAGGCGAACGGCAGGGCCGACGCTGTCGAAGCTTCGACGCAGAGCGCCCGGAGCACGTGATCGGGATCACCTGCTTCGAGGGCTTCGTAGAGGTAGCTCACGCTCGCAAGGCCGGAGCGCGTGTGATTCACCCGACTCTCGGTCAGGCACAGCAAGAACCAAAGTTCCAGGCGGTCCCGCGTCGTCTCGGGCAACGCCTCGGCCGGCGGCGGACAGTCGAGCCCACGCAGCCACGTCCTTACGCGAAGCGCGCTGCCCATGGCCAGCGCCTGCCAGCGCTTGGTAGGAACACGCACGCCGAGATCACGCAATGCCGCGTCGATGATACCCGCGCGTGGTTCCGCGTGGCCGCTACGCAGGAACTGTTCACCGGCCCGGCGCCGGAGCACCTGCACTCGTTCCGACGCGAGACCCGCTTCGCGAGCGAGCCGGGCGGCGAGCTCGAACGCCCGCCCGGCTTCGAGTGCCCGGCCGGCCGCCGCGAGCGAGCGAGCGAGCTCGACGGCGAGGTCGGGAGGCGCGAGCTCGGAGCCGCCGAGCTCGGACGCGGTCTGGTAGAGACGAGCGGCCAGTTGATAGCCGAGCGCGGAGAACGCCTGACGCGCGGCGGGGACGACATAGCGCCGGACTGCGTCGATGTTACCCGCAGCATGATAGTGCTCGACGACGACCGGTAAGTTGGGATTGGCTGTCGCCAAGAGGGTGCGTGCGAGCATCGAGTGATGCCGCTGCTTGTCCGTCGTCTCGAGTGCGTTCAGGATCTCGTCGCGAATTCGGTGATGGTAGATCTCGAATGCACGACCACTCGTACCCAACGAACTGCGGAGGAGCGCCGCATTCTCCAGCATCGCGAGCTGGGGGCGTGCCCCTTCGGGCAGCTCGGCCGCCTTGAGCAGCACGCCCTGCTCGAGGGCGCCGCCGGCAACCGAAGACAACTCGAGCAGGCTGCGTGCCTCCTTCGGGAGCCGCTCGAGGCGGCGACTCAACGAGTAGCGAAAGCTCAGCTGCGGCGGGACGGCGCTCACCCCGTCCGATTCTTGGACGAAACGTGCAAGCTCCCAAAGAAACAGGGGTGAACCCCCGGCTTCGCCCACCACTCGCTGGACGAGCGCGTCGGTCTCGGCCGCTCCGAGAACCTGTCGCACCAACCATTCACTGTCCGTCGCGGGTAGAGGCGCAAGCTCGAGCTCTTCCACGGGAATTGCCCGCTCGGTATCCAACGCGGCGAGCGTCGCACTCTGAGCACGCTCATCCGAACGAAACGACAAGATGAGCAGCACGGCGGCCGTCTCGGCGCCCGGCATCATCAGTTGTCTCAACACGGCGCCGCTGTCGGCGTCGCCCCAATGCACGTCGTCGACCCAAATGATGAGCGGTTGCTGACGCGAGAGACGGGCGAAAATGGTGAGGAGCGCGCGCGCCGAAGCACGCGCGGCCGATTCGTTGCCGGCGCCGGGATCGTCGTCGGGCAGGGAGGTGCGCTCGTCCTCGAGCGGCAGGCGCCGCAGCACCGGGAATTGCCGTTCGAGCACCCGCAGCGGAGCGCCTAGACCTGCCGGCGAACGGAGCGCGAGGAATTGACTCAGATCGTCGACGATGCCGTCGAGCGCGTTGTGAGCCAGATTTTCGCGCGGGTGACAGCGGCCTCGAAAACTAAGCACCGACCCCTTTTCGGCGGCGGTCTGCAAAAAATGGCGGATGAGCTCCGTCTTGCCGACGCCGGACGGGCCGGACACGTATTCGAGCTCGATCTGCCGGCTGCGCCGGACGCGCTCGAGGGCCGCATCCAACCGAGCCAGCTCGCCGCGACGACCCGCAAATGGAATCGAGGCGGCCTGGTCCATCTCGTTACCGACGGGGACTCCGGTCGGCGATCGGAAACCGAGCTTCTCGAGGACCGACTCCCCCGACAATCGCCGTTCCGGAGCGTACGCGAGGCAGCCTCGCACGAGCTCGCAGAGGTCCGCCGGAAGCTCCGGGCCGAGCAGCGCGTCGAGCTGGTCCTCCGCACGCTTTCGGAAAAAGCTCTTCGAGTGCGGGTCGAGTGGAGGCCGCCCCACGAGAGCCTCGCAAAGCACGGCGCCGAACGAGTACCAATCGCCCGCGGGGGACGACGGGGTGCCATAGGCCTGTTCCGGCGCCATGTAAGCGAGGGTGCCCACCATGCCGGTGAGCTCTCCGACCCAGGCCCGCTGGGGATTCGTCGGCGCGACCAAGCCGAAATCGAGCAACACGACGCGCCCGGTCGGCGTCACGAGCACGTTGCTCGGCTTCACGTCCCGATGGAGGCGGCCGGCTCGATGCAGCGCGATCAGCCCGAGCGCGAGCTGCGAGAAGACTTCGCGAAGCAATCGAAAGTCACGCGCCTCGGTCGACTCCGGCGCCAAGGCTTTCAAGATGTGGCTCCCCGGTACGAGCTCCATCGTGAAAAAGGTCAGCTCCGGGCTCGCAAAGAGCTCGTAGAGATCGACGAGGTTCGCGTGTTTGATGTCCGCGAGCGCCCGAAACTCGCGCTTCAGGTAAAAGATCTCGTCGGCGGCGAGTGAATGAAAGGTCTTCAGCGCGGCCTCGGTACCCAACTCCGCGTCGGTCACGCGGAACACGACCCCGTTGGCACCGCGCCCGAGCTCCGTTGCGACGCTGAAGCGCTTGGGTAAGTTGGGCGGGCTCCCCCCTTGAATGACCCGGGACCCCGAAGCAGCACCGCTGGCTTCGACGGGGGCTTGGTGCTCCTGAACACCTCGGGCGGCCATCGCCCGGAATCTAGAGCTTTTTGTTGACGCTCGCGAGTCGCTGAACGGCTTCCTTCAGCCGCCGGCCATGATTCGCAGGGGTTCGACCGGCGTCGCCCGCTGACGCACGAGAGCCTCCGAGCGTCGCCGCACCAAGGAGGCCACGAGCTCGCCGCGCCCCGAGACGTGGAGTTTCCGAAAAACCGCCGCCAACTGGTTGGCTACCGTCCTGTGCGAGCAAGCGCGCTGTTCCGCCATATTCACGTGCGATCCACCTTCCACCATCATGCGCACGACGCACTTCTCGGCAGCCGAAAGGCAGCTCGGGAGGTCGTTGTCGGGACGTTCGGCGCTCAGCACCTCGCCGGAATCGTTAGAAAAGGAGCGAACCGCTCCGAGCTCGGCGCCGAGCGAGGCGTGGGCAGCCAACATGAGCAGCAGGGGTGCGCGGGAAGCCGAGTCCCGAACGCCCATGTACTCGAGGCAGCTCCGGCAATAGACGGAAATGGTCGACGGCGCGCGCCTGAGTTCGACCGCGGCCACCTTCTGTCGCTCCCCGGCCAACACGCGCCGCAGTATCGCCGCGTTGAGCGCCGCCGGCCCGAGTCCCTCGCCGGCGACCCGCTTGAAGGTCGCAAAGCAGCGCTCGGCGGTGCAGAACGTTTCCAAGACGACACATTTGCCGCTCGTGAGATCGTGCCAAAAACTGGCGAGAGGACTCGATGCCGAAGCTTCAATCGAATGCATGGACGTTCCTTCGCTGCGACAAGGCGCAGCTCGGCGCTTGAGGGATTCCGGCTCGACGGGAGCCGAAAGGGTCAGGTTGTTTCGGGGGACTCGGCTGCGGTCGAGCCCGCGCTGACGGCGGGCTCGAGCCTGACGATCGGAAGAACGAGGTTTCGCCGCCGGACTGCGAGCGAGCGCTCGAGCCTCATCTTGGTTGGGCGCGCGACCTCGAAGGGCTGGACGGCGGTGCTCGAAGCACTCACGCCGGGCAGCTCCTTTCGAGCAGTCCGGTGGTCGTGCGTTGACGCGCGCGGCTGTGTCATTTCGAGCCTGTCATGAGCAACGAGCGTGCCGATGCGCGTCAGACTGCGATGCCCAAAAAGGCCGGGAACGGCGCGCCGCCGCACCACGGCTTGTCAACGAACGTGGACATCCGAGTGCGAGCGCAAACCTGAGTGGTCACCGCCCGGAGAACGCGCTGCTCGCGCCAAGCCGGCTTTGCGGCCGACGACCCTTCTCGCCCACGTGGCTTTCGCTTAGGCTCCGCGTGATGCAGGATCCAGGAGCTCAGGTTGCGCGCGAACGCGACCTCTACCTCCAGCTCCTAGAGCTCGGGCACGAGGACGCGCCGGAAAGCTTTCTCGACAAAGCGCTCTCGCTTTTCATCGAGAGCGCCGGCGCGCGTCGCGGCTACATCGAGCTGCACGACGGCTCCCGCCCGAGCGACAGTCCGACGTTCTCCATGCTGCGGGGACTCGAAGCCGATGCCTTCTCTTCCGACGGCTTGTCGAGGAGCATCATCGCCGAAGCGCTCGAGACCGGGGAGACCGTGGTCACGGCCTCGGCACGACTCGACCCACGCTTTCACGACAGCGGGAGCGTCCGCGCTCACGGATTGGAGGCGGTTCTCTGCGCCCCCATCGGCCGCTCCCCGGTGGTCGGGGTCATCTACCTGCAGGACCGAGCTGAGCCGGGCCCTTTCTCGCCCGAGGACGCGCGGCGCGCCGAACTCTTCGCGCGACACCTGGCGACTTTCGCCGACAGGCTACTTTGGAAACAACGCCGTCTGGAGCAAGACGACCCCACGGCGGCAGTCCGCAAAGGCCGCAACTTCCAGGGGATCGTCGGCAAGAGTCCAATCCTCGCGGCCCTCTTGGGACAGATCGCGCTCGTCGCTCCGCTGCAAGTCGCCGTGCTCCTGACGGGCGCACCCGGGACGGGAAAGACCCAGCTCGCGCGAGCCATCCACGACAATAGTCCCCGCGCCGCTGGACCTTTCGTCGAGCTCAATTGCGCAACGCTGCAGGAAAGCTTGGTCGAGAGCGAATTGTTCGGCGCAGCTGCCGGTGCGCACTCGACCGCGCATCGACGGAGCGAAGGCAAGCTCGCCGCCGCGGAAGGTGGAACCTTGTTCTTCGACGAGGTCACCGAGCTGCCTCTCGTAGCTCAAGCCAAACTGCTCCAATTCCTGCAGTCGGGTATTTACTACCCGCTCGGTGAGACGAAGCCGCGCAAGGCCAACGTCCGTATCATCTCGGCCACGAACGCCGATCTGGCCGCCGCAGTCGCGGCCCGCCGATTCCGCGACGATCTCTACTATCGACTCAACGTCTTCCCGTTGCGAGCACCCTCACTTGCCGAAAGGTCGGGGGATATCCCGCTCATCGCTCAACGATTTTGCAAATTGACGTTCGAGAATTTGGGGTTGCCGCCGGGTGAACTGTCCGGTGGCGCCCTGCTCGCGGCGCAATACGCGGAATGGCCCGGCAACGTCCGCGAGCTCAAGAATGCCGTCGAGGCGGCCGTCATCCGGGCGTACGGCGAGGGCTCGCCCTACGTCGAGCGGCGTCACCTGTTCCCAGCGGCGCTGACCGGCGGAGACACGCAACCGGGTTCTGAAAGGCCGACCTTCCAGGAGGCGACGCGCGACTTCCAGCGCAAGTTGGTTCACACGGCCCTCGCGGCCGCCGACTGGAACGTCGCGGCCGCGGCACGCTCACTCGAGCTCACGCGCGCGCACGTTTACAATCTGATGGCGACCCTCTCGATCAAGCGCCCCGACGACGCGAGCCAGCCCGAATTCGGCTCCACGGAGGGAAGGGGCTCGCGGCCGCCCCAGCCGGCGGGAACTCCCACCCCCGAGGCCCTGCGCCGGTAATCAGGGGTTCGGTCGGGTCGAGCGACGCTCGCGGCACACGCTAGTAGACGCACTGGTACTCTTCGTCCTGGTATTTGCAGACGGCGTCGCCGTCGCAGTCGCTCTGGCTGCCGCATTGGTCGTCGGCGTTCTGGCAATTGAAGCCGCCGACCAGCCCGCTGCAGTCGTTGAGCTCGCCCTCGGCGCGGCACAGGTAATCGGCGCCGCAGTCAGCGTCGGTCTTGCAGTTCGCGGACACGCAGGTACCGAGCGCAACGACGGACCCTGTCGCCTTGACGGTGTTCGCGCAAAAGCAAAGACCCTGGACGCCGCAGTCCGCGTCCGTCTGGCACGGGTGGGCGCAAAACCGATCTTCCCCGCAAAAGAAGGTCGTCGCCTCGACGCAATAGTCGGACTCGCCGCAATCGGCGTCCGTGGCGCAACCTTTAGGGGGTCCGCTTCCGCTCGCGCCGGCTTCGCCCGACACCCCACCGCCCCCCGCAGCCCCGTCGCGCGGCGGCAGTGAGCAGGCCGCCGCAGCGACGCGATGAATGAACCCGTCCTGACACAGCACGACGCCGGTCGCGTACGGACACCACCGAGACACGGATATGCGTTCGTGGCCGCTCCCGCGTCGCCACCACTGCTCATGAGCGTGCCGGCCACGCCGCCTCCGCCCGCTTTGCCGCTCACGCCGCCGACCTCGTTCGTGTCGCCCGCTTTGCCGCTCATGCCGCCGACCTCGTTCGTGTCGCCCGCGTCGCCGCTCGCGCCGCCCCCGGAAAGAATGGGGCGTGTCCCGCCGCCGTCACCGCCCACGCCGCCCACGCCACCCGTGCCGCCACCGTCAGGTGCGCCGATGGAGACACCGCCGACGGCGCCGAGCGTGCCGCCCGTCGTGCTTTTCGCGCCGCTGCCACCAGCGGACACGCTCGTTCCGCCGAACCCGCCGTTGCCGGCGTCGCTCGTTTCCGTGATCGAGCGCCCCGCGCACGCGACCGCGAGCGCAACCCACCAGAAGCTCGCGAGTCTAGCGACCGAATCCCACGAACCTGCCACCATGCCGTGAAATATGTCGCGCGCGGTGCGGCCTTTCAAGAGCGCCGTCTCGCGAATCTTCGGGCCTCGAGCGAAGCTGCTCCGCAAAGTTCACGATCGATCCGAACGCTCGCCGGTGACGGCTTCAACGCCCGCGACGATCGTCGCAATGGCGTCGGCGAGCGCGCCGAGGGTCGCGCTCATGCCGGCGACGGCGCTCTCGACGTCGCCGGCGGCCGGCGCGGACGCGAAGTGCTCGTGTCGAAAGAGCGGTGCCGACGTCGCCGCGCGCGCTTGCACCGCGACGAGCGCGTCGAGCACGATGCGCCCGTATTCGTCACGCTCGAAGCGCGAAATCTCGAGCTCGACGCGGACGTCGGGCGTCGCCGTGACGCCGCGGCCCTCCCTGATGACGAAGCAGCTCGGCAGCCGCGCGGAGAGATCCTCGACGAGCACGTTGCTCGTGAGCTCGTCGAGCGGCCCAGCCCAACGCTGATCACCGCCGAGATCGAGGCGCTCGGCCGTCGCGCGGCGGACGATGTGCTGGCGGTCGAGGTAGGCGGGTAAGCTCGGGCGCCGGAGCTCGACCACGAGCGCCCGAGTCGGATGCGCCGCGCCCACGTGCGTGGAGAGTGCGTAAAACAAGGGCTCCGGCGAGTGGGCGCAGCCGGCCGCCAGCAGCACCGCGCCGAGTACGACAGCGCGCGGCGTCACGGTTCGTCTCCCCGCCTGCCGCTGATGAGCGCCTCGGGGTGCCGGTTCAGGAAATCGGCGAAGAGACGCACGCTGCGCGCGGCGCCCGCCACCTCGTCGAGGGTGCGAGCCAGATCGCGCTGCGCGCTCGAATCGGAGCCGTAGCCGGCGGGACCGAACGTGGTCTGGACCTCGTCGGCCGCCCGCTCGAGCTTGGCCGAAATCGCGGGCAAGCGCCCGAGAGCGGGCCCGAGATCGCTCTTCGCGTCGCGAGCGAGCTCGCCCACCTGGCGCAGCGCTTCGTCCGCCGATTTGAGGGTGCGCTCGAGCTCCGGGCCGCCGACCGCGTGATCGAGCGACGCGAGCGCGTGGTTGGCGTGCTCGCCGAGCGCCTCGAACGGGATCGCGTCGATCTTGGCGGCGATGTCGCCGAGCGTCGAGGTGAGGCGCCCGAGATCACGCGCTTCACCCGGCAAGACGAGAGTGTCCCCCTCCACGCCGACGTCGGCCGGCGCCGAGCCCGGCGAGTACTCGAGCGCGAGCTCCTTCTTCGTCAAGAGCACGCTGCTCGACTGGAGCACGACGCGCATGCGATCGCCGACGAGAGCGCGGAGACCGTCCGAGGTGAGCGCGCCGCGCTCGGTGTCGCCGACGGCGCGGCCCGGCTCGAGAAGGTAGCCGACGCGCACTCCGA
>Ga0335083_10002793_pt1 | contig 22892 bp, 17 predicted proteins | sample Lox_Sample_42_FD_206716 | JGI IMG/M metagenome (GOLD analysis project Ga0335083, IMG submission 206716) | Soil microbial communities from Loxahatchee National Wildlife Refuge, Florida, United States - Lox_Sample_4.2 | ecosystem: Environmental > Terrestrial > Soil > Wetlands | place: USA...
GGACTTGTTCCGGGGGAGGGGAAGGGGACCCAGGTGGTGAGAACGCGTTCGCTCCTTCCACCTGGGTCCCCTTGACCTCGCACCGCTGCGCGGTGCTCGCCGGGGATGACAGTTGAGATGCATCTAAAGCTTCCCCCCAACAATCATGTTCACCAGATCGATCTCGTTCTCCGAGGAACGCCGGCCGATGGCGGCGCGTTCGACGGAATGATCCAGAAGGAATCCCTGATACATCTTCATGCACATGATGCCCCATTTGAGCGAACCGTAGACGATCCACGGCCGCACCTCTTCCGGCGCGATGCGGATGCCACTCTCTTCTTCGTAGCCCGCGAGTAGGTCGGGAAGATCGCCGAAGCCGCCGACCACCTTGTCCTGCTGGCCGAAGCGCCAGGCGGCGGTGCAGATCCAGCCGATATCCTCGAGCGGGTCGCCGATATGTGCAAGTTCCCAGTCGAGCGCGGCTTCGAGGCCGTGGGGAGAAATGAGCAGATTGCCGAGTCGGAAATCGCCATGCACCAACGTCTCGCGGGTGCTTCCGATCATCCGTGGTTCGAGCCATTGGAAGGCGATCTCGAACACGGGATGAGGATAGTCGAAGGCGTCGTAGCTCTCGCGGTAGGACCGAAGCTGCGCCGGCCCGTCGACCACGGGAAGCAGCGCGCGCAACGGCGAAAGATCGACGCGATGGATGCGCGCAAGCGCCCGGCCGCATTGGCGCGCGAGCTTCGGCCGCACGTCGGCGAATTCGGCGTCGCGCAGGATCTTGCGCGCGATGGTTTCGCCGGAAAGCCTGTCCATCACGTAACCGTCGCCTGCGTTGTTTTCCGGCTTCAAGACGTAGCGCACGCGCGGCGCGGCAACGCCGGCGGCCCGCGAAGCTTCGATGACGGCGGCTTCGGTGGAAAGAGGGATGCCGGTCATGCGCGCGACGCCGTTTGGCGCGCGACGGAGGATGAGCGGCAGCCGTTCGCCCTCGCGCTCGCCGTCGAAGGACCAGGTTTCCTGACTCGCGCCGCCGGAAAGGCGCATGAGATTCTCGACGCGCATGCCGAGCGCACGATCGAGGGCGGGAAGAAAGTCGGGGCTCGAAGTTGTTGCCATTCTATCGACCATCCATCACCAACGTCATGGCCGCCCTCGTGGCGGCCATCCATACCCGCGGTGTCGGACCGAGTTTATGGGTGGCCGGGACAAGCCCGGCCATGACGATAAATTGAAAGGCGCAAAACCGACAACAATCTCACCCCGTCCTGAGCAGGCGCACAGCTTCGTCGCGTTCGAAGAGATAAAGCAACAGCCTGAGTGCCTCGCCGCGCGGCGATTTCAGGCTGGGATCGCGGGCGAGCACCAACCGCGCGTCGTCGCGCGCGATCGCCAGCAATTCGCCATGCGCGGCGAGATCGGCGAGCTTGAACTCGGGCATGCCGCTCTGGCGCTTGCCCAGGAGTTCGCCCGCGCCGCGCAGCTCCAGGTCCCGTTCGGCGATGACGAAGCCGTCGTCGGTCTCGCGCAAGGTCTTGAGCCGCGCCTTCGCGGTTTCCCCTAAGGGAGGATGATAGACGAGCAGGCAGCTCGATTTTCCCGATCCGCGTCCGACGCGCCCGCGCAATTGGTGCAACTGCGCCAGTCCGAAACGCTCGGCATGCTCGACGACCATGATCGTCGCTTCCGGCACGTCGACGCCGACCTCGATGACGGTGGTGGCGACCAGGATCTTGTCCTCGCCGCACTTGAAGCGCTCCATCGCCGCGTCGCGCTCGGGGCCTTTCATACGACCATGGACGAGGCCGACGCCGGTGTCGAGCGCGGCGCGCAATTCGCGCGCGCGCGCTTCGGCGGCGGCGAGGTCGCTCTTCTCGGACTCTTCGACCAGCGGACAGACCCAATAGGCGCGTGCGCCTTTGGCGATCGCGCCGCGCAGGTGGTCTACCACCTGATCCAGCTTGTCGTCGGAGACGACGCGCGTCGCGACCGGCTTTCGGCCCGGCGGCCGTCCGTGGATGCGCGACACGTCCATGTCGCCATAGGCGGTGAGCGCGAGCGTGCGCGGGATCGGCGTCGCCGTCATCACCAGCACGTCGGCGGGCGCGGCGCCCTTGGCTTGGAGCTGCATGCGCTGATGCACGCCGAAGCGGTGCTGCTCGTCGACGACAACGAGGCCCAGATCGCAGAACGCCACGTCTTCGGAGAACAGCGCATGGGTGCCGACCAGGATATCGATGTCGCCAGCCGCCAATGCCGCGAGGGTCTTGTCGCGCGACGGACCGCGCTCGCGTCCGGTGAGCAGCGCCATGCGCACGCCGGCGGCTTCGGCAAGGGGGCTAAGCGAGGCCATGTGCTGGCGCGTGAGCAGTTCGGTCGGCGCCATCAGTGCGCCTTGCGCGCCGGCTTCGATGGCCTGCAACAGCGCCAGCATCGCCACCACGGTCTTACCGGCGCCGACGTCGCCCTGCAGCAGGCGCAGCATGCGCGTCGGCGCGGCCATGTCGGCTTCGATCTCGGCGAGCGCTTGTTGCTGGCCCTCGGTGAGCGCGAAGGGGAACGCCGCGATCGCCTTGCGCTTGAGCAGGCCGGTTCCGGCAAGCGCGCGGCCCTTGGGCGTTTTGAGCTGCGCGCGGATCATGTGCAGCGCGAGCTGGTTCGCGAGCAGCTCGTCATAGGCCAGTCGCTGCCGTGCCGGTGTCGTGGGCAGCAGATCGGCATCGCTGCGCGGCGCATGCGCGGCGAGCAGCGCGTCGTTGAACGAGGGCCAGGCGCGTGTCTTGCGCAACGCGGCGTCCTGCCATTCCGGCATCGGCGGCACTTTGTCGAGCGCGGCGCGGATCGCCCTGTGCAGGCTCTTGGACGGAAGCCCTTCGGTCAGGGCATAGACCGGCTCGTGCTCCGGCAATTCGTTCGCCTTGGCCGGATCGAGCACGAAGTCCGGATGCGGCATCTGCAAGGTCTCGCGGAAGCGTTCGATCTTTCCGCTGACCAGGCGCTGGGAACCGATGGGCAGCGAAGTCTTCAGGTATTCGGGCCGCGCATGGAAGAAGACGAGATCGATGAACGCAGTGTCGTCCGAACAGCGCACCACCCAGGGCCGGCTGGGCGTGGGTGGTTTCACATGCTCGAGCACGTTGACCAGCGCTGTGGCGATGCGTCCGGCTTCGGCGCGGATGAGCTTCGGCCGGTAGGAACGGTCGATGAGGCCGGTGGGCAGGTCGAAAATGAGATCGACGAGGCGCGTACCCGCGACCCGCGCGATCAGCTTCTCGATGCGCGGCCCCACGCCGGGCAGGGCCCGCGTCTCGGCGAAAAGCGGAAAGAGAATCGCAGGGCGCATGTGGGCGAGAATAAACCACCCTCCCCTTGAGGGAGGGTCGAAAAATGCGAAGCATTTTTCGGGGAGGGGCTGGCGCTACAACAATACCCCTCCCCGAAATTTCTCCGTTCGCTTCGCTTACTACGAAATTTCGACCCTCCCTCAAGGGGAGGGTTGGAAAAGCCATGAGGACATCGCTATATCCACCCCATGACCCAACCTGAAAAAGGCGGCTCGCAAGAGGCCCGTCGCAAACGGCTATTGTTCCGGGCGCAGCGGCGCGGCTTCAAGGAAGTCGATCTTGTCTTCGGCGCCTTCGCCGCGGCCCATCTGGAGGCGATGGACGAGGGCGAGTTGGACGCGTTCGAAGCGCTGCTCGATGCGCCGGATCAGGAGGTCTATGCCTGGCTCAGCCGCGGCGCGCCGGTGCCGGCTGCTTTCGACACGCCGCTGTTCGCGAAACTCAAAGCCTTCTGCGGCCGCAAGAACCCGACATGGAACGCCTGACCTATATCGCGCGCGAACCCGGACGGCTCACCGTCAGCGGCGTGCCCGGCGGCTACGACGCCTATCTCGCAGCCGAGGCCGCCAAGCGCAGCAACGGGCTTGTCGTGCTGGTGGCGACGGAGGAACTGCACGCCGCCGCGGTGGCGGAGAGCCTGAAATTCTTCGCGCCCGGTCTCACGGTGCTGCCCTTCCCGGCGTGGGATTGCCTGCCTTACGACCGCATGTCGCCCAAGCCCGATATCGAAAGCGAGCGGCTGGCGACGCTGGCGGCGCTGACGCGGCTCGAAGGTTCGGCGGTGGTTGTGACGGTGGTGAATGCGCTGCTCCAGCGTGTGCCGCCGCGCGCGGCCATTGAAGGCGCGAGCTTCCACGCAAAGGTCGGCAAGGACATCGGCTACGACAAGCTGACCGCGTTCCTCGCCGCCAACGGTTACGTCAACGCCAGCACGGTGCGCGAGCCCGGCGACTTCGCGTTGCGCGGCGGCATCGTCGATCTGTGGCCTCCCGGCAGCGACCAGCCGCTTCGGCTGGACTTCTTCGGGCCGACGCTCGACGCCATCCGCCGCTTCGATGCGGAGACGCAGCTTTCCGGCGAAAGCGTCGAGGAGATCGAATTGCTGCCCGCGAGCGAGACGCCGCTGGATGCCAAGTCGATCAGCCGTTTCCGCGCCGGCTATGTCGCGCGTTTCGGACCGGGGAGCGACGATCCGCTCTACGAAGCGGTGAGCGCCGGCCGCAAGGCGCAAGGCATGGAGCACTGGCTGCCGCTGTTCCACGAGTCGCTCGAAACGCTCTTCGACTACGCGCCGCAGGCGTTGCTCCTTCTGTCGCATCAGACGGAGGAAGCCAAGAACGCGCGGCTGGAACTGATCCGGGACTACTACGACACGCGCAGGGACTTGCTGGTGCAGAAGGAGACCGATCCCAAGCACGCCGTGAAGGCCCCGCCGTACAAGCCGCTGCCGCCGGAACAGCTCTATCTCACCGACGAGGAGTGGAAGGCGGCGCTCAAGCATCGCCGGGTGCGCGACCTGACGCCGTTCCAGGCGCCGGAGTCGAAACACTCCGTCGATGCCGGCGCGCGCGTGGGCCGCGACTTCGCCCCGGAGCGCAAGGCCAATGCCAATGTCTTCGAAGCGGCGGTGCAACACATCAAGTCGCTGGACAAAAAGGTGCTGGTCGCGGCTTGGAGCGAAGGCTCGGTCGAACGATTGGGCGGCGTGCTGTCCGATCACGGGCTCACCGCCATCCGCCGCGTGAAGGACTGGCCCGATGCGCACAAGCTCGCCAAGGGCGCCGTCGGCATCGCGTGTCTCTCCGTCGAGCATGGTTTCGAGGCACAGGATTTCGCGGTGGTGGCGGAACAGGACATCCTGGGCGATCGCATGGTGCGGGCGTCGCGCCACCGCCGCGCGCAGAATTTCCTGGCCGAGGCCTCGTCGCTCGCGCCGGGCGATCTGGTCACGCATATCGAGCATGGCGTCGGCCGCTATCTCGGTCTCAAGACCATCGACGCCGCAGGCGCGCCGCACGACTGCCTGGAGCTGCAATATGACGGCGGCAAGCTGTTCCTGCCGGTGGAGAATATCGAGCTGCTGACGCGCTACGGCGCCGACGAGGGCACCGCGCAGCTGGATCGTCTCGGCGGCGCGGGCTGGCAGACGCGCAAGGCCAAAATGCGCGAGCGCGTGCGCGAGATGGCGGCGGAACTGATCCGCATCGCCGCGGCGCGCGAGCTCAAAGCGCTGCCCGCGACCGATCCGCCGCAAGGCGTCTATGACGAATTCTGCGCGCGCTTCCCCTATCAGGAGACGGAAGATCAGGAGAAGGCGATCGCCGAGACCATCGAGGATCTGGCCAAGGGCCGGCCGATGGACCGCTTGGTTTGCGGCGACGTCGGTTTCGGCAAGACCGAGGTCGCATTGCGCGCCGCCTTCGTGGTCGCGATGACGGGGCAGCAGGTCGCGGTGGTAGTGCCGACCACACTGCTGGCGCGTCAGCACTATCGCACCTTCGTCGAGCGCTTCGCAGGCTTCCCGGTGAAGATCCGCCAGCTCTCGCGCTTCGTCGACGCCAAGGAGGCGCGCGAGACCCGGGCGGCGCTGGAGTCTGGCGACGTCGATATCGTCATCGGCACGCATGCGCTGCTCTCCAAGAGCATCAAGTTCCGAAACCTCGGCATGGTGGTTGTCGACGAGGAGCAGCATTTCGGCGTCGGCCACAAGGAGCGGCTGAAAGCACTCAAGGCCGACGTGCATGTGCTGACCCTGACGGCGACGCCGATTCCGCGCACCTTGCAGCTCGCGCTGTCCGGCGTGCGCGACCTGTCGCTGATCGCCACGCCGCCGATCGACCGGTTGGCGGTGCGCACCTTCGTGACGCCGTTCGATCCGCTCACGGTGCGCGAGGCTCTGCTGCGCGAGCATTACCGCGGCGGGCAGAGCTTCTATGTCGCGCCCCGCATCGTCGATCTGCGCGAGATGGAGGCGTTCATCAAGACCACGGTGCCGGAGGTGAAGGCCGCCGTGGCGCATGGCCAGATGGCATCGAGCGTGCTCGAAGACGTGATGACGGCATTCTACGACCGGCGGATCGACGTGCTGATCTCGACCAACATCGTGGAAAGCGGGCTCGACATCCCGAGCGCGAACACCTTGATCGTGCACCGCGCCGATATGTTCGGCCTGTCGCAGCTTTACCAGCTGCGCGGCCGCATCGGACGCGGCAAGCAGCGTGCTTACGCCTATCTCACCACGCCGGCGGACAGGAAGCTGACCGAGACGGCCGAGCGGCGCTTGCAGGTTCTGCAATCGCTGGATCAATTGGGCGCCGGTTTCTCGGTGGCGAGCCACGATCTCGACATCCGCGGCGCGGGCAACCTTTTGGGCGAGGAACAGTCGGGCCACGTCAAGGAAGTGGGCATCGAGCTGTATCAGGAAATGCTGGAGGAAGCGGTGGCGCAGATGCGTTCCGGCGCCGCGGCGGAGGACATTGCCGAGCACTGGTCGCCGCAGATCAACATCGGCGCCGCGGTGCTGATCCCCGAAGACTACGTCGCCGATCTCAACGTGCGCATGTCGCTCTACCGGCGCCTGGCGGGCATCGAGAGTCGCGTAGACATCGAGCGTTTCGCGGCCGAGATGATCGACCGCTTCGGTCCGCTGCCGGACGAAGTGAAACACCTGCTCGACATCGTGGCGATCAAGCATCTCTGTCGTGTCGCGCTGGTGGAGAAGATCGAAGCCGGACCGAAGGGCGCCACCGTGTCGTTCCGGGGCAACCAGTTCCCCAATCCCGGCGCGCTGGTGCGCATGATCGCGGAGCACCAGGGCACGATGAAAGTGCGCCCCGACCAGAAGGTCGTCGTCGCGCGCGACTGGCCCTCGCCCGAACAGCGCCTCAAAGGCGCCGCCGCGCTGGTCGGCCAATTGGCGAAACTGGCGAAGGCGGCGTAGTCACGGTCACAGTGTCATTCCCGGCGAGCGCGCATTGGCGCGCTCGGGAAGGGGACCCAGGTGTTGACGACTGGAAGGTCTGGAAGAAGGGGAGCAACACTCCTTCGAGACCGTAGACGCCTCAACACCTGGGTCCCCTTCCCCTCGCTTCACTTCGTTTCGCTCGGCCGGGGATGACACTATTGGATTGAGCGGTTTCTACGGCGTCAGCACCACGCGGCCGACGATCTTGCCTTCGCGCAGGTCGTTCAAGGTCTGGTTCGCGGCGCTCAAAGGCCGCTTGGTCACCGGCACCGGCGCGACCTTGCCTTCGCGCACCAGCTTCATCATCTCCTGCGTGTCGGAGAGCGAACCCACCATCGAGCCCTGAATGGCGATGGCGCGGAATGGGAACATCGGCAGCGGCATCTGCATCGCGCCGCCGAACAGGCCGACGATGATGACCTTGCCGCCGCGGCGCACGGCCTGGCTGGCGAAGGCGAAGCTCTTCTCGGAGCCGACGAAATCGACGACGGCATAGGCGCCGCCGCCGGTTTCGGCCATCAGCCGCTTCGCTTCGTTTTCGACGGTGGGATTATAGGTGGCGCTGGCGCCGGCTTTCTTCGCGGCTTCGAGATGGCTCTCGGCGATGTCGGCGGCGAGCGGTCCCTTGCCGAAGAGCGCGCGCGCGAACTGCACGCCCATCATGCCGACGCCGCCGCAGCCGAGCACCAGAACCTGGTCTTTTTCGCCCAGCTTGCCGACCTTCTTCATCGCCGCATAGGCGGTCAGGCCCGAGCACATATAGGCGGCGCCGAGCGCCGGGTCGACATTGCCGTAGTCGATGAGATAGCGCGGATGCGGCACGATCACATGCGTCGCGTAACCGCCGGGACAGCCGTTGTTGCAGCCGAGCTGGCGCGGTCCGCCGACACAGATATTCTCCTCGCCGCGCAGGCAGGAGGGACACTTGCCACAGCCGATCCAGGGAAACGCCGCATAGCGCGCGCCGATCTTGATGTCCTTGACCTCAGGACCGACGGCGACGACTTCGCCCTCGATCTCGTGGCCCAAAGTGTGGGGAAGCTGGATGTTGGCCATCGGCAGCTTGTTGCCGCCGCCGAGATCGAAATAGCCGTCGTGGATGTGCACGTCGCTGTGGCAGACGCCGGCGTTGTGCACCTTGAGCAAGACCTCCGTGCCGGTAGGAACGGGCGTCGGCGATTCGATCTCTTTCAGCGGGGCGCCGAATTCGACAATGGCTTCGCTCAGCATGTGGGTCTCCGTTGTTCTGACTGATTGTCAGTGTGGCATGCCCTCGGTGCTGCCTCAACAGAGCCCCGGGGCGTCGAGATGGCGCTTCACGTGACGCATCTGCTAAGGAAAGCCTTCAGCCAAGGGGATACACCGCCGTGAAAACCGTTCTGCTCGCCGCGCTCGTCGCGATGGTGTCGGCGCCCGCTCTCGCTTCCAGTCCTTTCGACGGCACCTGGAAAATCGATGTCGGCGCGGTGCAGCCGCCGGACAAGCCCAGCATCTTCCTGTTGCAAGGCGACAGCTATTCCTGCCTGAGCTGCGCACCGGCTTTCACGGTCCCGGCGGACGGCGCCGCTCACGCGATCGCGGGCAATCCCTATATCGACAGCGTCGCGATCAAGATCGTCGATGCGCGCACCCTGGTGGAGACGGACAGCAAGGCCGGTAAGACTCTCTGGACCTATACGACGCGCGTATCCGCCGACGGCAAAGGCATGACGACTTTGATGATCGACAACAGCGCTGCCAACGGCGTGCCGGCGCGCGGCACCATCATGCGGGCGCAGGTGAAAGCGGCGCCGGCCGGCGCCCATGTCGTGTCGGGCACCTGGCGCGTGACGAAATACGAAGGCTTCTCGAACAGCGCGATCGTCTTCACGCTCAAGACGGATGGCGACAATTTCTCGTTCTCGCAGCCGACCGGCCAATTCTACAGCGCAAAGCTGGGCGGACCCGCCGTGCCTTACAAGGGCGATCCGGGCATCACCGCGGTATCGGCGGCGCGTTCCGGCGCGGACACGATCGTGGAGACGGATATGCGCGACGGAAAGATCGTATCGATCAACACGATGACGACGCGCGACGGCAAGACCATGGCGCTGACGTTCGTCGACAAGCTGCGGGGCAGCACCCAGAAGCTCACGGCGACCCGTTAATAAGCCATCAGCGGGCGCGCAATCGGCGGGCCAGCGCCGCGAATTCCTGCACGGACAGTGTTTCCGCGCGGCGAGTGGGATCGATGCCGGCGGCGCGGATGGCGTCTTCGGCGAGCAGCGTCTTGAGACTTTGGCGCAGCATCTTGCGGCGCTGGCCGAACGCGGCCTCGGTCACGCGTTCCAGGTCTTCGAGCTTCGCCTCCGCGACAGGCTGCGGCAGAGGTTCGATGCGAACTACGGACGAGGTGACCTTGGGCGGCGGCGTGAAGGCGCGTGGCGAGACATCGAACAGGATCTTCGCGCGCGTGCGCCAGGCCGCGAGCACCGACAGCCGGCCATAGGCCTTGCTGCAGGGAGAGGCAACCATGCGTTCGGCGACTTCGCGCTGGAACATGAGCGTGAGGCTGTCCCAGAAGAAGGTGGTTTGGGTGAGCCACTTCACCAGCAGCGCCGTGCCGATGTTGTAGGGAAGATTGGCGGCGACGCGGACGCGCTCATGCCCAAACAGCTTATGTTCGTCGAGCGAGAGCGCATCGGCTTCGACGATGTCGAGGCGGCCGGGATAGGCGGCGGCGATCTCCTGCAGCGCGGGAAGACAACGTCGATCGCGTTCGACGGCGACGACGCGCCTGGCGCCCTCCGCCAGCAGCGCTCGGGTCAACCCGCCCGGACCGGGGCCGACTTCGTAGATGCTTGCGCCTTGCAGCGGCCCGGCAGCGCGCGCGATGCGGCGCGTGAGATTGAGGTCGAGCAGGAAGTTCTGGCCGAGCGACTTCTTCGCCGCCAGCCCATGCGCCGCGATCACCGCGCGCAGCGGCGGGAGGTTATCGGCCGGCTCTGGCATCGGCGATGCGCGCGGCCATTTCGACGGCGGCGATCATGCTGCGCGGATCGGCGTTGCCGGTGCCCGCGATATCGAAGGCAGTGCCATGATCGGGCGAGGTGCGCACGATCGGCAGGCCGAGCGTCACGTTGACGCCGTCCCAGAACGAGAGGGTCTTGATCGGGATGAGCGCCTGGTCGTGATACATGCACAGCGCCGCGTCATAGCTCGCGCGTGCGGCCTCATGGAACAGCGTGTCGGCGGAGAGCGGGCCGCGCACGTCATGACCTTGCGCCTGCAAACGCGCTACCGCAGGTGCGATCACGCTGGCATCTTCGTCGCCGAGTTCGCGCTCCTCGCCGGCATGGGGATTGAGGCCCGCTATCGCGAGCCTCGGCTTCGCGATCGCGAAGTCGGAGCGCAAGGCGGCGAGGGTGATTGCCGCCGTTTCGACGATCGCATCGGTCGTGACCGCGCCGGGGACGTCCTTGAGCGGAATGTGCACGGTCAGCGGCACGACGCGCAGCGTGTCGCTGGCCAGCATCATCACGGCGCGCGGCGTGTTGCAGAGATGCGCGAGGAACTCGGTGTGACCGGGAAATGCAAAGCCCGACCGCATCAGCACCGCCTTGTTGATCGGCGCAGTGACCACGGCGCAAGCTTCGCCCGCAAGCGCCGCGCGCACGGCCAGCGCGATGGCTTCGATGGTTGCGGCATTGTTGCTGGCATCGGGATGCCCTGGATCGCGGCGCGCCTTGGCGCCGGTCGCAATCGAACAGAGGAGAGGGACGGCGTCGAAGATCGCGGGGTCGCCGACCAGTCGCAGTTCGCGGCCGCCGATGCGTCCGCCGAAATGACGCCAGGCGGCTGCCGCGATCTCCGGCCCGATGCCCGCGGGCTCGCCCATGGTGATGAGGATCGGCGCGTCCGGTCCCGGCTTAGCGGGTTTCGACATTGGCCTCGCGCCGCAGGTCGCGGATATAGCGGCGTGCAAGCATGCTGATCTGCTGCTGGAAGAGCTGGCGCTCCACTTGGTCGCGGCTCGGCGGGTTCCACTTGTGTGGCGCAGGGGCAGCGCGTTCGTCGCAGCGCGCAATGAGCTCGACGCCGGCCGAGGAACTGAAAGGTTCGGTCACTTCGCCCGACTGCGTCTTGGCTAGCTCCGCCTGAATCTGGGGGCTGAGATCGGTAAGCTTCATGTCGCCCAGATTCATGAATACCGCGCCGTGGATCGCCGCCACCATCTTCTGCATCTGGGGGCAGCTCGTCACGTGGCCGCGAATATCGCCGGCGAGCGTCATCACCTTTTGCAGGTAATCCTGGGGAGGCTTGGGCGGCATGGGAAGCAGCAGGCGCGCCAAGGGAAGATAGCCGGGCTTGCCGGGATCGGTTTTCTTCGGCTCCGGCAACACGGCATCGGCGGGTTCTGCGCGGTCGCGCAGCGCCAGGATGTAGTATCCGCCTGCGGACCGGATCGGTTGGGTGAGGCCGCCGATGTTGAGCTTGCGCACTGCGTCGTTGAGCTCCGTCGGGAGCTGGCCGTCGGCCACCCAGCCGAGATCGCCTCCCGTCGCCGCGGTGGGACTCTGGCTGAACTGGCGCGCGACCTGTGGGAACGGCGCGCCGTTCTGCATCTGGGCCATCAGGTCGTCAGCGCTCTTGAGCACCTTCTGGTCCTGGTCCGGCGACTCGACGCCCAGAAAGATTTCGGAGACGAGGTAATGCGCCTTGTCCTTGGTCTCCGTCACGCGGGCAAGCTCCTCATTGACGTCCTGCTCGGTGATGTTGATGCGGTCGCCGTATTCGTCCTCGATCGCCTTCTGCCAGGCGAGCTGCACCGCGATCTGCGCGCGCAAGGTCTCCATGGCCACGCCGGCGCGGGTCATCACCTGCTTGAGCTGGTCCATGGTCAGATTGTTGTCCTTCAAGATTCCGGCAATCTCCTTGTCCACTTCCGGCGGGGATACCGTAATGTTCTTGCGCTGCGCCTCTTCCAGTTCGAGCTTCTCGGTCTTGAGCTGATCGAGCACCTGGGGCTTCAGCCGCTTGACGGTGTCTGCGGTCGAGGGCATCCCGGAGGTGGCGATCACCAGCGCCAGACGCTGGCGCAGGTCGTACTCCGAGACGATCTGGTCGTTGACCACAGCAGCCACGCCGTCTTCGAACTGATCGGTCAGGGCAGGCGATATGACCTCCGCGGACGCGGGCGGGGGTTCGGCCTTCGCGACCTGGGAGGGACTGGGCTTATGGGGCGCCGCGCAGGCAGGAACGGCGCAAACGGCCCCGAGCCCTGCAAGAAGGGTAAGCGCAAGCGTCCAACGGATACGGTTATTCGGCAGTGTTCTCACGCGGTCTTTCCCGGCGCCCCAGACGGACTGCCCCCCAACCGGGGGGCACAATACGCAATTCGTCAGGCGGTTCAAGGACGTGGCGCAATCCTGGTTGATGCCGGTCGCGGCTCGGTCAGAAGCGGTTGTAGGTGAAGATGTCCTGGTGGAACAAGCTGAACGGCTTGACTTCCTGGTCTCCGGTTTTGAGCCCGATATGGAGGATGATGGCCGTCGAGGGCGGCAGGCCGAGCTGGCTCGTGTATTTGCGGCGGTAGGCGAGCGCGATCGCAAGGCATTCGTCCTCATAGCCCAGACCGTATTCGGTATTGATCATCTCGCCGGCAACGAGATCGCGCTGGACCGCGGCAAAGGCCTGCCAGTATTTGAACAGGTTGAGGTCGAATTGCGCGTTGACTTCCTCGCGCGGGCCGAGACCGAGCTGAGTCGAAGGCGCGAGCTGGACATAGCTCACCTCGGCCGACGAACGCCCATAGGTCCCGATGAGATAGACCTCGTTGCGGCGGACCGTGCCGCTGTCCTGGTCGATGTCGATGCGGTGGGTGAGGTCGAGATAAGGCGGGAACTTCACGCTGAAGCGCGCGACGATGTCCGATGATTTTTCCGCAAGGCCGGAATCGGCGCCGAGAATGGGATCGGGCTTGAGCCGGTAGGTTTCGCCGACGACGGCTTCCAGGTGCGCGATCGGAAAGATCGCGTCCGCGCGCAAGCCTGCGGTCGCCCGCGGTCCGTCCTCGAGAATGTCGCTGCCGGGTACCTGGTCGAAGTTGAAAATGTTGTTCTCGTCCAGTTCGAAAGCGACGCTGTCCTCGTCCGGCAGGTTTTGCGGATTGCCGCCATAGGGTGCCGCGATGAATTGAGCGATCGGCTCCAGCACGAAGGCGCGGCCGTTTTCGCCCTCGGAGACGAACGGCCAGCGCCAGTCCAGCGCCACATAAGGCAGCCCGCGCTCGACATAGTGGCCGCTGGGGGGCAGGGGAATCTCGTTGTCGATGTGATAGACGTCGCCGCGCGCATCGGCCTGGAGCGTCACGAGCATGCCGTTGCCGGTAATCCAGGGCTTGCGCCAGCGCAGCTCCGCGCTCAGCCGCTGATCGTCCGTTCCGATATCGCGCGTCAGCGCGACGCTCGAAAAATCGAAACGGAACTGACCGCCGAGGACATGGTCTTCCGGGACGTAGGTGTATTCGACGAGCGGCAGCGGCACCGGGAAGGTGCGGTTGTCGTCGGTCGGCCTCAGGCCCTGGAAGAAGTATCCGCTGATGGCAAAGCGGCTGCGGCCGCTCTCGCCCTCGAGGAAGAGATCGCTGGTCAAGCGATCGAGGAAGGAAATGTCGTAGCGCTTGAGAAATGTCTGGTCGGACGTGAGCTGCACGTCGAAGCCGGTCGACCAGACATTGTCGATCGGTGTGCGGCCCGAACCGAACAGGTCGCTGTAGACCTGATCCTGCTTGAGCGACGCGCCGCCGTTCGGATTGAAGCCGACATTGCCCTGCAGCCACATGCCGCCATGCATCCAGCGCTCGCGATACTCGCCTTCGAGAACGTCGCCGCCATGTGTGGTCAGCAGCGGCGCGATGGTGGCGTCCTGGGACGGCGACAGCGCGATATAGACGGGGAGCTTGAGGAAGTAGCCGATGGTCGTCGAGGAGCCGATTTCGGGGATCAGAAGACCCGAAGCATAACGCACGGTCGGATCGGGCTGGGTCATGTAGGGCGTATAGAGAACCGGCACGCCCATCGCCTCGATCACGGCGTCGTGGAACTTGATGCGATGGTTGAGTTGGTCGTGCACGACGCGATAGGCCTTGACCTGCCACAGCGGGGTGCGCTGCCCGGGCTTGTTGCAGATCTTGCAGGGGGTGTAGGCGGCGTTCCAGGCGGTGGTGAACCGGTCCTTCTGGCGCTCGGCCTTGCTGGCGACCATACGCCCGGTCTTGCCGATCAGGGCGGAGAAGCCCTCGAGCGCGCCGTCGCGCATTTTGTCGGTCAGGACCACGTGGTTCGCGAAGGCGACATTGCCTTTGGCGTCCATCACGCTGACATGGCCGCTTGCGGTCATCACGTCGCTGGTCTGGTCGTAGACGAGCTTTTCGCACAGCAGAATGCGGCCGTCGCGGTCGACCTCGACGTGGCCCAGCGCCGTCACGATGTGACGGTCGGCGTCGTAGACCACCTGGTCGGCCAGCAGCAGCACGTCGCCACCCTGTGTCTTGGGGGCGGCGGCATCTGCAGCGCTCGCCGCGGCGGCGATCGCCGCGGTGAGAAGAAGGGCGCGCCTCATCCGTCCTCCTGGTGGAAGACGAGCGTCATGCCGATGAGGATGGATGCGAGCGCGGGCGCCGAGGCGGCGATCAGAACGGGAAGTATGCCCGACTGGCCCAGCGCGCGCGTCAGATCGCTGAAGAAGTAGATGCCGAACCCCGATAAGGCGCTGACCAGGATCATACGCGCCATGCCGCCGCCGCGCTGAAGCCTCAGCGAAAAACTCGCCGCCATGAACACCATCGCGGCAAAGAGCGCGGGCAGAGCGAGCAGGGTGAAGAAATAGAGTTCATAGCGCGTCGCCGCGAAGCCCGCGTCCTGCGCGGCGCGGATGAAGCCCGGCAACTCCCAGAAGGAGAGCGTGTCCGGCGAGGCGAAGCTCTCCTGAATCTGAGTCGGCGTCATCGTGGTCGGCAGCGGATAGCTGTCGTGGTGGAGGACCCGGCCGTCGAGGCTGCTGACATTGGCGTTGCGCAGCGTCCAGACGTTGGGACCGAGCGTCGCGCTGCGCGCCGTGATGCGCCCCAGAAAATGATCGCTGGCGCCATAAAGGAACACGTCCACATCCTCGAGCCGCACGCCCTGGTCGGCGACGCGCAATGCGTGGATGACGGACTGATGCTGTTCGTCGCCTTGCCTGAGCCAAAGCCCGTTGATGGACACGGCAAGCTGGGATTCCTCGCCGCGAATGTACTTGGCTTCGAGAGCGGCGAATTGCGCGAGCAGCCGCGCGGATACCGGGGTGAAGACCATCACTTCGAAGATGCCCAGCGCGATGGCAACCGCCAGCGGCGGCATCAGGAAATCCCAGGCCGACAAGCCGGCGGCGCGCGTCGCGACCAGCTCCTGATTGCGCGAAAGACGCGCGAACGCGAACACGCCTCCCAGCAGCACCGCGAAGGGCAGCAGCTTCTGGCCCAGATCGGGAAGCTGCAGCAGCGCCATGCCGATGATGATGCCCGTCGTGATGTTGCGTCCGGCGGTGCGATTGATCAGATCTACGATGTCCATCGAGAAGGCGAGCATCAGGAATGCGCCGTAGACGATGGCCACGCCGATCAGGAACTGGATCGCGAGGTATCTGTAAAGCGTCCAGGACCAGCTCATGCGGGCTGTTCCTGTGAGCGACCGGCGCCGCGAAGCAATTCTTTGGGGTCCAAGCCCATGAGCAGCGCCACCGCGCCCGCGCTGCCCAACAAAGGGATCAGATAGAAGAAAAAGGCGAGCGACGGATGATGCGTCGCCAGCCCCTGCACGCCGTAGCCTGCGATCCGCAGTGCTGCCGCGGCGCCGGCGGCGGCGGTGATGCGGATCGCCTGTGCGCCGCGGGCGCGCCGGCCGCGGACGATGACGGCGAGCGCGATGAGCCCGAATAGGACGCAGTAGAGCGGCTGCGCCAGGCGATTGTGCGCTTCCGCATAATAGGCGGCGCGGGCGCTTCCTTTCACCGATTTGTCCGGCCAGAACAGCTCGCCCAGAAAACGCTCGCTTGCGGCGCGGTCGGCGGTACGGCTGGTGCTGGTGAATTGATCGAGATCGAAGACATAGCTCTTGAACTTGAGCACCGAGAGTTTCGTGCCGCGATCGGAGGCATGCTCGATCGTGCCGTCATACATGAGAAGCCGCGCGCCCGCCGGCGTCTGAACCAACTGGCCTTTTTCGGCGAGATAGGTCGTCGGCTGGTTCTTGTCGCGGCTGTCATGGACCAGGATGCCGCCCATCTGTCCGCTGGAATTGAGATAGCGGATGAAGACGGTCAATCCCTTCGCCGGCGTGTTGAACTCGCCTTCGTCCAGCAGCGCGGCGCCGACATCGGCGCGGATGTCGAGCACCTTGTCTTTCATCGCGCGTTGTCCGGCGGGCATCAGGTAGAGCCCGCACAAATAGGTGAAGGCCATCACGATGACGGCCGCGAGCATCACGGGCAGGGCGAGTTGGGCGCGGCTGTAGCCGGCCGAGGACATCACCACCAGTTCGCTGTCCGAATTGAGGCGGGTCAGCGAATAGAGCGTGCCGGCGAAATAGGCGATGGGCAGGATGATGACCAGCAGGCTCGGGAGGATGAGAAGGGTCAGATAGACGAAAGTCGCCGCCGACTGTCCGCGGTTGATCACCAGGTCGAGCAGGCGCAACGACTGCGTCAGCCAAACCACCACCGTCATCAGAAAGGCAAAGAGCGCTGTCGGCCCTATGAGCTGGCCCAGGACGTAGAGCGACAGTCGCGGCATCATCGCCCTGGCCATGCCGGGTTTGCCCCTGTTGCGATTCGCCCTAAACTACCACCGGCGGACCTTGCCTTCGCAACACTGTTTCAGCAAATGAAATCAACACGCTAATTCGGGAGACGGATAATGATTTTGTCGTTTGCCGCGCCGCAGGCGGTCAAAGCCGGCGCCTGGGTCGTGGGTGCCTCGGAGGGACCGGTTCTGTTGCCCGCTGCGGCCAGGGCCGACAGCTCGGCGGGTGGAGCGGTCTTGCGCGCGCTGAAGTCCAGCAAGTTCACCGGCAAGGCCGGCCAGTCGCTGGAGATCCTGGCTCCCGCGGGCGCCAGCGTCTCCCGCATCGTCGTCATCGGACTGGGCAAGCCCTCCGAACTCGACGGCAACGCGGTGGAAAATGCGAGCGCCAACGCGGTCGGCGCTCTGTCCAAGGCCGGCGAAGCGGCGGTCACGTTCGACATCGATATCCCGAAGGGTGCGAAGCTCAAGCCCGGCGCGCTTGCGGCGCATCTGGCGATGGGCGCTCGGCTGCGCAGCTATACCTTCAACCGCTACCGCACAAAGGACGTTTCGGATCACGAGTTTCACATCAAGTCTGTGACCGTGCTGACGAGCGATGCACCCTTCGCGCGCCGTGCATGGCCGGCGATGGAGGCGATCGCGGAGGGCATGTTCCTCGCCCGCGATCTGGTCAACGAACCGCCGAACGTTCTCTCGCCGGAGGAATTCGCGCACCGCTGCAAGGAGCTTTCGAAACTTGGCGTGAAAGTCGACGTCCTCGGCGAAAAGGAAATGAAGAAGCTCGGCATGGGCGCGCTTTTGGGCGTCGGCCAGGGCAGCGCGCGCGAGAGCCAGCTCGTGATCATGCGCTGGAACGGCGCGCGCGCGAAGGGTCAGCCGCCCGTCGCGTTCGTGGGCAAGGGCGTGTGCTTCGACTCCGGCGGATTGTCGCTCAAGACCGGTCAAGGCATGATGGGAATGAAAGGCGACATGGGCGGCGCCGCCGCCGTAACGGGCACCATCCGCGCGCTGGCTGCCCGCCGTGCCAGGGTTAATGCGGTCGGCGTCATCGGTCTTGTCGAGAATATGCCGAGCGGCACGGCGCAGCGTCCCGACGACGTCGTCACTTCGATGTCGGGACAGACCATCGAAGTGCTCAACACCGACGCCGAAGGCCGGCTGGTTCTGGCCGATGCGCTGACCTACGCGCAGCGCACCTTCAAGCCGAAAATCGTGATCGATCTGGCGACGTTGACCGGCGCGATCTTGGTGGCGCTGGGCACCGAGAATGCCGGCCTGTTCTCCAACGACGACAAGCTCGCGCAGCGCATCGAGCAGGCGGGCAAGGCGGTGGGCGAACCGGTGTGGCGGCTGCCGCTCGGTCCCGGCTACGACAAGATGATCCAGTCCAAGATCGCCGACATGAAGAATATCACCGGCACGACCAATGCGGGCTCGATCGCGGCGGCGCAGTTCCTTCAGCGCTTTGTCGAGAAAGGCCAGGCCTGGGCGCATCTCGATATCGCGGGTACCGCCTGGCAGGACGGCGAACACAAATCGCTGGTGCCGAGCTGGGGTGTGGGCTGGGGCGTGCGCCTGCTCGACCGGCTGGTGGCGGAGAGTTACGAGGGGTGATGCGCCAGGTCGTCATGGCCGCCCTCGAGGCGGCCATCCAGCCATTGGATGGCCGGGTCAAGCCCGGCCATGACGAATAAATGCGATGACCGAAACGCTTTTCTATCATCTCGAACGCCGCGCGCTGGAGGACGTGCTTCCGGGGTTGATCGAGAAATCTCTCGAGCGCGGATGGCGCACGCTGATCCGCACAGAGTCCGCGGAGCGGGCGGAGGCACTCGATACCTTGCTGTGGACCTATGACGATAAGAGCTTCCTGCCACATGCGCAGGCCGGCGACGGAGATTCCAAGCGTCAGCCGGTCCTCATCACGGTCGAAGAAGAAAACGTCAACGACGCCGATGTATTGTTCCTTGTGGGAGGCTCGGCGCCGAGCGACTGGAGCGTCGAGACGCTGAACGCTTTCACCCGCATCGTCATGCTGTTCGACGGCCGCGATGCGGACATGCTGGGCCGTGCTCGCGTCGCGTGGAAAGAAGCGCGAAGCGCGGGTCACGATGTCACCTATTGGAAGGAAGGCCCGGGCGGCAAGTTCGAGAAGCAGGCTTAGGCGCAAGCTGCAAACTCACCGCAACGCCTGTTGCAGCTCGAAGAAGTAATAGCCCCAGGTGGCGAGCAGCCCGAACGGCACGGCGATCTGTACCCATCGCGCGCGAAACAGCACCGCGCTCAGCGTCAGAACGATCAGCGGCACCACGGCGACGTTCTGGCTCAGGAACTCGGCAACGTCGTAGTTGCCGCCGAAATAGAGATTGTCGGCCAGCGCCCAGATTCCGGTTGCCAGGAACGCGCCGATGTAAAGCCGCGAGCGCGTCTGATGGAATTCGACAAGATCGATGGCGCCTTCCTGTGGGATTTCCGGGCACACCAGCGCCGCCTGCATGTAGTCGACGAAGGCCTGGACGAGCACGACCAGGATGCTGACGACGGACCAACTGGGCAAGGCTCGGACGTCCCAGAAGCTGATCCAGTCCGCCACCAGCACGATCAGCGCGTTCAGCATCCAATAGCCATGCAGCCAGGAGAACCGCACGCGGTCGCGCGCCCCGATCAGCCGTGCCGCCGTGGTCAGAAGATGGGCGATCGCCAATGCATAGACGAAGGACAGGAGCGAAATGACGTGCTCGAACGCGCCCATGCGAATCCCCTCTCCGGCGACTGGTCGAGCCTAGCCCGGCGGGCAATTGAAAGGCAGGGGCGGGCTTGGTACATCGCGGGGTGACCAGGAGGCGCGCTTGTTCAGCATTTTCTCCCTGCTCTACTCGCCGATCGGCCTGGTCCTGCTCGCGCTGCTGGTGATCTGCGTCGTGCACGCGATCCGCACAGGCAACATCTTTCCCTGGATCTATGTCATGGTGTTCCTGCCCGGCATCGGGCCGCTGATCTATCTATTCATGGTGATCGTGCCCGAACTGGTGCGCGGGCGCACGGCGCAGCGATTCCGACACAACGCCGCGCGCGCCATCGATCCGAACAAGGATTATCGCGCCGCGATGCGCGAGGTGGAGATGGTCGGCTCGGTCGACGCCAAGCGCGCGCTTGCCGAACAGCTCATGCAGCGTGGTCTCTTTGACGATGCGGTCGAACTCTATCGCAGCGCGCTGACGGGCCAGTTCGCCACCGATCCGGCATTGCTGATCGGCATCGCGCGCGCGCTGTTCCATGCCGGCGACGGCGCCGGCGCCCAGGCTTCGCTCGATGCGCTGCAAGCGGCCGACCCCAAATTCGTCTCCGAAGAAGCGCATATGATCTATGCGCGGGCGCTGGAAATGCAGGGCAAGGACCAGGAAGCATTGGACGAATACCGGCGGCTCGTTCCGTACTTCGCCGGCGAAGAAGCGCGCACGCGCCAGGCGATGCTGCTCGACAAGCTCGGCCGGCGCGACGAAGCCCGCGCATTGTATGCGCAGGTGATGAAGCATCTTGAGGGCGCTCCCTCACGTTACCGCAAGGCGCAGCGCGAATGGGGCGACATCGCGCGCAATGCGCTCAAAGCCTGACCGTCACGTTACCTCGAGCATCGCCCGCTCGTAATCTTCGCTTGCCGTCAGCCAGCGCGCCTCGGCCGCTTCGAGCCTGCGCGCGGCGTCGGCGCGCTTCTTTGAAACGGACGCGGCTTTCGCCGGATCGTGGCTGAAGAGCAATGGATCGGCCAGGGTCTTGTCGTATTTCGCGATCTCGCGGTTGAGCTCCGCGATCTGAGCTTCGGCGATTTCGACTTTCTCCTTGAGCGGGCGCAGCGCCTTGCGGCGCTCGGCCGCGCCGCGCCGCGCGTCCTCCTTGGAGAACTTTGGTGCCTGTTCGGCGCGCTCCATGAGGACGGAGTCGCCCGACAACAGAAAGCGGCGATAGTCGTCGAGGTCTCCGTCGAATGGCGTCACGCGTCCGTCCGCCACCAGCAAGAGACGGTCCATGGTCGCCTCGATCAGGCGGCGGTCGTGGCTGATCAGGATCACCGCGCCTTCGAAATCGTTGAGCGCCACGAGCAATTCCTCGCGCGCGTCGATGTCGAGATGATTGGTCGGCTCGTCGAGAATCAGGAGGTTCGGCCGGTCAAGCGTCGCCATCGCCAGCATGAGTCTGGCGCGCTCGCCTCCGGAGAGCTGTCCCACCGCAGTCAGCGCCTTGTCGCCGGTCAGGCCCATGGCGCCCAGCCGCGTGCGCAGCTCGGTTTGGTTCAGCTTCGGCCGCACCCGCGCCAGCGTCTGCACGGCGGTCGCGGAGGAATCGAGCTCATCGAGCTGATGCTGCGCGAAATAGCCGGGCACGAGCTTGCGCGAACGGTTGACCTCGCCGGCCATGGCATCGAGTTTGCCGGCCAAGAGTTTCGCCAAGGTGGACTTTCCGTTGCCGTTCTTGCCGAGCAGGGCGATGCGGTCGTCGGGATCGAAGCGCAACGACATCGCGCTCAACACCGCGCGGCCGTCGTAGCCGACCGAGACTTTGTCGAGGCCGATGAGCGGCGGGCTGGCGTCCAGCGGCTTGGGCAACTGAATGGGCGCGATGAATTCGTCCGGCGGAACCTCGACCTGCTGCAACCGCTCGAGCATTTTGATGCGGCTCTGCGCCTGGCGCGCTTTCGACGCCTTGTAGCGGAAGCGGTCGACGAAGGCCTGCATGTGCTTGCGCGCGGCCTCCTGCTTCTTGGCGAAGGCCATGTCGTTGGCGCGGCGCATGGCGCGCGTCTCGACGAAGGTGTCGTAGTTACCGCTATAGAGCGTAAGCTTCTGGTATTCGAGATGGAGGATGAACTCCGCCACGTTGTTGAGCAGGTCGCGGTCGTGGCTGACGACGATGACGCTGCCGCGATAGCGCTTGAGATAATCCTCGAGCCACAACACGCCTTCGAGGTCGAGATAGTTCGTGGGCTCGTCGAGCAGCAACAGGTCCGGCGCCTGGAACAGGATCGCGGCCAGCGCCACGCGCATGCGCCAGCCGCCGGAGAATTCCGAACACGGGCGAAGCTGCTCTTCGGCGGAAAATCCGAGACCGGCGAGAATGCTCGCGGCGCGCGCCGGCGCCGAATAGGCATCGATGGCTTCCAGCCGCGCATGGATGTCGCCCAGCTTGTGGGCATCGTGTTCGTGTTCGCTTTGCGCCAGCAGCGACGTGCGTTCGGTGTCCGCGGCCAGCACGGTGTCGATCAGGCTGACGGGGCCGCTCGGGACTTCCTGCGCCACCGCGCCGATGCGCCAGTCCTTGGGGTATGACACCTCGCCTTGATCGGGGATCAGGCTGCCCAGGATGACCCTGAACAGAGTGGATTTGCCCGCGCCGTTGCGGCCGACCAACCCGACGCGGCGTCCCGCCGGCAGCGACGCGCTCGCGCCGTCCAGGATCTCGCGTCCCGCGATGCGGACGATGATGTTGTCGATGACCAGCATGGCGCGCGGCCTATAGCACAAAGCAGGGGGAGGAATAGGCAGGTGTGGTTCAACCCCAACGTCTCGCTTAAAAATTGTCATCGCCCGGCCCGAAAGGGTCCGGGCGACCCAGTTTGGCCCCAAGAAAAATGGATCACCCGGATCCGGCCTGTGCTTCGCTTCGGCCTACCGGGTGATGACGAATTTTTCTTAGCCTCCGACTCTACCCCGCATCCACCTGCACGACCTTCTTTGCGCGGCGATCGATCAGCAGCGTGAAGACATCCGGCCGCGCATAG
>Ga0335083_10002794_pt1 | contig 22883 bp, 19 predicted proteins | sample Lox_Sample_42_FD_206716 | JGI IMG/M metagenome (GOLD analysis project Ga0335083, IMG submission 206716) | Soil microbial communities from Loxahatchee National Wildlife Refuge, Florida, United States - Lox_Sample_4.2 | ecosystem: Environmental > Terrestrial > Soil > Wetlands | place: USA...
GCGGCACCGCGCTAATGATCGCAGCTTTTGCCACGCGACTTTCGCCGTGACGCCCCAAGTAGCGCACGACTTCACCGCCGCCGGTGGAGTGGCCTACGTGGATGGCGTCCTTGAGGTCGAGATGTGCCGTCAGCTCCGCCAGATCATCGGCATAGTGATCCATGTCATGGCCGTCACTGGTTTGGGAGGAACGGCCATGTCCGCGCCGGTCGTGAGCAATCACGCGATAGCCGTGCTTCAGAAAAAAGAGCATCTGCGTGTCCCAATCGTCGGCTGAGAGCGGCCAACCATGGCTAAAGACGATTGGTTGCCCCTCGCCCCAGTCCTTGTAATAGATCTCCGTCCCGTCCTTCGTGGTGATTGTGCTCATGAACTTTCTCCTTGCCGAAGATAGTCCTGCGGACGAACGCTCTTTAGATGTCGATGCGTGGAGACTGGACGCAGAGCCGAGACGCCCTGGACGGTTGCGAGTAGAGTTGTCGCCTCAAGACAACCAGAGAGAACTGTCGCGTAGGACCGGGGACCCGATCCCGACATGCGGCAAGGTTCACCGCGCCCAGGGCCGCCGCACAACGCCCGGGGCAACGAGCAAGATGGACTTCCCCGCGTTCCTTGTCAAGTGGATCGCGCGAAAGCCCGGCGAGTGCAGGAGAGGTGTCGATTCCCGCCCCGTTGGAAGCTGTGCCCTTGGCCGCGAGGAAAGTCCACAGAACTGCGTGCTTGCACTTCCCTCTTTTTCCTCTAGGATGGGCGCGTGAAGACCATGAACGCGGTGACGACAACGGCTGCTCCCATCAGACCGGCAGGGCCGGTCCTTCCAATTCCTAATCGCCAATTCCAATTATTAGAACCCCGTCTAAGCCCTTCGAAACAAACAACGGAGACCGGGTCTAATCGCCAATTTCTTGGAATTTTCACTTCCTGGCCTCATCCACTCGTGCTTCTGTTCGCCGCGCTGCTGGCGGCCGCGACCGGCACTTGGGCGCAAACGTCCAGGCCGACGGCCAAACCCAAGGCGAAGCCCGCGCCCGCGGCGCCCAAGCTCGTCATCGCTCCCGATCTGGCCGATCGACTCGCGAAGTTCAAGCCGATCCATATCGCGTTCGATTCGAACGGACTCACGGACAAAGAGCAGAAGATGGTTGCGAAGCTCGTCGACGCGGCCGGCCTGCTCGACTGCATCTTTTGGCGACAGAGCGATCCCGAAGGCTTGAAGCTCTATCTTTCGCTGGCGGACAGCCAGAAACCGCAGGACCAGACGCTGCGTGAGTATCTGAAGATCAACGGCGGACGCTTCGACCTGATCGACGACAACAAGCCTTTCGTCGGCACCGCTCCCCTTCCACCCGGCCGCGGGTTCTTCCCCTGGGATTTCACGCGGGCGGCTTTCGATTCGCACGTTGCCGCGCATCCCGAACAGAAGGCCGACTTGTACGGTCCGCAAACAGTCGTGCGACGTAACGGTGACCAGATCGAGGTCGTGCCCTATCACACCGCGTACCGCGAGTTCCTCGTTCCCATGGCGCGCGATCTGCGCGAAGCTTCCGAACTGAGCGACGATCCGGCGTTCGTGAAATTCCTCCAGCTGCGCGCGCACGCGCTGCTCACCGACAACTACTGGGATAGCGACATCGCCTGGCTCGACCTGAAGAATCCGAAATTCGACATTATCTTCGCGCCGTACGAGACGTATCTCGACGGCTTGCTCGGCGTGAAGACCTCCTACGGCGCGTCGGTGATGATCCGCAACGACGCCGAAAGCAAGAAGCTCGAAGTTTTCCAGAAATACGTGCCGCAGCTGCAGGAATCGCTGCCGCTCGCGCCGGCCGATCTGCCGTCAAAGCGCGGCAAGCAATCGCCGATGGAAGTGGTGGACGCGATCTACCGCTCGGGCGATCTGCTGCACGGCTATCAGGCCGTCGCGGATAATCTGCCCAACGATCCGCGCATCCACGAGCAGAAAGGCTCGAAGAAAATCTTCTGGAAGAATTTCATGGACGCGCGCGTCAACTACATCATTCTGCCGATCGCGCAGCGTCTGATGCCCGCCGATCAGGCGAAGCTGGTGACCGGCGAGGGCCTCCTCGATTTCGTCGTGCTGCATGAAATCTCGCACGGCCTTGGCCCCGCCTACGCGCGCACCGCCGCGGGCAAAAGCGATGTGCGCGAAGCCATCGGCCCGCAATACCCCGCTCTCGAGGAATCCAAGGCCGACGTCACCGGAATCATGTGCATCAAGTGGCTCGTCGACCACGGCGCGATTCCGAAGGACAAGCTGAACGAGATCTATGCTTCGTTTCTCGGCGAAACGTTTCGCACCATCCGCTTCGGCATCGCCGAAGCCCACGGCCAGGGCGCGATGATGGAACTCGGTTATCTCACCGAACAGGGCGCCATCCGCCGCGACCCGGCCACCGGCCTCTACGCCGTGGACTTCGACAGGATGCCCGGCGCCATGGCGTCGCTCGCGAAAGAATTGCTCGAACAGGAAGCAGCCGGCGACCGCGCTCGCGCCGAAAACTGGTTCAAGAAGTACGCGGTGATGCCTCCCGAACTCGCCGCTTCCCTCGCGAAAGGATCGGACATCCCCGTCGATGTCGATCCCGAGTTTGATTTTCACCCTCCTTTGCGCTAGAAGTAAGTAGTCCGGTTCGTCCATAGATCGTTAACAAGCCGGCGCCACCCTGCCGCTGTTTTCCGCGCAAAAGGAGAGACCATGGCACCGTCAGTGAAGCCGATTCCGGAGGGATTTCACTCCGTCACGCCGTACCTTGTCGTCAGCGACGCGGCCCGCGCGATCGAGTTCTACAAACGGGCGTTCGGCGCGCAGGAAGTGATGCGCATGAACACGCCGCAAGGAAAAGTGTTTCACGCGGAGATCAAGATCGGCGATTCCATGGTGATGCTCGGCGAACCGCCGCCGCACGGCGATCTCCGCTCGCCCGAAACGCTCCACGGCTCGACCGTTAGCATGATGCTCTACCTGGAAGACGTGGACGCGACCTTTGAGCAGGCCGTGTCCGCAGGAGCGAAAGCAGCACAGGCGCTCACCGACATGTTCTGGGGCGATCGCCACGGCCGCGTCGTCGATCCATTCGGGCACTCGTGGTCGCTCTCGCAGCACATCGAAGATGTGTCACCCGAAGAGATGGCGCGGCGGTCGGAGGCGGCCGCGAAGGCGGCGCAGAGCGCTTCCGCGAGCTGAAAGACGATTCGCGGCTACAGGATTGTCTGTATCTCGGCGTCGATCGAAACGTGCGTCTGCGGGAACCCGTTGATCTGGAAGCTTTCGCCGGAATCGTTGTGCAGGTGAATGAAGCGGCTGATGTGATAGTCCTCGTCGAACAGGCTGAAACTGCGCTCGGTTTCGGCGTGCGGCGAGCCCAGCGACGCGAGCGCCACGGACTTGCCGTAGCTGCCCGCCTTCTTCAGGTATTTGTCGACCGCTTCACGCAGCGTCATCTGAGAGGTCCTGCGGACAGCGGTATCGTAGCAGAACGACGCTGAAAAGGCGCGTTCACGGCCATTCTAGAGGGCCCGGGACACGGTCTTGCGTTTCCCCTACCTCGAAGACTATACTGTGTTGCTTCCAGATAGGTCGAACAAACCAGTGGGCGCGAGCCCACTTTTTTGTTGGCCGCGAGAGGCGGTCTAGGCATTGGAGTCTTTGGCGGGCCTAAATGCCGCCTACAGAAGAGAATGGACGTCGAACAGATTCGGGAGGCGGCGGATCGGGTAGCCCGGTCATTGGGCTTGGAGGTCTTCGATGTGGAGTGGAAGGTGGGCAAGCAGCGCCTGCTGAGAGTCTACATCGACCGGCTGCCGGACCCGGCGAATCCGGGCGCGCCCGGGATCAGCCACGACGATTGCCAGCGCGTCAGCGAGCAGTTGAGCGTGATTTTGGATGTGGAAGAGCTGATACCGGGCGGAGCGAGCTATATCCTGGAAGTCAGCTCGCCGGGGCTGGACCGGAAACTGATCAAGGAAGCGGACTACGAGCGTTTTTCAGGACGGCTGGCCAAGATTTGGCTGAATGAGCCGGTCGAGAATCAGAAGTACCTCGAAGGCCGTCTGGCTGGATACGCGGACGGCATGGTGAAGGTGAAGGTGCGCGATCGCGAGCTGGCCGTGCCGTATGCGGCGATTCGGAAGGCCAACCTCGTGGTGGAGCTCTAAGGGGAGGGCTCTCGGGTGATCGGTCAGCCCGGGGGCATGGTTTTGGGGGTCAGGAGAGGCGCGGATGGCGAGTCTGCTGTATCAGACAATCGAGCAGATCAGCCGGGAGAAGCACATCGAGCCGGAGATCATCGTCGCGGCGATCGAAGACGCGATGGTGGTGGCGGCGCGGAAGTATTACCGCACCGAGGAAGATCTTCGCTCGAAGTTCAATCCCGAAACTGGCCACGTCGACGTGTTTTCGGTGCACACGGTGGTTGAAGAAGTAGCCGACCCGGTGCGCGAAATGTCGCTGGCCGAAGCCCGCAAACACGACCCTTCCGCCGAAGTGGGCGGCGAAATCACGCAGGCCAAACCGACCGACGTGCTGGGCAGAATCGCGGCGCAGACGGCCAAGCAGGTGATCCTGCAGAAGGTGCGCGAGGCCGAGCGCGACACGATCTACAACGAATTCCACACGCGCGTGGGCGAGCTGCTGAACAGCGTCGTGAAGCGCATGGAAGGGCCGGACATCATCGTCGATATCGGACGCACCGAGGCTCGCCTGCCGAAGCGCGAGCAGTCGCGCCTGGAAACGTACAACGTGGGCGACCGGCTGCGCGTGACGATTCGAGCGGTGGAGCGCGCGGCCAAGGGTCCACAGGTGGTGGTTTCGCGAGCGGATTCGGCTCTCGTGCAGCGGCTCTTCGAGATGGAAGTCCCGGAAATCTACGACGGCACGGTGCAGATTCGCGCCGTGGCGCGCGAGGCCGGCGAGCGCACCAAGATCGCGGTCGAAAGCCGCGACAAGGACGTCGATCCGGTCGGCGCCTGCGTGGGCATGAAGGGCATGCGCGTGCAGTCGATCATTCGCGAGTTGCGCGGGGAGAAAATCGACATCATTCCCTACAACGAAGAGACGATCGCCTTCGCGCAGAAGGCTTTGAGCCCCGCGAAGGTGACGCGCGTGCAGATCGTCGATCCCGAGGAGAAGCGCCTCGAAGTGATCGTCGAGGATACGCAGCTCTCTCTCGCCATCGGGAAAAAGGGCCAGAACGTCCGCCTGGCGAGCAAGCTGATCGGCTGGAACATCGACATCAAGAGCGAGGAAGAAAAGCGCCGCGAGATCGAGGCGCAGATGGCCGCGCTCACGGCTCCCGGCACACCGCTCGCCGATCTGCAAGGCGTGGGGCCCAAGACGATCGAGAAACTCGAAGCCGCCGGCATCACCTCGATCGAAAAACTCGCGGACATGACGCCCGAGCAGCTGGTCGAGATCCCCGGCATCGGCGAAAAGATGGTCGAGAAGATTCACCAGGCCGTCGCCGCGCATTTCGAGGCGCTCGAATCGCAGCCGGCCGAAGGGGAATCAGCCGCCGCAACTGCGGAAGCGCCCGTCGAACAGGCGCCGCCCGAGGGCGGCGAGGAGGCTGCCTCCCCCGCCGCGACGGCGGACGACGACACCGGCGACGAATCAGCCGCGGAGTTCACCGAATCGTTCGAACGGAATGAATCGGTGACGGAATCTTCGGAAACTCCGGTCGCAACCGACGAATCGGCCGCCGAACGACTGGAAGAGGAAACTCCCGCGGGCGAATCCCGCGAAGAGCAGCCGTAAACAAGAGGCGCATGACAGATACGAACCAAATTCGAATCAACGAACTGGCAAGAGAGCTGGAGATCAAGGCCAAGGTCCTGATCGACTTCCTGCCCGAGATCGGCGTCAAGGAAAAGAAGACGCACTCGAGCTCGCTCGATATCGAGCACGCCGAGCAGGCCCGCAAGCATTTCCGCGAGCTCGCCGAACAGGAAGCTGCCGCGGAGGCTGCGAAGGCGGCTGCCAAGGCCAAGCCCGCGCGTCCGGCTGCGGCAGCGCCAGCGCCCGCCGCCAAACCAGTTGCCGCTCCGGCTGCGCCCACGGCTGCCCCGCCCGCTGCGGCTCGCCCCGTCGCGCCGCCATCGAGACCTGCTGCGCCGCCAACAGCGGCTCCTGCGGCTGGCGCTGCGCCTCGTCCAGCTGGAGCACCGCCAGTGGTGGCTCCCGGCACCGTGCCACCCGCTGCGAGACCTGTGGCCGCTGCACCGGCGGCAGTGCCAGCGAAACCGTCCGTGCCTGCCAGACCTGCTGCTCCCGGAACAACTCCGGCACAGCCTGGCGCTCCGACGGCCGTTCGGCCAGCGGCAGCCGCACCATCATTCGCTCCAGCGGCATCGGCGCCCGGTGCACCACGGCCGGCGGGCGCGCCACCGCAAGGGCAAAGACCCGGCGGCCCTCCGCCTTCGGGACAGCGACCGCCATTCCGGCCCGGTCAACCCGGCCAAGGTCGCCCCGGAGCGCCGCAGGGCATGCGCCCGGCAGCCGCGCCCGGCCAAACGCATCCTACGGGCGGACCGCGCCCGGGCGGCGCGCCTCCCGGAAGATTTCCGCAGCGGCCCGGCGGCGGACGCCCCGGTGGTCCCCCGTCCGGTCCGAGGCCCGGCGGACTCGGAGCGATTCCGAAGGCCGAGCCCGGAAAGCCGCTCTACGCGCGCAAACCTCCCGCGCCGCGCGGCCGTCCGACGATTGAAAAGCGCTACGCCGAGGGCGAGCGCAGGCTGCATCCCGTTCGCACGCGAGCTGGCGCCGGCGCAGGCCGCGCCGCGCAGGCGGAGCCGGTGGCGCCGGTACAACGCGAGCCGCGCGAAGTGACGGTCACCGAGGGCATCACGGTCCGCGAGCTCGCCGAAAAGCTCGATATTCGCGCGAAGGACTTGCTGAAGGTCCTTCTCGATCGCGGCGTTTTCGCCAGCATCAACCAGGCGCTCGACGTCCCCACGGCCACCAGTCTCGCGGAGGCGTTCAACGGCATCGTGCAGGTGGTGTCGTTCGAAGAGCAGATCGTCCAGGAAGAAAAGATCAAGGAAGAGCGCCAAGGCAACCTGCAGGCGCGCGCTCCCGTGGTCACGGTGATGGGCCACGTCGATCACGGCAAGACGAGCCTGCTCGATGCGATCCGCGAGACCGAAGTCGCGGCGGGCGAGGCGGGCGGCATTACCCAGCACATCGGCGCGTACGAAGTGCACGCGGACCAGCGCCGGATCGTTTTCATCGACACGCCGGGCCACGAGGCGTTCACGCGCATGCGGGCCCGCGGCGCGAAGGTCACCGACGTCGTGGTGCTGGTGGTCAGCGCGGATGACGGCGTGATGCCGCAGACCGAAGAAGCGATCGCGCACGCTCGCGCGGCCAACGTGCCCATCGTCGTGGCGATCAACAAGATCGACAAGCCGGAGGCGCAGCCGGAGCGCGTGAAACGCCAGCTCGCCGACCGCAACCTGATGCCGGAAGAGTGGGGCGGCGACACGGTGATGGTTGAAGTCTCCGCGAAGACGAAGCAGGGCCTGCCCCGCCTGCTCGAAATGATTCTGCTGGTCAGCGACCTGCGCGAGTTGAAGGCCGATCCGGACGCGCCTGCCAGCGGCGTCGTGCTCGAATCGCGGATGGACCGCGGCCGCGGGCCCGTGGCCACCGTGCTGGTGCAGAACGGCACCCTGCGCGTCGGCGACGTTTTCATCGTCGGCGCCGTGTACGGCAAGGTTCGCGCGATGTTCAATGACCGCGGCCAGGCCATCAAGGACGCAGCGCCGTCCACTCCCGTCGAAGTTCTCGGATTGCAGGGCGTACCCGAAGCGGGAGACCAGTTCCAGGTGGCGGACGAAGCCAAAGCCCGCCACATCGTCGAATACCGGCAGGCAAAGCAGCGCGAGGCTTCACTGGCGAAGACGGCTACGGGCCGCCTGACGCTCGATCAATTGCACGAGCAGTTGCGCGCCGGTGAAATGAAGGAGCTGCCCGTCGTCATCAAGGCGGACGTGCAGGGCTCCGTCGAAGTGCTCAGCGAGATGCTGCCGAAGATTTCCAACGATCAGGTGAAGGTCGAAGTGATTCAGGCGAGCGTCGGCGCGGTGACGGAGTCCGACGTGATCCTCGCCTCGGCGTCCAACGCGATCATCGTCGCGTTCAACGTCCGTCCGGAGCGCAAGGCCACGGAGCTGGCGCAGCGCGAAGGCGTCGACATCCGCCTGCACACGATCATCTACGAACTGCTCGACGAGCTGAAGAAGGCTGTGTCCGGATTGCTCGCGCCGGTGATCAAGGAGACGTACCTGGGCCGCGCGGAAATCCGCAACACGTTCCGGGTCAAGGGCGCCGGCATGATCGCCGGTTGCTTCGTGCAGGACGGTCTGCTGAAGCGCGACGCGGACGTGCGCGTGCTGCGCGACAACGTCGTCATCTACACCGGAAAGCTGGTCTCGCTGCGCCGCTTCAAAGAGGACGTCAACGAAGTGCGGGGCGGCTACGAATGCGGCGCGGGGATTTCGAATTTCAACGACGTCAAGGTTGGCGACGTGCTCGAGTGCTTCAAGATGGAAAAAATCGCGGCTCTGGAAGCGCACATAGGCGGGCGGGCGCACATGCAAGTCAGCGCCGAAGCCAAGGCCAACTGACGTCCGTTTCCGGGTGGTCTGGTTCCCCTCGCGTTCATGAGGGCGAAAATGCCGATCGGCCTCCTCACGCTGGAAATTCACATTCCTGATGCGCGGTCCCTCAAAGACAAGCGGCAGGTGTTGCGCAGCCTGAAGGACCGTTTGCGCGCCAATTTCAACGTGGCCGTCGCCGAGCTCGATCATCAGGACCTTTGGCAGCGCTCGCGCATTGGCGTCGTCAGCATTTCCGGCGACGGAAAACATCTGGAAGAATCGCTGCAGGCCGTGGCGGCGGAATCGGAGCGCGTGCTCGGCCGCGATTTGGTCTCGCAGCAAGTGGAATATTTCGAGGACGGCGAATGACGGTCGGAGGACATCGCCCGGAGCGGATCGCCGAAGAGATTCGCAACGAGGTGAGCCTGATGCTGGCGGGCGAGCTGAAGGACCCGCGCCTGGCGCTCCCGCTCAACGTGACGGAAGTGCGCGTCGCGCCGGGCATGCGCACCGTGCGGGTGTTCGTGCAGCTCGATGGCAGCGACGAAGAGCGCGCGGCGGCGCTCGACGGGCTCCATGCCGCGGCGGGTTTTATTCGCCACGAACTGGTGGAGCGCCTGCAATTGCGGCGCGCGCCCGAAATCATTTTCGTCATCGATCAATCGGAAGAATACGGCAAGCGCATCGACAGCCTTTTGCAGAAAGTGAAGCAGCCGGAGAAATCGTAGCGGGGCGCGCAGCCCTTCGAAGTCGCCGGTCGCAACCCGGCGCTACGAGACAACATGCCTCGAACTCCACAACCTCCTCCTCTGGACGGCATCCTGATCGTCGACAAGCCGCGCGGAAAGACTTCGCACGATGTGGTCGAGACCGTTCGGCGACTGGTCGGCTTCCGGCAGATCGGGCACCTGGGCACGCTCGATCCGCTGGCGACGGGCGTGCTGGTGCTGGCGCTCGGGCGCGCCACGCGGCTCGCGCGCTTCTACGCCGGCCGCCGCAAGCGCTACACGTGCGCGGTGCGCTTCGGCTTCGCCACCGATACGTACGACGCTGATGGAGAAGCGCTCGGCCCGGATTCGGCCCCTGTGCTCGATGCCGCGCAACTGCAGGCTCTCGCCGGCAGGTTCGTGGGCAGGATCCGGCAGACGCCGCCATCTTTTTCCGCGAAGAAGATTCACGGCCGCCCGGCGCACGAATTGGCGCGCAAGCACAAGCCGGTGAAGCTGGAGCCCGTCGACGTGGACGTGTACGAATTCAAACTGACAAGCGTTGAGGGATCGGTGGCGCGGTTCGTGGTCGAATGTGGCGCGGGGACGTACATCCGCTCTCTGGCCCATGAAATGGGAGTCCTGCACGGAGCCGGCGCGCATCTTGCTGAAATCGTCCGCACGGCCGTCGGCGAGTTCACGCTCGACCAGGCGGTGCCGCTGGCCGAATTGGCGGAAGACGCGAAAGCGGGAAAGATCGCCGCTCGCGTGGTGCCGCTGGAAAGCCTGCTGCCCGAGCTGCCGCGCGCCACGGTGCTCCCCATTGTTGAAAAGCGCGTGCGGCACGGCGCGAAGTTCACTCTGCCACTCTCGCAAATCCAGCCGGGCCAGGTGACCGCGGCCCAGGGCGCGCCCGCGCAACTGGACTCGGACGAGTGGAAGCCGGCGCGGCTGCGCGTCTTCAATCAGCAGGGGCACATGATCGCCGTGGCCGAAGCCGTCGTGCTGCGAACCTACCAGCCGCTCGTCGTGCTCGAAACTTCTCCCTAGGCTGGCAAACTATCTCGGCGGGCGCTCGCCCGGCTGCGGATTCACAATCGGCTGATCCGCGGGCGGCTCTTGCGGCGCCGGCTCGGTTGGCGGCTGCTGTTCGGAGGGAGGCGCCGGCGGAGGCTGCTGCGGCTGCCCAGGCGGTTGCGCTTCCGCGGGCGGCTGTTGCGGTTGCAGAGGCTGGACAACCGCCGGCGTGCCCCCGGCGGGACCTTCGAGCGAGCCCTGCCCGGCGTAGATCGAACGATTCTCCTTCGGCGCGAGCCGCACGGTTCGCGGCGTGACCAGAATCAGCAGCTCGCTATCGGCCTGCTGCGTGTTCCGATTCGAGTCGAAAAGACCGATGCCCGGAATGTCCGTGATCCCGGGATTCCCTTCGATCGCGTTCGTGGTCTGCGTTTCAAGGAAACCCGCGAGCACGGCGGTCTGATTCTCCTTCACGCGGACCGTCTGCTCCACGTTCTCGGTGCTGATCACGGGAATCTGATTCAGGCTCTGATTCGTCAGGCTGCTGATTTCGAAGCTGAGTTGCAGCGTGACATCGCTATCGGCGTGAATCCGCGGCGTGGCTTTCACCTTCAGCCCGATGTCGAGATACTGCGCGCCGGGATAGGCGAAGCCACCGAGCGCGTTCGTGGTGCCGAGAAACGTCGACGAATCGAGAATCACCGAAAGGTCGGCGGAACTGCTGTTGGCGGTTACTACGTCCGGCTTCGAGTCGTCGTTGAAGTCGGCGGTCGCAATCGAGGCGGGGCTCGTTCCCACCGGCAGCTCGAAAAACGGACCAAAGAGCCCGCCGCCGAGATTGAGCAGCACGGAAACGGCGTTGTCTCCCTGCGCGGCGACCGCGAGATCCGGCAGGCCGTCGATGTTGTAATCGGCGACGGCGATCGAGACAGGCCCGTTCCCCGCCGGAAAATCCCGCTCGGTGGCGGGAGGCGCGAAACTGCCCGTCGGCTGGCCGTTCGCATTCAGCTGGTTCAGTAAGATCGACACGGTGTTTCCGGTGTTGTCCGCGGTCGGCGCGCCGTTGTTGGCGGTCGCCAGATCGGAAAAGCCGTCCGCGTTGAAATCACCGATCGCCACGTACTGAGGCGAATTCCCGACGGCGAACGGCGAGTTGGCCGCCCGCGCAAACGTGCCGTCGCCGTTTCCGAGAAAGACAGAGACCGTATTGTCGTTGGCGTTCGTGACCGCCAGATCGATCTTGCCGTCGTTGTTGAGGTCGGCGGAGGCAACGGATGATGGCGCACGGCCCGTTGCAATGGTGGCCGGAGCGGCGGGCGCGAACGCGCCGGTCCCGTCACCGAGCAGTATGGAGACGGTGTTGTCCGCCTGATTGACGACGGCGAGATCGATGTTGTTGTTGCTCGTGCTATTCGTGTTCAGCCGCGCGGCGGCGATGGACACCGGCGAGATGCCGACCGCGATGTCGGTCGCCGGCTGGAATGTGCCGTCGCCATTGCCGAAAAAGATCGAAATATTGTTCGATCCCTTGTTCGCCACGGCGAGATCGACGATGCCGTCGTTGTTGAAATCACCCGTGGCGATCCAGACGGGATCGGAATCGGTTGTCGCTCCGAGCGGATACGCAACCTGATTCCCGAACGTGCCGTCGGCGTTGCCATTCGCGTCGCTGTTGCCCAGCAGCACGGAGATCGTGTTGTCCGCCGAGTTCGCGACGATCAAGTCGCTGACCGTGCTGTCGCTCCGCAAGACCGCCGCCGTGACGAACGACGGCGTGTTCCCCGCCGCGTACGTCGTCGTCGGAAAATTGCTCGCGCTAATCCCCGCGGTGCCGGCTCCCGTGCCTGCAAAGCTGTTCGAGAGCGTGGCCAGCGACACCGGGATCCGGTCGCCGACGAAGAAAGTCGCCGGGGCGCCGTCCTGCGCGCGCAATAGAATCCGCCGGCCATGCCGCACCAGCGAAAGCATCTGCGAAAAATTGGCGGCGGCGCCGGGCATCGTCGCGAGAAAGGTTGTCTTGCCCCCGCCGAAAGCCACGATAGGAGGCAGCAGCGAGCCGATGCTGAGCTGGTTCGAGCCGAGCAGCGAGCTGATCTGCGCCGACGTGAGACCCGAGAGCGAGCCGGGCAGGCCGAACACTTGATTGATCACATCGATGATTCCCTGCAGCCCGTTCTGCTGGATGTCCTGGAGTTGCGCGGGTGTCAGCGTGACGATCTTGCTGGACTCCGGCGGCGTGATGCCGAGCTGGCGCGCGTAGTTCCGGTCGACATCGAGCACGTCGATTTCGAGGATCAGCTCGCCGCGCGGCTGCTCCAGCCCGTCGATCAGGTCCGTCGCGACGGCGATCGCCCGCGGCGAAGCGCGGAGCGTGAGCGTGTGGCTGCGAACATCGAGACCGGCACGCGTGATGCCGGCGATCTCCCGCACCGTCCGCAACACTTCGGTCATTTGATCCGGCGTTTCGGAAGCGGGCAGCAGCACCGTGCGCACCACTGACGCGTCGTAGTCCTTCCGCTTCTGCGAAGTGTCGTCCGTGACGAAGAAGAGACGGTGCGTCAGCGGCCGCCAGAATGTGTCCGTCATGCTGCCGAGCAACCGCAGCGCCGTCGGAAAATCGACGCCGCTGATCCGAAAGCGCACCGGACGCTGGTGCAGATCGACGTCGAACGCAACCTCCACGCCGAACCGGCGCGCCACTTCGTCGTAGGCGCCCTGCGTGTCTCCCCGGTAGTCGAAATTCTCGGTGCCTGGCTTGTAATTCACGCGCACTTCGCCGCCGATATCCGGCGACGGCACGCGGCTCGCGCGGTCCGGCTCGATCGCCAGCAGCTCCACGAGCCGCTCGCGAACCACGCGGTTCGAAGGGTCCAGATTGCTCGCGCTCAGCAGTTCCCTGCGCGCATCGTCCATGCGCCCGGAGATCGCGTCGCGCTCGGCCGCGTCCATTTTCATCTGCACCAGACGGCTTCGCGCCACCTCGCGCCGCATCGCATATTCGCGGTCGTTCGGCGCCCAGTTGACGGCGTCGCTGTAAGAGGAAAAGGCGGCGGCCCAATCCCGCTCGTGCTCGGCCTGCAGCCCCTGCTCGTAGGCGTCTTTGGCCTTCCTGGCATCTGGCTTGAACACGCGGGCATTCGCCGGCTGAGTGGAGCTCCTGGGCGCTTGCGCCGATGCGGGGACCGGCATCACGACGATCGAAACCGCTGCAATCAGCATCAAGGCCCATGCTGGGGCCGGAGGCCGGAGATTCCCTATCTGGTTTCGGGCGGTCATCACCGTTCAGATGCGCATTTTACAGGGAATGCGCCACTCCCATGGACCTGCTTGAATATACTTGCATTTAGCTGAACACGGAGATAGAGTGGATGTGCTAGTTGTAAACCGTTTACAACTGGCCCATTCATGATCTCCGCACTCCTCGTCGCACTTCGCGAAGGCGTCGAAGCCGCGCTGGTCGTCGGCATTGTACTCGTCTATTTGAACCGCAGCGGCCGACGCGCCTTGAAAAACTACGTGTGGGCGGGGGTGATCGCGGCAGCGGCTGCGAGCCTGGCGGCCGCCGCGCTCCTGCAGCGCTGGGCTATCAGCGAGGACGGATTCGAAGGTCTGCTGATGCTGATCGCCTCCGCGCTGGTGATCACGATGATCGTGTGGATGAACCGCGTCGCCCGGACGCTCCGCAAGGAAATCGAGGGCCGGATCGAGGCGTACGCCCAACGGACCACTTTTGCCGCCGGACTGGGTATCGGCGCGTTCGTATTCATGATGGTGGTGCGCGAAGGCGCCGAGCTGGTGCTGATCCTGCGCGCCGTGGAGCTGTCCAGTTCCGGCGTGCAGATCTGGATCGGCACGATCCTGGGCATCGCCATCGCGATTGCGGTCGGCTTCTTCTTCTTCGAGGGAACGCTGCGCATTCCGCTGCACCGGTTCTTTGCGGCCACCAGCGTAATCCTGATGGTCGTCGCCTTCCAGCTCGCGCTCACCGGAATTCACGAACTGAGCGAGGCGCGATGGATCTGGTCGAGCAAGACCGAGATGGCTACGATCGGCCCGATCGTTCGCAACGAAGTCTTTTTCTTCGCGGTGATTCTGGGCGCGGCGGCGCTGGTCGTCCTGCGGGAATGGTTCGGCGCGCGCAAGCCGGCCGAAGACACCGCCGCAAATCCCGCCGAGCGACGCATGCGCGAGTGGGAATTCCGCCGGCAGCGCCGGTGGAGCTTTGCCGCCGCGTTTCTGTGCGTGCTGGTCGTGATCTCGCTGGCCGCGGAGTTCGCCTATTCCCGCGCGATGGCCGCGCCGGCGCCCGCCAAGATGCTGGCGGCGGAAGACGGGCGGGTCCGCATCCCGCTTTCGGACCTCACCGATTCGAGCCTGCACTTCTATACCGTCAGCGTCGAGAGTTCCACGCTGCGTTTTCTCGTGATCCATCAGACCAACGGGAACTATTCTGTGGCGCTCGACGCCTGCCAGATCTGCGGATGGTCCGGCTACCGCCAGCAGGGACAGAACGTGGTCTGCCGGAACTGCGGCGCGACGATCTACATACCGTCGATCGGAGAAAAGGGCGGCTGCAATCCTGTTCCGGTAAAATCGAGCGTGGAGGGAGGCGAGGTGGTCGTCGATCTCTCCGCGTTCACCGAATCGGCCTCGACGGTGCACAAATCCTGAAATGTTCGCTCGCCTCGTGGGTGTCTCATTCCTCCGCAATCCGCGCCGAAAGCTGCTGACCGCCGCGGCGCTCTCGGTCGGCATGGCCGTCGCGACGGCGACTCTGACCGTGGCACTGGAGGTCGGCGACCGCATGGCGCGCGAATTCCGCAGTCTCGGCGCGAATCTGCTGGTCACGCCGCAGTCGGATACGCTGCCGCTTCAGATCGGCGGAGTGGATTACCGGCCGGTGGATGAGGGCGCGTACTTGAACGAAAAAGACCTCGGCAAGCTGAAGACGATCTTCTGGAGGCACAATATTCTCGGATTTACGCCCTTTCTCGACGTGCCCGCTTTCGTCGGTGAAGCACCCGCAAACTTGGATCTGAGCAGCGCTTCGACCTTCCGAAACGTGACCGTCGTCGGCACGTGGTATCGGCACGAAGTGCCGATTCCCGACGGGACGAAATTCGAAACCGGTGTGAGTGCGACGAATCCGTCCTGGCAGACTCAAGGCCGATGGTTTCAGGACGGCGCAAGAGAGTGCGTGATTGGTGCTGCCCTTGCCGCGAAGGATCCAGAGCGATTCGCGATCGGCCAAACCATCGCCGTCGCGAGAAGCCCCGTTTCGCAGGTTCTCTTTCTGCTCACGATTACAGGCATTGTTTCCACCGGAGATTCCGAAGATAACGCCATTCTCGCCCCTCTTTCCGTCGCGCAAGCGATCTCCAATCGTCCCGGACAATTCCGTCAGCTGTACGTCAGCGCCTTGACGAAGCCGGCGGATTCGCTCGCTGAGCGCGATCCGAAAACGCTGACGCGCACCGAATACGATCAGTGGTTTTGCTCGCCGTACATTTCATCGATCAGCTACCAGATCGAGCACGCGCTGCCGGGCACGGACGTGCGCGCCATCCGGCGTGTGGCCGACTCCGAAGGGCGCATCCTTTCCCGCGTCAGTACGCTGCTTTGGATCGTGACGATCGCGGCGCTGGTGGCGGCGGCGCTGGCCATCGCGGCGACTTCCGCCGCGGCGGTGCTCGAGCGGCGCATCGAAATCGGCGTAATGAAAGCCATCGGAGCGACGAACACGGCCGTCACGACGCTCTTCCTGACGGAGCATCTGGCGCTCGCGCTGATTGGAGGAACCGTCGGATTCGTGTTTGGCACCGCGCTGGCGCGCCTTCTCGGAACAAGCGTTTTCGGCACGCCCGCTTCGCCTCAATTCGTTCTTCTGCCGATCGTGCTCGGGCTGGCGGCGCTGGTGGCGCTGGTCGGCGGCCTAATTCCCATCCGGCGGATCGCGCACTTCGATCCCGCGCCGATCCTGCGAGGCGAGTGATGTTCGGCCGCCTGCTCTGGAAGATGCTGCGGAGCAACCGCGGGCGCCTGGCCGTGGCGCTGGTGGCCGTGGCGAGCGGCGCGACGGTGATCTCGGCACTGCTTGACGTTCAATTCGACGTCGAGCGCAAACTGACTCACGAATTCCGCGCGCTGGGCGCCAACATTGTCATCTCCGCCAAATCCGACCGCCAGGTGGCGACGCCGGGCGTGACGGTCGCATCGAATTCAGCCGATCTCTTGACCGAATCCGTGATCGAGCAGACGCTCGATTCTCATCGCACGCCCGATGTCGCCGCCTCGGCGCCGTTTCTTTTCAGTGTGGCGCGCGTGAACGGCACCGCCGTCGTCGTGGCGGGCACGTGGCTCGATCAACTTGCGAAACTCAACCCGACGTGGCGCATTCAGGGCAATTGGATCGCGTCGCGTGAGGATGTGGGCCAGTGCCTCGTCGGCTGGAAGGCCGCGCAGCAGTTTGGCGTGGTTCCGGGAGCGCCAATCGGCCTCGACTATCTTGGCCGGCACGCCCAGCTCCGAGTAGCAGGCGTGATCGATTCGGGCGGGGATGAGGACGATCAGATCTTCATGAATCTTCCCGCCGCCTGGGAGCTTACCGGCGAGCAATTCTACATTTCGCTGTGGCAACTGAGCGTCAGCGGCACGTCTGCCGGCATCGAAAGCTACGCCACCCAGCTGGCCGGGGCGCTGCCGGGGTATGATGTGCGGCCCGTTCGCGCGATCACGGACGCGGAAGGCAGCCTGTTGGGCCGGACGCGGCTGCTGATCGCGTCGATGATTGCGCTGATTCTCGTCCTGACCGCGCTGTGCGTACTTGCGACGATGATGGCGCTGGCGATGGAGCGGCGGAAGGACGTCGGCCTGATGAAAGCGCTGGGAGCGTCGATCTCGCGCATTCTGGCGATATTCCTTGCCGAGGTGGGTACGCTGGGCGCGGTCGGAGGCGCGATTGGATCGGTGGCGGGTGTCGTGCTCGCGCGCTGGGTTGGCCAGCGTGTGTTCGGCGCGGCGATCGCCACGCGCTGGGACGTGTTTCCGCTGACGATCGTGCTGATGGTCTGCGTGGCGCTTGCGGGAGCGCTTCCGCTGCGACTGCTCGGGCGGGTCAAGCCCGCCGTGATTCTGCGAGGCGAATAGGTGGCGCCGCTCGTACAAATCGACAACCTGCGGAAGGAGTTCGGCAACGTCCGCGCGCTGGATGGCGTCTCGCTGAGCGTCGAAGCGGGCGAGTGGATCGCCATCATGGGGCCATCCGGCTCCGGCAAGACGACGCTCATCAATATTCTCGGTGGGCTCGATATGCCCACGTCCGGCCGCGCGCTGGTGGACGGCACCGATGTCGCGCGGCTCGATGAAGCCGGCCTCACGCGCTTTCGCGCTGAAAAGATCGGGTTCGTCTTCCAGCAGTTCCATCTCGTGCCCTATCTGACGGCGCTCGAAAACGTGATGCTGGCGCAATATTTTCACAGCACAACCGACGAAGCCGAGGCGCGCGCGGAGCTCGAGCGCGTCGGGCTGAGCGATCGCGTCGATCACCTGCCCGGAGAGCTTTCCGGCGGCGAGCAGCAGCGCGTGGCCGTGGCGCGCGCCCTGATCAATCATCCGAAACTGCTGCTGGCGGACGAGCCGACGGGCAATCTCGACGAAGCGAACGAAAAGCTCGTTCTGCGCCTGCTGCAGGAACTGCATGAGCAGGGCCACACCATCCTGATGGTCACGCACGCGCCGGAAATCGGCGCGCTGGCCGACCGCCGCATCGATCTCGCCCACGGCCGCCTGGCCCAGGTCAAAGCCCGCGTTTGAATGGATCGTATCGACTGCGGAAAGGCGCGATCAGGCGCCGGTGAGGAACTTGTACTGCGCGGCCGTCAGCGGTACGACGGAGAGGCGTCCAATCTTCACGAGCGGCGAATCGGCGAAAAGCTTGTGCGCTTTGATTTCCGCGAGCGTCGCCGGTTTGGCGATCGCCTTTCCCGCTTTGACTTTCACGGCAGGCGTCCTCGGATTCGAGGCGTCGACCGAGACCACGGCGGCTGTGCCGACCGCGCTTTTCGTGTCGCCCGTTTCGTAGATCACCAGGCGCGTGCCCGGCTTCATCTCGCGCAGGTTTTTCACGGCCGCGGGATTGGACACGCCGTCCCACAGCGTGACGCCGTCGCGCTGCAAGTTCGCGAACGAGTATTCCGAAGGTTCGGTTTTCAAGAGATAGGCGTCAGACATCGGAGTTCCCGCGCGGAATATTCAGCCGGCTTCGACCGCGGCCCGGTTCGTGCCTCTACCACTTGCCTTCGAATATGCGGAACGCGGTCGCGAGAATGCCAGCCAGCGCGATGACACCAAACAGCGCCAGGCACTCCATAAACACGCCCTGGAAAAAAGCGGCGTCGATCTTCTCAGGCTTTTCGAATTTCACTCCGGCCTCCGGAATGGCCCGTCCAGTATCCGACGGCCGCCGCTCCGCCGCAAGCGAACTTTGCCCTCACGCCGGCGTCTAGTACGAGGGACGCTTCGAAACGCAATCCAGATGTTCTGCTAAAATGAGCCCGGCATGCCGCTGCCCCGCGACGCTCGCAAGAATCCGACCGACGTGAAGGTGTACGTCTCGACGGGCGCGGGCGTCGAGATCACGTGGTCCGACGGCCACAAAAGCCGCTACGACTTCCCGTACCTCCGCGATCATTGCCCCTGCGCCACGTGCAACGACGAGCGCCAGACGAAAGCCGGCGACAAGTCCTCCGACGTCCTGCCGATGTACAAAGAACGCGTGAAGGCGCGCGCGGCAAAGGCCGTGGGAAACTACGCCATCCAGATCGATTTTTCCGACGCACATGCGACGGGCATCTTCACGTTCGAGCACTTGCGCGAGCTGTGTCCCTGCGACGATTGCGCCCGCGAATTTCGCGGCGAAGCGAAGACCGCGCCGGCGTGATCGCGCCGCTCGCCGCCTGATTCAATAATTCGATCCGATCCATCCGGAAAAGCGATGTGCCGACTTGTCTTCCCTTCTGTTGCGTTTCAACGTATAGTTCCTTCCCGCGTTTAGAAATCGTTTATGTCTTCGACTCCGTCGAATTCCTCTGTCAGTCAAGGTGCGCGGCCTGTCGCCAAAGTGCTCGTGGCGACCACGGCCATGCTCGCTTTCATCTCCTACTGGCGCGCCGCGGCCATTGTGCTCAACGACATCGCGTCGTCCGCGTACTACGCGGGCGGCGAAGCCGAGCAGTTCATCGGCAAGACCGCACCCTGGTTCGTTTTCGCCACGATGCTGCTGTCCTACGCCGTGTTTCAGCTCTACGTCGAGAGCTGCAGCATGTTCGTCCGCGGCGGCGTCTACCGCGTCGTCAAGGAAGCGATGGGCGGCGCGCTGGCGAAGTTCTCGGTCGCCGCGCTGATGTTCGACTACATTCTGACCGGCCCGATCAGCGGCGTGTCCGCCGGACAGTACCTGGCGGGCCTGCTGAACGAACTCTTCGCCTACGCGCACATTCGGTTCACGCTCCACGCCAACGAAACAGCGGCCGCCTTCGCCATCGCCGCAACGATTTACTTCTGGTGGCAGAACATCAAGGGCATCACCGAATCGAGCGAAAAAGCGCTGTGGATCATGCAGCTGACCACCGTGATGGTGATCGCGCTGATCGGCTGGTGCGGCTACACGCTGCTGGTTCACCCGTCGCACTTGCCGCCCGCTCCGGTGGCCCGCAACATCGTGATGAGCGAACACACGCTCGGCTGGCTCGCGCGCACGCACATCGCGGAAAAATTCACGCTCATCGCGGTGCTGATCGGACTCGGACACTCCGTGCTGGCGATGAGCGGCGCGGAATCCCTCGCGCAGGTCTATCGCGAGATCGAGCACCCCAAGCTGCCCAACCTGAAGAAATCGGTTTTCGTGATTTTCATCTACAGCATGGTCTTCACTTCGCTGGTTTCATTCTTCGCGGTGATGATCATTCCGGACAAAACCCGCCCGCAATTCTTCGAGAACCTGATCGGCGGCCTCTCGATGAACTTGCAGGGGCCGTTCCTCGCGCGCCTGATCTTTCACGTCTTCGTCGTCGTGGTGGGCACGCTGATTCTCTCCGGCGCGGTCAACACCGCGATCGTCGGCTCCAATGGCGTGCTCAACCGCGTCTCCGAAGACGGCGTGCTCTCGGACTGGTTTCGCGATCCCCACCCGAAGTACGGCACATCCCATCGCATCATCAACATGGTTGTGGCGCTGCAAATCGTGATGATCGTCGTCAGCCACGGCGATGTGACGCTGCTCGCCAACATGTACGCGTTCGGCGTCATCTGGAGCTTCGTGCTCAACGGCGTCGCCGTGCTGGTGCTCCGCTACACGCAGCCGAAGGGCCGCGAGTACAAAGTTCCGCTCAACCTTCGCATCGGCAAGACGGAAATACCGATCGGCGTGGCCTCGATCACGCTGGTGCTGCTGTCGATCGCGGTCGTCAACTTGTTCACCAAGCCGACCGCCACCGTCGCGGGCGTCATCTTTTCGGGCTTGCTCTACGCGGGCTTCGAGATCTCCGAGAAAAGAATTCAGCGGCGGCGCAAGGAAGCGCACGTCGAAGTCGATCGCTTTAACCTGGCGCAGGACGCGGACCTGACCATTGCGAACGTCGGCGTGAAGCCCGGGAACGTCCTTGTGCCCGTCAGCACCGCTTACGCTCTGTATCCTCTCGAGGCGGCGCTGCGCCGCGCCAAGCGCCGGGAAGCGGAAATCGTCGTGCTGCACGTTCGCATGCTGCGCCGCGGCGCGCTCGGCGAAGAGGATCTGGCGCCCGACCAGCTGTTCACCACCATCGAGCAGTTGCTCTTCACGAAAGTGCTCTCGATGGCGGAAAAGGAAGGAAAGCCGGTCCGCCTGGCGCTGGCCGCCGCGAACGATCTGTGGGAAGGCATCTTGCGAACCGCGATGAACTTGGAATCGAGCAGCATCATCGCGGGCAGCTCGTCGAAGACCACGATCATCGAGCAGGCCCGCGAGATCGGCATTTCCTGGGAGCGCATGCCGGAGCCGCGTCCGCGCGTGAACCTGGAAATCTTCACGCCGTCAGGGCAAGAGCAGGTCTTCTACCTCGGCCCGCACGCGCCGCGCCTGACTCCCAACGAAATCGACCTGCTCCACAGGATATGGCTTGAATTAAGCGACCGCTTGCCCGGGCGGGAGATCCATCACCACGACATCGTCCATTTCGCGCTGACAGAAGTGGCGCGCGACATGGCGAACGGCGAGGATGCCGACCTTCTCAATCGCCTCAGGGAACACGTCGAGGGGATCGAAAGTCGCCGCGTCAAACCCTGACGCACGAGACTACGCTGGCGCGACCTGCGACGTGCAGTTCGGGCAGCGCGTGGCCTTGATTGGAATCGAGGAAACGCAGTAGGGGCAGTCCTTCGTCGTCGGGGCTGCCGCCGGCGCGGGCTTGCTCCACTTGTTGATCTGCCGCACCATCAGGAAGATCACGAACGCCACGATCACGAAGTCGATCACCGTGTTCAGGAACGTCCCGTAGTTGATCGTTGCCGCCCCCGCAGCCTTCGCCGCCGCCAGCGTGTCGTACGACTTTCCCGAAATGTTCAGGAACAGCCCGGAGAAATCCACTTTCCCCAGCAACAGACCGACGGGCGGCATGATGATGTCGCTCACCAGCGACGTGATGATCCTGCCGAACGCGGCGCCGATGATGATGCCGACGGCCATATCGAGCACGTTGCCGCGCATCGCGAATTCCTTGAACTCTTTGAGCATCGTCTCCCCCTGAACTCGGGCGTTCCGGCTGGCACGAAGAGCTGGAGTTCTCGCCGCTGCCTTCTGGCCGCTTGTGCGCGAGCTTAGCGGGAACGCACATAGCTGACAAGGGTAAAGCCGCGGCGCAGCATCACGCGGCGCGCATCAATAGCACGCTGCCCACGATTCCGCGCAGCACCAGCACTCCGCCCGCCAGCTCCAGCAGCGGCTCCGCGTAGCGCACCGAAAGCAGCGGAATCGCCACCACCAGCAAGCCCACCAGCACCAGCGATCCGGAACGGATCAGCGCCTGCCGGCGATGCGCCTCCGGTTCCCGCCGCATCAGCGCCCTCGCGCCCCAATAAATCAGCACGATGCCGAGCAATCCCATCGCCAGCGGTTGGCCGGGCAGGCCGATGCGGCCTGAGATCGCCAGCACGATGATGAGCGCGCCCAGCAGCAGGACGATGAATTCGCCTAGAAGGCCAAACAGAGTGGCGGGTTTCGGCATTGGCGTGTCGGACCGGCGGGGATTATCCCGCTTGCCACCCACGCGCGCAAGCTTGCAAGGAAACTAGTTGAACCAATAGGGCGTCCGCTTGGCCCAATCGCTCTTCGGGTACTGCATGTGCAGAAGATCGAACGCGGCCTTCGAGTATTCGCCGATGAGTTCGCTGTGACACCCGTACCGCGTCGCATGCACCACCAGATGAAGAGCTTCAGGCACCCGCGGATCATCCGGGTGAGCCTTCGCCCAGTCGAGCGCCTTTTGCCCGAGAAAAACGGGCGCGCCTTCC
>Ga0335083_10002795_pt1 | contig 22872 bp, 26 predicted proteins | sample Lox_Sample_42_FD_206716 | JGI IMG/M metagenome (GOLD analysis project Ga0335083, IMG submission 206716) | Soil microbial communities from Loxahatchee National Wildlife Refuge, Florida, United States - Lox_Sample_4.2 | ecosystem: Environmental > Terrestrial > Soil > Wetlands | place: USA...
AGACGGCTGCCGCGTCGGATGTCCGCGAGGCGATTCCGGATGCCACCGCGTACTACTCGGACTTCAACAACTACACGAACATGACCTTCGCGAACCTGCAGAGTGGGTACGACTCCGGGCTGGTTCAGTCGGTCAGCGGCTCGGCCGGGATCCTCACGGTCAAGGGCGGCGCCACGAAGTACTGCATCTCGGGCCAGGATGGAACCAACTACGCACACGTGGTTGGCCCCGGCGGCCAGGTCGTCTCGAACGAGAGCACGGACTTCTGCAGCAGCTGGGTTGCGTCGTAACGTTCCGGTTAGCTGTGGTACCGAGAGGGCGCGGGAAACCGCGCCCTCTCTTTTTGCCCTCGTCGTCCACGTATCCCCCGTTTCAGGGAGGCCCGTGCCGCTGGGGCTGCCGATAGGAGGGCCATGAACGCGACGTTGAGCACGCGCCAGCTTCGGCTCGTCGGTTTGCTCGTGTTGGTCGTCGTCCTCGGGGGCGGCTTCCTCGTGGTCTCGCGGCACAAGTCGACATCGCCGACCACGGCGAGTTCGACGCCGGCGGCGACCACCCCCGCGCAGACCACTCCCGCACAGACGACTCCCAACCCGAGCAAGTCACACTCGCACACGGTGACGCCGGCCAAGCTGCGGACGCACGGGCTTCCCGTGTCGGTCGCCCGCGCACTCCAGAAGCACTCCGTCGTCGTCGTGGCCTTGTACCAGCCCGGCACGACAGTCGACGCGACCACCTCCGGCGAGGCGCAGGCAGGTGCGAAGGAAATGCACGTCGGCTTCGTCAAGCTCAACGTCTTCCACCAGGCAGGCGGCGTCGCGATCCTGCGCAAGCTCGGAGTCGTGAACACGCCGGTCGTCCTGGTCGTCAAGCGCCCGGCCGCCATCACCTTCGAGTCCAAGGGCTTCGTCGACCGCAACGTGGTCGCGCAGGCCGTCGCCGACGCGCGCTGATGAAACGGCGCGGCCGCCCTGAAGAGGCAGCCGAGACCGAGCCGCGTGAGCTTTTCGTCCGCAGCGCGAGCCGGTACGGGCGGCACGTGGTGACGATGCGGGCGCGCGACTTCGGTGACGCGTGCGTCGTCGACGTCGACGTCGAGGCCCGCGAAGAAGGTGCCGAGCCCCGGTCGTACAGCTTCGCCGATGCCCAGCAGGCGAGCACGTTCGTGACCGAGGCCGTCGAGGCCCTCGTCTACCTCGGCTGCGAGATCCACGCCTGAGGGCGCCGGGCGAGTAAGCCGTGGACGCGGTACATAGCGGCGAAGAAGAGTTCCGGGGGCATGAGCCGGAGCCCGTCGCCGATGTGATCGCCCTTCCTCAGCTCGAGCGGCTCCCTCCGGACCCCGACACGCCGGATCTCGGCCCGGGCTTCACCGCCGACAACCGGTCGGCGAGGCTCGAGGCGCTGGAGCTCGTACGGGCAGCCGTCGAGCTCGCGGACCGCATCGAGCGTGACGCACAGGAGACGGCGCGAGATCGTCTGGCGCGTGCCGAGGAAGAAGTCCGGCTGCGCCGGCTCGCGCTCGACGAGCGTGAGAAGGAGCTCGAGCACTTCAAGCGTGACTTCGACAGCGCGCGCCAGGAGCTCGCCGATGTCCAGCAGGGGCTCGAGGAGCAGCGCCAGCAGGCCGGCGAAGCCTTACGCGAGGCGCGGGAGCGCCTGAGCGCGGCGGAGGAGGAGTCGGCAGCGACGAATGCCGCCGCGAGCGAGCGCGCCGAGGCGGTTCAGCGGGAGGCGCGGCAGGAGGCCGAGAGCCTCGTCGCGGCCGCCCGGGAAGAGGCCGACGCCGTGACGAGTGCAGCGCGCGCCGAAGCCGACGCCATGGTCTCCGCCGCCCGGACCGACGCGGAGGCCGCCGTGGAGACGATCCGGTCCGACGCGGAAGGCGCATTGAATGCGGCGCGGCTCGAGGCCGAGTCGGTGCTGAACGCTGCGCGCGCGGAGGCCGAGGCGGTGCTCGGGAACGCGCGGGCCGAGGCGGAGTCGGTCGTCTCGCAAGCGAGCTCGGAAGACGCACAGGCGGCACGGAGCGCCCGCGCGGCCGCCGAGGAGCTGCTCGAGCAGGCGCGGGCCGAGGCACGAAACATCTCGGAGACGGCACGCCGGGAGGCCGAGCAGCTGCTCGCAGCCGGGAGCGCGGGCAGCGCCTTGCCGGAGCCGGAGCCCGAGGCTTCGCCCGAGCCGGAACCGCCCGCCGAGGTCGAAGCAGTGGCAGAGGCGCCCACGCCCGAGCCGGAGGCCGTCGAAGAGTCGGCCTCACCCTCCGGGTTCACGCCGCCGCCGAGCTCTCTCGAGGACCTCGCAGCCGCGAGCCGGCCCACGAAGTTCACCATCGGCGGCCTTCGCGGCAAGTAACCGCTCGTCCTCGAGTCAGCTCGAGGCGACGTGGAGCACAGGCGCGAGCCCGAGGAAGGCGCCGAGGCGCTCGGCCTCGCGCCGGAGCTCGGCCGAGCCTCCCCTCCCGAGCCGGCGCGCGAGGCGGACGTCCAGCTCGATCCGTCTGCCGCGCTTCCGGCGTTCCCACAGTCCGGCGGCGACTCCGTCGACCACGACCAGACGCACTCCCGCAGGCCCCTCGTAGCGGCCCCGGCCGTGGCTCGCGATCAGCTTTCGCACCGGCTCCGGCACGAGCTCGTCACGCTCGCGGAATCCCATCACATACGCGTCGTACTCCGGCAGCAGCCGTACGCTGGTGCTCGGCTCGGGAAACGACCCGTCACCGGCGAGGACGAAGCGCGGTCGACCGTCGACGTCGATCTCCTCCAGCTCGGCTGCGAGTTGGTCGAACAGAGAGCGCGACTCCGCGGCGTTGAGGAAGGCTGACGAGAACCACTCGCGGAAGTCCGCCGGACGGGCAGGGCCGTAGGTCCGGAGGAAGCGTCGGCAGGCCTCACGAAGCGCTTCCCGCTCGTCGGCGACCTCCTGCCAGCCATCGATCCACTGGTCGGGGCGCACGAGCGTGATCCTCGATCCCTGCGGTGGCCCCTGGCACAGCTCGCCGAGGAAGAAGGCAAACCCCGACCGGAGCCGCTCCCGCGGCGCGGCTCCCACACGCTTCACGACTTCCTCCGCCAGCTCCGCGCGCAGCAGGCACCGACCGTCCAGTGCGTCCCAGACGGCTCCCCGAACCGCTTCGACCTCGGCGGCGTCGAGCGCTTCGTGCAGCACGCCGGCGGGATCGCGCCAGGCCGGGAGTCCTTGGTCGTCCGAGACGAGAACCGCGCGACGTGCTGCGTGCCAGAGCGGCAGCTCCTCCGCCGGATGCAGATGAAGCGTTCCGCGCAGCGTCCATGCCTTGACGAGTGCCCGCTGCTCCCACAACGCGGCTCGCACGTCGGCCTGCCCGACTCCGTCGACCCGGGCTGCGAGCTGCAGCTCAGCCGACGCCTGCACCTGCGCGTGCACGCCGCAGAGCGCGGCGGCCACCGCGACGAGCCGCTCGCCGCCCGCGCGCTCGCTCAGCGACGAACGCTGCAGGCGTCGAGCCAGGACCTCCTTCCAGCCGACCTTCCGCATGCGCGGATAGTCGCACCGGCGTGCCGCGAGCTCTCAGGCGGTCGTGACCCGGGCGAGCTCTTCGAGCGACGTCAGACCGGCGACGACCTTCTCGATGCCGTCGGCCCAGAGCGTCGTCATTCCGCCGGCCATCGCCGCGCGCTCGACCTCTTCGCGACTCGCTTTCCGCGCGGCAAGCGCGGACACTTCCTCGTCCATCTCCAGGAGCTGGAAGACGCCGATCCGGCCGCTGTAACCGGTCTGCCGGCAACGGGCGCAGCCGGTCCGGTGGAAGAGCTCGACCTTGCCCTGGCGCAGCTCCTCCGGGATGCGCGCGGCGAAGAGCTCCTCTTTCGTCGGCGCGTAGAGCTCCTTGCAATGCTCACAGAGGCGGCGCGCGAGGCGCTGGGCCAGCACACCCGTCACGGCGGCCCCGGTGAGGAAGGGCTCGACGCCCATCTCGTTCAGGCGCGTGAGGGCGCTCGGGGCATCGTTCGTGTGCAGCGTCGAGAAGACGAGGTGGCCGGTCAGGGCCGCCTCGATCGAGATCTTGGCGGTCTCGACGTCACGGATCTCGCCGACCATCACGACGTCGGGATCCGAGCGGAGGATCGAGCGGAGAGCCGTCGCGAAGGTGAGCCCCGCCCTCGGGTTGATCTGCACCTGGTTCAGACCGGGGAGGCGGTACTCGACCGGGTCCTCGACGGTGATGACGTTGACCTCGGGGCGGTTGATCTCGGCGACCGCGGCGAACAGGGTGGTGGACTTGCCCGATCCGGTCGGCCCCGTGACGAGCAGCGCACCGGTGGGCCGGTGGATCATCCCTGCCAGCCGCTCCTGCATCGCTACCCCGAGCCCGACCTGTTCGAGCGTCGGCGGCTTCCTCGACTTGTCGAGCAGGCGCATCACGACCGACTCGCCCTCGACCGTCGGCAGCGTGGCGACGCGGACGTCGAGCATCCGGCCCGCGGCGGTGGCGGAGAGCGAGATGCGTCCGTCCTGCGGCTTCCGGCGCTCGGCGATGTCGAGCTTTGCGAGGACCTTGAGGCGTGTCGTCACGCCCGTCGCGCTCCGCTTCGGGATGCGCTGAGTCTCGTGGAGCACGCCGTCGATGCGGAAGCGCACGACGAGTGCGTCGGCCTGGGGATCGAAGTGGACGTCGCTCGCTCCGTCCTCGGCAGCGTCGAAGAGGATGGAGTTGACCAGGCGGACGAGCGGCGCGTCCGAGATGCCGTCCTCCGCCTCGAGGTCGTCAGCCTCCTCGTCGATGACCTCGAGGCCGATGGGCTCCGCGAGGCCCGAACGTCCCCCGAATGCCTCGGCGGTGCGCACGAGCCGACCGAGCTCGGCCTCGATCTCCTCGGCTGTGGCGACGCGTAGCGCGATCGGGTTGCGACTCGCGAGCCGTAGCGCGTCGATCCCGTGGACGTTCTGCGGATCGGCGATCGCGACACAGAGGACGTCGCCGTCGAAGGCGTACGGGATGGCGGTGATCTGCTGCAGCACGTGCAACGGCACGGACTCCGCCGCCATCGAGTCGATGCCTGTGTTGCCCAGCTCGACCACGGGAAGCCCGTGCTGGGCCGCCACGAGACGCGCGATCGCCTCGCTCGATGCGAGCCCTTCGTCGATGAGGATCTGCACGACGGGGAGCTCACTCGCCTTCTCCCGCACGGCGGCGAGCTTCCCCTCAGGGATCAGCCCGGCGGTCTCGAGCAGGTCGAGTACGAGCTCGCCCATCAGCTGCGAGATCGGAGCCGGCGCGGTGGGAGCCTTCGACGCCGGGCTTTCGCCAGGCGTTACAGCCGGTTCCGCAGACACCGCAGTCGCCTTGTCACGAGAGAGTTCCCAGATAGAGGTGCAGGAGGTAACCGCCGGCGAACAACGCGACGACGGTGCCGGCGGCAAGGAACGGTGCGAATGGGATGGCCATTCGCCGCGCGCGCCTGCCGTGCCGGACGATGAGCACGAGGCTGGGGAGGAGGGCGAAGAGGAGCCCCAGCATCAGAGCGACGGCCGCCGTCACCCCAAGTAGCGCGCCGATCATGAGGGCGAGCTTGACGTCCCCCATGCCCATCCCACCCGGGTAGGCGAGCACCGCGAGAAAGAGGAATCCTGCTGCCCCGAGAGCCCCGAGCGCCCACTCCGGCGAGGGGTTGGCAATCGTCCGCAGCACCAGCACGGCGGCCGCCGCCGGCAGGATCACGCGGTCGGGTACCACGCGGCGCTCGAGGTCGGTCGCCGTCACCACGACGAGTGCGGCACAGGCGACAGCAGCGGCGGCCGCCTTGCCGGTGAATCCGAATGCGAGCACGCAGCCGACGAGCAGGAGAGCGGTGGCGAGCTCCATGGCCGGGTCGCGCGGCGAGATCGACGTGTGGCAGCGGCGGCAGCGGCCGCCGAGCAAGGCGTAGGAGAGAAGCGGCACGTTGTCGTACCAGCGGATCGGGGTTTCACAGCTCATGCAGGCCGAGCCCGGCCGCACGATGGAGCGGCGCAGGGGAACCCGAGCCGCCACCACGCTGAGGAAGCTGCCCAGCGCAAGGCCCGGGACGAGCACGAGTGGTGCGACGACGATCATCTGTCGTAGTTATCGACACGCGGGCGACCGCGCTTGAGCAAGCGGCCGGCTCCACTCCCGCCCGGCCTGAACCGGGGTTCAGGACCCGTTCGGCAGGTTCCTGTAGAGGAGCACCGTGTATGCCTGCGGGAGCGTGGGGAACCACGGCGGCTGCAGGTACGCGAGGGTGGTGTCGTAGTTGTAGGAGCGGTCGGCGAACATCGACATCGCGCCGCCCGAGTACGTCGCGCTCGCGCCGGTGAAGGTCATCGTCCCGCTGTGCGAGTTGTCCGATGGCGTGCTCTGGCCGTCGCAGCCGGGCTGGGGCTCCGACCAGCAGCCGTTCTCCGCGAGCGCCGCCGCGCGCCACGTCAGGCTCGAGCCGACCCACGAGGCGACGAGGACGTTGTTCTGCGCCATCAACCCGAGGACGTCGTTGCCCGAGCTCGCATAGCCGATGTCGTCGCCGATCACGATGTTCCCCGCGGACGCGACCGTGACGCGGCCCCCGATGCAGGTCGCGTTCGTGAGCGTGCCGACCTGCGGGTCCGTGCACGTCGACGTTCCGCCGGCGATCAGCACGGGTTCCGCGGAGTAGATCGCGCCGTTCGTCGGGATCGGCTTCGTCGTCCACGAGCCCGTGCAGCTCGGCTGGGCGATCTCAATTGCCTTCCCGCCCGAGGCGGTGCAGGAGCGGTAGGAGACGTTTCCGGAGTTATCGAACGTGATCTCCCACGCGGCCGTGCCGTTGTTCGGGAGGGAGATGCCGCCGGCGTTGGCCGCGGCGCGGCTGATGTCGTCGAGCGAGACCTGGAAGCTCGCGAAGTTGACAGGCGTGGAGATCTTCGACCTGATCGTCGGGGTGGAGTTGGAGTCGTACGTGCCCGCGGGCGAGTGGACGACGCCGTTGCCGCCGCAGCCGGCCTGGCTCGCGGAGGTGTACACCTGCCCCTCGGCGTAGATGTCCGCGTACGCATTCCCGCAGAAGTCGACGTTCTGGGAGGAGTAGATCTTGCCCTGCGTGACTGCGTTCGTCCCGTACGCGACGGTGGCAGCCGAGAGCATCTGGAAGTCGGCGACCGAAGCGGGCCGGACGAGCACCTGGATGGCCTGCTTGTCGGTAGAGGCGCTGCTGCCGTTCTTGGCGCCGGTCGACACGATCTGGAGATAGTTGGTCCCGTTCGCGCCTGTCTGCGGGGGCGTGACCTCGAGGTCGTACGAATAGCCGTTGCCGAGATCGACCCAGGCGTCCTTGCCGTTCGGATACGACCACTGTGTGCCCTCGCTGGATGCCCACGCGGTGGGCGAGCTGGGCGGCTGCACCGAGGCGAGCTGGTCCCCCGTCGCGGTGGACTTCCGCGTCGCCTCACCCGGTGCCAGGTACTGCAGGTAGTACTGGTTGTCGAGCAGCAAGGTGGAGATGTAGTTGTCGATCCCTGCCTCCGCTGCGGCGCGCGCGTCCGCCTGCGACGCCGAGTTGGCGCTCGTCTGCTGGCTCGACAGCACGACGGTGGTGAGGAGCACCGACAGCATTGCGAGGATGACGAGCAGGAGAAGGACGAACTCCAGCGCGAGGCCGTCCTCCTGCGCGAGGAGCCTGCGGAGACGCGTCGCTAGCTGGTGCATGTCGGTGTCCTCAGGGAGGCGCTCGTCTGGGTGGTCAGCGATCCGGTCCCGTTCGAGGGCGGCGGCGCGACGACGAGCGTCATCGTCACCTTCGCGATGTTCGGCAGGTTCGCCGAGGAGACCGCTGCGCCCCCGGGCGAGAGATCCGTTCCGGAGGACGAGAGGAAGTCGAAGACCACCGAGTTCGTCACCGACTGAACGAGGTCGGTCGAGCTCGCCGTTCCAATCGTCCACGGCGGTCCGCCGGTGTTCGTGCTCAGCGCGAGCTGCCGCGTGAGCACGCCGCTCGCCAGCGAGTAGGTGATCTGCTGCAGGTGGTAGGGCTGCTGGCGATCCGGGCTCGTGAACGTCACCTGCGTTCCGCTCGCCGAGGTGATCGGCTGCGTGGTGCCGTTGCACATGGCCGACTGGAGCTCGGCCGCCATCGTGTCGAGCATCGGCCGCGCCTGGGCCGCGAGCGCGGCCTGTGTCTGCAGCGTGTTCGTACGGGTCTGCACGCCCGAATACATCACGCTGAAGGCGGCGAGCATGATCAGAAGACACGCCGCCGCCGTGATCAGGTCGATGAGCAGGAATCCGCCCTCGTCCCGCAGCTGGGGCCTGCTCAGCACGTGCTGCTCCCCGAGATGGTGATTGGGGCGGGGGTGGTCGGTGTCGGGCCGGGGTTGACGGTGATAGGACTCGCCGATCCCGACTTCGTGCCGTCCGTCACGGTCACCGAGTACCCCGCGCCCGGAACGAGACCGGTGAAGGCGGCCTTCCCGGAACTGGTGACCAACGTCCCCTTGCTGACGTTGTTCGGATCCTTGAGAGTGACCGACGCGTTGTTACAGGTGTACTTCGTGTTCTTCACGGTCACGTCGAGCTCGCCGTTCGCGGCAGCCGGCGTCATCGTCTCGTTGAAGGTGCTCGAGAGAGTGGTCGGGTAGCCCACCGGCACCGTTCCGGTGTCGCTGACCGTCTGGTAGCCGAACTGCGTCACCTGGAGCGAGTACTGGCCCGGGACGAGGTACGGCGAGTCGGCCGGTACGACGTTGCTGACCGTCAGGGGGGAACCGCTGTAATTGAACGACTTGGAGATTCCGGAGGTCCGTGCGTCGTTCGACGTGACGGTCACCGTCGCCGATCCCGTGTACTGCGTGCCGTCCGTGTTCAGGAGGTCGACGACGATCGTCGCGGGCTTGAAGACGCTGAGGGAGGTCGTCCAGAACTGGGTGGGCGAGAGCTGCACATGCACCGGCGACTTGCCGGAGGCGTCGTCGCTCAGGACCTGGTAGCCGGCGGGCGGCGTGAGGCTGAGGTCGTAGTACGCCTGGGAGCCGGTCGTCGGATTGGGGGTGAGGCCCGGGAAGGTGACGGAGCCGCTCGAGTCGGTCGTGCAGCTCGCGGGGGCGCTCGGGCCGGTCGCGAGGTTGACCTGGACGCCGGACATCGGCGTCCCGGCCGCGCCGTAGTCGCTGACGGTGGCCTTGATCGTCGCCGTGGACTGAGAGGGCAGGTTCTTCGGGGCGAGGTCCGTCGTCGCCTGGGCGAGGGTGTGGTTGTCGCTGTCGCGCGTGATCCAGACGTCGATCTGCTTGTAGTCCGCACCGGTCTGGGCCGAACCGGGGACGCCGGCGCTGGCGTAGGCGACGGTCGTGTGCATGTGCGCGGCGACGCCGAGGTTCTCGCCGTTGATGCCCGTGAACGCGGCCGAGGAGCTGAGCGTGCCCGGGACGCAGCCGTTGACCGTGCCGACCGCGTTGTAATCCAACGCGCGGATCTTCTCGATCTGGTTCATGACGCCCTGCTCGGCGACCGTCTGCTGCTTCACGCGGCTCGTCGTGTTGGTGCTCGTGATCAGGAGGTCCGAAAGGCCGGCCGCGATGATCGCGAAGATCATGATCGCGATCACGGTCTCGACGAGGAAGAAGCCGCTCTCGAGATGCGCGTGCGCGCGCATCCACTCGGGTGCGTGGCGCGGGTCCATCCGACGCAGTTTCGGCAGCGTTTCGCGATTGGCCACCCTAAAAAGGGGGAGTCGCGTGCCGCGGGCCGGTGGCCGGGACAAGCGCCTAACCGGTGCTCGCCCGGTTGGCGCGCCTGATGAGGCTCGCGCCGTAGGGCGACCTGTCCTGCGGCTCGCCGAGCTGCGGGCTCTTCCCGCGGGCGAGGAAGAGGGTGATCGTCGGATCGCCCGTGTCGATCACATGCGTTCCGGGCTTCGGCTTCTGGGAGACCACGACGTTGGCGGGATAGCCTCCGACGGATCCCCTGACCTTCCAACCGAAGCCGCCGTCCTCGAGCATCCCCGACGCGAACACGAACATCTGCTGGCGCACGTCCGGCACCACGAGAACCTTCCTCGGTGCGGCCTTGTGTGACGGCGCTTTGGCCTTCGCCGGCTTGTCGGCGGCGAGGCTGATCGTCGCGCTTACGAGCAGGGCGGCGGCGGCGACGGCCGTGACGCGGGGAAGCGTGAGGATACGCCTGGACACGGCTCGTGCATCGGAACGTTCGGACATGCCCACGACCCCTCTAATGGGTGAAGTACACGACGTCGGAGGAGAACGTGGTGCCGCCCGAGCTCGGCTCGAAGCTGTCGAGCGAGGCGCCGACGATGCGCTTCGCGCCGTCGTAGTTGGCTGCTCCCCACCCGGTGCTGAGGCTGTCGACGCGGACGTATGTGCCGGTATGCGGCGCGTCGATGAAGTCCCCGTTCCCGATGTAGATCCCGACGTGGTCGAGCCTGTCGAAGAAGACGAGGTCGCCCGGTTGGAGCTGGTTGCGGGGCACCGAGACGGCGTTCGGAGAGTTCCACTGAGCGACGGTGTTGTGCGGTAGCGAAACGCCGAGCTGCGCGAACACGTACTGGACGAGACCGGAGCAGTCGAAGCCGGTCATCGGGGTGGCGCCGGCCCACTTGTACGGGATGCCAAGGTACTGGAGCGCGACCGAGACGACTCCGCCGTACTGCCCCGCGGGGACGAAGCCGCCGTACATCGTCGCCGAGAGAAGCTGTCCCGAGGACGCCTCGTCCCGGAGCCTCCCGAGCTGCGCGGTCGCCGAGTTGAGACTCCTGCGCAGCCGGGCGGCGTGCGCGTCGATCGCGTGTCGTTTCACTCCGAGCAGGACGGCGCGCTTGCGCGCTGCGAGTTCGTCGGAGAGGAGGTGGGCCGTCGCGGCGATGTGGAGGAACTTCCGCTCGGTGCGCGCGAGCTTCCGAGATCCGGCGCGGTCGGCTGAGAACGCCGCCTTCGAGGACGCAATCCGTTGGCGGATCTGCTTGATCTGCGGCTGAAGCTCGCCGCGGGTCGGATTGAAGCCGCCGACCGAGAAAAGGTCGTTGCCTCCACCCCGGCCGTACAGGGCGGCAAGCCCCATCACCTCGTTCACGTACCAGGTCGAGTGGTTGTAGCAGTACACAGCGCGCGTGATGTCGAACTGCCCGCCGCAACCGGCGAGGTAGCGCGCGGCGCTGAAGATCGCGTCAGTCGGGTTGTCGGGATCGGCGACACCGTCGCCGTTCGCATCGACTCCCCAGCGCGCCCAGGTCGACGGCATGAACTGCATCCAGCCGACGGCTCCGGCCGAGCTGGGCCCGAGGTTCTGTCCGAAGTTCGTCTCGACCTTGTTGATCGCGGCGAGGACCTGCCAGGGGATGCCGTAGGCGCTGCCCGCCGCCTGCCAGATGCTGCGCAGCGCGGCGAAGGACATTGGGCCGGTGCTGCCCTGTGCCTCGGTGAACGGGATCGCCGCACCGCTCGATGCGAAGGCCACGGCGCCACCGCCGACGCTCGTGTGCGGCCGCTCGACGCGGAACGTGTCCGCCGACGCGGCGCTCGAGACGCCCAGCGCGAGCGCGAGAACCGCCCCGCAGAGGGGGAGAAGACGTCTCATGACTACTGCTGGCCGGCGACGCGGAGTCTCGGCAGCTCCTCGACCTGGTCGGCCGGCTCGTCCGCACCGGCCGCGTCCTCTGCAACCGGCGGCTCTGCGCTCTCCGCGGGCTCGGCCTCGGCCTCTGCCTCCGGCTCCGGCACGGAATCGAGATGTGCCGCGGCGCTCACGGCCTGCTCCTTCGTGGCGCGGTCGAGCGCGATGAGGAAGTCGTGGCGATTGGAGGAGGCGTTGGCAGCGACCTCGCGGTCGACCTTGCCCTCCAGCACCAGCTGGATCAGCGCCTTGCTGAACGTCTGCATCTGGAAGAAGTCGCCTTCTGCGATCGCCTCGGTGATCTCGTCGGGCTTGTCGTCGCGGATGAGGTCGGAGATCCGGGCGTTCGCGACCATGACTTCGACGGCCGGGACGCGTCCGCCGTCCTCGCGCGGAAGCAGGCGCTGGCTGACGACGCCGCGAAGGACGCCCGCGAGGATCGACCGGATCAGCTGCTGCTTGACGGACGGGAAGAACTCGACCATCCGTCCGATCGTCTCGGCGGCGTCGACGGTGTGCATCGTCGAGAGGACGAGGTGGCCCGATTCCGCGGCGGCCAGAGCCGTCTCGGCGGTCTCGGCGTCCCGGAGCTCGCCGATCAGGATCACGTCCGGGTCCTGGCGGAGACCGCGGCGGAGCGCCTGCGCGAACGACGCCGTGTCGAGGCCGACCTCACGCTGGTTGACGATGCAGCCCTGGTCGCCGTGGACAATCTCGATCGGGTCCTCGATCGTGACGATGTGCTGCTTCCGCGACCGGTTGATGTGGTCGATGATCGCGGCCAGCGTCGTCGTCTTTCCCGAGCCGGTCGCGCCGGTGACGAGAACGAGCCCGCGATGCTCCTCCGCCAGGCGGCGAACGCCGGGCGGCAGCGAGAGCTCCTCGAAGTTCGGGACCTCGCGGGGGATGACGCGGAACGCGATCGAGACCGAGCCGCGCTGGCGGAACCCGTTGACGCGGAAGCGCGGCAGCCCTTCGGGCGCGTAGGCGCTGTCGAGCTCTCCCGTCTCGAGGAACGTCTGCAGGCGCTTCGGCGTCGAGGCGCAAACTTGCTCGAGCGCGAGCTCGAGGTCGCGCTCGGTCAGCTGAGGCTCGCCTTCCAGCTTGCCCAGCTGCCCGTCGCGGCGCAGGATCGGAGGCCTCTCGACCTTGAGGTGAATATCGCTGGCGCCGAGCTCTACGGCGCGTCGGAGCACGAGTTCGAGGTCCATCGGCAACCTTCCCAATCGGCCGGCTATCGCACCGGCTTTAGCCCGTATCCCCCGGACGGGCGGCTGTCTGCAGTCGCGCCGTTCATCCCTGCGGCGTCTGCGAGGAGACGACCGGCGCCTGGCAGCGCCAGTACTCGCGATTCGGGTGCACCGCGATCAGGGTGCACGACTGGTTGGTCATGTTCGGGAAGCCGTCGAGACGGCCCTTCGAGCAGCTCAGGACGGTCGGATCGGACTTGCCGTTGACCGTGATCGGATTGCAGGCGCTCAAGAGACCGGCGTCCCTCAGCACGCGTCCATCCCGGATGGCGGCCATCGCTCCGATGAGTAAGGCACCGACGACGAGGATCTTCAGCAGCATCGTCTCTCCGAGGTTGTTCGCCCGTTTACGTCGGCATCGCGCGCCTCGGCGGCGATCCCTCCTTCGGACGAACGCGCTAGCGCGCGATAAGCGCCTCGAGCTCTCGTTCGAGCTCGGCGAGCTCGTTGCCATGGCGCCCGATTCCGCCGCCGAGCTCCTCGAGCGTCTGTTCGAAACGCTCGCGCTCCCGGTCGACGACATCGAGGAGGCCGTCCCGTTCGGCCTCGAGGTCACGGATCTGCTGCTCGAGCTGCTCGGCGTTGCGCTGCGCCGCCTCCGCCTCGCTCGAGAGCTGGGTCGCAAGGTTGGCGAGCGCGTGGCGGTGCTCCTCGAGCTCGGCCCCGGTTGTCGCCAGCTCGGCCTGGAGCTGCCCGATGATGCGCGACTTGCCCACGCGCCGCTGCCGTCGCGGAACGGCGACCGGCGCGGTGACCGGCATGACGGCCGGCACGACCGGGGGCTCGGGCGCACTTTCGGCCCCGCCCGCGGCGATCGCGACCGTGCCGACGAGCGCGGCCAGGCAGATCCCGGCGGCGTAGAGCACGCCCGGGAGGCCGCCCACGATCCCGTAGGCGGCCGCGCCGGCCGCGACTCCAATGCCGGCAGTGCCCGCTGCGGCGAGCGTGCGCGCCGGCGTACTTCTCACCGCAGGTGACCGCCCTGGATGATCGCCGCGAGCTCCTGCGTCTTCTCGAGGGCGCGCTCGAGGCGGCTGTTGCGGTCGGCGAGCTCGTGCCGGAGGCGGTCGACCGCCTCCTGGTCGCGGAGGCGCTCGAGGCGGATCCGCTGGAGCTCGACCTCGAGCTCCTGCACCCGCTGCTCGCGGGCGGCCATCTCGCCGCCGAGCTCCTGCAGCTTGCCGCGCAGGTCCTGCAGGCGAGTCGCCTCGGTGTCGAACAGGCTGAGAACCCGCTCGAGCGACCGTCCCCAGACCGGCGCCGCGGCCGCCGCACCCGAGGAGATCGAGTCGGTGCCGGCGGCCGCCACGCTCATCGACGCAGCGTCCAGCAGCGAAGCGAGAGTCGACGGCTTGACGACGCCGATGTCGACAGCACCGGAAAAGTGCTCGCGGATGCCGGCGATCCGCTCGGGGGTCGCCTCGGCGAGGGCGACGCGGACGCTGCCGTCGGCGCAGCGGACCGGAGCGGCGCCGATGCGCGCGAGCTCCTCGCCGCCCACACGCACGGCTGATTCGCTGTCGACCAGGAGAGGCTCGTCGTCGAGGTATGCGAGCTCCCAGCTGTACGCGATCGCGATCGCCGCGCTGCGCTCGTCACCCGGCTCGACGCGCTGCTCCTCGTCGAAGGTCATCTCGCTGTCGAAGTAATCGTCCACTGCAAGCCTCCAATTCGCGTATTCGGCGCAGTTATCGGCGTCCGTTGCGCGGTTCTTTAGGCGCCGAGCGCCTTAGACCTGCGCCAGGTAGACGCACACGTCGCCTCCGGGAAGCGTGCGGCCGCTGCGCACGACCTCGTACACCGCCGGCTCCTCCCGATCGGGCAGCTCGAGCTCGACCGTCTCACCGGCCTGCGGCGGAACGCCCGTCTGCGGAACGAGCTCGTATCCGTTCGGCCCCGGGACGAAAAGGGAGTACTCGATCTCGGTGGTCTCGGTGCCGGATTCGAGCTCCTCGAGCTCCCCGCCGGCCTCCGCAGCGGTGTCGTGAGCCTCGGGCTCGGCGTCGGCGGTGACTGCCTCCTCCGAGACGTCCTCGCCGTCGGAGGCGAGATCGGCCGCAAGCCCGCGCACCGCGTCGAGCCCGTCGAGAAGCCTCTGCGAGCCGAGCCGGAGCTGCTGCTCGCGCTCGTCGGACGCGGAAGCCGCCGCGGCGAGCTGCTCGATGGCCGATCCAAGCTCTTCCTCGAGCAGCGTGCGCTGGGCGAGAAGCGACTGGCGCTCGTCGTGGTGCCGATCCTGCGCCTCGACGAGCAGGCGAGTCTGCTCGTCGAGCTCCGCCTGGGTATTGGTGGCAATGCTCTGGAGCCGCTCGAGCTCGGCGAGCGCGTTGTCGCGCTCCGCCTCGAGGGCGATCTGCGACTCGCGCACGCGCTCCGCCTGCCGCAGGAGCTCGTGCGCTTCCTCGAGCTCGGCCGTCAGGCCGTCGCGTTCGTCGGTGACGACGCGCAGCTCTGCTGCGGAGCGTTCCCGCACCTCGGCGAGCGTCGACTCGAGTCGCTCGACTTCGGTTCGCAGCTCGTCGCGCTCCTCGGCGGCGGGCTCGACGACGGCGAGCCGTTCGAACGCGTTGCCGAGCTCCTCCGCGAGCCGCTCGCGCTGGACGCTGAGCTCGTCGCGCTGGGAGGTGACCTCGTCGCGCTGGGTGGTCAGCGCGTCGCACTGGGTGGTGAGCGCGTCGCGGTGGGTGGCGAGCTCGTCGCGGTGGGTGGCGAGCTCGTCGCGCTGGGCGCTGACCTCGTCGCGCTGCGTCGTCAGCTCGTCGCGCTGGGTCATCAGCTCGTCGCACTGGGCGAGGAGCTCGTCGCGCTGGCCGGTGAGCTGGTCGCGTTCGCCGGCGTGCCGTTCCCGCTCTTCGGCGAGCCGGCGCTCGTGCTCGGCCGCGGAGGCCTGCGCCTCGGCGAGAGCGGTCTGGACGCGGTCGAGCTCTTCCCGGGCGCGCTCGTGCTCACCCCGGAGGTGGTCGAGCTCCTGCTCGCGCTCGGTCTGAGCCTCGGCGACGGCGCTCTCGAGGCTGTCGATCCTCGCGAGCAGCTGCTCGCGCTCGCCTGCGGCCGAAGCCTGTGCTTCGGCGTGCTTGGACTCGGCTTGCTCGACTTCGGCTCGTAGCTCGTGACGCTCCTCGGCGAAGGTGTGTTCGAGGCTTCCGATCTTCGCGAGCAGCTGCTCGCGCTCGCCTGCGGCGGCAGCGTGAGCCTCCGCAAGCGTTGACTCGAACTGCTCGGCCTCGGCACGCAGCCGGTCGCGCTCCTCGGTGACCGGGCCCACGGCGGCGACCTGCTCGAGGGCGTCGGCGAGCTCCTCCTGGGCGCGGTCGCGATGGGAGATGAGCTCGTCACGCTCGTTGGAGTGCCGGTCCTGCGCGTCGGTCAGCCGGCGCTCGTGCTCGGCGGCTGCGGTCTCGGCCTCGGCGAGCGCGGCCTGCAGGCGCTCGATCTCTCCGGTCGTGCTCTCGTGCTCTTCGCGCAGCCGGGCCAGCTGCTGTTCGTGCGTCTCCTGCGCTTCGGCGCGGGCGCTCTCGAGCCTCTCGACCTCGCGCTGCAGCCGCTCGTGCTCGTCCGTAGCTGCCTGCAACTGCTCGTCGAGCTCCGCGGCGCCGTGCTCACGGTCCTCGCGAAGTTGCGCCAGATCCTGCTCGTGCGCCTCCTGCGCCTCGGCGAGGGCAGCCTCGAGACGCTCGACCTCGGCCTGCAGCTGCTCCAGCGCGGCGGGGTCTGTCTCGGGGGTGTCGGGCTCGACGGCAACCGCCGCTTCCACGCTCGACTCCGCCTCGTCGACCTGCGCCGCCGGCTCGGTTTCAGGCGTCTCCTCGGCTTCGGGTGCCTCCTCGGCTTCGGGGAGGGCATCCAGAGGCTCGGCTTCGGCGCCGGCGTCGGGCTCCATCTCCTCGGCCTCCGGAAGCTGCTCGGGCTGCTCGACCTGCTCTACCTCCGCCTCTACCTCCGCGACCTGCTCGGGCTGTTCCGGGAACGCGACGGGCTCCTCGACGGCCTCGGCGATGACCGGGTCCTCGCTCTCGGTCTCGTCGGCGGGCGCGAGGTCCGGCCTGGCCGGCGGCGCGACTGCGGTCGGCGCCAGCCGGAGCTTCGGGAGGCCGCCCTGGGGCTCGTCGGGATCGGCTTCCACCGGTGGCACCCCGAGCGCAAAGCCGAATTCGGTCCGCAGGGCACCGCCGCTTTGCATCGCGAGGGCGTGCGCGACCGCGGCGCCGGATGCGAAGCCGAGCTCGACGATGATCTGGCCGAGCGGCCGCTTCGACTGCTGCTGCACCTCGAGCACCGTCGCGAGCTGCTCCTCGCTGATGAGCCCGAGCTCGGTCATCAGCTCGCCGAGCTGACGCTGTGGAATGCGCTCTGAGGCGCTCATACCCGAGTGTCGACGAGCCGCAGGGAAGTCACGGCATTTCTATCGGCCGCGAAACCAGGAGACTTGAATGAGGGATCCTCGACCTCAGAAACGCTTGTTCGAGGGATCGTCAGGACAGGCTGTAGAGACGACGATTGGTCAGGACGACTGCGGCGTCCGAGTTGCATCACGAGTGGAGGAGGAGCGCCGCATGTCCAGCACCATCGAAGAAGTTCTCAACAGCAGGCCCAGCCTGCTCGAGGTCGAGTACGACGTGGGCCGCCGCGACGCCGAGCGCAGCGAGCTGGCCCGCGAGATCGCCGCGCAACACGAGCGGCTGCACACGCTGCGTGCGCATGTGCTCGAGGAGCTCACGAGGCAGCGGCGGGTGACGTTGCCGCGTTGGCCGAGTGGCCCGAAGCGTGTCGCCACGCTCGTCGACGAGGACGAGTGGTGGAACAAGATGCTCGGAAGGAAGCAGGCCGCCTAGCAGCGTCCGGCGGCGCCTGGCGGCGGGGAGCTCGGGACGCCGGGCTCCCCTGGCGCATCTACGTTCGTGTCCCGTACGACGTCGGTTGAACGCCGCGAACGGCTCTTCGCTGCGAGCGCGGGCTCCTAGCGGCCGAGCAACCGCGCGAGCAGGCTGCGCTCCGGCGGGGCGGGCTCGGGAGTGGGCGGCTCCACCGCCGGCGACGGCAGCGGAAGCTCGTCCTCCGGCGGCAGCATCGACTTCGGCACGTTGCCGCGCTCGCGCTGGGCCCGGATCGCCGCGTTCATCTCGTCACGCTGCGACTCCTCATCCACCGCCCTCAGGGTACGCCGCACGGGAGGAGCCTCCTCTCGTACGCTCGCGGCGAAATGTGCTTCGACGTCGATTCCGAGCCGCCGATCCCCCGCATCTCCGGCGCAGCGGTCTCCCACGACGACCTCGTCCTCGTGAGCGAGGACGGCAACCGCTTCGCCGCGTTCCGGGCGGCGCCGGAGGACGGCATCTCGACCGGAGTAGTGGTCCTGCCGGACGTGCGGGGCCTCTACCGCTTCTACGAGGAGCTCGCGCTCCGCTTCGCCGAGCGCGGGCACGCCGCGATCGCGTTCGACTACTTCGGCCGCACCGCGGGCGTCGACAAACGGCCGGAGGACTGGGACTACATGCCCCTCGTGCAGCAGCTCACGCAGGAGCAGGTGCAGGCCGACGTCGCCACGTGCGTCCGCGATCTGAGGGCGCTCGGATGCAACGCGATCTTCACGGTCGGTTTCTGCTTCGGCGGCAGCGGCTCGTGGGCAGCGGCAGGCTCGGGCCACGGGATCGACGGCGCGGTCGGCTTCTACGGGCGGCCGAGCCGGATGATCGAGCTCGTGCCGCAGCTCGACGCGCCGATCCTGGCCCTCCAGGGCGGCGCCGACCAGGCCATCCCGCACGAGGACAACGTCGCCTTCGAGCAGGCGCTGCGCGACGCGGGCAAGGAGTACGAGCTGATCGAGTTCGAGGGCGCGCCGCACAGCTTCTTCGACCGGAAGCAGGACGAGTTCCAGGCGGCCTCCGACGACGCCTGGCAGCGGACGCTCGACTTCATCGAGAGGCACTCGTAGCGGGTAGCGAGTGCGGCGTCACGGTCGCGCGGACGATCAGGCAGGCGTCGAACGCGAGCGGAGCTCCTGCTCGGAGCTCGTGGCGGGTACGACGGCCTCTTCGTGGTCTTCACATTGGTCGCCCCGTCCCCGTCCCTCCCGCGGCGGCTGGAGCCGTCGGCTTCTTCTCCGCTACTATGCGCCGGCGCGGGGCGCCGTAGCTCAGCTGGTCAGAGCGCTGCACTCATAATGCAGAGGTCGGTGGTTCGAGCCCACCCGGCGCTACTGAGAGCGCGTCCCTCGGAACGAGAACAGAAATGGCAACCGGAGTCAGAGTCGCAATCACGCTCGCCTGCACCGAGTGCAGGCGCCGGAACTACCAGACGCAGAAGTCGAAGCGCAACTCGCCCGATCGCGTCGAGTTCCGCAAGTACTGCCGCTGGTGCGGCAGCCATACGCTGCACCGGGAGACGCGCTAGTGGCCCGCTCCACCCGCCAGCAACGCCGTCAGCGCCGTGCGCAGGCCGCTGGCACCCCGCCCCTGCGTCCTGCGCCTCGGCCTCGCCCGACCGCGGAGGAGGAGCCGCCGCAGCAGCCCGCCGAGTCGCGTAGCGAGCGCCGCGACGAGGTACGGCCGGGTATCCCGGGCTTCCGTTTCTTCCAGGAGTCGTGGGCGGAGCTGAAGAAGGTCGAGTGGCCGACGCAGCAGCAGGTGATCAGCGGCACCGCCGTCGTCCTCGTCGCCTGTCTCATCACCGGCGCCTACCTGTACGCGAACGACCAGCTGTGGGAGTACGTGGTCAAGCACGTGCTGCTGCGATAGGGAGCCGACCGGATGTTTCGCTGGTACGTGATCAACACCTACTCCGGGCACGAGAACAAGGTGAAGGCCAATCTCGAGCACCGGATCGAGTCGATGAACCAGCGCTCGCGCTTCCGGCGCGTCGTCGTCCCGACCGAGCAGGTGATCGAGACGAAGGACGGCCAGAAGGTGCAAGCCGAGAAGCGCACGCTGCCGGGCTACGTGCTCGTGAACATGGATCTGAACGACGACGCCTGGACGGTCGTGAAGAACACGCCCGGCGTGACCGGTTTCGTCGGCGCCGGCGCGACGCCGGTGCCGCTCTCGCAGCCCGAGGTCGACCGCATCCTTCACACGGGCGCGGGCACCGCGGTAGCTCAACGCTCGCAGGTCGAGTTCCAGCTCGGCGAGTCGGTCAAGATCACCTCCGGCCCGCTCGCGGACTTCGACGGCGAGATCACCGACGTCAATCCCGACGCCCAGAAGCTGCAGGTGATGGTCAACATCTTCGAGCGGCAGGTACCGGTCGAAGTGGGTTTCGACAACGTGAAGAAGCTCGACTGAGGTAGGCGATGGCGAAGAAGGTTCTCACCCTGATCAAGCTCCAGATTCCCGGCGGCCAGGCGAACCCGGCCCCGCCGGTCGGCCCGGCGCTCGGCCAGCACGGCGTCAACATCATGGAGTTCTGCAAGGCGTTCAACGCACAGACCGCCGACCAGAACGGCCGCATCACCCCGGTCGAGATCACGGTCTTCGAGGACCGTTCCTTCACGTTCATCACGAAGACGCCGCCGGCCGCCGTCCTGATCAAGGAGGCGCTGCGGCTGGACAAGGGCTCGGGCGAGCCGAACCGGACGAAGGTCGGTCGGCTGTCGCGCGAGCAGGTGGAGCGGATCGCCGAGACGAAGATGCCGGACCTGAACGCACGCGACCTCGACCAGGCGGCGCGGATCATCGCCGGCACGGCGCGCTCAATGGGAGTGGAGGTGGACCTCTGATGGCCCAGCACGGCAAGCGTTATCGCGATTCCCGCGCGAGCTTCGACCGCGAGGAGGTCTACTCGCCGGTCCAGGCCGTCCGCCTGCTCAAGGCCATGGGCGCGACGAAGTTCGACGAGACCGTCGAGCTCCACTTCCGGCTCGGGCTCAACGTCCGCCATGCCGACGAGCAGCTGCGCGGCACGCTGATGCTCCCGCACGGCAGCGGCAAGGAGGTGCGGATCGCCGTGTTCGCCGAGGGCGACAAGGCCCGCGAGGCCGAGCAGGCCGGTGCGGACGTCGTCGGCTCGGCCGATCTCGCGAAACAGATCGAAGAGGGCTTCACCGACTTCGACGTCGCGATCGCGACGCCGGACCAGATGGGGAACGTCGGCAAGCTCGGCCGCATCCTCGGCCCGCGTGGGTTGATGCCGAACCCGAAGACGGGAACGGTGACGATGGACGTCGGCAAGGCCGTCTCGGAGGCCAAGGCCGGCAAGCTCGAGTACCGCACCGACCGCGGCGCGAACGTCCACGTGGTGATCGGCAAGAAGAGCTTCGAGGAGCGCGCGCTCGTGGAGAATTACGCCGCGGTGCTCGACGAGATCGTGCGTGCGAAGCCGTCGGCCGCCAAAGGCCGCTACATCCGGCAGATCACGCTCACGAGCACGATGGGCCCGGGCATCCACGTCGATCCGGCCCGGATCCGGGGAATTGTCGAAGAGTTGGACGAGCAGCCGCAGGAGGCCGCTACAGTTCCGGCCTAGCAACTGCCGCCTGAGACCACTGGCAGTCCTCTCTGAGAGGACGGAAGACCAGTCGAGGTGAGATGAAGAGAGATCAGAAAGAACAGGTTGTCGACGAGCTGACGCAGCGCCTCAAGGCTGCGGAGACACTGCTCGTCGCCGATTACCGCGGGCTGACGATGCCGCAGATCGACGAGCTGCGGACGCGGCTGCTCGAGAGCGGCGCGCGCTTCACCGTCGTCAAGAACACGCTCACGCGCCGCGCGGCGGAGGCCGCGGGCGCCGACGCGCTGCTTGCGCTGCTCGACGGTCCGAGCGCGATCGCGTTCCTCGAAGCCGACGGGGACATGGTCGCCGCGGCGAAGGCGCTCGCGGATGCGGCGCGCGAGACCCGGGTGCTCGAGATCCGCGGCGGGATCATGCAGGGACGCGCCGTCACGGCCGCCGAGGTCGAGAGCCTCGCCACCCTGCCTCCCGAGGATGTGCTGCGCGGCCAGGTGCTCGGCGCGATCGTCGCACCGCTCACTGCGCTTGCGGGCCTGCTCAACGCCCCGCTGCAGAACCTCGTGGGCCTGATCGACGCTCGCATCGAGCAGCTCGGCGGCGAGGAGAGCCGGCCGGAACCCGAGCCCGAGGCCGCGCCTGAGCCCGAGGCCGAAGCGGCGCCGGTCGAGGAAGAGCCTGCCGCCGAGGAATCGCCGGCGGAAGACACCACACCGGCGGACGACACAGCGTCCGCCGCCGAAGCAGAAGAGGAGAGCTAGATGGCGGTCGACAAGATCTTCGACGAGCTGGGAAAGATGTCCGTCCTCGAGCTGGTCGAGCTGAAGAACAAGATCGAGGAGGAGTGGGGCGTCACGGCCGCCGCTCCCGTGGCAGTCGCGGCCCCCGGCGGCGCGGCGGCCGGCGGCGACGGAGCCGCAGCGGAGGAGAAGAGCTCCTTCGACGTCGTCCTCGCCGAGGCGGGCGGCCAGAAGATCCAGGTGATCAAGGTCGTGCGCGCGGTTACCGGCCTCGGTCTCAAGGAGGCCAAGGACCTCGTCGACTCGGCTCCGAAGCCGGTCAAGGAAGGCGTGGCTCAGGAGGAGGCCGACACGATCAAGGCCCAGCTCGAGGAAGCCGGCGCCACCGTCGAACTCAAGTAGCACCGGCCCCGCGAACCTAGGTATGAGGGGGCGCCGAAGCGCCCCTTCTTGCCGTTCGGAGACCTCCGAGCTACAGTTCAAGCCGATACCGGCGACCGCCGCGGCTTCGGCTTGCGGTGAGGGGGGTCGTTCCGGTACCCTGGCGGGTTGCGCCGACGTTCGGCCGCTCGCAGCTCCGACGCCGATTTCTTGCCCGTTCTCGCACGCTTCAAGGGAGGCTGTTCTTCTTGACCACCACGGTCGCTTCGCCCCGCGCTCGTACGTCGTTCAGCCGACTCGAGCACGTTCTCGACCTACCAAACCTCATCGACATCCAGAAGGCCTCGTTCGACTGGTTCAAGAACGAGGGTCTACGAGAGACGATCGACGACATCTCGCCGATCGAGGACTACACCGGGACGCTCGCCGTCGAGTTCGGCGAGTTCGAGTTCGGCGAGCCCCAGTT
>Ga0335083_10002796_pt1 | contig 22860 bp, 35 predicted proteins | sample Lox_Sample_42_FD_206716 | JGI IMG/M metagenome (GOLD analysis project Ga0335083, IMG submission 206716) | Soil microbial communities from Loxahatchee National Wildlife Refuge, Florida, United States - Lox_Sample_4.2 | ecosystem: Environmental > Terrestrial > Soil > Wetlands | place: USA...
CGGCCGTGTTCGACCTCGGCCTATCCGCCCTGCTCGACCGCCTGGTTCCGTAGCGGCGTCACGCCGGTACGCCGTACCCGTAGCGGCGTCACGCCGGTACGCCGTACCCGTAGCGGCGTCACGCCGCTATCGGGGCGGGGTACGGCGCTGCCGGGTGGTACGGACCCGGCTCGCCAGCTCCTCGTCGGGGGGGTAGTCGACTCCGACCAGCGTGAGCCCGTGCGCAGGAGCGAGCGTGACCGCGTTGTCCCTGACCCCGGCACTCAGCACCTGGGCCGGCCACTCGAGCGTCCGGCGACCCGCACCGACCGCGAGAAGGGCGCCCACCATGAACCGAACCTGGCTGTGGCAGAAGGCGTCCGCGTGGGCGTGGACCGTCACGAGGCCGGCGTCGCGCACTACGGCAAGTCGACGAAGCGTGCGGACCGTCGTGGCACCGTCGCGTGGTCTGGCATACGCCGCGAAGTCGTGCTCCCCGACGAGGCCCCGGGCGGCCTCGTCCATCGCCACGTCGTCGAGGGCCTTGGGCCAGACGACCGTGTCATGGCGGCGCAGCGGGTTCGGCGCGGAGTCGGTGAGCCGGTAGTGGTAACGCCGGCCAAGCGCGGCGAAGCGCGCGTCGAACCCCGGCGGCGCGAGCGACGCCCCCCGGACAACCACGTCGTCCGGCAGGACGCCGTTCAGCCGCCGCGCCAGGGACTCGGGGTCGACAGGCGTGAGGAGGTCAACGTGCGCGACCTGACCGGTTGCATGGACACCGGCGTCGGTGCGACCCGCCACCGTCACCTGAGGATCGTCGAGTCGGAGAACGAGCGCGATCGCCTCCTCGACGACGCCCTGGACGGTACGCCGATCCGGCTGCCGGGCCCAGCCGGAGAACTCCGTCCCGTCATAGGCAAGGTCGAGCCGTAACCGGACCGCAACGACGAGGCCGCCGTTCCCCGCGGGGGCGGCGGCCTCGTCGTCAGCGCGCTCGCTCACTCTGCCGGGGTAGAGCCCTCAGCATCATCGGAGCCCTCAGCCTCGGCCGGCTCAGCCTCGGCCGGCTCGTCGGTCAGCTCGCCCGTGACCTCGTCGGTCACCTCGTCCGTGGCCTCGACTTCGCCGTCAGCCTCTGCGGCCTCACCACCGTCGACCTCGCCACCGTCGGCCTCGCCAGCGTCGGCCTCGGCGGCGACTCCGGCAGCGACCTCGGACTCGCTGGCCAGCTCCGCCGCGGCCTCGGCCGTGGCCCCGGTCGGGCGACGCCGGCGGGCGAAGCGGCTGCCGCGGGCAGCCTCGGCCTCGCCGACCGCTTGCTGGGCGACCGTGCGGAACTCCACCAGCTCGATGACCGCCATCGCGGCGTTGTCACCCTTGCGCGGACCGAGCTTGGTGATCCGGGTGTATCCACCCTGGCGCTCGGCAAAGCCGGGGCCGATCTCGGCGAACAGCGTGTGCACAACGGCCTTGTCCCGAACGACCGTCAGCACCTGCCGCCGGGCGTGAAGGTCACCGCGCTTGGCGAAGGTGACGAGTCGCTCGGCGAGCGGGCGCAACCGCTTGGCCTTCGCCTCGGTGGTGGTGATGCGCCCGTGCTCGAACAATGAGGTGGCGAGGTTCGCCAGCATCAGCCGTTCGTGCGACGGGCTACCGCCAAGACGCGGACCCTTGGTGGGCGTAGGCATAGTTCCTGCTCTCTAACCGATGCGGGCGATCTAGTACTGCTCGGTCTCGGCGAAACCGGCGTCACCGTTGTCGTCGTAGTTCTCGTCGTACCCGGCGATGACCGAGGTCGGGTCGAATCCGGGCGGGCTGTCCTTGAGCGCGAGCCCGAGACCGGCCAGCTTGCCCTTGACCTCGTCGATCGACTTCTGGCCGAAGTTGCGGATGTCCATCAGGTCGGCCTCGGAGCGCGAGACCAGCTCGCCGACCGAGTGGATCCCCTCCCGCTTGAGGCAGTTGTAGGACCGGACGGTCAGGTCCAGCTCCTCGATCGGCAGGGCAAGGTCGGCCATGAGTTGCGCGTCCGTGGGCGACGGCCCGATCTCGACGCCCTCGGCGTTCTCGTCGAGCTCGCGCGCCAGCCCGAACAGCTCGACCAGCGTGTGGCCGGCCGAGGCAAGCGCCGTTCGCGGCGTGATCGAGGACTTCGTCTCGACGTCCACGACCAGGCGGTCGAAGTCGGTCCGCTGCTCGACCCGGGTGGCCTCGACCTTGTAGGTGACCTTGAGCACCGGCGAATAGATCGAGTCGATCGGAATGACCCCGATCGGCTGACCGGGCTGCTTGTTCTGGACCGCAGAGACGTAGCCACGGCCACGCTCGACCGTGAACTCGATCTCCAGCTTGCCCTTGCCGTTGAGGGTGGCGATGTGCAGGTCGGGGTTGTGGATCTCCACCCCCGCCGGCGGCGCGATGTCGGCGGCGGTGACGACCCCCGGACCCTGCTTGCGCAGGTACATCACGACGGGCTCGTCGTGTTCGGAGGAGACCACGAGCGCCTTGATGTTGAGGATCAGGTCGGTGACGTCCTCTTTCACTCCGGAGATCGTGGAGAACTCGTGGAGCACGTCGGCGATCCGCAGCGACGTGACGGCCGCTCCCGGGATCGACGACAGCAAGGTACGCCGGAGGGAGTTGCCGAGGGTGTAACCGAAACCGGGCTCGAGCGGTTCAATCACAAACCGCGACCGGCTCCCGTCGATGGGGTCTTCGGTCAGAGTGGGGCGCTGGGCAATGAGCAAGGTCGTGCCTTCCGATCGTGGACCACCGCTATATGAGGTCCGTGGGAACTGACGGTGTTGCTACTTCGAATACAACTCGACGATCAGCTGCTCCTGCACCTGAGTGTCGATGATCTGCCTGGCGGGCAGCGAGTGCACGAGGATGCGCATCCGGTTGGCAATGACCTCGAGCCACGCCGGCACCGGGCGCTCGCCGGCCTCGGCCCGCGCGATGACGAACGGGGTCAGGTCGGTGGACGTCGACTTGACCTCGATGATGTCGTTCTCGGACACGAGGTAGGACGGAATGTCGACCTTCTGCCCGTTGACGGTGAAGTGGCCGTGCTTGACGAGCTGGCGGGCCATGTCCCGGCTGTGAGCAAAACCGGCGCGGTAGACGACGTTGTCCAGTCGCCGCTCGAGCAACTGAAGCAGGTTCTCGCCGGTCTTGCCGGGACGCCGGTTGGCCTCCTCGTAGTAGCGGCGGAACTGCTTTTCCAGCACGCCGTAGATGCGCGCGCACTTCTGCTTCTCGCGCATCTGGAGGAGGTATTCGCTGTCCTTCGTGCGCCCGCGACCGTGCTCGCCCGGAGGGTAGGGACGGATCTCGATCGGGCACTTCGCGGACTCGCACTTGCTGCCCTTGAGGAACAGCTTGGTCTTCTCGCGCCGGCAGCGCTTGCAGTCCGGGCCCGTATACCTGGCCATCAGTGGTTCTCCTTCGGGGTCCCCGCGGAATCGTGAGCAAAGCGAGCGATTTCGTGGGGCATTCAGACTCGCCGCCGCTTCGGGGGACGGCAGCCGTTGTGCGGTGCGGGGGTCACGTCGGAAATCGTTCCTACCTCCAGCCCGGTCGCCTGCAGCGACCGGATCGCGGTCTCGCGGCCGGAGCCGGGACCCTTCACGAACACGTCGACCTTGCGCATGCCGTGCTCCTGGGCGCGGCGGGCGGCGGCCTCGGCCGCCATCTGCGCCGCGAACGGGGTCGACTTGCGCGAGCCCTTGAACCCCACCTGACCGGCACTGGCCCAACTCACGACGTTGCCCATCGGGTCGGTGATCGACACGATCGTGTTGTTGAACGTGCTCTTGATGTGGGCGTGCCCGTGGGCGACGTTCTTCTTCTCCTTGCGGCGCACCTTCTTGGCGGCGGCCGCACGCTTCTGTGCGGGAGGCACGACTACTTCCCTACCTTCTTCTTGCCGGCCACGGTCTTGCGCGGGCCCTTGCGAGTCCGAGCGTTGGTGTGGGTGCGCTGACCGCGCACCGGAAGTCCGCGGCGGTGGCGGATGCCCTGGTAGCACCCGATCTCGATCTTGCGCCGGATGTCGGAGGCGACCTCGCGGCGGAGGTCACCCTCGACGCGGTAGGTGGCCTCGATCCAGTCGCGAAGCTTCACCAGCTCCTCGTCGCCGAGATCCCGCACCCGGGTGTTCCCGTCGACTCCGGTCTGCGCGAGGGTCTCCAGCGCGCGTGACCGGCCGATGCCGTAGATGTAGGTGAGCGCCACCTCCAGCCGCTTGTCGCGGGGCAGGTCGACGCCAACAAGGCGTGCCATCGGGCTGGTACTCCTTCATTCGAGCCGGAGGTCGTCCGCGTCACCGTCCCATCAGCCCGGATGGGCCCCGGCCTCCGGGCCGGGGGTTGCTGCGTCGTGGCGGAGCCGCGACGCAGGTGGTGCGCGCTGTTGTGGTGGCCGGCTAGCCCTGCCGCTGCTTGTGCCGCAGGTTCTCGCAGATCACCATGACCCGTCCATGTCGGCGGATCACCTTGCACTTGTCACACATCTTCTTGACGCTCGGCTTGACCTTCACAGTCGTAACGCTTCCTCTTACTTGTACCGGTAGACGATCCGACCGCGTGAAAGGTCGTACGGCGACAACTCGACCACGACCCGGTCCTCCGGAAGAATCCGAATGTAGTGCTGGCGCATCTTGCCGCTGATGTGGGCAAGGACCTTGTGACCGTTGGCGAGCTCCACTCGAAACATTGCGTTCGGTAGCGGCTCGACGACGCGCCCCTCGATCTCGATCGCGCCTTCCTTCTTCGGCATGTCCTCCGGGTTTCCGTGTCGACGTTCGGGGATGATTCTGGATAACGGCATGGCAGACGGCAGCCTGCTAGGCCAACCGAGGAGTCTACGTGAGCGTGGCTCCCGGTTCAAACGTGGTCGTCACTCGCGGTATATGTCAGCGGTTGGCTGATTACCTAGGCGTGATGGCAGGTGCCCCTCGCGATAGCTACACCGGCACGGACTGCCCGAGAATCTCGGCGATCCGAGCGTGCCCACCGTCGAGTGCCGTGAGAACCCACGGACCGTCGTCGGTGACCGTGAAGGTGTGCTCGAAGTGTGCCGACGGCGCTCCGTCCTGCGTGACGACGGTCCAGCCGTCGTCGAGGACTCTGGTATGCCGCCCGCCCAGGTTGACCATCGGCTCGACCGCGAGCGCCAGGCCTTTGACGATTTGGGGGCCTTTGCCCATCCGCGGCCCGACGTAGTTGTGCACCTGGGGGTCCTGGTGCATCGCGGTCCCGATGCCGTGACCGACGTACTCCTCGACGATGCCCCACGATCCGCCCGTCGGGTGAGGCTGGGACCGGACGTAGTCCTCGATCGCCCGGGAGATGTCGACCAGCCGGCCACCGAGGTGGGCCGCTGCCATCCCGCGCCACAGGCATTCCTCGGTCACCCGCAGCAACTCGAGCCGGTCGGCCGAGACCGCCCCTACCGGCACCGAGATCGCGGCGTCACCGTGGTAGCCCTCGACGATCGCCCCGCAGTCGATCGAGACGATGTCCCCGTCGCGGATGATCGCCGTCGTCGACGGGATGCCGTGCACGATCTCCGAGTTGATCGATGTGCAGATGGTCGCCGGGAAGCCGTGGTAGCCCAGGAACGACGGAGTGGCACCGGCGCCGTAAATGACGTCGCGGGCAACCTCGTCCAGGTCGGCCGTGCTCATGCCGGGGCGAGCCGCCTCGCGCAACGCCGCCAGCGCAGTGCCGACGACGATGCCCGCCTGGCGCATCAGCTCGATCTCCGCCGGGCTCTTGTACTCGATCATCCGGGACCTTCTCCTCACGACTTCCGCATCACCGCGACGTGGCCGCCACCGTCATTGTGCTCGCCGGTCACGAACGGGAAAAGGGGCGCAATGCCGCCGTGGCACGATCCGTCACATCATCCACCGGCCCCATCGCGTCGATGCCGACCAGGACTCCCCGCTCGGCATAGTGGCCGATCAACGGTGCCGTCTGTTCGTAGTAAACCTCAAGCCGGTGCCAAATTGTTTCCGCCTGATCGTCATCACGCTGGAACAGCTCGCCGGCACAGTTGTCGCACACCCCGTCCGCCGATGGCGGATCGAAGTCCACGTGCCAGATGTGACCACAGCTTCGACAGGTACGGCGACCGGACAGCCGCCGCACGACCTCACTGTCGTCGACGACGAGCTCCATGACGACATCGAGCAAGGCGCTGCGCTCCGCGAGGATCTCGTCGAGCCGAAGTGCCTGCGGCACCGTCCGCGGGAAACCGTCGAGCAGGAAGCCGGCCAGCGCATCCTGCTCCTCCAGCCGCTCCCGGACCATCGCCACCGTCACTTCGTCCGGCACCAGGTCGCCGACCTCCATGAAGGTCTTGGCCTCCTTGCCCAGCGGCGTGCCCTGGCTGACATTCGCTCGGAAGATCTCGCCGGTCGAGATCTGCGGCACCGCCAGGTGGGCCGCGACGAACTGTGCCTGGGTGCCTTTGCCGGCGCCCGGCGGGCCCACGAGCACGATTCTCATCGGCGCGGTCCCATCGGCGCGCGCGACCCACATCGTGACGGTTCCGCGCGCACTAGTGCCCCGATCCCCGGCACCTCGCGTACGCGCGGCACTACCGCAGGAAGCCTTCGTAGTTGCGCAACATCAGCTGGCTCTCGATCTGTTTCGAGGTGTCGAGGCCGACGCCGACCAGGATGAGCACCGAGGTGCCACCGAACGGGAACGACTGCGACGTGCCGGACGCTGAGCCGGGCAGGTAGTGGAGGGCGAGGATCGGAAGTACGGCGATGGCCGTGAGGTACAGGGCGCCGGGAAGAGTGATCCGCGACAGGACGTACTCGAGGTATTCCGCCGTGGGGCGCCCGGGTCGGATGCCCGGGATGAAGCCCCCGTACTTGCGCATGTTGTCGCTCACTTCGACCGGGTTGAAGGTGATTGCGACGTAGAAGTAGGTGAAGAAGATGGTCAGCAGCGCGTAGGCCAGGATGTAGCTCCAGCTGTCCGTCGCGGTGAGATAGGTGCTGACGAACTTGGTGAACCCGGCGTTCGACGACCAGACCTGACTCAACAGCTGTGGCAGGTACAGCAGCGAGGAGGAGAAGATGACCGGGATCACGCCGGCCTGGTTGACCTTCAACGGGATGTAGGTGGAGGTGCCGCCGTACATCCGGCGGCCGATCATCCGCTTGGCATACTGCACCGGTATTCGCCGCTGACCTTGTTCCATGAACACGATCCCGACGATGATGAGCAGCCCGGCTAACAGGACGAGCACCAGCGCCGTGGGACCGCGGTTCTGCAGGATCTGGCTGCCCTGGCTCGGGAACCGGGCGGCGATCGAGGTGAAGATCAGCAGGGACATGCCGTTGCCGATGCCCCGGTCGGTGATGAGCTCGCCCAGCCACATGATCACGGCCGTGCCGGCGGTCATCGTGATCACCATCACGCTGATGTGGAAGATGCTGGTGGAGTACAGCAACGACAGCGGGGTGGTCGTGCCGGGCACGTAACACCCGGTCAGCAGTCGTCCGCTGCGGGCCAACGCCACGATCCCGGTCGCCTGCAGGATCGCGAGGGCGACCGTGAGGTAGCGGGTGTATTGGGTCAACTTCGCTTGCCCGGCGCCGCCTTGCTCCTTGAGCCGCTCGAGCCGGGGGATCACCACCACCAGCAGCTGGATGATGATGCTGCTGGTGATGTAGGGCATGATGCCGAGCGCGAACACGGTCAGGCTCAGCAGCGCGCCGCCACTGAACAGGTTCACGATCTGAAGGACGGAGTTGTTCTCGCTCGCCTGCAGGCACTCGTGCACGTGCGAGTAGTCGACACCGGGGGCCGGGATCGTCGATCCGAACCGGAAAAGCGCAAGGATCGCCAACGTGAACAGGATCTTGTTCCGCAGGTCCGGGGTACGGAAGGCCCTGCCGAAAGCGGTGAGCACGGGTCCTCCTGGTACGAACTATCCGGTGCGGCGCCAACAATCGAACGCAGGCCGGACGACCGCGCTCGCCAGGTCGCCGAGCCTACCTGGCCGCACGCTCCGAATAGAGCGTGCGCGGGAAACGCTAGAGGTCGGTCGCGGTGCCTCCGGCGGCCGTGATCTTCTCCCGAGCCGTCTCGGAGAACTTGTGGGCGCTGACGGTCAGCGCGGCGGAGATCTCCCCGGTGCCGAGAATCTTGACCAGCTGACCCTTGCGGACCGCGCCGCGATCGGCGAGGAGCTCGGGGGTGACCTCACCGCCGTCGGGGAACAGCGCCGCGAGCTTGTCCAGGTTGACGACCTGGTACTGCGTCCGGAACGGGTTGGTGAACCCCTTCAGCTTGGGTAGCCGCATGTGCAAGGGCATCTGGCCGCCCTCGAAGGCCTCCGGCACCTGATAGCGGGCCTTTGTACCTTTTGTCCCCCGACCGGCCGTTTTGCCCTTCGACCCCTCGCCGCGCCCCACCCGGGTCTTCGGGGTGTGGGCACCCGGCGCAGGGCGCAGGTGGTGAACCTTGAGTGTCATGAGTCAACCTCTTCGACGGTAACGAGGTGCGCGACCGTGCGGACCATGCCGCGGATCTCCGGACGGTCCTCCTGCACGACGACGTCGCGCATTCGCTTGAGCCCGAGAGAGCGCAGCGTCTCGCGCTGGCTGTGCGTGCCGCCGATCGGCGACCGCGTCTGAGTGATCTTCAGGCGGGACATCACACGCTCGCAGTCTCGCGGGCACGCAGCATCGCCGCAGGGGCGACGTCCTCGATCGGCAGCCCGCGCCGGGCAGCGATCTCCTCCGGCCGGTGCAGGTCCTGGAGGGCGGCAACCGTCGCGTGCACGATGTTGATCGGGTTCGACGATCCGAGCGACTTCGACAGGACGTCGTGGATGCCGGCGCACTCGAGCACGGCTCGCACCGGCCCGCCGGCGATGACGCCGGTACCCGGCGAGGCCGGCTTGAGCAGGACAACCCCTGCGGCCGCCTCGCCCTGCACCGGATGCGGAATCGTGCCCTGGATTCGGGGGACGGCGAAGAAGTGCTTCTTGGCCTCCTCGACCCCCTTCGCGATGGCGGCGGGGACCTCCTTGGCCTTCCCGTAGCCGACGCCGACCTGACCGTCGCCGTCGCCGACGACGACCAACGCGGTGAAGCTGAACCGCCGGCCGCCCTTGACGACCTTCGCCACCCGGTTGATCGCGACGACGCGCTCGAGGTAGGTCGACTGGGGCGCGCCGCGCTCGCCGCGGCCTCCCTCGCGACGGTCGCGCCGCTCACCGCCGCCGGCGCCGGTGCCGCGTCGTTGGGGTCCAGGCATCAGATCGTCCTTCCGGTGTACGTCATCTAAAACTCCAACCCGGCTTCGCGAGCCGCGTCCGCGAGGGCCGCGATCCGGCCGTGGTATCGGTGGCCGCCGCGATCGAAAACCACCTTGCCGATTCCGGCTCCGGTGGCCCGCTCCGCAACGAGGCGGCCGACCTTGGCCGCCTTGGCCTTCTTGTCGCCCTCGCCGGCGCGAATGTCGGCGTCGAGGGTCGAGGCCGAGACGAGCGTGCGACGCTCCGTGTCGTCGACGACCTGAACGTAGATGTGGCGAGCGGATCGGGTGACGACGAGGCGCGGACGCGCCGGCGTCCCCGCCACCTTCTTGCGAACCCGAAGGTGGCGTCGTGCCCGGGCCACCCGCCGCGCGCCCGCGGTCTTCGGAGCGCTCATGTCTACTTCCCTGCCTTTCCGGCCTTGCGGCGCACAACTTCGCCCGCGTAACGCACACCCTTGCCCTTATACGGCTCGGGCTTGCGGATCTTGCGGATGTTCGCCGCGACCTCACCGACCTGCTGCTTGTCGATGCCGGAGACCACGAACCGGGTCGGCGCCTCGACCGCGAAGGAGATTCCCTCCGGGGCCTTGACGAGGACGGGGTGGCTGAATCCGAGCGCGAACTCCAGGTCACTGCCCTTGGCTTGCACGCGGTAGCCGGTGCCCACGATCTCGAGCGTCTTGGAGTAGCCGTCCGTGACGCCGGTCACCATGTTGGCGACGAGGGTGCGGGTCAGCCCGTGCCGGGCCTTGCTGTCCCGCTCGTCGTCCGGACGCGAAACGACGATCCGGCCGTCGGTCTGCTCGATGGTGATCGGCTCGACGACAGTGTGCGACAGCGTGCCCTTGGGGCCCTTCACCGTGACATCCCGACCGGTGATCGTGACCTCAACGCCGGAAGGAACGGGGATCGGCAGCCTGCCGATGCGACTCATCGTGGCTCCTCCCGTCACCACACGTAGGCGAGGACTTCCCCGCCTACTCGCTGCTTGGAACACTGCCGGTCGGTGCGCAGGCCGGCGGACGTCGAGATGATCGCGACGCCGAGACCGCCGAGCACCTTCGGAAGGCTGGAGGCCTTCGCATACACCCGTAGGCCGGGCTTGCTCACCCGGCGGACGCCGGCGATCGAGCGCTCACGGTTCGGGCCGTACTTCAAGGTGAGGGTCAGCACCTTGCCGGGGCTGCCGTGCTTGGCGTCCGCGGCCGGTTCCTCGACCGACCAGCCCGAGATGTAGCCCTCCTGCTGGAGGATCTCGGCGATGTGCACCTTCAGCACCGAGTGCGGCATCGCCACGGTGTCGTGGTACGCCGAGTTCGCGTTGCGCAGACGGGTCAGCATGTCTGCGATCGGGTCCGTCATGGTCATGCGGTCAGTTCCTTCCCGCCGCGGTTCCCCACTACGGGGCCTGCGACGAAGTGATGCGCCAGCGGGAGCACAGCGTTCATTTGCGAACCCCTACCAGGAGCTCTTCGTAATACCGGGGAGTTCGCCTGCGTGGGCCATCTCCCGGAGGCAGATCCGGCACAGGCCGAACGCGCGGTAGACCGCCCGCGAGCGGCCGCAACGCGAACAACGGGTGTAGCCGCGAACGGCGTACTTGGGCTTGCGGGCCGCCTTCGCGATCCAGGCCTTGGTCGCCATCTCACGCCTCCTTGAACGGGAAACCGAGAGCGCGCAGCAGTGCGCGTCCCTCATCGTCGGACTTCGCACTCGTCACCAAGGTGATGTCCATGCCGCGGACCCGGTCGATCGAGTCGGGGTCGATCTCGTGGAACATCGACTGCTCGTTGAGGCCGAAGGTGTAGTTGCCGTTGCCGTCGAGCTTGCGACCGTCGAGCCCGCGAAAGTCCCTGATCCGGGGCAACGCAATCGAGAGCAGGCGATCGACGAACTCCCACATGCGGTCACCGCGCAACGTAACGTGCGCTCCGATCGGCATGCCCTCACGGAGCTTGAACTGGGCGATCGACAGCCGTGCGCGCGCGATCGCTGGGCGCTGGCCGGTGATCGACGTGAGATCACGGACGGCACCTTCGATCAACTTGCCGTCGCGGGCGGCGTCGCCGACGCCCATGTTGACCTTGACCTTCACCAACGTCGGGACCTGCATGACGTTGGAGTAGCCGAACTGCTCCCGAAGCGCAGGCGCGATCTCCTCGCGGTAGCGCGCCTTGAGCCGGGGAATCGCCGGCGCGTGCGTTGTCGCTGTCATCTCGATGCTCCTAGAGGTCCTGGTCGCACTTGCGGCAGACCCGGACGTTGCGACCGTCGTCGCGGCGGTGGCCGACCCGAGTCGGCTTGCCGCAGTGCGGGCAGACCACCTGGACGTTGCTGGCGTGGATAGCCGCCTCCTGGTGGACGATGCCGCCTTCCTGGGCACCACGGCTCGTGGTCTCGACCTTGGTGTGCTTCTTGACCCGGTTCACGCCCTCGACGAGGACCCGGTCGGTAGTGGGCGACGTCAGCAGCACCTTGCCGCGCGCGCCCCGGTCCTTCCCGGACAGCACGACGACGGTGTCACCCTTCTTCACGAACAGACCGGCCATGGCCTACAACACCTCCGGCGCAAGCGAGATGATCCGCATGAACCGCTTCTCGCGAAGCTCGCGGCCAACCGGGCCGAAGATGCGCGTCCCGCGAGGGTCGCCACCGTCCCGGATCAGTACCGCAGCGTTCTCATCGAACTTGATGTACGAGCCGTCCGCGCGGCGCCGGCTCTTCGTCGTACGCACGACGACCGCCTTGACGACGTCACCCTTCTTGACCCCGGCACCGGGCAGGGCGTCCTTGACCGTACCGACGATGATGTCGCCGATCCCGGCATAGCGACGCCCGGAACCGCCGAGAACCCGGATGCAGAGGATCTCCTTCGCACCCGTGTTGTCGGCGACCCGCAACCGCGACTCCTGCTGAATCACTGGGTCACCTTCACTGCTGGTCTGCCTTCATTGCTTGGGTCCGCCGTCATTACTTGGCCTTCTCGAGGATCTGGACGACCCGCCAGCGCTTGGTGGCCGACAGCGGTCGCGTCTCCATGAGCAGCACGCGGTCGCCGACGCCGACCTGGCCCGCCTCGTCGTGCGCCTTGACCTTCTTGGTCCGGCGGATCGTCTTTCCGTAGCGGGGGTGCAGGACGCGGTCTTCGACCTCGACCGTCACGGTCTTGTCCATCTTGTCGCTGACCACGTAGCCCTCGCGGGTCTTGCGGAATCCCCGGGACTCCGTGGTCGGCGCGTCAGCCGAGCTAGCCGTCTTCGTCATCGTGTCCTCACTCACTGCCACTGGTCGGGGCCGCGGTCAGGCCGAGTTCGCGCTCGCGCATCACGGTGTAGATCCGGGCGATGTCGTGGCGCACCGTCCGAAGGCGCTTGTTGTTGTCCAGCTGTCCGGTCGCGGACTGGAAGCGGAGGTTGAACAGCTCCTCCTTGGACTCCTTGAGCTTGGTGATCAGCTCGTCGTCCTCGAGGCCGCGCAGCTCCAGCGCTGGTGTTCCGGCTGCCATCAGCTCTCACCCACTTCGCGTGTGACGATCCGGCACTTCATCGGCAGCTTGTGAATCGCTCGGGTCAGCGCCTCGCGAGCCGTCGCCTCGTTCGGGTAGGACAGCTCGAACATCACCCGACCCGGCTTGACGTTCGCGATCCACCACTCAGGCGAACCCTTTCCGGACCCCATCCGCGTCTCGGCCGGCTTTTTCGTCAGCGGGCGATCCGGGTAGATGTTGATCCAGACCTTGCCGCCTCGCCGGATGTGGCGCGTGATGGCGATACGCGCGGACTCGATCTGGCGGTTGGTGACGTAGGCCGGTTCGAGGGCTTGAATGCCGTATTCCCCGAACGTCACCCTCGTGCCGCCCTTGGCGGCACCAGAGCGGCCGGGGTGATGCTGCTTGCGATGCTTGACCCGCCGCGGGATCAACATGACTAGGCCCCTTCCGGCTCGGTCGGCGTGTCGACCGCAGGCGTCTCGACCGCAGGCGTCTCGACCGCGGGGGTCTCAGCGACCGGCGCGGAGTCGGCTGGGGTGTCGACCGGGGCCTCGGGCACGCTCGCGTCGGCAACCGTCGCCGGGTCGGCCGGGGCCTGGTCCGCCGGGCCGGTAGCGGCGGCGGGGCCACCGTTCACGGCCGCGCTCGCGGCGGTCGACGGACGGTCACGGCGGGGGCGGCGGTTGCGCTGGTCGCGGGCGCGCAGCGCGGCGGCGGCGGCCTGCTCCTCCCGCGTGAGGACCTCGTCCCCGGTGTAGATCCACACCTTCACACCGATCCGACCGAAGGTGGTGCGCGCCTCGTAGAAGCCGAAGTCGATGTTCGCGCGCAGCGTGTGCAGCGGCACCCGACCTTCACGGTAGAACTCCGAGCGGCTCATCTCGGCGCCGCCGAGGCGACCACCGCACTGCACCCGGATGCCCTTGGCTCCGCCCTTCATCGCGGACTGCATCGCCTTGCGCATCGCCCGCCGGAAGCTGACCCGGCTGGACAGCTGCTCGGCGACGCCCTGCGCAACAAGCTGAGCGTCGATCTCGGGGTTCTTGACCTCGAGGATGTTGAGGTTGACGTGTTTGTTCGTGAGCTTCTCGAGGTCGCCACGGATCCGATCGGCCTCGGCGCCCCGCCGGCCGATGACGATCCCGGGCCGGGCGGTGTGGATGTCGACGTTGACCCGCTCGCGGGTGCGTTCGATCTCGACTCGGCTGATGCCGGCCCGCTCCATCCCCTTCGTCAGCAGGCGGCGGATCTCGACGTCCTCCTTGACGTAGTCGCGGTAGAGCTTGTCGGCGTACCACCGGCTCTTGTGCCGCGCGGTGATCCCGAGCCGGAACCCGTTCGGGTTTACCTTCTGCCCCATCAGCGGGCCTTCCTGTCCGGGCCGCCCGGAAGGGCCGCCTCTGATTGCGCCGGGGCCACCACAACCGTGATGTGGCTGGTGCGCTTGCGGATCCGGTATGCCCGGCCCTGCGCACGTGGGCGGAATCGCTTCAACGTGGGACCTTCGTCGACGTAGGCCTCGATGATCACGAGGTCGTCGGGGTCGAGGCGAAGGTTGCGGGTGTGGGCGAGATGTGCGGCGTTCGCGGCGGCCGAGTCGACCACCTTTCCGACCGGCTCGGAGGCCGAGTGGGGATCGAACTTCACGATCGCGCGGGCCTCGGTCACCGACCGGCCGCGGACGAGGTTCACCACCCGTCGGATCTTGGTCGGCGACATGCGCACGTGCTTCGCGGTGGCGCGACCGATGATCTCGTCGACGTAGATGTCAGCCACGACGTGACCTCCGCTCGTCCTTGACGTGACCGCGGAAGGTCCGGGTCGGTGCGAACTCGCCGAGCTTGTGGCCGACCATCGCCTCGGTGACGAAGACCGGGACGTGCTTGCGCCCGTCGTGGACGGCAATGGTGTGACCCAGCATCGACGGCACGATCATCGAGCGTCGGGACCACGTCTTGATGACGTTTTTGGTGCCCTTCTCGTTCTGCTCGTCCACCTTCTTGCTCAGGTGGTCGTCGACGAACGGGCCCTTCTTCAGGCTGCGCGGCATCTCGTTGGTCTCCTAGCGCCTCTTCGTGGCCTTGCGGCGGCGGACAATGAGGCGATCGCTTTCCTTGTGCGCGCGGCGAGTGCGACCCTCGGGTTGACCCCACGGGCTGACCGGATGCCGGCCGCCGGAGGTCTTGCCCTCACCACCGCCGTGCGGATGATCGATCGGGTTCATGGCGACGCCACGGACGGTCGGGCGCTTGCCCTTCCACCGCATCCGGCCCGCCTTGCCCCAGTTGATGTTGGACTGTTCGGCGTTGCCGACCTCACCGATGGTCGCGCGGCAGCGGGCGTCGACGTTGCGGATCTCACCCGAGGGCATCCGAAGCTGCGCCATGCCGGCGTCCTTCGCCACCAGTTGCACGCTCGATCCTGCCGAGCGAGCGATCTTCGCGCCGCCACCGGGCCGCAGCTCGATCGCGTGGATGACCGTACCGACCGGGATGTTGCGCATCGGCAGGTTGTTGCCCGGCTTGATGTCGGCGGACGGACCGGACTCGACCGTGTCACCCTGATTCAACCGAGCCGGCGCGATGATGTAGCGCTTCTCACCGTCGGCGTAGTGCAACAGAGCGATTCGTGCGGTGCGGTTGGGGTCGTACTCGATGTGCGCGACCTTCGCCGGTACGCCGTCTTTGTCGTTGCGACGGAAGTCGATCACGCGGTAGGCACGCTTGTGGCCGCCACCTTGGTGGCGCACGGTCACCCGGCCGTGGACGTTACGCCCACCCTTGCCGTGCAACGGCCGGACGAGCGACTTCTCCGGCGTCGTGCGGGTGACCTCGACAAAGTCCGAAACCGAGGCACCACGACGCCCCGGGGTCGTGGGCTTGTACTTACGAATGCCCATTTAGATCGGCCCTCCGAACAAGTCGATGCGGTCGCCTGCGGCGAGCGCCACAACCGCGCGCTTGGTGGCGTTGCGGGTGCCGTAGCCGTTGCGGGTGCGCTTGCGCTTGCCCGGACGGTTCGCGGTGTTGACCGAGGTCACCCGGACGTTGAAGACCTGCTCGACCGCAATCTTGATCTGGGTCTTGTTGGCATCCGGGCGGACGATGAAGGTGTACTTGCCCTCGTCGAGCAGCCCGTAGCTCTTCTCCGAAATCACCGGGCCGAGCAGGACGTCGCGGGGGTCGGGGATGGTCGCCATTTACTCCGTCACCTCATCGCTCGCCTCGGCCACTGGCTCCTCGACGCTGGCATCGGCCACGGCCGGCTCGTCGGAGGCCGGTTCAGCCACGGTCGCCTCGTCGGCGACCGGCTCGTCCGCCGCCGCAGCCGTGGTGGCCGCCGCCTCTTTGGCCGTGGCCTTCTTCGCCGTGGTCGTTTTGGCAGTGGTCGTTTTGGCCGTGGTCTTCTTCGCCGCGGTCTTCTTGGCTGCCGTCTTCTTGACCGGCGTCACCACGACGGTCTCGCCCTCTGCCGCCCGCTCGGCGACGAAGGTCTCGAGCGCCGCCTCGGTGAACACCACGTCGTCGCTGACGAGGACGTCGTAAGTGTTGAGCTGGTCAGGAGCGATCACGTGAACGTTGGAAAGGTTACGGGCGCTCTTCCAGCCCAAGGTGTCGCTGCGGTCGATCACGGCCAGCACGTGGCGGCTCTCGGCGACGGCAGCGAGCACTGACGCGGCGGATTTCGTCGACGGCGTCTCGCCCTCAACGAGGCCCGAGACGACATGCACTCTGCCTCCACGCGCCCGGTCCGACAGGGCCGCGCGCAAAGCCGCGGCCTTCATCTTCTTCGGTGTCCGCTGCGCGTAGGAGCGTGGTGTCGGTCCATGCACCGTCCCGCCGCCGACGAACTGTGGTGCACGCGTGGATCCCTGCCGGGCACGACCCGTGCCCTTCTGCCGGTACGGCTTGCGGCCGCCACCGCGCACTTCGCCCCGGGTCTTGGTGTCGTGGGTTCCTTGGCGGGCGGCCGCGAGCTGCGCGACGACCACCTGGTGGACGAGCGGGATGCTCACCTCGGCGTCGAACAACGACGCCGGCAGCTCGATGATGCCGGTGACGTCGCCCGCGGGAGACGAGACGTTGGCCGTGGCCATCAGGAAGCACCTCCGCGCGGAATGGACGACTTGGCGGCGTCGCGAACGAGCACGATCGAGCCACTTGGTCCGGGGATCGCGCCCTTGATCAGCAGGACACCCTGCTCGACGTCCACCGAGTGGACCTTCAGGTTGAGGATCGTGGTGCGCTCGCCACCGTGGCGGCCGGCCATCTTCAGACCCTTGAACACCCGGCCCGGAGTCGCGCAGCCGCCGATCGAACCCGGCGACCGGTGCTTGCGCTGGACGCCGTGGCCGGCGCCGAGTCCGGCGAAGCCGTGGCGCTTCATCACGCCCGCGAAGCCTTTGCCCTTCGACGTGGATACGACGTCGACGAGGGCACCGGCTTCGAACACGTCGGCAGTGACCTCCTGACCGAGGGTGTAGGAGGCCGCGTCGGAGGTGCGAATCTCAGCCATGTGACGGCGCGGTGGCACACCCGCCTTGCTGTAGTGGCCGGCGAGCGGCTTGTTGACCTTGCGTGGGTCGACCGAACCGAAGCCGAGCTGGATCGCGTCGTACCCGTCGGTGTCGGGGGTGCGGATCTGGGTGACGACGCAGGGTCCCGCCTTGACGACCGTGACCGGAACGAGTCGGTTCGCCGAGTCCCAGACCTGGGTCATCCCGAGCTTTTCCCCCAGAATGCCCTTCCGTTGCTTGCTCATAGCTTGATCTCGATGTCGACGCCGGCGGGCAGGTCGAGGCGCATCAGGGAGTCGACGGTCTTCGGCGTGGGGTCGAGGATGTCGATCAGCCGCTTGTGGGTACGCATCTCGAAGTGCTCGCGCGAGTCCTTGTACTTGTGCGGGGAACGGATCACGCAGTAGACGTTCTTCTCCGTGGGCAGCGGCACCGGGCCAGCGACCTGCGCACCAGTTCTCGTCACCGTCTCGACGATCTTGCGCGCCGACGAGTCGATGATCTCGTGGTCGTAGGCCTTGAGCCGGATGCGGATCTTCTGTCCCGCCATCGCTACCGTCACATTCCTCTGCTCGTGTCAAACACTTCTCGAAACCCGCTGGGCCTTGCCTTGCGCGGATCGCGGCGGCCGGAGGGTTCCCGACCGCCGCGACCGGTTGCTAATTGAGGATCTTGGTGACCCGTCCCGCGCCGACGGTGCGACCGCCCTCGCGGATCGCGAACTTCAGCCCGTCGTCCATCGCGACCGGCTGGATCAGCTCGACCGCCATCTCCGTGTTGTCGCCCGGCATGACCATCTCGGTGCCCTCGGGCAGCGTGACGACGCCGGTGACGTCCGTGGTACGGAAGTAGAACTGCGGGCGGTAGTTGTTGAAGAACGGCGTGTGCCGCCCGCCCTCGTCCTTGGACAGGATGTAGACCTGAGCCTCGAAGTTCGTGTGCGGGGTCGTCGTGCCCGGCTTGATCACGACCTGGCCGCGCTCGACCTCCTCGCGCTTGATGCCGCGCAGGAGCAGGCCGACGTTCTCGCCCGCCTGGCCCTCGTCGAGGAGTTTGCGGAACATCTCGACGCCGGTCACCGTAGTCGTCTGCTTGTCCGGGCGGATGCCGACGATGTCGACGGTCTCGTTGACCTTGACGACACCGCGCTCGATCCGGCCGGTGACGACCGTTCCGCGGCCAGTGATCGTGAACACGTCCTCGATCGGCATGAGGAACGGCTGGTCGATCTCGCGGACCGGCTGCGGGATCGACTCGTCAACGGCGTCCATCAGCTCCATGATCTTGTCGGCCCACTCGGAGTCGCCCTCGAGGGCCTTGAGCGCGGACACTCGCACGACCGGAAGGTCGTCGCCCGGGTACTCCTGGCTGGAGAGCAGTTCACGGACCTCGAGCTCGACGAGCTCGAGGATCTCCTCGTCGTCGACCATGTCGGCCTTGTTCAGCGCCACGACGATGTAGGGGACGCCGACCTGGCGAGCGAGCAGGACATGCTCGCGGGTCTGCGGCATCGGGCCGTCAGTGGCCGCGACGACCAGGATCGCGCCGTCCATCTGCGCGGCACCCGTGATCATGTTCTTGATGTAGTCGGCGTGACCAGGGCAGTCGACGTGCGCGTAGTGGCGCTTCTCGGTCTGGTACTCGACGTGGGAGATCGAGATCGTGATGCCGCGCTCGCGCTCCTCGGGAGCCTTGTCGATCTGATCGAACGCCGAGGCCTCGTTGAGGTCCGGGTACTTATCGTGCAGCACCTTCGTGATGGCAGCCGTCAGCGTCGTCTTGCCATGGTCGATGTGACCGATGGTTCCGATGTTGACGTGCGGCTTGGTCCGCTCGAACTTGGCCTTAGCCACTGCGTGTCCTCCTTATAGGACTGCTGTTCTGGGTCTTGCGACTGCTGGTGAGGTTGTTTGGGGGCTTACTCGCCGTGTGCCTTGGCGATGATTTCCTTCGCGACATTGCCTGGAACTTCTGCATACGAGTCGAACTGCATGCTGTAGCTGGCGCGACCCTGGGTCTTCGACCGCAGGTCGCCGACGTAGCCGAACATCTCCGACAGCGGCACCGTGGCGCGCACGATCCGGGCACCGCCCCGCTCCTCCATCGCCTGGATCTGGCCCCGACGGGAGTTCAGGTCGCCGATCACGTCACCCATGAAGTCCTCAGGGGTGGTGACCTCGACGGCCATCATCGGCTCCATCAGGATCGGATCCGCGCGGCGCGCGGCCTCCTTGAAGACCATCGAACCGGCGATCTTGAAGGCGAGTTCAGAGGAGTCGACCTCGTGATAAGCGCCGTCCCGAAGCGTCACCTTGACGTCGACCATCGGGTAGCCGGCGAGCACACCGAACTCCATCGCGTCCTGGCAGCCGGCGTCGACGGACGGGATGTACTCCCGCGGGATCCGGCCACCGGTGACCTTGTTCTCGAACTCGTAGCCGCCGCCGCCGTCCTCGCCGTCCGGGTGGGTCGGTTCGAGGTCGATGATCACGCGGGCGAACTGACCGGAACCACCGGTCTGCTTCTTGTGGGTGTACTCGACACCCTCGACCCGCTTGCGGATCGTCTCGCGATAGGCGACCTGGGGCTTGCCGACGTTGGCCTCGACGTTGAACTCGCGGCGCATCCGGTCGACCAGCACCTCCAGGTGCAACTCACCCATCCCGGCGATGATCGTCTGGCCGGTCTCCTCGTCGGTCCGGACCTGGAAGGTCGGGTCCTCCTCGGACAGCCGCTGAATCGCCGTACCGAGCTTCTCTTGGTCGGCTTTGGTCTTCGGCTCAATCGCGACGTGGATGACCGGAGCCGGGAAGTCCATCGACTCGAGGATCACCGGCTTGTTGCCGTCGCACAGGGTGTCGCCGGTGGTCGTGTCTTTCAGGCCCACCACCGCGACGATGTCGCCGGCGCTGATCGTCGGGCGCTCTTCCTGTTTGTTCGCATGCATCTGGTAGATCTTGCCGATCCGCTCCTTGCGGCCCTTGGTGCTGTTGAGCACCTGGCTGCCGGAGTCGAGCTTTCCGGAGTAGACGCGAATGTAGGTGAGCTTGCCGAAGTACTTGTCGGACATGATCTTGAACGCAAGCGCCGAGAATGGCTCGCTGTCGTCCGCGTGCCGCTCGACGACCGTCTCGCTGTCGTTGACCGCGTGCCCCTTGATCGACTCGATGTCCAGCGGGCTCGGCAGGTAGTCGACAATCGCGTCCAACATGGGCTGGACGCCCTTGTTCTTGAATGCCGTGCCGCACAGGACGGGGTTGAGCGAGCCCGCGATCGTCGCCCGGCGAATGCCGGCCTTGAGCTGCTCCACCGACGGCTCCTGGCCATCGAGGTAGAGCTCCATGATCTCGTCGTCGTTCTCGGCGAGCGTCTCGATCAGCTTCTCGCGCCACTCGCGGGCGGCCTCGGCGTGATCGGTCGGGATCGACACCGTGTCGTAGGTCGAGCCCTTGTCGTCGGACTGCCAGAGCAAGCCCTTCATCTCGACGAGGTCGAGGACGCCCTTGAAGTCCGCCTCGACGCCCCACGGCAGCTGGGTCACGAGCGGAGTCGAGTTGAGCCGGCTCACGATCATCTCGACACACCGGTGGAACTCTGCGCCCACCCGGTCCATCTTGTTGACGAAGCAGATCCGAGGTACGCCGTAACGGTCGGCCTGGCGCCAGACCGTCTCACTCTGCGGCTCCACACCCGCCACGGCGTCGAACACCGCGACGGCACCGTCGAGGACCCGCAGCGAGCGCTCCACCTCGACGGTGAAGTCGACGTGGCCAGGGGTGTCGATGATGTTGATGGTGTGGTCGTTCCACGAGCAGGTCGTCGCGGCCGACGTGATCGTGATGCCGCGCTCCTGCTCCTGCTCCATCCAGTCCATCGTCGCGGCGCCTTCGTGCACCTCGCCGATCTTGTAGGTGATGCCGGTGTAATACAGGATCCGCTCGGTCGTCGTGGTTTTGCCCGCGTCGATATGCGCCATGATCCCGATGTTGCGGGTCTTGGCGAGGCGGGTCTCGACCTGCGTGCTCACTGTCTGCTCTTCCTCAAAATCGACGGGGCCCGGGCTACCAGCGGTAGTGGGCGAATGCCTTGTTGGACTCGGCCATCTTGTGGGTGTCCTCGCGGCGCTTGACCGCGGCACCGAGGCCGTTGCTCGCGTCGAGCAACTCGTTGGTGAGCCGCTCGGTCATGGTCTTCTCGCGGCGCTGGCGGGAGTACATGACGAGCCAGCGCAGCGCGAGCGTGGTGCTGCGGCCCGGCTTGACCTCGACCGGCACCTGGTAGGTCGCGCCACCCACCCGGCGGCTCTTGACCTCGAGCGCGGGCTTGACGTTGTCCAGCGCCCGCTTGAGCGTGACGACCGGGTCAGTGCCGGTCTTCTCCCGGCAGCCCTCGAGGGCGTCGTAGACGATGCGCTGCGCGAGCGAGCGCTTTCCGCCGGTCAGGATCTTGTTGACCAGCGAGGTCACGATCGGCGAGCCGTACACCGGGTCGACGATGACCGGGTGCTTTGCGGCCGGTCCTTTACGCGGCATCGCTTACTTCTCCCTCTTTGCGCCGTACCGGCTGCGGGCCTGCTTGCGGCCGCGCACACCCTGGGTGTCGAGCGAACCGCGGATGATCTTGTACCGAACGCCGGGGAGGTCCTTCACCCGGCCGCCGCGGACGAGCACGATCGAGTGCTCTTGGAGGTTGTGGCCAACGCCCGGGATGTACGCGGTGACCTCGATCCCGCTGGTCAGCCGCACACGGGCCACCTTGCGTAGCGCGGAGTTCGGCTTCTTGGGCGTCGTCGTGTAGACGCGCGTGCAGACCCCACGACGCTGCGGGCTGCCTTTCAGCGCCGGCGTCTTGGTCTTGCCGATCTTGTCCTGCCGGCCCTTGCGGACCAGCTGAGAGATCGTAGGCACTCGCCGTACTCCTCTTGTTGTCTGCGGTGTGTTCGTTGCGCTCGCGGTTCGGTGGCACCGACCCACGCGGTCGGGTGTGTCGCACGTTCCGTGCTCCGCCCGCGCTCAGGATCTGAGCGCCTCGGTTTGCTCGGAGGTCCGACACCCGGCCCCGCCGCCTGCACCCGGGAAACGGGCCTCGGCGCTGGTCTCAAGCGTGTCGGATTGCACGACGCTGCACCCAGCATGCGCCGGGCACAAGCGGACAGACTACCGAGCGCGGCGCACCGGGTCAAAGGAGCCCGTCGCGGGGTAGTGGGTCAGTTTGACGTGCGGCTCTGGTGATGCTTGAGCGGTCACGCTAGCCTCGGTTCATGGCGAACCCGAAGCGTCCCCGCGATGTGAACGAACTCGCAGCGCGCCTCGTTGAACTAGCCACCGATCCGGATGCGGCCGAGCCGGACGACGGCAAAGACCCCGCCGCTGTTTCGTCGGGTCGACGCGGTGGCCTCAAGGGTGGTCCCGCTCGGGCCGCCACACTCAGCGCAGAGCAAAGATCGGAGTCTGCGCGGGTCGCGGCCCGAGCAAGGTGGGCGAAATCAGGCGCTTAGCGCAAACGGGTCTGAGTCATCGCGGGGATCACGCGCCTTAACCATCTGTTGCTGGATGGCCGCTAGTTCATCAGTCGCGGTGTAGAAG